>Ga0194132_10000778_pt1 | contig 64812 bp, 64 predicted proteins | sample TA2KigOf80mmetaG_FD_148612 | JGI IMG/M metagenome (GOLD analysis project Ga0194132, IMG submission 148612) | Freshwater microbial communities from Lake Tanganyika, Tanzania - TA2015054 Kigoma Offshore 80m | ecosystem: Environmental > Aquatic > Freshwater > Lake | place: Tanzania: Lake...
GGTGGCGCTCGGCGAACGCCGCCGCCCCTTTGGCCGCGGCCTCGATATCCCGGGCGAGTTCCGGACTGTCGGGTCCGGCATAGAGATCTCCGAGGTCCCAACGCGGCAATTGCTGTTCGCTATCCATCCTGACCCTCGCGCTTGAGGAGAAAATGCCCATGGGCGGCGGCGATCGGCCGTTCTCGATCGTCCTGCCAGGCTTCGACACGGACGTTGGCGACGCGGCGGCCCTGCTTGTAGACGCGCCCCGTCGCGAGCACGTCGACAGGCCGGCCGGTGCGCAGGAAATCGAAGGACATGTTCACGGTCACCGGAACGACCCCAGGCTCCGACTCCCAGAGCAAAAGGATGATCGCCGCGCTCTCCAGCAGCCCGCCGATGACGCCGCCGTGTAGCGCCGGGATCAATGGATTGCCGATGAGCGCGTCGGCATAGCGCAGGCGGCAACGTGGGTGGCCGCTGTCATCCAGGTCGGCCGCGATGCCGGCAAACGCCGCATAGGGCACTCCCGTGACGAGGTGTTGCGGGCGGTTCTCCCGGCGCGCGACTTCGACCCGCTCCCGCCAGGTCGTCATGTTCGGGTCCCCTGGGTCTTCACCCAGGCGGGCAAGGAACTCGACTGCAGCATGAACGTCGCGAGCGAAGCGGCGACATCGTCGCCACCCTCCTGATACGCGCGGGCTCGCACGAAGGCGACCGAGCGCGAGAGCCGGTAGCACGTGGCTTCCGCAAATACCGGCAACCTCGGCCGGGCCGGGCGAAGGTAGTCGATCCGCAGATCCAGCGTCGCGATCTGCATGACCTCGGTGACGCGGCTCATCACGGCCAACCCGCTGACGGTGTCCACGACGGTCGTCAGGACACCGCCATGGAGGACTCCTGTGCCAGGGTCGCCGACCAAGTCGTCCCGCCAGTCGATCCTGGCGAGGGCGCGCCCGACATCGATCTCGGTCACTTTCAATCCGAGAACTCCGACGTGCGGAATCGCCTGGACGATCTGCTCCAGCAGTTCGCGGTCGAAAGCAGGGCGTTCAGCGCGCGACAACGGTCATCCGTGGTAGGCGCGGAACCACTCGACAAAACGCGGCACGCCGATATCGATCGAGGTCCGTGGATGGAAGCCGAGGTCGCGCTCCGCGGCGGAGATATCGGCGAATGTCTCGTGCACGTCTCCGGGTTGCATCTCGTCGAGTACGATTTCCGCCTTCCGGCCGAGCGTTTCTTCGATCAGCTGGATCAACCGCGGTACCGGCTCCGCTCTGTGGTTGCCGAGGTTGTAAATCCGGCAGGGCGCCGCGTTGCCCTGAGACGGACGATCGAGCGCCGCCAGAACACCCTGAACGATATCGTCGATGTAGGTGAAGTCGCGCTTCATTGCGCCGCGATTGAACAGGCGGATCGGCTCGCCCCGGCTGATCGCGCGCGTGAAGATGTATAGCGCCATGTCCGGGCGACCCCAGGGACCATAGACCGTAAAGAAGCGCAATCCGACCTGCGGGATCTTGAACAGGTGGCCGTACGCGTAGCTGATGAGTTCGTCCGATCGTTTGGTGGCGGCATAGAGTGAAATCGGCGTATCGACCGGATCGTCGATCGAGAACGGCAGTTTCGTGTTGGCTCCGTACACCGAACTCGAACTCGCATAGACGAGATGCTCGAAGGCCGGCAGCCGGCGCGCGGCCTCGAGAATCTGAACGTGGCCGGTCAGGTTTGCTTCGACGTAGGCCAACGGGTCTTGCAGCGAATATCGCACCCCCGCTTGGGCCGCGAGGTGGACGATCCGGCGGACGCCCTTGAACGCCGCCAGGGTTTCAACGAGGTCCCGGTCGGCGATGTTCTTGCGGATGAAGGTGAAGGCCTTCTCGGCCGCGAGACGGGCGACCCGCGCCTCTTTGAGCTTGACGTCATAGTAGCTTGACAGATTGTCGAGCCCGATCACCTGCTCGCCGCGGGCGAGCAGCGCGGCGCTGACGTGATAGCCGATGAAACCGGCGGCTCCGGTCACCACAACGGGCATCTGACGCGTTTCCTCGCTTTGCGGGCGCAAGATAGACGGGGCCCCGCGCCGAATCACGAAGGTTTTTTCTCGCCCCTTTGGGGTGGCAGAGTTCGTCTTGAGACCCGACAATCGCACCTTGATCCCCGGCACAACACCCCCAACCTCTGGGGCGATGGGAATCTCCGGATGACGCGATCCGCGGTAACCTTGGATGACAAGTACGCGCTCGAGTCCGGGCGGGTGTTCCTCACCGGGACCCAGGCCCTGGTGCGCTTACCCCTGATGCAGCGCCAGCGTGACCTCGAGCAGGGCCGCAACACGGCGGCTTTCATCTCGGGCTACCGCGGCTCGCCGCTCGGGAGCTACGACCAAGCGCTGTGGCGCGCCGAATCGTTCCTCAAGTCGAACCACGTTCGCTTTCAGCCCGGGATCAACGAGGAGTTGGCCGCGACGGCCGTCTGGGGCTCGCAGCAGGTGCACCTCTTTCCCGGTGCGCGCTACGACGGTGTTTTCGGAATTTGGTACGGCAAGGGGCCCGGCCTCGATCGCGCGATGGACGCGATGAAACATGCCAACGGTGCCGGCACCTCGCCCTGGGGTGGCGTGCTGGCGATCGCGGGCGACGATCACAATGCAAGTTCCTCCACGATCGCCCATGCCAGTGGGCTCAACTTCGTGGCGGCCGGCGTCCCCGTCCTCAACCCGGCGGGCGTCCAGGATTACCTGGATTTCGGGTTGACCGGCTTTGCCATGTCGCGCTTCGCGGGGCTTTGGGTCGGGTTCACCGCAATTGCCGAAACCGTGGAGAGTTCTGCGAGTGTTTTCGTCGATCCCGACCGATTGACGATCCGACGACCCGACGACGCGGTCATGCCCGCGGACGGTCTCAACATACGCTGGCCCGATACACCGCTGCAGCAGGAAGCAAGGCTGCACGACTTCAAACTGCCGGCCGCACTCGCATTCGCCCGTGCCAACCCCTTTGATCACCTGATCATCGACTCGCCACAGCCCCGCCTCCTGGTGGTCGCGACCGGCAAGGCCTATCTCGACGTTCGCCAGGCGTTCGACAACCTCGGCCTCGGTCCTGCCGACGCCGCACGCCTCGGGGTGCGTCTCTACAAGGTGGGCCTCGCTTGGCCGATGGAAGCCCATGGTCTCATCGCCGCCGCGACCGGCTGCGAGGAGGTGCTCGTCGTCGAGGAGAAGCGATCGCTTCTCGAGGACCAGATCAAAGCGGCGCTCTACGCTTTTCCCGCCGATCGACGCCCGCGGATTATCGGCAAGTTCGACGAGAGTGGCCGGCGCGTACTCTGCACGGCTGGCGTCCTGTCTCCCGGGCAGGTGGCCCGTCTCATCGTGGGTCGCATCGGTCGGTATGCTGCCGGGCCTCAGCTGCTCGATCGCATCGCCTACCTCGACGCCAAGGAACATACCCAGGCCCTGCGCCCCGCCCCGACGACCCGCATTCCCTATTTCTGCTCGGGCTGTCCGCACAACACCTCGACCAACGTCCCGCCCGGAAGCCAGGCCTTTGCCGGCATCGGGTGTCACTACATGGCGATCTGGATGGGGGGCCGGCGGACCGCGACGTTCACCCAAATGGGGGGCGAAGGCGCGACTTGGGTCGGTCAGGCTCCGTTCACCGCGACGTCTCACGTCTTCCAAAACCTGGGCGACGGCACCTACACGCATTCGGGCAGCCTCGCGATCCGTCAGGCCGTGGCGGCCGGCGTCAACATCACGTACAAGATTCTATTCAACGACGCGGTCGCGATGACGGGCGGACAGGCGGTCGACGGCGAACTCACGGTCGCCAAGGTCGCGCGGCAGGTGGCTGCTGAAGGCGTGTCGCGCATCGTCGTGCTCAGCGAAGAACCGGCTCGGCACAGCCCGGTGCAGTTGCCGTCGGGAACCCTCATCGCCCATCGCGACGAACTCGACGCGGTGCAACGCGACCTCCGCAGCGTCCAGGGCACGTCGGTGCTGATCTACGACCAGACTTGCGCCGCGGAGAAGCGGCGCCGGCGCAGGCGGGGGCGCTATCCTGACCCGCCGCAACGGATCTTCATCAACAGCCTCGTTTGCGAAGGCTGCGGCGATTGTTCGGTGCAATCGAACTGCCTGTCGGTGGTCCCGGTCGAAACCGAGTTCGGGCGCAAACGCACGATCGATCAAGGGTCGTGCAACAAAGACTATTCCTGCGTCAAGGGATTCTGTCCGAGTTTCGTCACCGTGCACGGCGGGTCGCCGCGTCGAAAGACAAATGTATTTCCCGCCTGGGACGCCATCGCCTCCACCTTGACGGCCCCCCGCCAGCCCCGACTCGATGAGCCCTACGGCATCCTCATCGCCGGGATCGGTGGCACCGGCGTCATCACCTTGGGCGCGCTGCTCGGGATGGCCGCGCACATCGACGGCAAGGGTGTCACCGTGCTCGATCAGTCGGGGATCGCGCAAAAGGGGGGTGCGGTCACCAGCCACGTTCGTATCGCCGAGGAGCCCAATCGTCTTCATGCCGTGCGCATCGATGTGGGTGGTGCGCGCCTGTTGCTGGGCGCCGACCTCGTCGTCGCGGCGGCCGCCGACAACGTTCTCACAATCGACAAGGGGCGGGCGCACTTGGTCGTCAGCGACCACGAGACGCCTACGGCGGAGCTCACGCACAATCCAGACGCCGACGTGAAAGCCGAGGCCCTGCGGCAGCGGTTGATCGATGCAGGCGGGCCCGAGCGAACCCTGTTTGTCGATGCCGGAACGATCGCCACGGCAATGTTCGGCGACTCGATCAGTGCCAATCTGTTTCTCCTCGGCTTTGCCTGCCAGCGCGGCCTCGTGCCCATCGCCACCGTGGCGCTCGAGCGCGCGATCGCGCTCAATGCCGTGGCCGTGGAGGAGAATCAGCGTGCCTTCGCCTACGGCCGCGTCGCCGCTGAGCGCCCGGATCTGGTCGCGAACCTCGTGACACCTCGCGATAGGCCCGCGACCGGTCTCGATTCGTTGATCGCGAGTCGTGCTGCGGATTTGACCGCCTACCAAGACCAGCGCTGGGGCGATCACTATCGTCGGATAGTCGAGCAAGCTCGACTGGCAGAGACGAGAATCGGGCGCGATGGATTTGCCTCAGCTGTCGCGCGCTACGCCTATAAGCTGATGGCCTACAAGGACGAATACGAGGTGGCGCGACTGTTCACCGACGGGCGATTTGCCGAAGCGATTCGCCAGGCGTTCGAGGGTGACGTCCGGCTCGATTTTCATCTTGCACCACCACTGATGGCGCCACGCGATCCCCGCACGGGAAAACTCGAGAAACGTCGTTTCGGCCCCCTGGTGATGCTGCTGTTCCGGCTGCTCGCAGCGCTCCGTTTCTTACGCGGCACACCGTTCGATGTGTTCGGCTACCTTCCGGAACGACGACGCGAGCGTCGCCTGATCGAGGAGTACGGGCGCACGATCGAGGAGTTGACCGCGGGCCTGAATGCCGAAAATCACGACCTTGCAGTGAAAATTGCCAGCTTGCCGGAGGAAATTCGCGGTTTTGGCGAGATCAAAGACGCAGCGATCCATCGCAGCAAAGCGCAGGAGGGAGACCTGATGTTCCGTTTTCGATCGACGACGAAAGAAGTCCAACCAGGAGCCCCAGCATGACGTCCTCCTGTGTCGTCCTAGGGGTCGGCCCCGGAACCGGCGGCGCCGTCGCCCGACGCTTCGCTAAAGCGGGTATGGCGATAGCGCTAGGGGCGCGTCGAACCGAAAGTATTGCCGCCGTGGCACGCGAGATCGCCGTAACCGGTGGGAACGCCCTACCGGTAGCGACCGATGCGACCAGCGAATCGGACGTCGCCCGATTGGTCGATCGAGCCGAGCGGGAGTTCGGACCCATCGCCGTTGCGGTCTACAACGCCAGCGGCCGAGCCGTGAAAAGCATCCTCGAATTGACCGCCGCCGAGGTGACGGAAGCCTGGCAACGCTCGTGTTTCGGTGCATTTCTTTTCGGGCGCGAGGTGGCCCGTCGCATGGTGGAACGCGGCGAGGGCACGATCATCTTCACCGGCGCAACGGCCGGCGCTCGCGGCGGCAAGAACTTTGCCGCCTTCGCGATAGGCAAGTTCGGCCTGCGGGCCTTGGCCCAGAGCATGGCCCGCGAACTCGGGCCGCGCGGGATCCACGTCGCCTACGCCAACATCGATGGTCCGATTCTGACGCCGACCCCTCACGCTCAGGCACTGGCCAAGGAACGGGCACCCGATGCGCTACTCCATCCGGACGCAATCGCCGAGGCCTATTTTCAGCTCCACCGCCAGCACCGCAGTGCCTGGACGCAGGAGCTCGACCTGCGGCCGTGGGCCGAGAAGTTCTGAGGCCACCATGGAAATCAAGGAACTCGGCCACGTCGTGCTCTACGTCCGGGACTTGGAACGATCGCGGCGCTTCTACGGGGAAACGCTGGGGTGGCAGGAGGTCGGCCGGTTCGGCGGAATCGGCGTTGCGTTCTCCACGGGACGAACCCACCACGAGCTGCTGCTGCTCGAGGTCGGCGTGGACGCCACGCCCATCCCCAAAGGTCGTCGGGTCGGCATGTATCACGTCGGGCTCAAGATCGGTGATCATGACGACGACCTGCGAGCAGCCCACCGCGAGTTGCAGGCAGCCGGCGTCCCGATCGTCGGGACCGCCGATCACGTCGTCACCCACAGCCTCTACATCGCCGATCCGGACGGCAACGAGATCGAACTCTACATCGACGTGGAGCCCGCGATCTGGCGCGAACGCCCGGAAGCGATCCTTTCACCACCGCGACCGCTTCGTCTTTAGCCTCAAACCTGGTCGTCGTAACCGCGTCGGGCGCTAAAGAACACGAGGGCCATGAGGCCGATTCCGAGACCGGTGGCGAAGAAGACCCCCAACCCGAGCGCAATCCAGCCGTGCGCGCTGATCGCCACGCCCTCGAGGCCCGTCCAGATCACGACGGCGAAGATGACGGTGCCGACGAGCATCGCCATCAGGGCACCCACCAGGAGGACCCGCCGCAGCACGATCAGGCCATTCCGAGGGCGCTCTTGTAGATGTCGAGCAGGGCCTCCTGCTCGTCGTACTCGGCCTTGTCCATCTTCCTCATGCGAACGAGTTGACGAACGATCTTGGGCTCGAAGCCCGTGCCCTTGAGTTCGGCGTAAACCTCGCGGATATCGCCCGTCAGGGCGGCCTTTTCCTCTTCGAGGCGTTCGATTCGCTCGATGAAAGAACGCAATTGATCAGCAGCAATCGTGCCCTTGGCCATGCCAAAAGCCTCCCGGTTCGTGTTGGTGGCGCGTCGCGCGGTGGACGGCTAGGCCTTCTTCGCCTCGGCCGCCTGGTGTCTGGCAAAGGCCGCCAGCTGGTCGGCCGTCGCCTCGGTCTGAAACTTGTGCTTCCAGTCGGCGTAGGGCATGCCGTAGATGCGCTCGCGCGCCTGTTCGTAGTCGATCGCGAGGCCGCGTTCTTCCGCCGCCGCGCGATACCACTTCGCGAGGCAATTGCGGCAGAAGTCCGCTGTCTGCATCAAGACAATGTTCTGCACTTCGGGATGGTCGCGAAGGTGCTGGACCAAACGGCGGAATGCCGCCGCCTCGAGTTCGGTTTGGGTCTTCTGATCGGTGGCCATGCTCGCCCTCCGTTTAGGACTGGAAATATTGGCCGGGGCTCCAAAACAAGCAAGGGCCGTGGCGAGGTCAGGCGCGCGTTGGCGCCAACGCATAGAGCTGGCGATCCGCCAAGACACCCGCGAGGACGGGCGCCAACCGTTCGGCCCAGCGGGCTGCACCCGCGGCTGTTTCGACGAGGTCCTGCCGTACCTCGACCATGACGTGCGGGCGCCCAGGCCCTTGACCGTAGGCATCGAGCCCGTACCCGAGCGGGCTCGATCCGGCGTAGGGCTGGTTGTCTCCGATCACGAGATCGGGTTCAGCGCACAGCGCGACCAGGAGCGGGTCCGCCATCCGGCGATCTCGGTCATAGAGAATCCCGACGTGCCACGGCCTGGCGATCCCCTTCATGGCGGGCGTGAACGTGTGAACCATGATCACGGCGTGAACGCCCTTTTCCGACTCGCGAGCCGACAGCAGCGCCGACGCTTCCCGGTGATAGGGCCAAAAGGCGAGGCGCGCCCGACGCTCGGCCTCCTCGGGCATGATCGTCGCGTTGCCGGGAATCTCTACGCCATCGCTCTCCCGGACGATCGAGAACGGCGTACCGGGGGGACGGTTGGCATCGATGAACAGACGCGAGTAGGTGGCGAGCAGCGCCGGAGCATCGAGGAGTCGGGCGAGTTCGCGGGTCAGGTCCCCGGCGCCGATGTCCCAGGCGATGTGACGATCGAGGGCGCGCGACGGCAATCCGAGGTCCCGATACTCGCTCGGGATATGGCGGCCTGCGTGGTCGCAGAACAACACCAACCGGCGCGATCCGGAAAGATTGACGTGTTCAAAGGCAGACGGCGCTGGCACGACGTTCGACACCGCCGAGGTTATAGCGCACCCGGGTCGACGCGGAAGCGCCGTACTTCCTGCTTGGGAACCGGTCCGTTATAACCGCGACCGTGACGCGACCGACCCCACTGGCGCTGGCGTTGCCCGCCCTGCTCGCGGGAGCGACCGCGATTGCGCTCGCCCCGATCTTCGTGCGCCTGAGCGAGACCGGGCCCGTCTCGACGGCGTTCTACCGGTTGTTCCTGTCGTTGCCACCCCTGTGGCTCGCGGTCACGCTGTTCGATCGAGCGATCGGAACACGACGCGTCGCCTCGCGGATGCCGTGGCTCGCCTTGTCCGGGTTCTGCTTTGCCGCCGATCTCGCGACCTGGCACTGGTCGATCGTGCTCACGTCCGTTTCGAGCGCCACGTTGTTCGCCAATTTTGCCCCGATCTGGGTGACGCTCGGCGCCTGGCTGTTTCTCGGGGAACGAATCGCCGGCGGCTTCATCGCCGGGCTCGTCATTGCGCTCAGCGGTGCGGCGTTGGTGATGGGTGTCAGCATGGGCGTCGGGAATCAATTGGCTGGCGACTCGCTGGCCATGGTGGCCGGCGTTTTCTACGGCGGCTACCTGCTACTCACCAAGTTCACGCGCGCCCAGTTGTCGACGGCGACCGTCATGTTCTATTCGGCCGTGGCTTCGGCGGCTTGCCTGTTGCCGGCGGCTTGGCTGAGCGAGGGCGTGACGTGGCCCGCTTCGCTCGATGGCTGGTTGGTCCTGGTCGCGCTGGCGCTGGTCTCCCACGTCGGAGGACAGGGCCTCATCGCGTTTTCCCTTGCCCACCTGCCGGTCGCTTTCTCGTCTGTGGCGCTGTTGTTTCAGCCGGTGTTGGCGACCGCCTTTGCCTGGTGGCTGTTGGCCGAACCGATCGGTTGGTGGCAGGGCGTTGGCGGCATTGTCGTGCTGGCAGGCATCGCGATCGCCCACCGCTACAGCGTGGGTCGGTCGTGAATCGCTCGCGCGACCTCGGGTCGTTTTTGGGTTGGACCATCTGGGGCCTGGGGGCCCTGTTCTACGCGTACGCCTATTTTCAGCGCGTCGCCCCGAGCGTCATGACCAGCGAACTCATGCGCGAGTTCGACGTCACCGCAGCCGCCCTCGGCAACCTCTCGGCTTTCTACTTCTACCCCTACGCGCTTCTGCAGATACCGCTCGGCATGATGATCGATCGGCTCGGACCCCGCCGCGCGATTCTGGCCGCCGCCGCCCTGTGCACGATCGGAAGCTTCCTGTTCGCGCTCACGCCATCCGTGACCGGCGCTTCCCTCGGCCGGTTGCTGATCGGCGCCGGTGCGAGCATCTCGTGGGTCGGAACGCTCGCCCTGGCGATGCACTGGTTGCCGGCACGGCGTTTCGCGACCGTTACGGGTCTCACCCTTCTGTTCGGGCTGGTCGGCGCGGTCATCGGCCAGGCCCCGTTGGCCGCCTTGATGACACTCGCCGGTTGGCGCGATGCCATGTTGGGAGCGGCGGTCGTCATGCTGATCGTGGCCGGGGCATGCCTCGTGCTGGTGCGCGATCACGACGCGGGCATGAGCGTGAGCGGACCGCGACCCGGGGTTCTCGCCTCGCTCCTCCTCGTCTTGCGCGACCGCCAGGCCTGGAAGGTTGCGATTTTCACCGGTTTCATGGTGACCCCGATGGCCGCGTTCGCCGGGCTGTGGGGGGTCCCGTTCGTGGTCCAAGCCTATGGCCTCGACGTGACGGCCGCTGGCGCCTCGGTTTCGCTCATTCTTGTCGGCTGGGCGATTGGCGGCCCGCTCGCGGGCTGGATTTCCGATCGTTTGCAGCGGCGCCGACCGGTCATGGCCACGGGCTGCGCCATGGTCATCACCTGTTGGCTGCTCCTCTTGGGCGTCGAGGCCCCGCTGTGGGTCTTTCAGGTCCTGCTGCTGGTCAACGGCCTAGCGAGCGGCGCCATCATCCTCAACTTCGCCGCCATTCGCGACATCGTGGCGACCCCCGTGGTGGCGGCAGCAATGGGGCTCGTCAACATGATCGGGATGGGGTTCTCGGCGCTGGCGCTGCCCCTCCTCGGCCTGCTCCTCGACTGGCAATGGCAGGGAGTCGTCGTCGACGGCGTTCGCCAGTATTCGGCCGAGGCCTATCGCAACGCCTTCTGGTGCTTTCCCGCCAGCATGATCGTCAGCTTCACGGCCATCCTCATGCTCCGTCCGGGATCGCGAGGACGCTAGCGCTTCAGCAGTTCCTTGGCGATGATCATGCGGCGAATTTCCTTGGTGCCACCGCCGATTTCGTGAATTTTGGCAGCCCGGTAGATGCGGTTGACCTCGGTTTCCCGCATAAAGCCCATGCCCCCGTGAATCTGGACGGCCTCGTCGCAAATCTTCATCCCATTTTCCCCGACGATCATGAACGCCGCCGCCGTCAAGGCGTGAATGTCGCCGCGACCGCCCTGTCCGCCTTCCAAGCCGTTGCACGCCGCCAACGCCCGATAGGCTAGCACCTTCATCGACTCGAGCTGGACGTACATCTCGGCCAGTTTCGACTGGATCATCTGGAAACTGCCGATGGCCTGGCCGAACTGCTGTCGGGTCTTCGCGTAGTCCAGCGCCAGGTCGAAGGCCCGTTCCGTGGCCCCGATCACCGACATCGAACAAAATCCCCGTTCGATGTCGAGACCCGACATCATGACGCCGACCCCTCCGTGTTCGGGCCCGATCATGTTGCGCACTGGCACACGACAATCGTCGAAGAACAGTTCGCCCGTCGGGCTACCCCGAATTCCCATCTTGTCGAACTTGGGTCCGGCGCGAAAACCCGAAAAGCTCTTTTCGACCACGAATGCCGAGATACCGCGATTGCCACGTTCGGGCGCGGTCTTGGCATACACCAACACGACATCGGCGATCGGGCCGTTGGTGATGAAGATCTTGCTGCCATTCAGCCGATAGTCGCCGCCGTCGCGAACAGCGGTCGTGCGCATCCCACCCAACGCATCGGAGCCGGCGTTGGGTTCGGTCATCCCGAGGGCCCCGACGAGGCTTCCTTCGCAGAGCCCGGGCAGATAGTTGCGGCGCAGATATTCGCTGCCATTGCGGTAGATGTTGTTGACGCAGAGGTTGTCGTGGCTCTGCCAACTGGTGGCGATCGAGGGCTCGACACGACCCAGGGCCTGCCCGAGCAATCCGGCCGAGAACAAATCCAACCCCTGGCCGCCGTACGTTCTAGGGACGCTGGCGCCAAGGACCCCGAGGTCGGCCAGCATGCGAAAGCCGTTCTCGGGCCACCACGCCTCGCGGTCCATTCGGTCGCCGAGGGCGCCGAACCTGGCCCGCGCCGAACGCGTGATCTGATTGAGCAGGGCCTGATGCTCGTCCGAGAGATCGAAGTTCACCGAGTTCACCGGCCCGCCCAGCATGCCGCTATCGTCGGGCTGCTCGACCGAAGTCCGTTGGGTCATGGCTCCTCCTAGATGTCGCGACCGATCCGTCGGCGCAACTCACGCAAGTTTTCCTTGCCGCCAACCAGATGGGGGTTGATCGCCATCGCACGCTCGAATGCCGCGATTGCGGCTTCGACTTGGTCGAGGTTCGTCCGAATCAGGCCGAGCCCAGACAACGCTCCGAAATGGCGTGGTTCCAGTTCGAGCGTACGGTCGATATCGCGCAACGACGACGGTAGATCGCCCATGAGATAGAGCAACGTCGCCCGCCGATTCCAGCCCTCCGCCAGCTTCGGGTCAATCTCGATCACGGAATTGAACTGCGCCAGCGCATCGATCATCTGGCCGCGATTCATAGCCTCGTTGCCGCGTTCCAGGAGCCTGTTCACGGTCTCATTGCCCGACTCGAACCAGATCGACCAGATCAGCGCCTCGATCGCGCGAGCTTCTTGGACGTTCTGCGTCGCCTGCAGCCGCGTGAACAGGTCCTTGAGCCGCTCATCGTCCTGACGAGCCATTCCGGTCGGGGCTGCCATGAGAGCTACCAGCGAAACGAGGAGCGCCAAGAAAAACCGCGTCATCGAGTTACGATACGCCGGAGAACCGCGAGGGCCAAGAGTGGTCCCGGCTGGCCCCCGCCGGGGCACCCGACTACGATCCGGCCATGTTCCGAGGCCGCCATACCAAGGTCGTCGCAACGCTCGGTCCTGCGAGTTCGAGCCCGGAGCAGATTCGCGCGCTGTTCGATGCCGGCGCAGACGTGTTTCGCCTGAACATGAGTCACGGGGGCAGCGACGATCACCGTTTGCGCTACGAGGCCATTCGTCGCATCGAGAAACGCGCCCAGCGCCCGATCGGAATCCTCGCCGACCTGCAGGGGCCGAAGTTGCGCATCGGACGCTTCGCCACCGAGCGGGTCGCGCTGCGGGCTGGGCAGAGGTTTCGCCTCGACTCGGATCCGACGATCGGCAGCGAGGACCGGGTTCACCTACCCCACCCCGAGATCCTCGCCGCCCTTCGCGATGGCACGGAAGTCCTGCTCGACGACGGAAAGATCCGATTGCGCGTCGAGCGACGCACCGACCAATTGGCCGAGACGATCGTCCAGACGGGCGGAACGCTATCCAACAACAAGGGCGTCAACGTTCCGGGCGTCGTGCTGCCGATGCGGGCGATGACCGAGAAGGATCGTCGCGACCTCGACTTCGTCCTCAACCTGGGGGTCGACTGGGTCGGCCTTTCTTTCGTTCAGCGCGCCGAAGACGTCGCCGAGGCACGAAAGCTGATCGCCGGCCGCGCCGGTCTGCTGGCCAAGATCGAGAAACCGTCGGCGTTGGCCGCCCTCGACGATATCGTCGAGATCGTCGACGGCATCATGGTGGCGCGCGGCGATCTCGGTGTCGAACTGCCGCTGGAAACCGTCCCGGGCCTGCAGAAACGAATCGTGTCGGCCGCACGGCAGGCCGGGAAACCGGTCGTGGTCGCAACGCAGATGCTCGAATCGATGATCGGCGCGCCAAGCCCGACGCGTGCCGAGGTGTCCGACGTGGCGACGGCGGTTTACGACGGCGCCGACGCCGTCATGTTGTCGGCCGAGTCGGCGGCGGGACAGTACCCGACCGAAGCGGTCGCGATGATGGATCGGATCATTCGCCAGACCGAGCGCGAAACCGTCTACCACCAACTGCGGGCCGCATGGCACCCGGGGACCGAAGCGACATCGGCGGATGCGATCAGCACCGCAGCCCGGCAAGTGGCCGAGACGCTGGGCGCGACCGCCATCGTCACGTTCACCACGACGGGTTCCACGGCATTGCGAACCGCGCGCCAACGCCCCGCGGTTCCGGTCATGGTGATGACGCCGCGGCGCGGCACCGCCCGCCGACTTGCGGTCCTGTGGGGCGCGCACTGCGTGCGGGAGAAGAATATCGACGACTTCGCGGAGATGGTCGAGCGGGCCAGCCGCGCCGCCGCCCGGGAAGGCCTGGCGAAGCCCGGCGAGCGGATCGTCATCACCGCCGGCGTTCCTTTCGGCACACCCGGCGCGACGAACATTCTGCGAATCGCCCTGGTCGAGGATGCGTCGGCTCCACCGACCGGCGACTGATGTCGATCGACGCGACCGTTCGCCTGCAACCTGGAGCGCACACGCGCATCGCCCATGGGCACCCGTGGGCGTTCTCCAACGAAATTGTCATGGGCCCGGAAGCAAAGACTTTGGCACGGGGGAGCATCGTGCGCGTCGTCGGCGACGACGGGCGGGACTTCGGTGCCGCCTTCTTCAATCCGCACAGTCTGATTTCGCTGCGGTTGCTCCGCTCACCGGCCGATCGCCCGATCGACGCCCAGTTCCTGGGCGAGAGGCTGTCGCGTGCGCTCACCTTGCGCCAGGCTCTCTACGACGAGCCATTCTATCGCCTCGTCCACGCGGAGGCCGACAGCCTACCCGGGTTGATCGTCGATCGTTACGGCGACGTGCTGAGCGTCCAGGCCAATTGCGCCGGGATGGACAACCTGATCGAAGAGCTCGTGGGGGCGCTGACGGCCATGCTGCAACCGCGGACGATCGTCCTGCGCAGCGATTCCTCGGCGCGAACGCTCGAGGGTTTGGAGCGATCGGTCCGCGTCGTCGGTCAGCCGCTGGCGGGGCCGATCGGTTTGCGCGAGAACGGCGCCACGTTCCGTGCCGATCTCGAACATGGCCAGAAGACCGGCTGGTTTTTCGATCAACGCGACAATCGGGCCTTCATGGCCGCGCTATGCCAGGGGCGCCGGGTCGCTGACTTCTACACGTACCTTGGCGGCTTCGCGATTCAAGCCGCGCGCGGCGGCGCCAGTTCCGTCCTGGCCGTCGACCGATCCGAGGATTCCTTGGCGCTGGCAACGATCGCCGCGACGGAGAACGGCGTCGGCGATCGCGTGGCGTTCAAGGCCGCCTCGGTGTTCGATTGCCTCGAAGAGCTGGCGGCTCGGGGGGAACGCTTCGACGTCGTGATCGGCGATCCACCCGCGTTCGTCAAGTCGCGCAAGTCCTTGCCTTCCGGCGTCAAGGGCTACCGCAAGCTCGCCCAGCTCACGGCACGGCTCGTCGCTCCAGGCGGCTTCCTGTTCCTGGCATCGTGTTCGCAGGCCGTGGAGGCCGAGCGCTTTCACCGCGAAATCGCGATCGGGATCGCCAAGGCGCGCCGCGACGCCCGGATCATTCGCACGGCGGGCGCCGGCCCCGATCATCCGGAACACCCCCAGCTCCCCCAGTCGACATACCTCAAAGCGCAGGTGTTCTGCCTCGACTGAGATCACCGAACGAGTGGGGACGGGCGCTCGCCGCCAGTCGCCCAGTCGAGCAACTCGACGGTGTGGAGCACCGGCGTACGCCCGTATTGCGCCAACTGAACCTTGCAGCCGATGTTCCCCGTCGCGATGGCGTCGGCGCCAGCGGCATCGAGCATGGACGCCTTCTCTCGTCCCAGAATCGCGGCGATTTCGGGCTGGAGAACGTTGTATGTACCGGCGGAACCGCAGCACAGGTGCTCATCGGCGACGTCGACGAGTTTGAACCCGGCCGCGGCGAGAAGTTTCTTGGGCAGCGTCGTCAGTTTTTGCCCATGCTGCATGGAACAGGAGGACTGATAGACCACTACCTGATCTCCGGCAGCTCCCGTAACCGGGGGAAGTCCGAGGCGATCGAGCAATTCGGTCACGTCTAGGGCGAGCGACGAGACCTTCGTTGCTGGTTCGGCGAGCGCCGGATCGTGTCGGAACTGAAAACCCCAATCCTTGACATGGGTGCCGCAACCGGAAGCGTTGACCACGACGGCATCGAGGGCCCCGGCCGCGAGTTCCCGGTGCCAGGCCGTTATGGTCGCGGCCGCGGCAGTCTTCGCCTCGTCCGCGCGCCCGAGGTGGTGGGCAAGCGAACCGCAACACCCCGTCCCGCGCGCGATGACGACCTCACAGCCCGCGCGCCGTAGCAACCGAATCGTCGCATCGTTGATCGCCGGATCAATCGCCCGTTGTACGCAGCCGGTCAGGAGCGCGACACGGGCGCGTCGGAGACCAACGGCGGGGAGCGTCTGGGGCGTGTCCCAGGGCGAAGGACCGCGCGGCACGACACCCGCCAGTCGCTGAGCCGCGCCCAGCCGACCCGGAAGCCGTAGCCCAACCGCTCGTCCGACCCGCGCCAAGGCGAGCAACGGCCGGAGCCGAGCGGGAAAGGGCAAGGTCCGTGCGAGTAGACGGCGCAGCGCGCGGTCCCGCCATGGCCGACTATAGGTCCGTTCGATGTGGACACGGGCGTGATCGACCAGATGCATGTAATTGACGCCCGACGGGCAGGTCGTCATGCAGGACAGGCAAGAGAGGCACCGATCGATGTGGCGAGCCGTGCGCTCGGTCGCGGGCCGATCGTTCTCCAGCATTTCCTTGATCAGGTAGATCCGGCCGCGCGGACCATCGAGTTCATCGCCGAGCAGTCGGTAAGTCGGACACGTCGCATTGCAGAAGCCGCAATGGACGCAGCGCCGCAGGATCGAATCGGCGTCCTGGATCTCGGGGTTGCGGCGCTGCTCGGCGCTGAAACGTGTCTGCACGTCAGACCCCCGCGTACATGCGCCCGGGGTTGAGAACGCCGCGCGGATCGAAGGCCTGCTTGATGCGTCGACTGAGGGCAGCCAGTGCGTCGGGCTGTGGCTGAAACACCGGGACCTGGCGCCGCGTATCGTTGGACGCGCGGAACAGCGTGGCATGCCCCCCGCCATGGGCGACAAGGGCCCCACGAACGGCCTCGTGAAGACCGCGGCGCGGGGAATGACCGAACCAAATGAGGCCGCCAGCCCAATCGAAATACAGGGCACAACCGCCCTGCGCCATGAGCCGCGCCGCAACCGCTGGCGATTCGCTCGGTACGACCGAAAGACGCCACACGTCCCAACCGCGAAAACTCTCTGCCGCAAACGGCGCACCACCACCGAGCTCGCGCCACACGTGTTTGGCCGCGTCGGTCGGCAGTTCCGCAACCTCCGTCCGTTGGTCATGCTGTCGACAACGCGCCATCACGCGAGCAAGCCGGTCAGCTACCCCGATCGTGGTGCCCTCGATTCGCACGACCGTCACGTCGCCCTTGGAACCCAGGGACTGCAGACCGACGATCTCGCTCGCAATCGATTGCGGCAGATGGGCGAGGCCCGTCGGTTCCTCGGCGGACGCCGCGAGATCGCGCAGCAACGGCAAGGCCACCGCCGTCGCGATGCCGCCGAGCATCAGGGTCGTCGTCGCCTCCGGCCGCGGCAACACCTTGAGCGTGATCTCGGTTGCGACGGCGAGCGTTCCGAACGACCCCGCCATCAAGCGCGGGATGTCGTACCCGGTGACGTTCTTCATCACGCGGCCCCCCGCTTTGAACACCTCGCCCCGGCCCGACACCGCCTCGACGCCCAAGAGATGATCGCGCAGCGATCCTGCCATTGGTCGCCGGGAGCCCGACAGGTTGCCGGCCACGAGTCCGCCAAGCGTGCCCGCTCCACCGGCACCGAACAGCGCCGAAAAGTCCGGGGGTTCGAAGGCCAGGTGTTGGCCTTCGCGCGCCAGCGCCGCCTCGATGTCCTCGATCGGCGTCCCCGAACCCGCGCGCAGCACCAGTTCATCGGGCTCATAGAGTGTGATCCCGCTCAGCGCCCCGAGGTCGAGCATCCGAGCGGCTTCGACGGGCCGCCCGAGTCGGCGCTTGGTGCCACGTCCGACGATCTCCCAAGGAACCGACTCGGCCGCCGCCCAGGCGATCGCCTCCTGCAGGTCGCTGGCGTCGCGGACACGAAACCGATCGGTCATCAGAACCGCGGGAGATCGGGAAAACGGAGTTGCCCGGCATGAACGTGCAGGCGCCCGAGTTCGGCGCAACGATGCAGCGTCGGAAACATCTTGCCGGGGTTGAGTCGGGCGTCGGGATCGAAGGCGCACTTTAGCCGCATTTGATGCGCCAGATCGCGTTCGTTGAACATCGTGCCCATGAGGTCGCGCTTCTCGACGCCGACCCCGTGCTCACCCGTGAGCACACCACCCACCTCGACGCACGCGGTCAAGATCGCCGATCCGAGTTCCTCGGCACGCTCGAGCTCGCCGGGAATCGCGGCATCGTAGAGAATGAGCGGGTGCAAGTTGCCGTCGCCCGCGTGGAACACATTGGCGACTCGCAGGGCATAGCGCTGCGACAGCTCGGCGATCCGCGACAGGACTTCGGGCAGTCGCCGGCGCGGAATCGTTCCGTCCATGACGTAGTAGTCCGGCGCCAGGCGGCCGACGGCCGGTAGCGCATTCTTGCGTCCTGCCCACAGGGCCGTCCGCTCTGCCTCGCTGTGGCTGACGCGCAGATGAGTGGCGCCAACGCCCTTCGCAATCGCCTGTACGCGATCGACCAGGGCGTCGACCTCGGATGGGAAACCGTCGACCTCGACGATGAGGATCGCCTCGACATCGAGCGGATAGCCGGCGTGACAGAATTCCTCGGCCGCATGGATCGCGTCGCGATCCATCATCTCCATCCCGGCCGGGATGATGCCGGCGGCGATGATTTTCGCCACGCACGCCCCCGCCGCCGGATTGCCGGCAAATCCCAGCAGCACCGCTCGTGCCGTCGCCGGTTTTCGTAGCAGGCGGACGGTGACCTCCGTGACGACGCCGAGTAGCCCCTCCGATCCCGTCATCACCGCGAGAATGTCGTAGCCTTCGGCATCGAGGTGCCGTCCCCCGAGCCGGATCACGTCGCCCGCGATCGTCACGAGCTCGATCCCGAGAACATTGTGCGTGGTGAGGCCGTATTTCAGGCAATGGAGTCCGCCGGCGTTTTCGGCGACGTTGCCCCCGATCGTGCACGCGATCTGACTGGAAGGATCAGGCGCATAGTAGAACCCGGCGTGGGCGACCGCTTGCGAGATCGCCAGGTTGGTCACACCGGGCTGCACCACGGCGCAGCGGTTGGCGAGGTCGATCGAGAGCACGCGATTGAGACGACCGAGGCCGAGCACGATGCCATCGGCCAGCGGCAGGGCTCCTCCCGAGAGCGACGTGCCGCCCCCGCGTGGCACCACCTTCACCCCTTCGTCGTGGCAATAGCGCAGGATCTCGGCGACCTCCCGGGTTGATCGCGGCAACGCGACAGCGATAGGAACCTGGCGATAGGCTGTCAGACCGTCGCTCTCGTATGGCTTGAGCCCCTCGTCATCGGCGATGACGCCGTCGTCGAGCAGGATGCGCCGCAGACCGGCGACGATCGCCTCTCGGCGGGCAAGGACATCGCCATCGGGTTCGGGCATGCGCATGGCAGCGTGATGCTAGACCGCCCAAACAAAAACCGCACCCGAGGGGTGCGGTTCCACGACACGCGATGGCGTTCGTTCAGCCCTGGCGGGCCTTGAAGCGCGGGTTCGTCTTGTTGATGACATACAACCGGCCCTTGCGGCGGACGACACGGCAATCCCGGTGCCGTTTCTTCGCGGACTTGAGCGAACGAATGACTTTCATCGCGGGCCTCTCGTTTGGCGGCGGCGGACCATAGGGGGGGCGCCGGCCCTTGTCAACGCCGGGCCGGCCTACGCCACTCCAGGCAGCCGAGCCTATTTCCGGATCACGAAGATGTCGTGGCGACCGCGGGGGACACCATCGGTGGTGGTTGCGCCGGGCTTGGACTCCTGGAGCTTGCCGAAGGTCCCGACGTGCACGTGGCGATAGCCGATGCGCTTGAAGATCGCAGCATAGTCGGCATGGGCACACGCGGCCATGAAGGGCTCGTTGTTGAGGAAACAATTGGCATCCTGCACGGCGGTCTGGAACGGGTCGGCCGTCGCTCCCAATTCCATCCCGAGGAACACTCCCCCACGTTTCAGCACACGGTGCGCCTCACGCAGCAGCGGCTCCGTCGCCGCCGGTGGAATCTCGTGCAGCATGAAGCAGAAGAACACGACGTCGAAGTGATCGTCGGGATAGTCGAGGTGTTCGAGATCCTGCTGCGACAGCAGGACCTTGACCCCGTGAGCGCGGGCCTTGGCGTAAGCGTACTTGAGGCAGGGCGCACTCAGGTCGACGCCATGCACCTCCGATTCGGGATGGCTTTCGAGCCAAGTCAACGCGCCGTCGCCATGGCCGATTCCCCAATCGAGCACGCGACCGGTGGCCGCGTCGGGCGGCAGGTAGGAGAAGATCAGGCGGTAGATGTCGTTGGGATCGCTGTGGGCCGCGATCGTCGTGCGCCGCGCCAAGTCGTAGGCCAACCCATCGAGGGGATGCTGCCAGACGCCGCCGGGATGCTGATGAAAGTCGACGAGGGAGAAATAGTCCGGAATGCGGAGCGCGGGATCGAGGCGAAGCTCACCCCGTCGGATCCCCTCGGCCGCGATTGCCTCGAGCTTGGGCGCCAGACGTTCGGTTTCGCGCCGCGCGGCGGCCACCACGCCCCAATCGGGGTTGTTGTACTTGAGCTGCTGGCTGTTGCGAAACAGCCAGGCATAGAGTTGATACTCGGGAAGATCGTCGAGAATGGCATTGGCCCCCGCCACACTCGACGGGCGGCGCTCGCCCCCGACCGCGCGCTCGTAGGCGCGGTAGAGATCGGGATAGAGATCGCTCTCGGCATAGACCTTGGCCTGGCGCAGGAACGTGTGAAACGCGTGGAACGAGCGGGTTTCCTCGATACCGACCAGGTCGACTGGCTGATTGCTGCGATTGCCCATGTGATCCCCTGGAAGACGACAGCTTAGCACGCCCAGCGGTCAGCGGGCGGCGAGCGCGAGAAGTTCCTTGGCCTGGCGCGGCCCGATCCCGGCGTCTTCGTGTTTGAAGAACACATAGGTGTCGGTCCACGACTGGCCGGCGATCCGCTTCAACCACGCCCGCAGAGTCGGTTTGGGATAACGCGGCTGACGCAGGCGCAGGTAGCCCCAGGAGGCTGTTGCGACGAACGGCGATGCCTGTTCGTCTTTTTCGACATCGTTGATGCAGAGCGCAACTCCGTGTTCGCGCAAACGATTGAAGACGTCATCGGTGAACCAGGATTCGTGACGGAACTCGAACGTGACGCGCCGGTCCTTGGGCAGGATTGCCAGGAATGCCTCGAGGCGTTCGAGGTCCTTGCGCTGGAATGGCGGCAACTGGAACAGCACGGGCCCCAAGCGATCGCCCAAGGCTTCGAGGCTCTTGAATAGAAACGACGTCGGTTGCTCGGCGTCCTTGAGGCGCTTGAGGTGCGTGATCTGGCGCGAGGCCTTGATAACGAAACGAAAGCTCTCGGGCGTTCGCTGGGCCCAGCCTTCCAGCGTCTTGGTGTTGGGAATCCGGTAGAACGAGTTGTTGATCTCGACCGCCGGGACGTGACGCGCGTAGTAGTCGAGGAAGTCGGCTTCCTTGAGCGTCTCGGGATAGAACGATCCTCGCCACTCCTTGTAGGCGAACCCGCTCGCGCCGGCGTACAGGGTCATCGCAGGCCTTCGAGCATGCGAACCCTATCGCGCTATCTGGCGTCGCATGTCCGACGCCGACGCTCGAACCGGCGCTTCGCCGAACGCCCGTTGGACGGCACGACGATAGCGGGCCGCAAGAGCGAGCTGGTCCAACACCGCCGGCCCCACCAGGCGCCATTCCTTGTGCTCATCGCTCAGCGCGGGCGCGAGTGCCGTCGTTTCGGCACACAGGTACACCAGGACCAGCGTGTTCGGCTTGTCGCTGCGAACACGGACCCAACTGTCGACCAGGCGCATAGGCTCGATCGCAAGGCCGATCTCCTCGCGCGCCTCTCGGATCAGGCATTTTTCGACCGCCTCGCCGGCGTGAATTTTCCCGCCCGGCAGATCCCAGCGATCGCGCCGGTTCCTGAGCAGCAGCACTTGCCCGCGGTGGGGAACAATGCCCTTGACGGCGACCGGGAACACCGCGGTCCCTCGGCCCGGCATTAGCAACTGCGCCATGGACTCCCAACCCCGGTGGTCGCCCGCTCTCTCCGCACAATATCCGGAAAAGCCCAAGTCACACTAGGGGCTAACGGGCGAGGATGCGACCGTCGAGTTGATAGCGTTCCCGATCATCCTCGATCTCGAGGACCCAGAGATCGCGGTCGCGTTTGATCTCCCGCGCGAGGTAGTCCTCCGCGTCGATCTCGGACAGCTCGGTCGCGTCGCTGATCGCCATCCAGTTCATCGAGCCATCGAGGTCGGACACCCGTCGCAGCACGAGGCAGCGATCGCGCCCGCGCGCGAGCTTGAGTACCACGCCGCCGGCGTCGGGATCGCCGCGATGCCGGATCGCCACGGGGATCGCGTGTCGGTCGCACATTCGGACCTGTGCCTGGACCCAAATCCCGCTCTTCAGGCGCGCTTCCATCGGCGCACCGTGCGCCAAACCGGCGAACTTGAAAAGGGCCCTGGCGCCGTTCGACATGCGTGAGTGCTACGCTCGGGTTCGGGCAAACCACAGGGAGATGGTCATGTCGTTCACGGGCAAGGTTTGTATCGTCGCGGGCGCGAGCCGCGGCATCGGACGGGTCGCCGCCGAGACCCTGGCACGCGCCGGGGCCCACGTCGTCGTTTCCTCCCGGGACGCTGCGGCGTGCGAAGCGGTTGCCGCAGGTATTCGCCAGACTGGCGGTCAGGCGACGGCCGTCGCCGCCGACGTCACCCGGGCGAGCGACATGCAGACGCTGGTCGATCGGGTGGTTCAGCGGCACGGGCGACTCGACCTTGCGTTCCACAACGCCGGAAACCTGTTCGGCATGAGTCCGCTCCACGAGACGGCTGTGAAACGCTTCGAGGACACGATTGCCGTCAATCTGCACGGACCGTTCTACGGCCTGCACGCTTACCTCCCGGCGATGATCAAGGGCGGCGGCGGCGCAATCGTGGTCACGACCGCCGGGTCGGGCCTGCGGCCACGGGCGAGCCTGGCCGACACCAGCGCATCGAAATGGGGCGCCAACGGCCTGTGCCAGGCGGCTGCCCTCGAGGTTGCCAAGCACAACGTTCGCATCAACGTCGTGGCCCCGGGGTTCATTGCGACCGAGTCCTGGATGGCGCTGCTCGGCGCCAACGCCAAACCGCTCGCGGCTCGCGTTCCCTTAGGCCGCCTGGGCGAAGCGAGCGACGTGGCCGACGTCGTGATGTGGCTTCTCGGCGACGGAGCGCGCTATGTCACCGGCGCCGTCATCCCGGTCGACGGCGGCCTCGTGCTGGTGTGAGCACTAGGCCGCGATCCAGCGCAGCGCGTCGTGCGGGCCGATCAGCGGCAGTTCGCGGTGGCGCGCGTAGAGGTCCTTGAACTTGAGCGCTTGGAGTGCGGCGAAGCGATCGGCGTAACGCCAATCCTGCCGGATCTTGCGCGCGACGCCGACGCCATGGTCGATCTCGACCAATTTGAACTCGATTCCATCGCTCGATGCGAGTTCGAAGGCGGTCTTCCACACATCGCCCGTCCACTCGCCTTGCAGCGCCGGGACGTTGGCCGACCGCCAATCCCGTGGCAAGAAATCGTGGAACAGCACGAAACCACCGACCTCGCAGACGTCGATGGCATGGACCGCGTCGCGACGACACTGGGCGAACTCGTGCAGGCCGTCGACGAAAACGACATCGAAGCGCCTGTCGTTGGCGGCAAAGAATGCGTCGCTCGTCATGCGATGGGTCCCGCCGCGCGCCGGGTCGACGCCGATCTTGTCGAGTGCCAGGATCGAGTCGAAGCAGGCGTTGCCGGCGCAGCCGATTTCGAGATAGCGGGCGGTCGCGCCACCACGCCGGGCGAGCGCCGCATTGATCAGGCTGACGCGGTTGTAGCGGATGTCCTCCCAGCGATAGTCGAGTCGGTGGGGAAACGCGTTGTCCGCGTACGGACGATCGCGGCGTTCCTGCCGGCGCCGGCGGCGGTAATCCCTGATCGATCGCAATGACACCATGTCGGGGCCGCATCATCTTGATCCTGGCAACGTTCGTCCAGCCCAGGGGAACCGATGATCCGACGAGAGGGTCGAGTGTACGTCGTCCGCAGCGAGTCCGGCCGAAACCTCGGCCGCTACCGGACCCGGGCCGAGGCCGAGCAACGGCTCCGCCAGGTCGAGTTCTTCAAGCACCGGACAAAACGCAAGGATCGACCCAGTCGACGTAGGTCGCGGCCGTAAGAACTCGCGGCATCTTCCTTGCGCTGACCTAGATCAACGGAGGACGCGACCAGCGGACCTATCTCCCACAAAGGGGGGTTCGATGCGAATTCCGAGCGTGATTTCCGTGCTGGGCGTTGGGTTGACGCTGCTCGCCGCCGACCTGGCGATGGCCCAGGGGCCCCATAGCCCGCCCCCAGGTCCGACCCAGCGATCGCCCGAACGCCCTCCAACGGTGATCACTCCGCTTGCCCGGGTCGCACCTCCACCACCGCGAGTGCAGGATGCACCACCCCAACGGCCCGCCGGCCCGGTGGTCGTGGCCCCACCCTCAGGGCCAAAGATCGTGGTCGAGGGCCTCAGCCCCGCGGAGCGTGAGGCTCTAGATCGCGATATACAGCGATACGCCGAGGAGGTCGGACGCGACTTCAAGGCCGACAAAAAGTTGAAGTTGTCCGTCCTGGAATCGAAACCCAGTCGCGGAGGTTTCCTGGTGACACGCGAGTATGACGACTACAACTCGCTTCTGTCCGACGGACGGCCACGCTTCCGCTGGTCGATCACGCGACCTGGGTGCCCGCCGAGACCATCAGTCCGAAGCCGACGGTCCCGACGACGACGGGCACGAGGCCTGCCACATCTCGTCGGTGCGCCACGTCCGGCCGAGGCGTCAGGACCGGTGCCGGCCGAGCTGGCCCGGCAGTTCATCGCCGCCTCGTTGCTCGCCAGCGCCGTCTTCTGGCTGGTACTCGGCGGGGCCAGCGGCTGGCTCTACGGCTGCAGGGTGCTTGATAATGTAACACTATAACATTAAAGAGTTAGCCTTTGCTTGTTGGGAGAGTTGCATGCATTCGATCCGCGCTGGCCTGCCTGCCGCCGCCCTGGCCCTGTTCGCCCTCGCCGTGCCGGCGCAGGCCGAAGAGGACAACCAGCGCGGCGTCAAATACGAGGTCGGCAACCTCTCGCTGAATCTCATGGTCGACGCGGCGCTAGGCTTCTATCACGTGAAAAATAGCAATTTCGGCCTGGGCACCACCAGCCTCGATGCCAACGGTGCCCGTAAGGGCACGCGCCGCTGGGGCGAGTTCTTCCTCAAGCCCTCGCTGGGGGTGGATTACGACCTCCAGGGTACGGGCGTCGCCTACGGCCTGTTCAGCGTCATCGGCGCGGGAACGCGCGGCGATGGCGACGCGGCCAATCCCTCGGCAACCGCGGGACGGCCGGAACGGCTCCTCGTCGAGGATGCCGCCATCGGCTGGAAGTCGGGCGACGTCTTCGCCAGCCTGGGTGAGAACGCCATCGACCTGTCGGCCGGTCGCCAGTCGCTGCGCGTCGGCGACGGCTTCATGATCCTCGAGGGCACCGCCAACGGGGCGCGGCGCGGCGCGTCCGTCCTCGGGCCACGGACGGCGTTCGAGCAGACGGCGGTCGCGCGCCTCAACACTCAGCCTATCCGCGCCGAACTGTTCCACGCCCGGGCGGTCGTCGACCAGTCCTTCACCCGGGATAGCGACAACCCGCATTCGGCGTTCGTCGGCGCCAACCTTGAGTGGTTCGAATCAAGCCACGCGGACCATGGGCGGTCCGAGTACGACGAGCGGCTCTGGTATGTCGGCGTGATGGCCCTGCGCTTCACCGAGGCGGATTCCACCGGCGGCCGGAACTTCTCTTTCGCCAACGGCGGCAACGGCTCGGCGCTCGGGGCCAACCGCGACGGGCTCAACGTCTACTCGGTGCGGGTCGGCGGCGCGATCCTGCCGATACTGCCGGACTTCGCGCTCTACGGCGAATACGGCGTCCAGCGCAACAGCGAGACGCTGCACAAGGTGCGGGCCGATGCCTGGTACATCGAGCCGCAATACAGGCTCTCGATGCTGCCCTGGACCCCGCACCTCGGCTACCGCTACGGCCGCTTCAGCGGTGACGGCAATCCCAACGACCAGACCGACAAGTCATGGGATCCGCTGTTCCCCGGAAACGGACCGCGCGGCCTCGGAACCTGGACCCAGGGCGAGATCTACGGCCGCTATACCGGCCTGGGGAACAGCAACCTCGAAGTCCACCAGATCCACCTGAAGGCCGTGCCGATCGAGGACACGCTGCGCCTTGGTGCGATCCTCTACCGCTTCAATTACGACGAAGCGCGGCAGACGGCCAACGTCACCAAGAAGGGCATCATGGACGAGGTCAATCTCTACGGCGAATGGGAAACGCCGGTGAAGGGCCTGACCGTCGTGCCGCTGCTCGGCGCCGGCACGGCGCGCGACGGCCTCAAGCAGTCGCTGGGCACCGCCGGCGTCAACAGCCGCACGGTCTGGCTGGCACAGATCGCCGCGGCGTTCAGCTTCTAGGGCGGCACGCTTCCAGCCGCGATACTTCTAGACGGACCGGGAATATGGGAGGCTGGGCCCCTGTAAGAGGGTGGCCATGGACCTTCCCATCACCATCATCGATGCGTTCGCGGAACGGCTGCTGACCGGGAATCCGGCGGCGGTCTGCCCGCTCGATGCATGGCTACCCGCGGCGACCATGCGGGCCATCGCCGCGGAGATGAACCTGTCGGAGACCGTGTTCTTCGCGCCGGAGCTCCCTGGCAAGCTCCCGGGGGGGCGAGGCCTTCGGCATCCGCTGGTTCACGCCGACGCGCGAGGTCGAGCTGATCGGTCATGCACCGCAGGGTGGAGGCACGGAAGGTGATTGAAGCTGCCACACTGAGTGCGGCCGATCTGTTGAAGGCAACACCCTACGATCTACGTCACACCATGGCGGTTGAAATGCGCAGACAAGGCGTACCCGCGTGGGAAGTCAGCGGAATGCTGGGCCACCGTTCCAGCGGGTATGGCACGACCGAGATTTACGCGAAGCATGACCCCGGCTACATGGGCAAAGCGGTCGCCGCAATCGACAGCTACTTCGTTGAACTGCAACGGCTGACGAGCCGTCCGCTGGTACTCTCAACCCCGAGCCTGCGTGCCACTTGCGTAGCAGGCCTAGGCATCGAGGTTGCGGAACTTGGCAGAAAAGTGGTGGGCGCGACAGGGATCGAACCTGTGACCCCTACCATGTCAAGGTAGTGCTCTACCGCTGAGCTACGCGCCCGGGACGGGCTTTGCCGTTGCGGGCACTCATATCGTCGGGCCCCTCCGGTGGCAAGCCTCTTGCCCATCGCACTCACGCATTTTTTCGATCGCTACCTGCGGCTCGCGCCGTTAGGGTTCCGCGCATGGTTCCGCTCTCCGCCTTCGGGCCGAAGCCCTTCGTCGTGCACAGCCCGACCGAGCCAAAACTTCCCTTCGTCTACGCCTCCCCCCATTCGGGGTCGATCTACCCTGCGGAATTGATCGCCGATTCGCGGCTCGATCCGAAGACGCTGCGTCGCTCCGAGGACGCCTTCGTCCAGGACCTGTTCGGCGCCGCCCCCGGACTCGGTGCGCCGTTGATCGAAGCGTTGTTCCCGCGGGTCTTCCTCGATGCCAACCGCGAACCCTATGAACTCGACCAGTCGATGTTTGCCGAAGCGCTGCCGAATTTTGCCAACACGACCTCGGCGCGGGTTTCGTTGGGTTTGGGCACGATCGCGCGGGTGGTGTCGAACGGATCGGAGATCTATCGCCGGCGTCTGATGGTCGCCGAAGCCGAGGCGCGAATCGAGGGCCTGTATTTTCCCTATCACACGGCGCTCAAGCAGTTGCTGCTCACCGCGCGAGCGCACTTCGGCGGCGTCGTGCTCGTCGACTGCCATTCGATGCCTTCGACCGGCGGCCCGATGGACGAGGACTCGGGCCGTGCCCGAGGCGACATGGTGCTCGGCGATCGCTACGGCATGAGCTGTGATCCGCGGGTCGTCGAACTGGCAGAGCGCACGCTGCGTCGGATGGGATATCGCGTGACCCGCAACGAGCCCTATGCCGGCGGGTTCGTGACGCAGAATTACGGCCGCCCGCACGAAGGGCTGCACGCGCTGCAGATCGAGATCAATCGCGCGCTCTACATGGACGAAGTGGGCATCCGGCCCAACGCCGGCTATGCGCGGTTGAAGAACGATGTTGCGGCCCTGATCGCCGAAATGGGCAAGGTCGACCCGGCCTGGTTGGCGCCGGCCGGCGAGCGCTTCGCCCAGGCCGCGCAATAACGACCCGGCAAAAAAGGGGCCCGCCTACGTTGGCAGGTGGGCCCGAGTTTAGGGAGGAAATACCCAGATAGGGTATTCGGCACCGCTGGCATGAGGCTAACGGTGCCGCGCACTATATATAGGGCCATTCCCATATTGAGACCAAGGAATATTTCCCGTTCGCGATGAGTATCTGGCCTCGTGTGACAAAAATAGCACTATCAATGACTTGGCACAGGTCTTGCGACCTTTTCCGCAGGAAACGCCCTAACACGCCGGGAGAAAACCGAAATGCTCAGGGCTCTGTGGTTACGCTGGTGGCTGGCCAGCGTCGGTCTCGTCCTCGTAGCGCCTGTCGCCCATGCTGGGCAGGCGCCCTTTTCTGCGACCGTCGCCAAGGTCTGCCGCGACACGATTGCCCGCGTCGAACGCGAACAGGGGATCCCGAAGCTCCTGCTCTCGGCGATCGCGCTCGCAGAAACCGGGCGCTGGCACGCGGAACGGGGGGAAAGTATTGCCTGGCCGTGGACGGTGACCAGCGGCAAGGACTCGAGCTACCACCCCAACAAAGAAGCCGCGATTGCCCACGTCCGGGCGCTCCAGGCCAAAGGGGTGCGCAACATCGATGTGGGCTGTATGCAGGTCAACCTGCATCATCATCGCCGCGCCTTCGAATCCCTCGAAGAGGCCTTCGACCCGGAGGCCAATGTCATGTACGCCGCTTCGTTCCTGAAGACGCTTCAGGGCGACCTCAAATCGTGGTCGCGGGCGGTCGCGCATTACCACTCGGCCACCCCCGAGCTGCACACGCGCTACAAGGAAAAGGTCGACAAACTCTGGCAGGGCGAGCGCCGGCGAGATGCGATCGAGCGGACGGAATCCGTGATGGCAGCCTATCGCGAACGTCAGGCCAAGCGCGAGTCCGACCAGGCCCAGCGGGCGATGAACCGGGCCAACATCCTGAGTCAGTTGGCGACGTCGCGCTGAGATCAGAAACGAATCGTCGAACCGGCGGTCGTCACGTTTCGCGCGACGGCGGTGGCCGCCGCACCCGCCGCGCCGACGCCAGCGGAATATTTCCGGCCATCTCCTGGTTGTGGCGTCGCCCTCCCGGCTCGAAATCCTGCAGTCGGACGGGAATTCGTTTGCGACCCCAAGTGCCGGGGGCTCCTTCGATTACACCCGCCATCGCCGTCCCGCATTTCCGGCAATGTCCGTCGGGCGTCAAGTTCCATTCATCCAATGCGTGCCAGTCACGACCGATCAAAACCTCGCCGCAATGGTGGCAATAGGTGCTCGACGCGGCGCGGTCGTGCACGTTGCCGACGTAGACGTAGCGCAGGCCGCGCCGCACCGCGATACGCCGCGCCCGCAACAGGGTCTCGTGCGGCGTTCGCGGCTTATCGGTCATTTTCCAATCGGGATGAAAGGCCGTGAAATGAAGCGGCACGTCGGGACCCAGGTTGTCGAGGATCCACGACGTCATCGCGGTCAATTCCGAATCGGAATCGTTTTCGCCCGGGATCAGCAGAGTCGTGATCTCGAACCACACCTTGGTCTCGCGCTTGAGGTAGACCAGCGTATCCAACACGGGCTGGAGGTGACCGCCGCAGACGCGGTGGTAGAACGCCTCGGTGAAGCCCTTGAGGTCGACGTTGGCCGCATCCATCCATTCGTAAAACTCGCGGCGCGGCTCCTCGGTCATGTAACCCGCCGTGACCGCGACCGTCTTGATACCGGCCGCGCGGCACGCCTTGGCAACATCGACCGCATACTCGAGGAAGACGACCGGATCGTTGTAGGTAAATGCGATCGAGCGGCAATCCAGGGCCTGCGCCGCCCGAACCAACGTCTCGGGCGAGGCCGCGTCAGCCAGCGTGTCCATCGCACGCGACTTGCTCATGTCCCAGTTCTGGCAGAATTTGCACGTCAGGTTGCAGCCGGCGGTGCCGAACGACAGGATGGCCGAGCCCGGTAGGAAGTGGTTGAGCGGCTTTTTCTCGATCGGATCGACGCAGAAACCGCTCGACCGACCGTAGCTGGTCAGAACGATTCCGTGTTCGCCGGCCCCGCGCACGAAACATAGGCCGCGTTGACCCGGGCGCAACCGGCAGAATCTAGGACAGATGTCGCACTGGAAGCGGCCGTCCTCGAGCCGATGCCAATATCGGCCGGGGACGGTGCTCGGCGATCTCAAGATCTCAGGACCCAGGACATCTTCCATCGCGCGAACTCCTCGCCGCGACTACTGTGTACTAAGATGTGTCGGACGCGCCGAGGCCACAAGGGGCATCGGCGCCGATGCCATGACGACAGCGGCCAATGTTCGCGCACCGGCGGTGGCCGGGACCTTCTACCCCGGCGATGCCGAGAAGCTAAAACGCTTGATCGACGGCTATCTCGGCGCCGTACCAATGCCGGCCGATCCCATACGCCCCCGGGCGATCATCGTGCCACACGCGGGCTACGTCTATTCGGGAGCCACCGCTGCCTACGCGTACGCGCCGCTCCGCGCCTTTGCCGGAACGATTTCGCGCGTCGTGCTGATCGGCCCGGCGCATCGCGTACCGTTTCGCGGCATCGCGCTGTCATCGGCCCGCGCGTTTCTCACGCCTCTCGGACCCATCCGCCAGGATCTGACGGCGATCGAACGCTTGAAGACGATCGCGGGCGTGGTGGCGCTCGATGAGGCCCATCGGCTCGAGCACAGCCTCGAGGTCCAGTTGCCGTTTCTGCAGCGCGTCCTCGGCGACTTCCGATTGGTGGCGCTGGTTGCCGGGGCGGTGACGCCTACGACGGTGGCCCAGGTTCTGTCGGTGTTCTACGACGATCCGGAAACGCTGCTCGTGATCAGCACCGATCTCAGTCACTACCACGACTACGACCGCGCCAAGGCGCTGGATCATCGCACCGTCGACGCGATTCTCGAGGGTACGACCAACGACATCAGCGACGAGGGCGCATGCGGCCGGATTCCGGTCAAGGGTATGATGCAGATCGCGATGGAGCACGGCCTCAAAGCAACCTTGCTCGACTACCGCAATTCCGGTGATACCGCTGGCAGCCGCGATCGCGTCGTGGGTTATGCCGCGTTGCGCTACGACGATCCGGCGTCCGCACACCTCGGCGTCCGCGATCAGGATCGCCTGCTCGACCTCGCGGAAGCATCGGTGCGTCACGGGCTGTCGACGGGACAACCGCCCACGATCGTGGTCGAATCCGAGAGCGAGGCGCTGCGGGCCCGCGGCGCCGCCTTCGTCACCCTGACCAAACACCACGTCCTGCGCGGCTGTATCGGCTCGCTCGCCGCCCACCGTCCCCTCGCCGCCGATGTCGTTGCCAATGCCTATTCGGCGGCGTTCAAGGACCCCCGCTTCCCGGCCCTCACGGCGGCCGAATGGCCGGAGCTCGAGATCGATATTTCGGTGCTGAGCCCGCCGATCGCATTTGCCGTCGCCTCCGAGGCCGACCTCCTCGGCCGCCTGCGGGTTGGGCGGGACGGCCTGATCCTGCAGGAGGGAAACACGCGCGCGACCTTCCTGCCCAGCGTCTGGGAGCAACTGCCGGATCCGAAGGTGTTCCTCGCCCACCTCAAGCGCAAAGCGGGGTTGGCCATCGATCACTGGAGCCCCGACCTCCGATTTTGGCGCTATTCGACCTACGCGTTTTCCCGCCCGGTCCGACGGTCCTCCTGAAACCTGAAGATTCCCCCTGAATCCATTGATTCCGGCTGAAATTTGGTTGACAGAGGCGTTTGTCGTCCGCATTCTGCCGCCTCGTTTGGGATTTGTGCGTCCTTTCAAGGGGTTCGTGAGGGGTTCGCGCGTTGGGCCGTCGCTGGGATCAAGAGGAAGTCGCTGGACCGTCCCCGGTCGGGGCGCTCGAAGCGCCGTCCGAGCGCGCGCATTCGTGGCTCCACACCGGCCGCTTGGCCCTGCTCGGGGCGGTCACCGGCGCCATCGTTGCCGTGATCGCTGCCTACGTGCTGGACGCCAGCGGCGTCACGGTGCGCATTCGTGACAACCCTGTTCGTTCTAGCGTCAGCGCCTTGGCCGAGTTGACCGATGCGGAGCTGACTTCCCTCGCCGCGGTATCGCGCAACTCCTTGCCGATGAATACCCCGATCGAACGCACGATCCGGGTCGCCCGCGGTTCCACGCTGACCAGCTCGCTGCTCGAAATCGGCATCGATCGCGATCAGGTCCAGCAAGCGGTGTCCGCTCTATCGACGCTGTTCGATCCGCGTGCGTTGACACAGGGCCAACGCATCAACGTCACGTATCTCGACGTCGGTCGGCGCGAGCGCGTGTTACAGACGGTCGCGATTCCTCTCAGCCCGACGCGCGAAATTCGAGCCTATCGTGGCGTCGGCGAGGGCTTCATTCCGGAGAACCTGACCAAGAAGCTCGAGCGCGTGCTCGCGCGTTATTCCGGCACGATCGAGGACAGCTTCTATGTCGCCAACAAGCGTGCCGGGGTCCCCGACAGCGTGATCATGGAACTGATCCGCATGTTCAGCTGGGACGTCGACTTTCAACGCGATATCCAGCGCGGCGACCAATTCGAGCTTCTGCTCGAGTACTTCCACGACGAGGAGCGCGAACCGGTCAAGATCGGCAACGTGTTGTATGCCGCGCTACGCAGTGGCGGCGAAACTCTGCGCCTCTATCGCCATCAGATGGGCGATGGCACAGTCGACTACTTCAACCCCGAGGGCGAGAGCGTTCGTAAGGCGCTGCTGCGCACGCCACTCGATGGCGCCCGAATAACCTCGACCTTCGGCAACCGCCGTCACCCGATCCTCGGATTCACCACGGTCCACCGCGGCGTCGACTTCGCCGCCCCGACGGGCACCCCGGTGAATGCGGCCGGCGACGGCGTCATCGAAATGGCGAATTTCAACGGCAACTACGGCAACTACGTCTTGCTGCGGCACAACCAGCGCTACCGGACGGCCTATGGGCACCTCAGCTCGTTTGCCAAGGGCGTCAAACCTGGCAAGCGCGTTCGCCAGGGCGAAATCATCGGGTTCGTCGGCTCGACTGGTCTTTCGACCGGCGCCCACCTGCACTACGAGGTCCACGAGGGTGAACGACAGGTGAACCCGCTGAGCATCAAAGTGGCGGGTGGTCAGAAGCTCAAGGGACCCGACCTAAACCGGTTCGTCGCCGAACGCGCCCAGATCGAGATGCGTCTCGCCGCCACCCCGGCCGCGACGACCAAGTTGGCCGCGGACCTGACCCGACGCTGACCGCGGCTAGGCCGCCTGGTCGACGTTGACCGCGACGCCGTTCAGCACCAAACCTTTCTCGTTCGCCGTGACCTCGACCGTATCCCCGTCACGAATCTTGCCTTCGAGCAACTGCGTCGCCAGGGCGTTTTGCAGTTGGCGCTGGATCACCCGTTTCAACGGACGCGCCCCGTAGGTCGGGTCGTAACCAGCGTCGCCCAACCAGCGGCGCGCCCTGTCGTCGATGACGAGGGCGACCTTGCGGTCCGACAGGAGTCTTTCGAGGTGGCGCAACTGGATGGTGACGATGCCATCCATGTGCAACCGGCTCAGGCGATGGAACAGGATCGTCTCGTCCAGGCGGTTGAGAAACTCGGGCCGGAACGCCGCGCGCACGACCTCCATGACCTGGGGCGCGACCGCTGCCGTATCCTGACCATCCTGTTGATTGGCCAGAATGTCCGAGCCGAGGTTGGACGTGAGGATGATCACCGTATTGGTGAAGTCGACCGTTCGTCCCTGCCCGTCGGTCAGACGGCCATCGTCGAGAACTTGAAGCAGAACGTTGAAAACGTCGGGATGGGCCTTCTCGACCTCGTCGAAGAGGATGACCTGGTAGGGACGGCGGCGGACCGCCTCGGTCAGGGCCCCGCCCTCGTCATATCCGACATAGCCCGGCGGGGCACCGATGAGGCGGGCGACCGAGTGTTTTTCCATGTACTCCGACATGTCGATGCGCACCATGGCGGCATCGTCGTCGAACAGGAAGAGCGCAAGCGCCTTGGAAAGCTCCGTCTTGCCGACTCCGGTCGGCCCCAGGAACAAGAATGACCCGATGGGCCGATTGGGGTCTTGCAGGCCGGCGCGCGCCCGGCGTACGGCGTTCGCGACTGCGACGATCGCGTCGTCCTGGCCTACCACCCGCTGCCGCAGGTTGTCCTCCATCCGGAGCAGTTTGTCGCGTTCGCCTTCGAGCATCTTCTCGACCGGAACACCGGTCCAGCGCGAGACCACCCCGGCGATCTCCTCGTCGGTGACCTCCTCCTTGAGCATGGTCTTGCCGCCTGCGGCCTGCGCGGCGGCCAGTTCTTTCTCGAGCGCTGGAATGGTGCCGTAGGTCAGTTCGCCAGCCTTCGCCAGGTCTCCCTTCCGCCGCGCGGCCTCGAGCGCGCCGCGGGCCTGTTCGAGCTTCTCTTTGACCCGCTGAGCGCTGCTCAGCTTGGTTTTTTCCGCCGTCCACTGGGCGGTCAAGGCTGCGGATTGTTTCTCCAGTTCGGCGAGTTCGCCCTCGAGCGCCGTCAGGCGTTCCCGCGACGCGGCATCACTCTCCTTCTTCAGCGCCTCGCGCTCGATCTTTAGCTGGATGATGCGACGATCCAGTTCGTCGATCGCCTCGGGCTTGGAGTCGACCTGCATACGCAGGCGGCTCGCTGCCTCGTCCACGAGGTCGATGGCTTTGTCGGGGAGAAAACGATCCGTGATGTAGCGGTTCGACATCGTCGCAGCGGCGACGATCGCACCGTCGGTGATCCGTACCCCGTGATGGAGTTCGTATTTCTCTTTGAGGCCGCGCAGGATCGAGATCGTGTCTTCGACAGTCGGTTCGGAGACGAAGACCGACTGAAAACGCCGGGCCAGAGCCGCGTCTTTCTCGATGTGTTTGCGGTACTCATCGAGGGTCGTCGCCCCGATGCAATGCAACTCGCCCCTAGCCAGCGCCGGCTTGAACAAGTTCGAGGCGTCCATGGCACCCTCGGCCTTGCCGGCGCCGACCAGGGTGTGCAGTTCGTCGATAAACAGGACGATCTCGCCTTCGGCCGACGAAATTTCGGCCAGAACCGCCTTCAAGCGCTCCTCGAACTCGCCGCGATACTTGGCGCCGGCCAGCATGGCGCCGAGATCGAGCGCCATCAGCCGGCGGTCGCGCAGGCTCTCGGGAACATCGCCATTGACGATGCGCAAGGCCAATCCCTCGACGATGGCGGTCTTGCCGACACCGGGTTCGCCGATGAGCACCGGGTTGTTCTTGGTGCGGCGCGATAGAACCTGGATCGTCCGACGAATCTCTTCGTCGCGACCGATTACGGGATCGAGTTTGCCGTCGCGAGCGGCAGCCGTCAGGTCGCGAGCATACTTCTTGAGGGCGTCGTAGGCGTTCTCCGCCGTCGCGGACGTGGCCGTGCGCCCCTTGCGAATCTCGTTGATCGCGGCGTTGAGCGCCTGGGCGGTGACCCCCGCATTGCGCAGGATATCGGCGGCCGGCGTTCCGGAGGCTAACGCCAAACCGAGAAGCAATCGTTCCGCCGTGACGAAGCTGTCCCCGGCTTTGTCCGCGAGTTTTTCTACAGCTTCCGTGAAGCGGGCAAATTCGGGGCTGAGGTAGACCTGTCCCGCGCCAGCGCCCTCAACCTTGGGGAGTTTGGCCAGAGCCGCCGCGGTTTCCTGACGAACCTGCTCGGCTCGACCGCCAGCGCGGGCGATCAGGTTGGCCGCAAGACCCTCTTTGTCGTCGATGAGAACGGAGAGCATATGCTCCGGCGTCAAACGCTGATGACCGGAACGAAGAGCTAGGGTCTGGGCAGATTGAACAAAGCCGCGCGACCGCTCGGTGTACTTCTCTGGGTCCATCTCGTCCCTCGATCAAGGCAACGATTCGATGCACAGATGCGCACCCGCCGTGCCCCGACAGGCGGCAGCACGGCTTGTTTCCTTAGATGGGTGTTGCGCCCCGATCACACAAGGGTGCGCGCGCCGAAATGTCGCGATCGGCGCGCGGTGCTGGCGCCGCTAGCGTTCGCCGCCCTGGCTGTCGGGGTCCTCGGTCGGAGCCGCCGTCAACTGCGCATCGCCGGACGGTGTTTCGCTGTGCAGCGGTTCGATGACCTCCGGACTGTCGAAGTCCCCATAGAAGTCGTCGTCGCCCGGGCCCTGGAGGCGCCCTTGCTGATGCTGCTGTTGGCCCTGCTGATGTTGGGGCTGCCCCCCGTTCTGGCGCTCGGCTTCGCGACGGGCCGTGAACGCCGCATGAAGACGAAAGTAGTGTTCGGCGTGCTGGTAGAAGTTCTCGGCGGCAACCCTATCCCCGCTCGAAGAGGCGTCCCGGGCCAGCGCCAAATACTTGTCGAACACCTGCGCCGCGGTACCGCGAAGTTTCACTCCGGGGCCGTTCGATTCGAAGCTGCGGTTGGGACCGAAGTTGAACGGGCGCTTGCCGTTCGGCCGCCCCGACCGCTGGCGCCGTTGATGATTTCCACCCTGTCTCATGCGTTCCTGCCGCCCTTGTGCGGATGTGCTCAGACACGGAACCAGATTCCGAGGGATTCCGGTTCTCAGCCCTCGACCGCTCGACGTTGACGTTTGAAGGCGGCCTGCTCCCAAACTCGCTGGAGCGTTCTGGCCCTGGCCCCCGGTTGAAAGCTAGTCCGAAGGCCTGCGCTAATCCACCCCTTTTTTGACCTCTTGCGGCGCTTTGTCCCTTGCCTTGAGCACCAGGCAGCGGGCGATCCCGGCGAGATCCCGGGGTCGGTCGGTCACGATCAACTCGGCCGCGCCGAACAGGCTTGCGACCGGATCTGCCTGGCCCGCCCCAACCTCGATGACAGCCACGCCTCCGCTGCGCAGCAACGATCGGATCATCGGCGCCAGGCGGCGATACGCTTCGAGTCCGTCCGCCCCACCCGACAGCGCGACATGCGGATCGTAGGCACGCACCTCGGGGGACAAACTCGCGATTTCGGCCGCCGCCACATAGGGCGGGTTGGCCAACACGAGATCGAACTCGGCGGATACGGCCGTCGACCAGTCGCCGACCACGAACTGCGCCCGATCGCGCAAACCGAGCATCTGCGCATTTCGCCGTGCCGTCCGCACCGCATCGAAGGAGCGATCGATCCCGACCCCCGACGCGAGCCGATTCTCTTGCAGATACGCGAGCAGCAGGCACCCGGTGCCGGTTCCCAGGTCGAGCAAGCGACACGGCCGACATCGATCACGCAGGGCCAGGGCAGTCGCAATCAGGGTCTCGGAGTCGGGACGCGGGTCCAAGGTCTCCTTCGATAAGTAGAAAGAGAGGCCCCAGAACTCGCGTCGGCCGAGGATGCGCGAAACCGGTTCTCCCGCCGCTCGCCGCTCGACGAAGGAGAAAAATTCGTTCCCAACGCCCACGGGAATCGGCTGGTGCGGGTCGGCGAGAAGGGTCTCACGCGAAAGTCGAGCGCTCGCTTCGAGCAACAATCGAGCGTCGCGGCGCGGCCCCTCGATGCCGACCGTTCGCAACCGCCGCGTCGCCTGGCACAGCACGCGCCCGACGGTCAGAGCCGGGTCACGATCGGCCTCAACCATCGCCGAGCCGGGCCAATCGTTCCGCTTGGTCGTTGGCGACCAGCCCATCGATCATCTCGTCGAGACCTTCGGCATTGATCAACCGATCGAGCTTGTGGAGGGTCAAATTGATGCGATGGTCGGTAACCCGGTTCTGCGGAAAATTGTAGGTGCGAACCCGCTCTGAACGATCGCCCGAACCGATCTGGCTTCGGCGGGTCTCGGCCCGGGCTTCGTCGCGCATCTGGCGTTCCCGCTCGTAGAGCCGGGCACGCAGGATCTTCATCGCCTTGGCGCGGTTCTTGTGCTGCGATTTCTCATCCTGCTGCGAGACGACGATCCCCGTCGGAAGATGCGTGATCCGCACGGCGCTATCGGTGGTGTTGACGGACTGTCCACCCGGCCCGGAGGAGCGAAACACATCGATCCGGAGATCCTTGTCCTCGATCTTGATGTCGACATCCTCGGCTTCGGGAAGCACGGCCACCGTGGCCGCCGAAGTGTGAATGCGGCCGCTCGCCTCGGTGACCGGAATCCGTTGGACACGGTGGACGCCGGACTCGAATTTCAAGCGGGCGAACACGCCGCGGCCCGAAATCGACGCCGCCGCGTCCTTGATTCCCCCCAAGTCGCTTTCCGAAACGTGCATGATCTCGAACGTCCAGCCGCGGGCATCGGCGTAACGCTGATACATGCGAAACAGGTCAGCCGCGAACAACGCCGCCTCGTCCCCGCCCGTTCCGGCTCGCACTTCGAGAATCGCGTTCTTGGCATCCGCCTCGTCGGCCGGGAGCAACATGATCTGTAGATGGCGTTCGAGGGCCGGCCTGTTGGCCAGAGCCGTATCGAGTTCCGCCTGCGCCAGCGATCGCATGTCGGGGTCCGCCGTCTTGTCATTGAGAATGTCGCGCAGGCCCGAAATCTCGTCGTCGGCGCGGCGCAACTGACGGATCGCCGCGACCACGGGCGTCAGCTCGGCGTACTCCTTCGACAACCGAGCGAACGAGTCTTGCCCGCCGCCCGCGTTGAGGGCCTGCTCGATGTCGGCAAACCGCGCCAGCACCTGATCGAGTTTTTGGGGGGCAATCACAGCGTCGTAACCGTCGGCGTGCGTAAGAAGAAGCGGGCAAACTGGTCGCTAGGACGCTACGGCCAACGGGCGTTGCGCCGCCGCGATCTCGGCCGCCTTGTTCTCGACGAGGCGAACGATGTGCTCGACCAACGATTCGTCGTCGATCTTGTGGTCGGCCACGCCGTGCAGATACACCATATGTTGCCCACGGCCCCCACCCGTGAGACCAACGTCGGTCTCTCGGGCCTCGCCGGGACCGTTCACGACGCAACCGATGATCGATAGGCTCACCGGAGTCGTGATGTGCGCGAGCCGTTTTTCGAGCACTTCGACCGTCTTGATCACGGGGAACGCCTGACGCGCGCAGGACGGGCACGAAACGATTCGGACGCCACGATGACGAAGACCCAGTGAACGGAGGATCTCGAACCCGACCTTGACCTCTTCCACGGGATCGGCGGATAGCGAAACACGAATGGTGTCGCCGATGCCGGCCCACAGGAGGGAGCCGATGCCGATTGCGGACTTGACGGTCCCGCCGGTCAGTCCCCCGGCCTCGGTGATCCCGAGATGCAGGGGGAAATCTCCGACTTCCGCCAACTGCTGGTAGGCCGCGACGGCAAGAAACACATCTGAGGCTTTGACGCTGATCTTGAAGTCGTGGAAGTCCTCGTCCTGCAGCATGCGCGCGTGGCGGAGCGCGCTTTCGACCATGGCCTCCGGACATGGTTCGCCGTAACGCTCAAGCAGGTCGTGTTCGAGGGATCCAGCGTTGACGCCGATCCGCATCGAACACCCATGATCGCGTGCCGCCTTGACCACGTCGCGCACCCGCTGTTGGGACCCGATGTTGCCGGGATTGATCCGCAGGCAGGCGGCGCCGGCGGCCGCGGCTTCGATCGCACGTTTGTAGTGGAAGTGAATATCGGCGACGACCGGAATGGAAACCTGGCGGATGATCGCCGGCAGGGCAGCCGTCGATTCCTCGTCCGGGCAGGAGATACGGACGATATCCGCGCCGGCCGCCTCGACGGCACGAACCTGGGCGACCGTCGCCGCGACATCGCGGGTCAGCGTGTTGGTCATCGTCTGGACGCTGATAGGCGCATCACCCCCGACCGGCACGGAGCCGACGTGGATCATCCGCGAACGGCGGCGCTGAATATCGCGATAGGGTCGTACGCTCATCGATGAGAACCGGTCGGCCAAACCGCCCAATGGCGGAGCGGTCGGACTATGCCCGCGTCATATGGACCGATCAAGCCGAGCAGGGCTCAGTCGAAGAAGACGCCGAACATCAGGCGGTCGGGATCGAGCGGAATGTCGCGAGCGCCGCCACCACTCGGCCCGACCGGCGCCATCCGCCGACCATCGACATAGACGGCCAGCGCGCCGGCATCACCGGCGTTCATCAGGAGGCCTGGTCGATTCGGAACCTGATACCGATCGCCCGACCGCAGCACGCGGGTGAAAAGCACTTCACCGCCCGGAGCGCGGACCTGAATGGGACTGTCCCCTATGGCGTAGATCGATATGCGCGAATCGGGGCTGGTCGAGCCGAACACCTGTGGACCCGCCGCCGATGTGGTGGCCGGCGCGGTCGGTGACACCGCCGCGGTCGGTGGGGTTGTGCTCGGTGCCGGGGGTGTGGGTGTCGTCGCGGCGCTCGGAATCGCACTCGACGGAGCGGCGGGAGACGCCGCGGCCGTGGTCGTTGCCGAGCTCGGCGCGGGTAGCGTCGGCGAACTGGAAGCGCTCGGTGTCGTGGTCGCGGCGCTGGGCCCGGTCACCGACGGAACGGGTGTCGGTGTCGTCGTGGCAGGCGCGGACGACGGCGTTGGCGGAGATGCCGCGCTACCCACGGCGCTCGCGCCGGGATTGGGCGCTGGAGCTGGAGTTGCAGTTGGCGCTGGCGCAGTTGCTGACGCCGCTGGCCTCGGTGGAGGCGCCGGCGACGTCGGAGGTGCCGTAGGCGTCGAGGCCGCCGGCGTGCTCGGCGTTGTTGAGGCCGTCGACGGACTTGTCGTGGTTGCCGGCGGCGCAGGCACCGCCGTCGTCACCGTCGGAGGCGGGGTGGCGGGCGCGGGGACCGGTAGACGGGGAACCGCAGGATTGACGGCCGTAGCGACCGACGCACTTTCGGACACAGGCGAGCCGCTCGGGCGGGTCGCCCCACCCGGCGCCGTTGGCGTTGAACCTTGGGTGGTCGATGGCACGGGAGGGACGATCGGCGTCGAAGCGGAGACGGCAGGGCGATTTCCGACGGCCGGGTCTGGACCGTCACCGCCGGGTCGACGCTGCGTCGCCAGTTCTGAAGGCCTCGGGGGCGTCGTGGCCAACGGTGGGGTCGCCGCCGAACCGCCCACCGGAGGCGTCGACACGGCCCCCGCCGGCGGCGGCGATGCAGGAGCTGCCGTCGTTCCCGCCGTCGAAGGCGTCGGCGAGGCGGGCGGCGGCGCGGAAGACGCCACGGTGCCCGGCGACGACGATGACGTCGCGGCCGCAGGCCGCGGGGATGTGGTGACCGCAGGCGGAGCGGGCGTCGTCAACGTCACGCTCGGCGGCGGCGATGAACTCGTGGCACTCGACACCGGCGCGGTCGTGGTCACGCTGGGCGAAACGGTCGGGGGCGTCGGTCGCTCCGGAGCAACCGAAGGTGTCGTCGGCGTTGCTGGGGGCGAGGCCCTAGGAACCGCTGTGGCGCCGCTCGAGGACTCGATCCTTGGCGCTGGCGCAGGACTGGGCGCGACAGAACCTGTGGTAGATGCCCCCGGTGATACTGCGGCCGACGCACCGACGGGCTCGGAGACGGCGGGCGCGGCAGGAGCAGGCGTGCTCGGCGGCGGTTGTGGGGCGGCCGGGCGACGTGCCTCGGCGAGCGAAGTACTGGTGCTGCTGTTCTCGGCGGGCGCACCGCCACTCGCGGGCGGCGCCAAGCGTTCGGGCACCGGCGGCACCAACTCCGCGGTACGACGATCTTCGCGCGTGTAGGCTAGCCAGCCGGCATAGATGACAGCGGCGCCCAGAAGGGAAATTACCAGTAGGCGGCCCGTCGGGAGACGGCTCTGGTCCATTGGCGATGGAAAATCGAGACGCGTGTTCTGACGCGGCTGGGCCACCTCGCGGCGAAATTGCTCGAGCACCCGATCCTGATCGAGACCGATCAGGCGGGCGTACGACCGCAGGAAGCCCGAGGCGTAAACTGGACCGGGCAATTGCGCGAACTGCCCCGACTCGATCGCCTCTAGGTAGCGACTATTGATTCGCAGACGGCGTGCGGCCTCCTCGACCGACAGGCCGACACGGCCGCGGGCGGCCCGTAGTTCCACGCCGATGCCGTCGTAGACATCGCGATCGCCAGAAACCTCGCGCAAATGCAATCGGCGACGCCCGGGTGCGCCACCGGGTTGGTCATCGTTGTGGGGTTCTTGACTTGCCATCCGGACTCCAGCCATCGGGTCACGCGATCCTGCGCCCGATTCGAATCTGCTCTAGCCGTCCTCAAGCCTTAGCGGACGACTGCCATAGCCCCTTTGCGTCGTGGAACACTCCGTTCCCGCGCCCTCCCCTTTGCCAACATTAGGTCAGCAAAGCTTTTGTGCCGCAATAGGTTAAATGGCCAAGCCATGATCCTGGGCGAAGTGGCGCAACTCATCGCGCACGGACCGGCCCGAATGATCGAGCAAGGTTGTAACGTAATCAGTGACTTGGAGGCAGTTCATACGCCGAACAAGGAACTTGATCGGGCCAATGGCAGCGGCGGCCAGCGACAGCGTTCGGTAGCCCAACCCGATCAACGCCAGGGCTTCCAGCGGTCGCCCAGCCATGTCGCCGCAGACCGAAACCGTCACCCCCGCCGTGTCACATCGGCGTACGACGGTGCGCATCAGCGACAAAAACCCGGGCGAAAGTGGATCATAGCGTCCAACCAAACGTGGGTTGTCCCGATCTGCGGCGTAGAGGTACTGGATCAGGTCATTGGTCCCAACCGAGACGAAGTCGACCTTCGGAAGCAGCGCCGCCAGCTGCCAGATCAGAGCCGGAACCTCGAGCATGACACCGACCTTGACCGATCGCGGCGCGGCGATACCACGGTGTTCCAACCGCTCCAGTTCGCGCCACAAGAGGCCCTTGGCCTCCTCGTACTCGGCCAACTCGGCCACCATCGGGAACATCACGGCGAGGTCTCGTCCCGCCGCGGCCAACAACATGGCCCGCAGCTGATTGCGCAGAATGGCCGGCCGATCGAGCCCCACGCGCAGGGCGCGCCATCCCAACGCGGGATTGGTTTCGGGCGCCGACGACTGCTCCATGTAGGGCAGGATCTTGTCGGCCCCGATGTCGAGCGTCCGGAACACAACCGGCTTCCCGTTGGCGGCCTCGAGGACGCGGGCGTAGATCTCTTGCTGCGCGGCGGTGTCGGGGAAGTCAGTTCGCACCATGAATTGAAGCTCGGTGCGAAAGAGACCAATGCCGTCGGCTCCGGTCTCCCGTAGCCGCGGCAGATCGATGAGCAGTCCGGCGTTCATTTGCAACGAGACGCTGACGCCGTCCGCCGTAACGGAAGGCTGTTGGAGAACTTCGGCGAACGCCTGACGCAACTGGGTCTGGGTCGCCACCGCCTCTTGGTAGGCTTGATACGCATCTTCACCGGGTCGCAGGTAGACGGCTCCCGAGCTGCCGTCGACGATCAGGGGGTCTCGCTCTCTGATCCGGTTGAGGCCGCTCAATCGTCCGATCACCGGCAGATCCAACGCCTTGGCGATGAGAACGACATGAGAGGTCGGTGTGCCCTCTTCGAGCAGCAGACCGCGAAGACGATTGCGATCGTAGTCGAGCAACTCCGCAGGACCTAGCGTGCGGGCGATCAGGATTGCGCCTTTCGGCAACCGTCGGCGGACCTGAGCCCCGGTCAGATGGCGCAAGAGCCGGTTGGACAGATCGTCCAGGTCCTGGACGCGTTCGCGAAGGTAGGCGTTGGCCGACGCGCCGAGTCTTTGCCGCGACTCGATACGGGCTCGGTCGACGGCCGCTTCCGCCGTCAACCCGGAATCGATCCCATCGCGCAGCCGCCGAACCCAACCGCGATCCTCGGCGAGTAGGCGGTAGGTCTCGAGCACGTCACGATGCTCATGGCCCGGGAGAGCGTCGGTCTCCGTGAGCAGCGCATCGATGCTGGCCTTGAGTTCCGTCAGGGCGACGTCCAGCCGACGCCGTTCCTCGAGCGGGTTCTCCGCGATGTGGGTCCGCACCTCGACGGGCGGCTCGTGCAGCACGGCGACACCCGAGGCAAGACCATCCGCCAGGGGCAGCCCTTCCCAGCGCTGCGGCAATGTCGCGTTGCCGTCCAACTCGACCAATTCCTCGGCGCGAATGAGCTCGGCCGAGGTCACGAGTTCGGCGAGTACCATCGCAATCGTCTGGAGCGCTTCGGCTTCGTCTTCGGTGTAGTCGCGCGCGGTACGGTTCTGGACCGCAAGAACCCCGATGACCCGGCCGCCACGCAGGATCGGAACGCCGAGCATCGATTGAAAGATCTCTTCACCCGTTTCCGGTCGATACGCGAACTGGGGATGGGATTGGGCATCGCGCAAACTCAGTGGTCGCGAATGCGCGGCGATGTCGCCGACGATGCCCTCGCCCAGGCGCAATCTGGTCCGGTGGACGGCCTCGGGCTTCAGGCCTTTGGTCGCGTAGAGTTCGAGGATTTCGCCCGGCCGCAGCAGGTAGATCGAGCAGACCTCCGCCACCATGTTGGCAGCGATAATGCCGGTGACTTGATCGAGGCGCTGCTGCGCGGATCCCGATCCCGCCATCACCTCGCGTAACTGGCGCAACAAGATGCGCGGCCCTGTTGCGCCCGGTGACATTCCGCTATCCCCCGCCGGTGGCGCCGGCTTCCACCCGACGCCGGACGCCAATCGCCATCACCGCCTGCTCGACCAGTTCGGCGATGATCTCGGGGACGGATTGCTCCCTGATGACCAAACCGATGCTCTGCCCGGCCATCACCGACCCGAACTCCACGTCTCCATCGATCGCCGCGCGCCGCAGCGCTCCGGCCCAGAAGTGCTCGATGGCGAGCTGCGCCTCATTCTGCGCCAACTCGCCACGCGAGAAACGTCCGATGACATCGCGTTGAACTTCGAGGAAACTGTCGGTGCCCTTGTTTCCGACCGCCCGCACTGGAATCACGGGGAAGCGGGCATCGAGTTGGACCGAGGGTACCGCCTCGCGCGCACTGGCGCGCAAGAACGCCTTCTTGAACGCCGCATGGGCGATGCACTCGGTCGCGCAGACGAAGCGGGTTCCCATCTGGACCCCGGCGGCGCCAGCCCCGAGGTACATCGCCATCGCCTCGCCCCGACCGATCCCGCCGGCGACGAAAATCGGCACGTCGGGAATTCCCGGGAGAATTTCCTGAACAAGCACACCCGTCGCGACCGGACCGATGTGGCCGCCCGCCTCCATGCCCTCGATGACCAAAGCATCGACGCCGGCCCGAACCAGGCGCTTGGCGATCGCCAGGGCGGGTGCAAAGGCCAGCACCTTGGCGCCGAGCGCCTTCAACCGGGCAATCGAAGCCGCGTTGGGAACCCCGCCGGCCAATGCGACGTGGCTGACCCGACGCCGCCCGCAGACCTCGATGAGATCGGACAACTGCGGATGCATCGTGATCAGATTGACGCCGAACGGTCGCCCGGTGAGAGCCAGCGTGCCGCCGATCTCCGCATCGAGCTGGGCCGGGCCCATCGAGCCGCAGGCAATGACCCCGAATCCCCCGGCATTGGAAAGCGCAGATACGAGATGGCGCTCGGACAACCAGCTCATCGCCCCGCCCATGATCGCGTAGCGGCTGCCGAGGAACTCAGTGCCGCGCCGTGACAGCCGCGCGAGAATCGTTTGGGCGTCCGCCCGTTCCTCGGTGCTCAGATCAGGCGGCGTCGAGGCCATAGGCGCTGTGCAGCGATCGCAGGGCGAGTTCGGTGTATTCCTCGTCGATCAAGACACTGACTTTGATCTCGGACGTCGAGATGACCTGGATATTGATGCCGCGACTCCCGAGCGCGGCGAACATCCGTTGCGCGACACCGGCATGACTGCGCATGCCGACGCCAATGACCGATACCTTGGCAACCCGCGGGTCGGAATCGAGTTCGGCGAAGCCGACCGCGCTCTTCACCGATTGCAACACCATGAGCGCGCGATCCGAATCCGTGCGCTTCACCGTGAACGTGATGTCGGTGTACGTGCTGTCCTGCGAGGTGTTCTGCACGATCATGTCGACGTTGATGTCGGCCTCGGCCAGCTTCCCGAACACGGTCGCCGCCACACCCGGTCGGTCCGGTACCTTGCGCAACGTGATCTTCGCTTCGTCGCGTGAATACGCGATACCGCTGACGATCTCTTTCTCCACGATTTCGTCCTCGTCTACGACCAGAGTTCCAGGAGCATCATTGAAGCTCGACAACACTTGCACGCGTACACGATGGTTCATGGCCATCTCGACCGATCGTGTCTGCAACACCTTGGCGCCGAGCGACGCCATCTCGAGCATTTCTTCGTACGTGATCTTATCGAGCTTGCGCGCCTTCGCAACGATTCGCGGGTCCGTCGTGTAGACGCCGTCGACGTCGGTATAGATGTCGCAACGATCGGCCTTGATCGCGGCCGCGATCGCCACCGCCGTGGTATCGGAACCACCGCGCCCCAGAGTCGTGACCCGCCCCGCTTGAGTCACGCCCTGAAACCCTGCGATCACAGGGACCTCGCCCTGTTCCATGTGGCGCAACAGCGTGTCGCCGCGGATATCGAGAATGCGCGCGCTGGCGTGGGCGTCATTGGTCCGAACCGGGATCTGCCATCCCATCCACGACCGCGCTGGAACGCCGATGTCCTGGAGGGCGATCGCCAGCAGTCCGATCGTAACTTGTTCACCGGTCGATGCCACGACGTCGTACTCGCGAGGATCGTGGATACGCGCAGTGTCGCGAACCCACTTGTCGAGTTGGTTGGTGGCGCCGGACATAGCCGACACGACGACGGCAACCGAGTTTCCAGCGTCGCGAATGCGCTTCACCCGCTGGGCGGCAGCCTTGATCCGGTCGACGTCGCCAACCGAGGTTCCACCAAACTTGAGAACGAGCCTTGCCATGCGCGAACGCCCAACAAACCTGGACGGGAATCCCCCGGTGGACCGCGGCGGGATGACGCGAAATCGCGGTCATGCCTGGAAAAAGGCGCGTATAAATATACGGTACGTCTCCCCGATACAAGGCGCACTGAGTGACCCCCAGCCCCGCCGCTAGCCTCCGTACCACCATCGACCCCGACGAGGTCGACAAGTTCGCGCGCTTGGCGGAAACGTGGTGGGACCCCGACGGGCCGTTCCGGCCGCTGCACCGCCTGAACCCGGTGCGACTCGAGTACATCCGGTCGAAGCTGATCCAGCATTTTGGTCGCGACAGCCGCAGTTTCTTGCCCTTCGACGGTTTACGCCTCCTCGATCTCGGGTGCGGGGGAGGACTGCTGGCCGAACCGATGGCGCGCCTCGGTTTCACGGTCGTAGGGGCCGACGCGGCCGCGGAGAATGTGCGGGTGGCGCGCCATCATGCCGCGAACATCGGACTGGCCATCGATTACGTACACTCGACGGCCGAGGAGTTGGCGCAGTGGGGCGAGCGCTTCGACGCCATCCTGGCTCTGGAGGTGGTAGAGCACGTGTCCGATGTGGGCACGTTCGCCGCCGCCTGTGCCACGATGCTCAAGCCGGGCGGCGCACTCGTCCTCAGCACCCTCAATCGAACGCTGCGCAGCTACGCGCTCGGCGTTGTGGCGGCCGAATACCTGCTGCGTTGGGTACCGGTCGGCACCCATGATTGGAACAAGTTCTTGCGCCCGAGCGAACTCGCCCGTGCCCTTCGTGGGGTTGGCCTGGAGCTGTCCGATCTGACGGGCATGTCGTTTTCGCCGCGTTCGAATCAGTGGCGACTGACCGACGATCTGACCGTCAACTACCTCGGCCTCGCGACGCGGTCGCGCGCCTGATCAGGAATTGGTCCGCGACGACCACGGCAATATCCCGAAGTCCACGCCTTCATCCGTCAGGTCCTTCGCCTCTTGCGGTGTGGTCTGACCGTAAATGTTGTGCGGCTTTACTTCGCCGTAATGAATTTTGCGCGCTTCTTCGGCAAAGCGCTCACCGACATACTTGCAGTTCTTCTCGATCTGCTGGCGCAGTTCTGTGAGCGCCCGTTGCACATCGGCCGGGCGCTCGTAGTCGCCCTTGGTGGCCATCGCCGGCCCCTCGCTCGGACGGCCACCCTGGCGACGATTGGTGTTGAGGTTGGGGGCCATCGGCGCCTTGTTCACCTTGCTCGTGCCACAATGCGGACAGGTGATGACACCCGCCTTCGACTGGCGTTCGAAGGCGGCACCACTGGCGAACCATGCCTCGAAGGCATGGCCGTTCTTGCACTTGAGATCGAATACGATCATGAACCGACCACCGGCACGGAACGAGCGGCCCCCCAATATAGGAATGCCATCGTGCAGGCAAGGTGACGCGCGGCCGCCGTTAACCAGGACGTAGAGAGACTTCCAAATCAATGAGTTGTGAGCCGCTTCCCCTTCCGCCCTCGTCGTGGGTCGAGCGCTTCTGCGTCCCCGCCCGCGCGGGTGAACGCGCGCTCGATGTCGCCGCGGGTGGCGGACGCCACACGATCCTCCTGCGACGCCGCGGCTATCGCGTGGTCGCCCTCGACCGCGACGATGGTGCCCTTCGGCGCGCGTTTGCCACGGACCCCGAGGTTCGCATCGTTCGCGCCGATCTCGAGGGCACGGAACCCTGGCCGCTGCCGGGCGAGCAATTCTCGCTCATCGTCGTGACCAACTACCTGCACCGGCCGCTGTTTCCTGCGCTGTTGGCCGCACTAGCCGAGGGAGGCCTGCTCGTCTACGAAACCTTTGCCCGCGGCCACGAAGTGATCGGGCGTCCACGACGGCCGGAGTTTCTCCTCAACGAGGGTGAACTCCTGGACCTTTGCCGCAGCCTCTCGGTCGTCGCCTATGAACACGGCTTGGTTCGCGGCGGACAGGCGCTGGTGCAGCGCATCTGCGCACGACGAACCGATGGCGCTAGTGCGCCCTTCCCGTTGGATGGACGAACGCCGACGCCCTAAGCCGTTCGCGTCGCGGCGAATGGGCGATCGTGCTGCAGCGAGGGGATGCTGCGCCGTGCTTCGGCGACCTTGTTCAAGTCGATGTCGGCGACGGACACCCCCCGCTCGTCCCCCGCATCGAGAAGCACCTCGCCCCACGGGGCGACGACGAGCGAATGGCCGTAAGTCTGCCGATTCCCGGGGTGGCGCCCGGTCTGGGCGGGCGCCACGATGAAGGCCCCACATTCGATGGCACGGGCGCGCAGCAGCACGTGCCAGTGGGCGCGACCCGTCACCGCGGTGAACGCCGAGGGCACCGTGATGAGAACTGCCCCGGCCTGGGCCAGCGCGCGATAAAGATGTGGGAAGCGCAGGTCATAGCAGACCGTGAGCCCGACCGGGCCCCATGGCGACGCAACCACCACGGATTCCGCGCCCGGCTCGAAGTTCGCCGACTCGCGGTAGACCTCGCCGTTGGGCAACTCGACATCGAACATATGGATCTTGTCGTAGCGCGCCACAATCTCGCCGCCGGCGTCGATCAGGAACGATCGATTGGCGACCTTGCCGCTCGGCAAGGCGATCCCGAGCGAACCCGCCAAGACCCAGGATCGGGTGTCGCGAGCGGCCACACGGAACGCGGCCAAACCGGGATGGTCATCCTCGCGACGCGCGTTGGCGCGCGTCTCGCGACCACTGCTCGCCATCATGGTGACGTTCTCCGGCGTCGTGATGAATTCCGCGCCGCGCCCGGCCGCGGCGCGGATTCCGTCACAAGCGGCGGCGACATTGGCCGCCATGTCGTCGCCGGCGGTGATCTGGACGCAAGCGACGCGCATGGCGTATCAGGCCGCTAGCAGCGGGTCGAGGCGTCCCTCTCCATCGAGGGCATAGAGGTCATCGCACCCGCCCACCCCTTTGCCGTCGATGAAGATCTGCGGCACGGTCGAACGCCCGTCGGCGCGGCCGATCATCTCCTCGCGCAGGGAATCGGAAAACGTGATGTCGATCTCCTGATACGGCACCCCCTTGCGATCGAGCAGTTTTTTTGCGCGCGCGCAAAAGCCGCACATCATCCGCGTGTAAATCTCGACCTTGGCCATCCGGGCCCCTGCACGTTGATCGGTTCAGTGAGCATCCACTTTAACAGGTTCCGCAGACGCTCGAACGGGCGCGACCAGAGGCCGTACGACCTGGGCGAACGTCAGCACGTCGACCCGTATCGCGCCAGCGGCCCGCAAGACTCGGGTGCAGGCCGCAACCGTCGCGCCGGTCGTCAACACATCGTCGATCAGCAGTACAGCGCGCCCGGCCACTTGCTGCGGGCGACGCACGGCAAATGAACCCCGAACGTTGGCGAAACGGGCGCGGCGCCGCTGGCGGCCCTGCGAAGAGGTTGCCCGGATGCGCGCGAGGGCCTGTGTCGCAAGCGGTTTGTGCCCGCTTCGGGCGATGGCGCGGGCCAGCAACGCCGCCTGATTGAACCGCCGCCGAAACAATCGCCAGCGGTGCAACGGCACCGGCACGATCACGTCTGCTTCGGCGATCAACGGAGCCCCCGCCCGCATCATCATCGCGGCGAGCGCCGGAGCGAGCTCCGTGCGGTCGCCGTGCTTGAACGCGAGGACGAGACCCCGAACGGTATCCCCATAGCGCGCGCACGACCGTGATCGGGCGTACAGTGGTCGGCGCAAGAGGCACGCCCCACAGAGGAGCGTGGCCCCTGCTTCGTCGGCAAAAGGAGCCCCGCAAACCTGGCACTGGGGCGGCGTTATGAACTCCACCGTCGCAAAGCAGGTCGGGCACAGTTGCCCGGTCTCAGGTGTGGGTTCCCCACACGCCAGACATAGCGGAGGAAACACGGTATTGAGCAGCGTATTGCCGGCGGCCCTCAACCAGCCGGGCAACCGCAGTCTCATGGGGCGACCTGGAGCACCATGTTGCCGACGAAATCCCGGCTCTCCAACATCTGGTGCGCCGCGGGGGCATCGGCCAAGGGAAACAACCGAGCCAACACCGGCCGCAGCTTGCCCTCGGCCAACAGGTTCAGGACGACTTTGTTGGTTTCCTTGGGGGCGAAGTGCGTACCGGTCAACCAGATCTGCTTGCGCAACAGGCGGAAGATGTCGATCTCGACTTTGGCACGCCCGATCGAGCCCGCGGTCGCCAAGCGACCATTGTGAACCAGCGCCTCGATACTCTGCTGGAGAATGGTCCCCCCGACCGACTCGATCACGGCATCGACGCCGCGACCGCCGGTCAAGCGCTTCACTTCATCGAGCAGGTTCTGGCGGTTGTAGTTGACCACCGCGTCGGCGCCGAATTGCTTGGCTCGTTCGAGCTTCTCGTCAGATCCGGCGGAGGCAATGACGCGCGCGCCAGCGAGCCGGGCGATTTGCACGGCGGCACTGCCGACGGCGCCCCCCGCCGCGTTGACGAGAACCGTCTCGCCCTGACGAATCTTGCACCGCGACATTGCCAACTCCCACGCGGTGGCCATCGCGACCTGCCCCGCCGCCGCGTCCACCGAGGAGAGTTTGTCTGGGATGCGAATGACATTGTGGTGGGTGACTTTGACGTACTCGGCGTAGGTGCCCCAATGGGTCAGTCCGAGCTTGTCGAAATCGGCGCAGATGTTGTCGTAGCCCTGCGCGCAGTAGCACACGGGATGCCGGCAGAGACCGCGCGAGGTCGTAAGCATCGGCATCACGCGGTCACCGACGTCGAAGGTGGCCACATTGTTGCCCTTGTCGACGACGCGGCCGGCGCCCTCGACTCCGAGCACGTGGGGGAACGAAACTTTGGCATAGGGAACATCGCCCCGGCGTGCCGATACGTCGAAGCGGTTGACGCCCACCGCTTCCAGCTTGATCAACACGTCGTTCGGGCCGACCTTGGGCGTTTCGATTTCGCCGTATTGCATCACCTCGGGACCACCGTGGGCCCGAATAACGACTGCTTTCATGAGGTTCCTCGTTCGTGCGGGGCGGCCATCCTAGCAAAGGATATGTGCGGATTTGGCCGCTTTTCCTGACCGTGCGATAACCCCGCTGTGTCTGACCCGCGGATCTTCGATCGTCGCGCGGTGCGTGCCCATCGTCGACGCGCCGCTTCGTCCTTCGCTGACCACGATTTCCTGTTTCGCGAAGTAGCCGATCGCCTGGCGGAGCGGCTGCTCGACATTCAGCGGCCGTTCACTTGGGTGGCGGAGATCGATGCCCGCGGTCCGATTCTCGAGCAGGCGCTACGGAACGCCGGCGTGTTCGAGCACCGAGGGATTTCCCGCTATCTCAGGCTGACCGACGACCGTAGCGCCGGCCCATCGATTCTCGCCGACCCCGAACTTCTGCCGCTGGCCCCTCAGGCCGTCGACCTCCTGGTCTCGAACCTGGCGCTACACTGGGTCAACGATCTTCCCGGCCTCCTTGTTCAGGCACGCCGCGCCCTCCGCCCCGACGGCATGCTGCTCGCTTCACTCCTCGGGGGGCAGACGCTACACGAACTGAGAGCGGTTCTGCTCGAGGCCGAGAGCGAAATCGATGGTGGGGTGAGCCCGCGGGTATCCCCCTTTGCCGACATTCGCGACACCGGCGCGCTGCTGCAGCGCGCCGGCCTGGCGCTTCCCGTCAGCGATGTGGATTCGATCGACGTGACCTACCAAGACGCGTTCGCCCTACTGCGGGATCTGCGCGGCATGGGCGAGACCAACGCCGTCCGTGATCGCCGTCGTGCGTTCTCACGGCGGGCGATGCTGATGCGCGCGGCGGAGCTTTACCACGAGCGCCATCGAACCGCCGACGGCCGCATCCACGCCACCTTTCAGGTCCTCTACCTCGCGGGATGGGCGCCCCACGAGTCACAGCAGAAACCGTTGCGACCCGGCAGCGCCAAAGGCCGGCTCGCCGACGCCTTGGGCGCCGTCGAACACTCGGCTGGCGAGAAGGCACGGCCCCGCTGACTTGGGTCAACGTCAGCGTCTCGCGGCCCGGTCAGTATTGGCCATGGCTCGCTTCTTATTCCTCGCTCTGGTTTGCTGCACGCTTGCTGGAACGCCGGCTTTGGCTCAGGACAGCATCCGCGCCGGCCGCGGATTGGTGATCGCTCAGCAGTGGTGCTCCAGTTGCCACAAGGTCGTGGACGGCCAACCGTCGACCAGCGATGTCGCCCCGACGTTCGCGTCGATCGCTCAACGTCCCGATCGAGAATCCGCATTCCTCCGCGCCTGGCTGCTCGATCCCCACCAACCGATGCCCAAACTCGAGCTGTCGCGTTCGGATGTCGACGATCTGGTCGCCTACATCTTTAGCCTGTCTCGATCGCCTCAGAGGTAGTCGCGGATCATCGCGACCAGCGGCACGTCCGCCGGCGGCATCGGGTACTCCGACAGCCTTGGAATGGGCACCCACGTGAGTTCGGCATGCTCGCGGGCGCGCGGCGTTCCCGTCCAGACTCGACACACATAGAGCGGCATCACGAGATGGAAGTTCGCATAGCCGTGCGAGGCGAAGGTCAGAGGCGCCAGGCAGCTCGCCTCGGTGTCGATTCCTAGCTCCTCACGCAGTTCGCGAATCAGCGCGACTTCGGGAGTCTCCCCAGGCTCGATCTTGCCGCCGGGGAACTCCCAGAGGCCCGCCATGCTTTTCCCCGGCGGACGCTGGGCCAAAAGGACACGATCATCCGCGTCGATCAGGACAACGGCCGCCACGTGGACGATCGGCTTGGCGGCTCGGGCGGCCCAACGGTCACGTTGCAGCACGTAGAAGATCGAGGGACTTGCCTCGCGTCGCGCCGGTTTGTAGCTCAGCACCGTGCCCATCGGTTCCAGTCCACACTTGACCAGGATGCGTTGCGACCCGGGGTTGTCCAAGTCCGCATTGGCGATGATTCGTCTTAGCGAGAGCGATGAAAATCCGTAGTCGATGACGATCGGCACAGCTTCGCCGGCGTAGCCCTGACGCCAATAGGGTCGCGCAAACCAATAGCCGAGCACCCCGGTCCCAGCGATCCCTGTCCGCTCGCGATCGTTTGCCGCGCCGGGGTGAATACTGACACAGCCCAAAAGGGCCTGATCGGCGTGCCGTTCCACGGCAAACGCGTGGCCCACGGCCAGGGGTCCCTTTCCCTCCGCCGAGGCGATGAACTCCTCGGCATGGGCGCGGGTATACGGAAAGGGAACTATGGCGAGATGACGGACCGTCTCGAAATCGTTCAGGCCGGCCACCAGGGCCTCGACATCATCGGGGCGAAACGGGCGAAGCGACACCCGTTGTCCACGAAGGACGGGCAGCGTCATCGCGGCACCAACCGCACATAACGATGCACGAGCTTCTGATCGCCGGCCGGACGCAGCAGCGTCTCCTGACCGACGCGGTCGAACCCGGTTTTGCGCAGGACCTGCATGGACGCCTCGTTACCATCGAAAACGAAGGCGACAAAACGGCGGATCCCGATCGTATCCACGGCAAACGTCAGCGTTGCGGCGGTCGCTTCGCTGGCATACCCCTGCCCCCAGTGACTGCGGCCGAACCAGTATCCGAGTTCGTGTCCGAGGGGATGGGGCAGCAACGACACCCCACCGATGAGAGCACCGTCGCCGCGCCGCGTCACGGCGAACCGGCAACCGTCACGCTTGCCCGGCGGATTGGCCAGACAATCCTCGATCCAACCCTGGGCGTCGACCAGGCGATAGGGATAGGGCACATGAGTCAACTGCTGCGCCACGTCCCGGTTGGCCAGTTGCCGTACGAGATCGCTCTCATCTCCGCGGGCGAATGGCCGCAGCGTCAGTCGGGCGGTTTCGAGAACCGACGAAGCCACGGCGAACGTCATGATCGAATCAACGAATCCCGGTCGAGAACGTACCAGCCGAGCAATCGTTTGCCGCCGCGCTCGGGGAGGAGTTCCGGAAGATCGCCGAGACGGCGGAATCCGCATTTGTCCAGCACGCGTGCCGCCGCTTTGTTTTCGACGAACGCAGAAGCGGTGAGCTTGGCAATCGCCAGTTCGTCGAACGCGAAGACCGCAACGGCTCTCAGCGCCTCGGTCGCATACCCGCGATTCCAGAACTCCTTCGCGACCCAAAATCCGGTCTCCCAATCCTCGTGCCGGACGTAGAGACCGATGGCGCCGACGATTCGCTCGCTCGCCCGCTCGATCATGACGAACCGATACTCGCCCCGCGGCTTTTGACTGATCCAGGCCCGGGCGTGTTCGGGCGAAAATGGATGGGGCAGCGACTCGGTCGACCGGGCAACAGCCCAGCTGTTCGCGACGCGCGCGAGCGGCCTGGCGTCGGCGTCCTCCGGGCTCCGAACCACGAGGTTCGGTGTGTCGAGCGTCGGCGTATCGTCGACCGTCGTGGTCACGACCGGTAGTCGGCGTTGATCCGCACGTATCCTTCGGTGAAGTCGCACGTCCACGCGGTGTAGCGCCCGCGCCCGACCCCGACATCGACCCCGATGACGATCTCTTGTCCCTGCATATGCGCCGCCCCGTCTTCCTCGCGATAGGAGGGCGCCACCGCACCGTGTTCGGCGACGAGAAGGTCCCCGAAGGTAATGCGCAGGCGATCGCGTTCGGCTCGTTCTCCCGCCTTCCCCACGGCCATCACGACGCGCCCCCAATTCGGGTCCCCGCCGGAAATCGCAGTCTTGAGCAGCGGCGAGTTGGCGATCGCCATGGCGATCCGCCGCGCGGCGCGGCGCGAGGCAGCGCCCGTCACGTTGACCGTGATGAACTTGCTGGCGCCTTCGCCGTCCCGGGCGATCTGCTGCGCCAAATCGGACATGACGCTGCGGAGCACGCGCTTGAACCCATTGAGACGAGGGTCGCGCGCGCTTTTTAACGGCGCGTGCATAGGCCCGCGTCCGGTCGCAAACAGCAGCACCGTATCGCTGGTAGAAGTGTCACCATCGACCGTCACGGCGTTGAAGCTGACGTCGGCCGCCGCGGCCAAAATCGGTTGCAGGATCTCGGGCTCGATCTTGGCGTCGGTCGCCAAATACGCGAGCATGGTCGCCATGTCGGGCGCGATCATTCCCGACCCCTTGGCGATTCCGTTCAGCACGTAACTCTGACCGTCGATCGCGAAACGCCGAGTCGCCGCTTTGGCGAACGTATCGGTCGTGCGAATGGCTTCCGAGGCGAGCGCCCACTGGTCGGGCTGTAGACCGCCGACGAGCGTCGGCAACGCCGCGAGCAACCGATCATCCGGCATCGGTTGACCGATGACGCCGGTCGAGGACACGAAGACCTCCTCCGGGCGGCAATCGATCAACCGCGCGACGCCTTGGGTCGACTTTTTGACCGTTGCGACCCCGGCGGCGCCGGTAAAGGCATTGGCGTTGCCCGAGTTGACCAGCAGGGCCCGCGCCCGGCCGCCGCGCAAGGACGCGCGGCACCAATCGACCGGCGCCGACGCCGTCAGCGAACGCGTCAGCACACCGGCCACGGCGGTCCCGGGTTCGAACACGGCCAGGGTCAGATCGACTCGGTCGTAGCGAATCTGGGCTTTCGTGGCCGCCCAGCGCAGGCCGGCAACCGGGGGCAATGTGGGAAAGCTCGACGGCGCCAACGGCGACCGCGGCAGAGGCGACTTGGCCATGCGATCGATCTTGTTCAGGAGAGAAATCTAACGTCGCAGCCGCTGCCGCGACAAGCATCGGTCGTCTCAGGGCGTCGCCGGCAACGGTTTTCCGTCGGCGCCGTACATGACGACCTTCTGCTTCTTGCGCGCCTCTTCGGCAATTTCGCGCACGATCTCGCTGGACAGCTCTTCGCTGATCTGGTCACGCAGTTCGTCGAGCGGCGGCGGTGGTTGGCGGCGGCGGTCGGTGACCTTGAGCACGTGCCAGCCGAACTGCGTCTGCACCGGACCCGACACTTGATTCTTGTCGAGCGAGAACGCGACGTCGGCGAGCGCCGGGATCATTTGCTCCTTCTGGAAGTAGCCGAGGTCGCCACCCTTCACCTCGGCCCTCGGATTGGACCGGGTCCGAATCAACTCGTCGAAGTTCGCGCCGCGCTTGGCATCAGCCGCAACACGTTCGGCCTCGTCCTTGCCCGCGAGGACGATGTGACTGGCCCGCACTTCGTCGATCGGCTTGATCTCCTTGACGATCTCATCGTAGCGCTTCTTGACGCGGGCATCGGTCAGTCGCTCACGGACCTTTTTGCCGAGGTAGACTTCGCCGACCAAACGATCGGTCACGAACTTCAGGCGGCGCTGGAACTCGGCGTCTTTCTCGATCCCATCGGCCCGCGCGGTAACCCCAATGACACGGGTATTGATCAACTCGTTGACGACAAGGCGTTGCAACTCTTCCCGAGGAATCTGCTGCGCCTGCGGCGGCAGGGTCGCGATGAACTGATCGATGTCGCTCGTGCGAATCTCCTCGCCGTTCACGGTCGCGACCAGCGCGTTGGTAGCGGCCGGCCGATTCTGGGCCTGAACCCCGGTCGCGACGACCAAGCCGAGCACGACAAGCGACACCAAACGAGTCTTCATGACTGCCTCGTAGCCCATTGGGGCCAAAATTCGAGGTGGACTTGTAGCACGCTTCCCCGACACGTGACCGGCGTTTCCAGGCCTCACGCACCAGTGAAGGAACGGCGTCCGGCGGAAAACCGAGGCCACGACGCGTTGACTCCAGGGATGTCCCTCCTTATTTGTCAGTTTTCCGCGGCCAGGCCCCGCCTCGCCGCCTCCCTCGTTTTCGGGGTCTGCGATGTTGGGCGGCATAGCCCGCAAGGTGTTTGGCACGGCGAACGATCGCGTCGTCCGTGGCATGCGAAAAACGGTAGAACGTATCAACGCCCTCGAGCCGGGGGTCGCCCGGCTGAATGACGGCGAGTTGCGGGCGCGAACCGACGATTTCCGACGACGCTTGAAAGAAGGGACGCGCCTCGACGACCTGTTGCCCGAGGCCTTTGCCACCGTTCGCGAAGCGGCCAAACGAACCCTGGGCGAGCGTCACTATGACGTGCAGCTGATTGGCGGCATGGTGCTGCATCAGGGCATGATCGCCGAGATGAAAACCGGCGAAGGTAAGACCCTGGTCGCCACCCTGCCGGTCTACCTCAACGCCCTCGTCGGCAAAGGCGTCCACGTCGTCACGGTCAACGACTACCTCGCCAAGCGCGACGCCGGGTGGATGGGGCGCGTCTACAACTTCCTCGGTCTCGGCGTCGGCTGCATTGTCCATGGACTGGACGATCACGCGCGCCGCGAACAGTACGCGGCCGACGTCACGTACGGGACGAACAACGAGCTCGGCTTCGACTATCTGCGCGACAACATGAAGTTCGACCTGGCGTCGATGGTTCATCGGCCGTTCCAATACGCCATCGTCGACGAAGTCGACTCGATCCTGGTCGACGAAGCCCGCACCCCGCTGATCATCTCCGGCCCGGCCGAGCAGAGTTCGGAACTCTATGCCAAGGTCGACGCGTTGATCCCCTCGCTCCAGACGGGCGACTACGACATCGACGAAAAAGCACGCACGGTGAGCCTCTCGGAGCAAGGCGTCGAGCATATGGAGCAGTTGCTCAAGGAGGCCGGGCTCCTTCGTGGCATGACGCTCTATGATCTCGACAACGTCACCGTGGTTCACCACTCGACCCAGGCACTGCGTGCCCACAAGCTGTTCAAGCGCGATACCGACTACATGGTGCGCAACGGCAAGGTCATCATCATCGATGAGTTCACCGGCCGCGCCCTCGAAGGACGTCGCTATTCCGAGGGCCTGCATCAGGCCCTCGAGGCCAAGGAAAAGGTCGAAGTCCAGCAGGAGAACCAGACGCTGGCCTCGATCACGTTCCAGAACTACTTCCGGCTCTACCCGAAGTTGGGCGGAATGACGGGCACGGCCGCCACGGAAGCAGCCGAGTTCAGCGACATCTACAAGCTCGAAGTCGTCGAAATCCCGACCAACTTGCCGATGGTCCGCAAAGACGAGGACGACGAGGTCTATCGGACGGTCGGCGAAAAGAACAAGGCGATCATCGATCAAATCGCCGATTGCCAGCAGCGGGGGCAACCCGCGCTGGTCGGCACCGTTTCGATCGAGAAGTCCGAGATGCTCGCGGCGGAACTCAAGAAGCGGAACGTGCCTCACAACGTCCTGAACGCGCGCTACCACGAACAGGAAGCCCACATCATCGCGCAGGCCGGCCGCCCCGGTGCGGTCACCATCGCGACCAACATGGCTGGTCGCGGGACCGACATCAAACTCGGCGGCAATCTCGAGTTTCGCATCGCGGATGAACTGGGTGACAAGATACAGGGCGCCGAGCGCGAGGCCGCGATCGCACGAATTGCAGCCGAGATCGAAGAGGCCAAAGCCAGGGTCCTTGCCGCCGGCGGTCTGTGCGTGATCGGCACGGAGCGCCACGAGAGCCGGCGCATCGACAACCAGCTCCGCGGTCGCTCGGGACGCCAGGGCGATCCCGGCCGCTCGCGCTTCTACCTGTCGCTCCAGGACGACCTGATGCGCATCTTCGGGTCGGAGCGCATGGACGGGATGCTCAAGCGTCTCGGGCTCGAAGAAGGTGAAGCGATCATCCATCCATGGATCAACAAAGCGATCGAAAAAGCGCAGCAGAAGGTCGAAGCGCGCAACTTCGAGATCCGCAAGAACTTGCTGCGCTTCGACGACGTGATGAACGATCAGCGCAAGGTCATCTACGAACAGCGGATCGACCTGATGCGGGCGAGCGATGTCGCCGAGACCGTCAAGGACATGCGCTCACAAACGATCACGCAGTTGATCCAGCGCTACATTCCGGAGAACGCCTACTCCGAGCAGTGGCAAACCGAAGAGCTGCAGAGCGAGGTGCAGCGCCTCTTCGGCCTCGATCTGCCGATCGTCGACTGGGGCAAGGAAGAAGGCATCGCCGACCAGGAGATTCGCGAACGTGTCAGCGACGCGGTCGACCGCAAAGCCGCCGAGAAAGTGGCCCGCTACACGCCGGAGCTCTGGCGCGTGGTCGAGAAAAGCGTGCTGCTCAACCTCCTGGATCAGCATTGGAAGGACCATCTTCTGGGCCTCGACCACCTGCGCCAGGGCATCGGGTTGCGCGCCTACGGCCAGAAGGACCCGCTCAACGAGTACAAACGCGAGGCGTTCGTCCTGTTCAACAACATGCTGAATTCGTTGCGCGAGGGTGTGACCGGATATCTCGCCAACCTCGAGATCCAAACGCAGCAGCCCGAACCACCGCGGCCGGCGCTGACCGGGACGCAAGCCATCCATGCCGACCCGACGACCGGCGAAAACGAAATGGACGAGCCGCTGGCCGCTGGCGTCTTGATGGTCCGCCGTCGCGCCGGGGATATCGACCCCAATCGGCCGGAGACGTGGGGTCGGGTCGGGCGCAACCAGCCGTGCCCCTGCGGCTCGGGCAAGAAATACAAACAGTGTCACGGCCGCATGGCGTAGGGTCGTGGCCATGACCATCGAACTCTGGACGGTGGTCGCGGCGGTCGTTCTCGGCCTCGTCCACATCGGGTTGGCCAGTACGCTGGCCAAACGCCAGACCGGGATTGCGTGGTCGGTGGGCGCCCGTGACCAGTCGATCGCGTTGACCGGCGTGGCGGGCCGGCTCGAGCGGGCACAGCGCAACTTTCTCGAGTCGTTTCCTCTCTTCGTCGCGATCGTCCTGGTCGCCCATGTTGCGGAGCGTTCGAACGATTGGTCGCTGGTCGGAAGCCAGCTCTATCTCTGGGGGCGTGTCCTCTACCTGCCGCTCTACGCGCTTGGCTGGCCCTGGGTCCGAACCACGATCTGGCAGATCAGCATGATCGGCATCGTCTTGGTCGGCGTTTCGCTGATCACGGGAGGCGGCTGACCGAGGTGCTGTCGGCCGCGCTAGGTCAGCCGGCCAATGGCGAGGTACTTGTCACGCCGGCGCTGTCGTCGGGTTTCCACGGATTCGGCGAGGACATCCGAGAGCACTTCGTCGATGGCGTTGCCGAGGAGCTCGATCGCGCGGTCGGGATGGCGGTGTGCGCCACCCAGGGGCTCGCTCACGACGACGTCGATCACCTTGAGCTCCATCAAGTCCATCGCGGTGAGCTTGAGCGCGTCCGCGGCATCACGCGCCTTGGCTGGGTTCCGCCATAGAATCGAGGCACATCCCTCGGGCGAAATCACCGAATAGACGGCATGCTCGAACATCAGCACGCGATCGCCGGTCGCTAGCGCAATCGCTCCACCGGATCCGCCCTCGCCCACGATCGTCGCGATCAACGGCACGTCGAGGCCGAGGCATGTCTCGATCGAACGGGCAATCGCCTCGGCCTGTCCACGCTCCTCGGCGCCGACGCCGGGATACGCGCCCGGGGTGTCGACGAACGTCAGCACAGGCAAACCGAATTGATCGGCCATTTCCATCAAACGGATCGCTTTGCGGTACCCCTCGGGATGGGCCATCCCGAAGTTGTGTTTGACGCGACCGTCCGTCCCCTTGCCTTTCTCATGGCCGATGACGACAACGGATCGGCCGCGAAAACGGCCGATCCCCCCGAGGAGCGCCGCATCGTCCCCATACGACCGATCGCCGGAGAGGGGCGTGAAGTCGGTGAGCAAATGGCCGACGTAGTCGAGGAAATGGGGGCGGTCAGGATGGCGGGCGACCTGCATTTTCTGCCACGGCGTCAACTTGGCGTAGGTCTGGCGCAGAACCTGCTCGACCCGGGCTTCGAGCCGCGCCACTTCGTCACCGATGTTCAGCGCTCCACCATGCGCAACGTGGCGCAACTCTTTGATCTTTCCTTCGAGTTCGGCGACGGGCTTCTCGAAGTCGAGAAAGACGTTCATGACGCTCAACCTAGTGCCTGCGTCGAGTCCGTCAAGTACCGTCCGGTCGAGGTTTGGCCAACGGATGGTGCGTTTCGATCACTTGGCGCAAGCGCTCGTGCAACACGTGGGTGTAGATCTGCGTCGTGGAAATGTCCGCGTGACCGAGGAGCTGTTGCACCGTCCGTAAGTCGGCCCCATGAGCCAGGAGGTGCGAGGCGAACGCATGACGCAGCACGTGCGGCGACACCGCGCGTGCTGGCAAGCCGATCGCGATCGCCAACTCTTTGAGTTTAAGCCCGAACCACTGCCGCGTGAGATGGCCGTCGCGACCGCGCGATGGAAACAGCCACGTCGAGTCCTTATCGGAAGGAACGAAGGCCGGGCGCACCCCGAGATAGGCTTGGACCGCCCGCCGCGCAGCGTCGCCGACGGGCACCATACGTTCACGACCACCTTTTCCTCGGACGAGCAGCAGTCGCTGGTCCCGCGCCAGCGCCGACAGCGGCAGCGACAGGAGTTCGCTGACCCGCAGCCCCGTGGCGTAGATCAATTCGAGCAGCGCTGACAGCCGGAGGCCCTCCGGGCCTTCCGTGCGCCGCGCCGCCTCCAGAAGCTGCTCGACTTGAGTTTCGCTCAGCACCTTCGGGATCGGGCGACCCCGGCGCGGTGCCTCGATCACGTTCGTCGGATCGTCGGCCCGGCGTCCCTCGGCGAAGAGAAAGCGGTGGAACTGGCGCAAGCACGAGAGGCGTCGGGCCTGGGTCGTCGCCGCCCAACCCCCGCCTCGCATCGCCGCCAAGTACCGCCGGATCAGCTCGCCCGAGGCGGTGTCGACGGCCGCGCCGTGTCGACCAGCGAAAGCCGCAAAATCTTCGAGATCCCGGCGATACGCGGCGATCGTGTTGGTCGCGGCGCCACGTTCAGCCGCCAGCATATCGAGAAAGGCATCGACCGACGGCGAGAGCGCCGCGCCCGCGTCAGTACTGCGTTTGACCAAGGACGGCTTCGAACGCTATTGCCTGCGCTTCGTTGGCCAGGCCCACATTGCGCAGCGCTCGAACGACGGCGTCGAGCGTAACCGGCGACACCTGTGGCGGGCCGCCTTCACCAAGGGCGACGAGCGCCAGCACGACCGTCTCCCCGAGTCGTCCGGCCTCAGCCGACGCGCGCAGCGCCCGCAGCAGGATCGCCGAGGCGGGGACGCTCGGGGCCGTGCCCTCGACGATCGACAACCAAGCGGGGGGATCGACGTCTTGACCGAGGGAATCGAAGGCGGCCACCACGAGTTCCGCGCGTTGCCGTCGTTTCTCCGGTGGATAGACGGCCAAGCCCTGGTACCACGACTTGAGCGTCGCCGGGTCCCAGGCCAACGGTCGCTCCCGATCCCCGAGCTGGAAAAGCGGCCAGAGATCGATGACCGCGCGCGCGGCCTCGGGTTGTGCCGCCGACACGTTCGCTCGGGCGAGTTCGAACCAGCGTCGTGCCGCGGCAAAGTCGCCGGCCGTGATGAGCGCCAGTGCCGCCTCGCCGCTGAACCACGCCAAGTCGGCTTCGGGACTCATGGCGGCCAGGGGCTCCTTCAACGCCCTCGCGACCGACGCATACGTTTTCGTCGCCCGCGATGCCGTCAAGGCATCGCGGATCGCCTCGGCCTGGGCGGCTGCGATCGTCTGAGCGCCGACGACGCGATGAAGCAAAGCATTGCGGCGACCGATCGAGACCGGCTCCACGGACTTCGGATTGGCGAGTTCCTCCGCCCGGACCGGAAGGTTCCGGAGAAGTTGGCCGTAGACCTCACTCGTGACCAAGCCGAGCGACTCGGCCGACTGCCCCGCAGCGAGGCGAACCTCGGGGCTCGCATTCGCGGCACTCGCCAGGGCCTGGAGCACCGACGGCGATGTCGTGGTCACGGCGCCGTCGGGAACTTCGAGGCGCGCCGCACGGAGCATCGCAAGATGGAGGGCGCTCAGATCACCGAATGTCGTGGGCCTGTTGCTGGAGTCTCCGAGCAAGAGGGCGATCAACGCGAAGAACTGTTCGTCGTCCTTCTCTCCCATCTCGCGCAACAATTCCATAGCCAGGCGGGCAGCATCGCGTTCGCCGAGCAGGGTCCGGCAGAAGGCCAGCCGCTTCAACCAGAACGACCCGGTGGCCCCGGCGGCGATCGCCTGATCGACGCGACCGCAGCCCCCTTGATTGTCGCCGCTGGTGAAACTCAGGTCGGTCACCACCCGATCGATCGCCGGGTCGCGAAAACCGGGCGGCGCCAGTCGCGCCAGTGCCAGCGCATCGTCGGCGAGGCCGGCCGTGTATAGGCGCTCGACGCGCAGTCCCAGGACGCTCGGCGCTTTGCCGGCACCTTCCGGCAACGCCGCCGGCGACAAAAGCAAACGACGGGTCAACGAGCGCACGGTCGGGGATGGACTGGGGCTCGGAAGCCGCGGCAGCAACGCCTCGAACCGTTCTCGCGTCATTCCCCGCCACAGCGTGTTGGCGAACCCACCCTGCCACTCGGCCAGCGCCCCCGCAGTCGATGGATCGATCGGATCCAACGTCCCGACGCCCACCGGCTGATCATCGGCCTCGCGTCGGCCGCTCTCGCCGCGCGGCGGCGCCGCGGATTCGGCACCCGGCGTGCGTTCGCCGCTTGCTCCGGGAGTCAGCCGCACCGGCTGCGCGACGAGCGCCGTTGTCAGAACGACGAGGCCGGACGAAACGAGGATCGGGAGCAGTTTCCAGTGCACGCGGGGCCCCGTCAGTTGGGAAAGCGGTCGTTGGGCAGCGTCTTTTCGACCGATCGCGACGGCGCCGGAATCTCCCAGGTCGCGAAGAACACGGCCGCGCCAATAATCAACACGGCCAGAAGGGCAAGAACGATGCGCGATGCCATGAGAGCCCAGTGTTGGAGCGGCCACGGTGCTGCCACGGCCGTCCTGGAAATATGCTACGCTTGCAGCGGATTATGGCGAAGTTACGGCATTCTGGAAGCGGGGTGCGGCCTTGCGGCCCGATCCCTGGACCAGGGCAGTCCCCCCGCACCCCATGACAGCGGCGAACGCGACCACCAAGTCGGCCTGCCGGT
>Ga0194132_10000779_pt1 | contig 64748 bp, 65 predicted proteins | sample TA2KigOf80mmetaG_FD_148612 | JGI IMG/M metagenome (GOLD analysis project Ga0194132, IMG submission 148612) | Freshwater microbial communities from Lake Tanganyika, Tanzania - TA2015054 Kigoma Offshore 80m | ecosystem: Environmental > Aquatic > Freshwater > Lake | place: Tanzania: Lake...
ACGAACAGCGGCGCTGACCAGTCGCCGGGTCACCCGCTCGATTATACCGCCCCAAACTGCCGCCCAGCATCCGCGTCTACGTATGTGCCGTTGACCGTCGGTGCGGAACCTTAGAGCGGAGTTATGGATGGGCCGGCAGGCTTGCAATCGTAACTGCCACTATGGTAGAAATTTTCTACACTTAGGAGGTTGACTCAAAGTGGGCTCTGCCCGCTTTTTTTGTTTCTAGGCTCAAAAAACATGGACGCCACGCTCACCCGGATATGGGAACTGGCAGCTTCATTAGCCGAAACTGAAGGGATGGAGATCGTCGATATCGAGTTTCATCGCGACGGCAGGCGAAGCGGCCGGGTGTTGCGGCTCTATCTCGATAAGCCGGGCGGCGCCAACGTTGACGACTTGAGTCGGATGAGCCGGCTCTTGAGCGAGCGGCTCGATGAAGCTGATTGCATCGAAGGCGCCTACACCTTGGAAGTGTCCTCGCCGGGCATCAACCGACCACTGCGCCGTCCGGAGCATTTCTCGCAATTTGTCGGTAAGCGTATTCGCGTGCGCACACGCGACATGATCGACGGCCGCCGTTCGTTCCTCGGCATCTTGCAGGAAGCGGGGGCGGACAAGATCAAAGTCATGCAAGATCGAGTGGAGCACGAAATCCCCTTCGCGCAGATCGAAAAGTCAAATTATGAGCACGACTGGAGCGCCTAGTATGCAGCAAGATCTCAATCGCGTCATCGAACAGGTCAGTAAAGAAAAGGGCATCGATAAATCGATCCTCATCAGTGCCCTGGAAAACGCTATGGTCTCGGCGGCCAAAAAAACCTTCGGCCACCAGCGCAAGATTGAGGCGCAGTTCAATCCCGAAATCGGCGAGGTCGAGCTGTTCGAAGCCAAGACGGTGGTCGACACGGTGCAAGATGAGGCCACCGAGATCACGCTGGGCCAAGCGCGCGAGCTGCTCGACCCCGACGCCGAAGTCGGCGACGAGCTTTTGTCCAAGCTCGATTCGAGTATGTTTGGCCGTATCGCCGCTCAGGCGGCAAAGCAAAACATCGTGCAGAAAGTGCGCGACGCCGAGCGCGAGATTATTTACAACGAGTTTAAAGGCCGTGCCGGCCAATTGGTCAACGGCATCGTGCAGCGTTTCGAGAAGCGCAATATTATCGTCAACCTCGGCCGCACCGACGCGATCCTGCCGGAAAAAGAACAGGTGCCGCGTGAGCGCTACCGCCAGGGCGACCGCATTCGCGCGTACATCGTCAGCGTCGATAACACCAGCCGCGGGCCGCAGATCATTCTCTCGCGCACTCACCCCGGTATGTTGATTCAACTGTTTACCCAGGAAGTGCCGGAGATTTACGAAGCCATCGTCGAAGTCAAGGGCGCCGCGCGCGAGCCCGGCGGGCGGGCGAAAATCGCTGTGGTTTCCAATGACCCGGATGTCGATCCGGTGGGCGCCTGCGTCGGCATGAAGGGCACGCGCGTGCAGGCGGTGGTTCAGGAGCTGCGCGGTGAGAAGATCGATATCGTGCACTGGATTCCCGATCAGGCGGAATATGTCTGCCGTGCCTTGGCGCCGGCGAAGGTTTCAAAAATCATTATCGACGACGAAGACCACAGCATGGAAGTGATTGTGCCCGACGACCAGCTCTCTTTGGCGATCGGCAAGAAGGGGCAGAACGTGCGGCTGGCCTCGCGGTTGACCAACTGGCGCATCGACGTGCGCAGCGAAGCGGAAGCTGAGGAAGAGACGCGCATCGCGCGCGCGTCGATCGGCGCGATTCCCGGCATCGGCGATTTTGCCGCCGAGCTGCTCTTCCAAGAGGGCTTCAAATCGGCCGAGGAAGTGGCAGCCAGCACGTTGGAAGAAATTATGGATGTGGAGGGCATCAGCCCGGAGAAGGCGGCGTCACTGCATAAATCGGCGCTGGAATATATCGCTGAGAAGCAGCGTAAAGAAGCCGAAGAGGAGGCGGCGCGGGCCGCGGCGGCTGAAGCCGCGAGCGCGGCGCCGGCCGAAGCTCCGGCGGAGGAGAAGCCGTAACGCAGCGCGTCGTCGCCAAGAGTGGTCATGTGCCGCTGCGCACTTGCTTGGGCTGCGGCCAGCGCGCCGCGCAGCAAGGCTTGATTCGCTTGACGGCGCGCGATGACGGGCGGCTTGAGATCGATTGTAGGGACCGCGTGGGACGCGGCGGTTACCTGCACGCAACGCCGTCCTGCTGGCAGGAGTTTTTGCGCAAGAAGAGTCACCACCGCGCGTTTCACATGGAGTTGAGCAAGCACGCCAAAGAAGCATTGATTCAGGCGTTACAGGTAAGGGACCGGGAGTAAACGAGTATGGCAAAAATGCGAGTCCACCTGCTGGCAAAAGACTTAGGTGTCGAAACCAAAGATCTGGTCGCTCAGTTGGACAAATTGGGCATGCGCGGCCGCAAGTCGCAAAGCACGCTCGAGGACGATGAAGTCGCGCGTGTGCGCGCGGTTTTCGCCGCTTTGGAGAAGCCGCAGGTGCACGTCGGCGAAGAGAAGGTCGTCGCCGACCGGGTCGTCAAAACCGAAGACGAAAGTCACGGTGAAGTGCAGGCGCGCGAAACTGTGGTTGAGCGGCGCGTCGGCGTCGGCGTTATTCGCCGCCGCACCAAGCGCGAAGAGGTGCCGCAGGCCGAGGCGGTGGTTGCCGAAACCCAGCCGGTAGAGGACGCAGTGCCAGCGCCGCTTGCAACGGAAACTCGGCCGGCGGTGGAAGTGATGGAGCCCGAGCACGAGGTTCCCGTCGAAATGACCGCGGAAGAGTTTGCCGCGGTCTTGCCTGAACAAGTGGCAGAACCTGAATTTGTCCCCGAGCCCGAGCCGATCGTTGAGTTGCCGGTGGAGGCGAGCGCTGTTGAGGCCGCCCCATTGGAGGCCAAGCAACAGGAAGCCGTTGAAGTAGCACCGGCTCAACAAGTAAAGCCGCAAGCAGCACCGCCGCCGCCCGCTGCAGCGCCTGCTCCAGCTACTGTGAGCGCCGCGCCGCGACCTGCGGCGCCGGCCAAAGATGCGCCACGCGGACCGGTGATCATCGGCCGTATCGATTTGCGGCGCACGGTAACGCCTGCGCCGCCACCGCCGGGACGGCGTCCCGCGCCAGGCGCAGGGCAGGCCCCCAATGGCACTGCAGGCGCATTGCGCGATGGTGCCGCACAACCGCCGGTAACCACCGACGGCGATAAGCCTAAGTCCGGCCGGCATAAGAAACGCGTCGTTAAGAAGCAAGATGTGCTTGAGTTTCGTGAGAAGGAGTTGCGTGGCGGCGGCCGGGTGCCGAAAAAGAAACGAGCCTTGCCCGGCAAGGAGCAGCGTAAAACCGAAATCACGGTTCCCAAGGCGAGCAAGCGCGTTATCAAGATTTCCGAAGTCATTACCGTCGGTGATTTGTCGCGTGAAATGGGCGTTAAAGCGGGCGAGGTCATCAAGAAGCTCATGAGCATGGGCATGATGGCGACCATCAACCAGGTGCTCGATGCTGACACGGCGACATTGATCGCGTCGGAGTTCGATCACGCGGTGGAAAACGTCGCCTTCGATGCCGACAGCGCCTTGGAAGTGGAGCATCAGGTCGAAGAAGAAGAGTCGGCCCTTGAGCCGCGGCCGCCGGTGGTGACGATCATGGGCCACGTCGACCACGGCAAAACTTCGTTACTCGATGCGATTCGCAGCACCAACGTGACGGCTTCAGAGCATGGCGGCATTACCCAGCATATCGGTGCCTATCACGTGGCCGTCGAGGGCCGCAGTGTGACGTTCCTCGACACGCCGGGTCACGAAGCGTTTACGGCCATGCGCGCCCGCGGCGCAAAGGTTACCGACATCGTGGTGTTGGTTGTCGCTGCCGACGACGGTGTCATGCCGCAGACGATTGAAGCGATCAATCATGCGCGCGCCGCCGAGGTGCCAATCATCGTCGCGGTCAACAAGATTGACCGGCCCGATGCCAATCTCGAAAAAGTAAAGCGCGGTCTCGCCGAGCATGGCTTGGCGGCCGAAGACTGGGGCGGCGACACGGTGTTTGCACCGGTCTCAGCCAAAACCCAAGAGGGCATTCCGCATCTTCTAGAAATGCTTTTGCTCCAGGCCGATATCCTGGAGCTGAAAGCCAACCCGGGCAAGCTCGCGCGCGGCACCATCGTCGAGGCCAAACTCGACCGCGGCCGCGGCCCAGTTGCCACCGTGCTCGTTCAAGAAGGCACGCTGCGCGTCGGCGACGCCTTTGTCTGCGGTGTGTTCCACGGCAAAGTGCGCGCCATGATCGACGATCATGGGCAAAAAGTCGAAGAAGCGCCGCCGGCGTTTCCGGTCGAGATTCTCGGTTTGCAGGGCGTGCCGCTGGCCGGCGATTCCTTTGTCGCCGTGGCCGACGAATCGAAGGCGCGCCAGGTTGCCGAGTTCCGCCAGAGCAAACAGCGCGAAACCGAACTGGTCAAGACCAGCAAGGTCTCACTCGACGAGCTCTACGACCAGATCAAGACCGGCGATGTCAAAGAGTTGCGCGTGGTGTTGAAAGGCGACGTGCAGGGCTCAGTAGAGGCGGTGACCGATGCGCTGACGCGTATGTCGACCGACGAAGTCAAGCTGCGCGTTATTCACGGCTCGGTCGGTGGCATCACCGAGAGCGATATTTTGCTTGCCGCCGCATCCAATGCGGTGGTCATCGGCTTTAACGTTCGCCCGGAATCGAAGGGCGCGGCATTGGCGGCCAAAGAGGGTGTCGATGTGCGGCTCTACACGATCATTTACGAGGCGGTGGCCGATGTGCGCGCCGCCATGGAAGGCTTGCTCGAACCGACTTTCCGCGAGCAGACCCATGGGCGGGTGGAAATTCGCCAGACCTTCAATATTCAAGGCGTTGGCACCATCGCCGGTTGTTATGTGAGCGAAGGCAAAATCACCCGCGGCAGCCAGGTGCGCTTGCTGCGCGATCAGGTGGTTGTGCACGAAGGCAAACTGGCCAGCCTCAAACGTTTCAAAGACGATGCGCGCGAAGTGGCGGCGGGGTACGAGTGCGGTCTTGGCCTCGAGGGCTTCCAGGATATCAAGCAGGGCGACGTCCTCGAAGCGTTTGAGCGCATCCCGGTCATTCGGCGCATTGCGCCCACGCCAACCGGACGTGAAGCGCAGCGGGCGACGGCCGCCGAGCAGCGCTAATGCGGGCCGCAAGTAAAGCTGATGGTCATCGGGGTGCTCAAGCTTAATTTGCTATTGCCGGAAAACCACTCGCTCAAAGGCAAGCGCGGCGTGTTAAAACGCATTCAGGCGCGGGTGGCCAACCAGTTCAACGTGTCAGTCACCGAGTGCGGCGAGCACGATCTTTGGCAAAGCGCCGTGCTCGGTTTCGCCCTGGCGGGTAGCAGCCGGCCGATCATCGAAGCGACGTTGAATAAGATTGTCGACTTCGTCGATGATCTAGGCCTTGCCGAAGTGGGCGCCGCCGAAACCGACATTCTTTTCTGTTGAATTAACAATCGATGGATTACCAGCGCGCTGATCGAGTCGGCGATCTGCTCGTCGAGCTGATCGCCGAAGTACTGCGTGAAGAGTTGCGCGATCCGCGCATCGCCGGTGTCACGGTGACCGGCGCCAAGGTCAGCAAAGATTTGCGCCACGCGCGGATCTTTTTCAATCGCTTGGGTGGCCAAGGCGATCTTAAAGAAGCTTTAGCCGGGTTGAAGAGTGCCACGGGTTTCATCCGCTCGAAAGTCGCCAAGCAGCTGAAACTGAAATTTGTCCCGGCAATCGAGTTCACCTACGACGAATCCCAAGATGAAGCGCAGCGGATCGATTCACTGTTGAAGCAAATTCGCTCATAATCCTTTGCCCGCAAGCTTGAGAGCCTTCGCTCCCAAAAAACTGCTGCGTTCCTGTTTTGTGTAAAAGTTTTTTACGAACTTGAACCGCGCGCAGTTTTGTCAAGTAGCTGGCATTACAACGAATTTTGCGAATATGTCGACGCGCTTCGGGTTAATCCACAAGGCCGCGCAATCTGTAAGCTATGCTGATATTTCCCGATGCTGTTTGTTTAGCTAAGCAGTTGATTTTACTTGCAGGGAAAAACGGTCTGAAGTTTGCTTTGACGGGTTTAAAATTAGTCAACTGTTCCGCAACAGGGTAGCACAACAGCAGGTCTCGTTTAACCTGACCAGTGTGCAGGTTCAGTTCGCGGTTTGTTTCCGACGCTACGGTCGGGCATGTGCTCAGCGGCAATGGCATCGTCTCGCAAACCTCACCGCAAACCTTTAGTGCCAGCTGCACGACAACCACCAACTGTAATGCCAGCACCACCAATGGTAGCAATTTCAATGGAACAGCGGCGTTGGCACTGCCGCTCGCATCGTTTAGCGGCCCAGGCATCTTCAACCTTATCGCTACACTTAGCGGCGATGTCGTTCCCGAAACCATTCCTGACGCAGGACCGGTTTTTCCACTGAACACGGCCATCAATGGCACGCTCAGCGCAAGTTGGAACGGTACGGTGTCGGTCGCCTACACCTATGATGCACCGACGGCGGGAGTCCCCGAGCCGGCGAGCCTCTAACTTCTTTCCGCCGGCCCGGGCGGTCTTATGGGGCTCCAGATGCGCCGCCGATAGCAGGCTTGTTCGCGCAAAAGCGACCAACGAATTCTATCAGAGTATCTTCAACGCGCAGTTCCATCCTAGAGAACCTGCTTTGCCGTGGTGATTAGAAATTCTTTACGCGAAAGGTGTAGGGTGCTAGTCATCGTATTGGTTCACCATGACTCAAAGCGGCATTCTACTCATCGATAAAGTTGTCGGACCGTCCTCAGCGCAGGTCGTACATCGGGTCAAAAAATTGCTCGGTGTGAAAAAGATCGGTCATCTTGGCACGCTCGATCCGTTTGCTTCGGGGCTGCTGCTCCTGGGCGTGAACGAAGGCACCAAAATCGCCGATCTCTTTCTTGGCGGGGTCAAGAGCTACCGCGCGCTGATGGTTTTGGGTACCGAGACCGACACTCAGGATTGTACGGGTCGGGTATTAGCCGAGCGTCCTGTGCCGGATCTAAGCGCGCAAGAGATCGAGGCGCTTGAAAGAAAATTTACCGGTGAGCTTGAGCAGGTTCCGCCGATGTTCTCGGCGTTGAAAAAAGACGGCATGCGGCTCTACCAACTGGCCCGCGAGGGCAAAGAAGTGGACCGGGCAGCGCGCCAAATTACCATATCTTCATTGAGCTTGCGGCGCGCCGGCGCGACGGAGATCGAGTTCGACGTCAGCTGTTCGCGCGGTACCTACGTCCGGACCTTGGCACACGACATGGGACAGGCGCTCGGTTGCGGTGCCCATCTGCGCGAACTGCGCCGGACCGCCTGTGAGCACTTAACGGTTGAGCAAGCGGTGACGGTCGATCGATTGGAAGCGCTTTGTTCGAGCGGCACGGTGCCGCTGATCGGATTGTCGCAAGCGCTAGCGCATTTATCGGTGATTGTATGGGACAGCGCAACGTTGTCGAAGCTGCGCCAAGGGCAGCAAGACACTTTGCACAAGCTACCCCGGCCCGCTGATGGTGCAAGCTTCGTGCGGATTACCGATGGCCATGACACGCTGGTCGCGCTGGCGCAGTGGGGCACCGATGGCGGTATTGGCCGATGGCGCTTGGCGCGGGTATTCGCAGTCTAAGATGCGGCACGCAGCGCGCAGGTTCGGTTGACATTCCGGTGTCCAATCGGATAGCCTACGCAGACTGCTAGGACCCGGTCGCAGGCCGGCGTATGACCTCGAGTCGTCCATGAAGTCTTTGGATCTAACTCAGCAACCACCGAGAAGTTTGGAAAAGGGAGATAGTTTTGCTCATGAGTAATTCATCTGGTACGGTACCTGCCAATCCGCACATCCAAAACTGGGTTAAAAGCATGGCTGCCATGTGTCAGCCCGACAATGTTTACTGGTGCGATGGATCGGAAGCCGAAAAGGAGAAACTCACACAGATCGCGGTGCAATGCGGCGATTTGATGCCGCTCAATCAGAAGGAATTACCGGGCTGTTATCTCCATCGAAGCGCGCTTAACGACGTGGCGCGCACGGAAAATCTGACGTTTGTTTGCACCGAGCGGCAGGAGGATGCCGGTCCCAATAACAACTGGATGGCGCCATCGGAATCCTACGATAAACTCTCGAAAATTTTCAGCGGCGCCATGCGCGGCCGAACGCTTTACGTGATCCCGTTCTTGATGGGGCCGCAGGGGTCGCCATTTAGCAAGGTCGGCATTCAAGTCACTGACAGCGTGTACGTCGTGCTCAACATGCGCATGATGACGCGCATGGGCAAAGTCGCTCTCGATCATCTCGGCAACTCCGATGACTTTACGCGCTGCTTACATTCCAAAGCCGATCTCGATATGGAGCGGCGGTTTATCTGCCACTATCCCCAGGATAATACGATTTGGAGCGTCGGCTCCGGCTACGGCGGCAACGCGCTTCTAGCAAAGAAGTGTTTGGCGTTGCGTATCGCCAGCAAGCTCGGCCAAAAAGAAGGCTGGTTGGCCGAACATATGTTGATCGTTGGCATCGAAAGCCCCGAGGGCGAAGTTACCTATGTCTGCGGCGCGTTCCCGAGCGCCTGCGGCAAAACCAATCTCGCCATGCTGGTGCCGCCCGCCGGTATGAAAGGTTGGAAGATTCACACCGTCGGCGATGATATCGCTTGGCTGCGGGTTGGCTCGGACGGTCGGCTGTGGGCGATCAATCCGGAAGCCGGCTTCTTTGGCGTCGCTCCCGGCACTGGCTCTAATACCAATCCGAACGCCGTGGCCACGGTGAAAAACGACACGATCTTTACCAATGTGGCGCTGCGCTCCGACGGCACCGTCTGGTGGGAAGGCCACGACGATCCGACGCCGAACAACGCGCATGATTGGCGCGGCAAAGCCTGGGACCCGGCGAGCGGACAACCGGCGGCCCATCCCAATGCGCGCTTCACAGTCTCGCTCAAGCAATGCCCGACCTACTCGTCCGAATGGGAGAAGCCCGAAGGTGTGCCGATCAGCGCCATGCTTTTTGGCGCGCGGCGCAACAAGCTCGTGCCGCTGGTTTATCAATCGTTCAATTGGCAGCACGGCACGTTCCTCGGTGCGACCCTGGCATCGGAGACGACGGCTGCAGCCACGGGCGCCGTCGGCGTTGTGCGCCGCGATCCAATGGCGATGCTGCCCTTCTGCGGCTACAACATGGGCGACTATTGGGGCCATTGGCTGTCGATGTCGAAGCGGGCGACCAACCCACCGAAGATTTTCCGCGTCAATTGGTTTCAGCGCAACGACCAAGGCAAGTTTATCTGGCCGGGGTTCGGCGAAAATCTGCGAGTGCTGCGCTGGGTGATTGAGCGTTGCAAGGGTGCCGGCGCCACCGATGAGACGCCCATCGGCTACGTGCCCAAAGCGGCCGCGCTGAACGGCGATGGGTTGAATGTTTCTCAAAGCGACCTGAACCAGCTCGTCGCCATCGATCGCGACGGCTGGAAAAACAATCTCAAGAGCCAAAGCGAATACTTTGACACCTACGGCGATCATTTGCCGGTCGGTATCAAAGAAGAACACAACTCCCTAGCCAATCGCCTAAAGGGCTGATCTAAGGGATCTCCAGGAGGTTCGAATGGCACGAGGACATCATGATGTCGGTGGGTTGCCAGGCGCCGGGCCGATCGATCAGAGCCAGCACGAACTTGCCGACTGGGAAATTCTCGCAGACGCCGTCAACCAGGCGTTGGGCGCACGCGGTGTCAAGCGCACCGATGAGCTGCGCCGGCTGCGCGAGGAGATGGATGCGGCGGCCTATAAAAATTCTTCCTACTACGAGCGTTGGATTGCCAGCATCGAGGGCATCCTGATCGAAAAAAAAATCCTGACGCGCGCAGAAATTGACCGCAAAGTTGCCGAGTTCGAAAAAAAGTGGGGTGAGCCATGACCTTTGCACCGGCGACCGGCCGGTTTCGTCCTGGCGATCGCGTGAAGGTGCGCTTCGAAGATCGCCCGGGCCACATCCGCACGCCGTGGTACGTCCGCGGCAAGACTGGCTTTGTTGAACGGGTCTACGGTGATTTTCTCAATCCGGAATCGCTCGGCCACGGCGGCGATGGTTTGCCCAAGCGGACTCTGTATCTAATCGCGTTTGCGCAGTCCGACCTCTGGGAAGGGTATCGCCAAAATACACCGGACAAATTGCTGGTCGACATTTACGACCATTGGCTGGAAAAAGCCGCGTAGGAGGTCTATCCCAATGACTACGACAGCTACCCCCGCCGACGATCACGGCCATGACCATCCAAAACATGAATTGAGCGCCACCGCCAAAAGAATCTATGCGATCCGCGCGCTCTTGGTCGAGAAGGGTGTTATTAGCGAGAAAGACATTCAATGCCAGATCGAATATCAAGAGGCGCGCTCGCCGGTTAATGGTGCCAAGCTGGTGGCCCGTGCCTGGACCGACCCTGCGTTTAAGCAACGCTTCATCGCCGATCCGAAAGCGGCTTGCGCGGAAATGGGCATCGACGCCACTGCCATCAACGAATTTGTCGTTTTGGAAAACACCGAGAAGGTGCGACACATGGTGGTCTGCACCTTATGCTCGTGTTATCCCAGGCCCATACTCGGCCGCCCACCCGACTGGTACAAAAGCATGAACTATCGCCAGCGCTCAGTCGTCGATCCGCGCGGCGTGATGCGCGAGTTTGGTCTGGTCTTGCCGGACGATGTGCAGGTCCGGGTCCACGACAGCACGGCGGACATTCGCTACCTGGTATTACCGCTTCGTCCCAAAGGCACGGAAAAACTGAGCCAAGCGGAGTTGGAAAAGTTGGTGACCCGCGACAGCATGATCGGCGTGATGGACGCTTTGTCAGCAGTGCCCGCCGCCTAAGGCCCGGCGAGTAAATTTTTTTTGACAGCGAATCGCAGCGCTCTTATAATACGACCTCGCTAGAGACTCTCAGGTCCGGCCGCAGTTGCTAGCCAAATTGAGTGGAGACGGTCCGCCCGTGGCAGCCGTCAGGATGGGAGCCAAAGGATATTTGGCTCGAGGGTAGGATGGAACCCGCCCAGGAACTCAACGGGTTTTCGTGGAGGCATTCTCGCATGCCCGCTCTTTCTAACGCGCGAGCGCTGCGCGTTATCGGTCAAGACTTGGAAACACGCGGACTTAAAACGTTCGACATTCGCCGCCAGCGCGATCGTTTCGAGGTCCATTGCGGTTACCAAGCGCCGCCGGCGCCGACGCCGGTTTTGCTGGAATATTCCGCCGCCGACATCGATGAATTGGAAAGCCGCGCTCAAAGCAACCGGCGTGATGCTACGGCGCCGCTCGATCTTCTTTCACTCTCCCAGATGCTGCGCTCTTTAGGCGGCTATTTCGACGGCAAGAATATCAACTTGGTGCGGATCTCCAATGTGGAAAGCGCTGGCGCCGAAGCCCGCTTCAAGATCGAAGGTGAGACCGAGCGTGGTGAGCGTCTCACCGACGAACGGAGCGCCTCGGCGATCTACGATATGGGCGTCAATATGTACAAGCAGCGGGGCCGAGCGACGGAACGCTATGCGCGCTGGCGGCGTTGAGTCAGGGCACGGGGCACGGTGAGCATTGGATAGCGACGCAAACTACTATTCGCTTTTGGGCGTGAAGCGCCGCGCGAGTGCTGACGACATCAAACGCGCCTATCGCAAACTCGTCTTTCAATACCATCCGGACCGCAACCCCGACGACGACGACGCGGCAGAAAAGTTAAAGCAGATCATGGAAGCCTATGACGTGCTTTCCAACGACGAAAAGCGCGCCTCCTACGATCGCGCCAATTGGTCGGCCTTTCAGCAGGAGGAAGAAGAGGAGGCCAAGGAGGAAGCCGGCAGCAACGGTTATCGATTCAACTACGAGTTTAAGCAAAAACTGGAGCCCGAACCGCGCTGCCCCAAATGCGCGGTAGTCGGGATCGAACATGTCATCGCGCGCAAAAGCAGCAGTGGCCCGGCGCGCGGCAAACAGTTTATCTCCAGCCCGTTTCAAGTGATCTTCTGCGACCAGTGCGGCCACGTCTACGGCGTGGCAGGCACCTCGGGTTAGGGGCAAAGAGCGAAGCGGTAAGAGCAAAGAGCACGAACTCCAGATGTGTATCTTACGCTTTGCACTTACCTCTTTGCCCTTCGCGCTTTAGTGCATCACGCCGCCGCCCTCGACGACAAGTAGTTGCCCGGTGACAAAATCGCTGTCCGAGCTCGCCAAATAAAGCGCTGTGCCGACGATATCGGCAGGGGTTTCGACACGTTTGAAAGCACGCTTGCCGACGCTGCCTTCGCGCCGCGCTAATACTTCATCTGAGACATTTTCTTCGCTCATGGTCGAGCCCGGCGTCATGCAGTTGACGTTGATGCCGAACTCGCCCAGTTGGCGCGCCATTACGCGGGTCAACGCCACGACGCCGCCCTTGGCCGTCGTGTAGTGCGGCATGTTGCCCGAGCCGCTGAAGAACGTGCCCGAGGCGATGTTGATGATCTTGCCGCTCTTTTGCTGCTTCATGATCGGGATCACCGCCTTGGAACAAAGAAACACGCCTTTCAAATTGACTTCGATGACCCGGTCCCATTCGTCGAGCGCCAGCTCTTCCACCGGCCCCTTCCAGAGGTTCTGCGTGACGTAAATCGCCGCATTGTTGAGCAGCACGTCGATGCGGCCAAATTTTTTTCACCGTCTCCTGCATCAGCCCTTGAATGTTGGGCAGCTTGGTAACATCTGTGGTGCGCGCCCAGGCTGAGCCGCCGGCATCCAGAATCGCTTTAGCGGTTGCTTCGCCGCCCGCCGCATCGATGTCGGCGATGACCACATGAGCCGCTTCTTCGGCGAAGCGGCGCGCGTAGGCCTTGCCGATGCCGTGGGCGGCGCCGGTGATGATGGTCACTTTGTCTTTCAGTCGCATGGGCATCTCCGTTGGCGATGGTCGCAATGATTCGCGGTCATGCTAGTGCAAGGCCGATGTTGATTCAACCGATAATGGTTTGACAGGCTGACCGGTCAGCGATTACTGTTGCCCTAGAATCAACTGACCGTTCAGGAGGTGTTTCAACATGATGACGCTTTATTTTAGTCCCGGCGCGTGCTCGCTGGCTTCGCACATCGGCCTCGAAGAAACCGGCGCGCCCTATGAGCTCAAGCCGGTGTTACTGGCCAAGGGTGAGCAGCGCACCGAGGCCTACCAGAAGATCAACCCGCGCGGCAAAGTGCCGGCGCTGAGCGTCGACGGAAAGGTGCTCGTAGAGAATACGGGCATTCTCACGTTTCTGGCGCAGAAGTTTCCCCAGAGCAAGCTGCTGCCCAGCGACGCCGCGGAGGCCGGTCGTTGCGTCGGCACCATGTGCTGGTTTTCCAGCGTGGTGCATCCGTCATACCAGCGCCTGCATCGCCCCGAGCGGTTCGCCGAAGGTGAAGCGGCCTACGCCGGCGTCAAGGAAAACGGCAAGAAAATGTTCTTCGCCAATCTGCAAGAGATCGATTCCATGATCCAGGGCAACGACTGGGTGATGGGCAAAGAGTTCACTGCGGCCGATCCCTACGCGCTGGTCTTTTATGGTTGGGCGGCGCGCAGCGGCTTGCCGGTACAAGATCTCAAGGCGTATAGCGCATGGCGCGAGCGCATGATGAATCGGCCGTCGGTGCGCAAAAGCGTTGAGCAAGAAGAAAAGGTCGCGGCTTCGTAGCGGAGATCGGGAGCGATGTCCGGTGCCGATGTCGAGCTCGCCGGGGGTTTTAAACGGCGCTTGTGACGTCGCAGGGAATCTGGTGTGTCGCGGAACTGAGGCGTAAGAGAAGGTAGGAGAATGCGCACGATGCGAAATCGGCATCAACTGCTTGTTCTGAGCGCGGCACTGTGGTTAATCGGCCACTTCAATTGTCACCTCGACGCGGCGGTCAAAGCCGATGACCCGTGGGAACGCATTGTTGCCGCAGCGAAGAAAGAAGGGCAGCTCAACACCTACGGGTTGCCCGATGTCACCCATCCCGCTATTGTCGAGGCGTTCAACAAGCGCTATCCGGAAATCAAAGTCGTCACGGTGTTGGGCCACACCGAGCTGATTCAGCGCATCATTGCCGAGCGGCGCGCCAACAAGTACGTCGGCGACGTCTTTGCATCGGGACCATCGATTCTGCGGCAAGCCTATGAGGCCAAGTACCTGCAGCCGCTGCGGCCGATTCTCATGCTGCCCGAGGTTGTCGACACCACGAAATGGTACGGCGGCAAGCACCTCTGGAGCGATCCCGAGGAGAAGTACCTCCTGATCTTTGAGGGAACGCCCGGCTCTGCGAGTGTCGCGTACAACACCAGCAAACTCGCCAATGTCGAGGAGATTCAGTCGTACTGGGACATCGTCAAACCGAAGTGGAAAGGTCAGATCGGCTTCTTCAACGATGGCGCCGGGGCGACGATCCCGACGCCGATGGTCGCGCTCTACTACCACGAGCAGATCGGCGCCAAGTTTCTCAAGACGCTCTTCGAAGACATGGAAATCGTCATCTCGCGGGACCGGCGCCAATCGACCGATTGGCTCGCCCGGGGGAGATACACGTTTTGTTTTCTTTGCCGCGGCATCGAAGAAGCGCAAAAAGTCGGCATCCCGGTGGAGGCTTTAACCGGAGATCAGATCAAAGAAGCCGGTGTACTGGGCAGCGGCAACAGCAGCGTTTTAGGGTTCTTCGATAAGGCGCCGCACCCGAACGCGGCCATCGTGTTTATCAATTGGCTGCTCTCTCGTGAAGGGCAGTCGACTTGGCAGCGAGTGTTGAACAAGATCGTCGTCAGCGGGTCCGATTCCATGCGCATCGATATTCCCAAAGATGACGTGCTCCCGGGTTACCGCCGCAAGGAAGGCAAGCAGTACCAGATGATGGGCTATCTCGACCCTAAGCCGATGAGTAAATTTTATGCGGAACTCATTAGCAAAGCGGGGCAGGAAAAAGGCAAGCAGTAAAAGCGACTTTTTTGCAAATAACCTGGATGGGCGAGGTCAGTCCCACTCTCTCCAAGGGGTGCCCAAGCACGCAACATCGATTCCCTTTGTCGAGCGCTCGAGACCCCTTGAGGAGGGGAAATATGACTTACGCCCTCGCGGCCACCTTCGCTGTTCTATTTAGCCCCAGCTCCGCGGCCACGGCTTTCTCGACCACGGTGCCTTTGAAAAAGTTAGGGTTGTTGCGCGTGTGCAATGCCGCGGCGTTGGTGAAAATGAATTCCTTAAAATCTTCGTCGTTGATGCAGCCGTGCTCGACTAGCTCGTAAGCTTCAGGGATCACCTCGGCGAAGCTCGGCACGTCGAAGTGGGTGAAGTCGGAGCTAAACACCGGCCGCAGCCGCACGCCCATGCGCTTGTCGAAGGCCCACATGGTGGCGCGGTCGTCGGCCTCGCAGCCGAAGAAGAAGTTTTGATTGAAGACCTTGCGAATGTCCGCTTTGGAATTGACTCCTGTGGCCGCGAAATCGTCGGTGACGAACTCGGCGCGGCTCAGCTCTTCAATGCTGCATTCCGGGCGAAAAACGTCGAGGCTGCCCATGATCGCCTCGGCGTTGTCTTTCAGCCGTTTGTCGCCGTATTGCTCGATGTACTTGTGCATGTCGGCGATGCTAGTGCTGCTGGGATACTGCAAGCCTTCGCGGCGGCGTTTTTCCCAATGCTCGATCATGTCGAGGCACATCTGACAGGCCCAGCTGATGCCGCCTTCCATGAAACCAAAATTGAGATTAGGGTAGCGGTGCACCAGGCCGGCCAGGAAAACCGCTCGGGCAAAGGCATGGTTCGATTCGGCGAAGTGGCCGACGTGATTGAAGACGAAGTTGTTGATCGAAGCGCGGTCCATCCAGCGGCCGCTGCCTGAATGCTGCGTCACGGCGACGCCGAGCTCGGCGCAGCGCTTCCACACCGGTTCATAATCGTGGGGGCTGTCGAGGGCGATGGTGTCGATGTACCACGAGGCCTTTTTCGCATCGATGCCGTCGGCGGCGCTGGGAATCGGCCGCTCCTGGTTGCCGCGCAGCATTATCGCGCGATAGCCGCGCTGCACCACGGCGTATTCCAATTCTTCCAGAGCCTGCTGCGGTGTCTGGGATGGGATGATCGCCACCGGCGCGAATCTTTCGGTGTAGGGCGCGAACATATCGGCGGTCATCATATTGTAAGCGCGCGCCGAGGGCAGGAGCAGCTCGGTCTCGGACATGCCGTTGACGCTAAGCCCGAAGGTCGGATACATCAGCGCGAAATCGATGCCCAGCTCGGGCAACCGCTCGTTCAACAGTTTGGGCAGCAGCGCGGTGGCCTTGTCGTAGGTATCGGTCGTGATGCCCCACCAGATGGCGCGCCGGATGCGATTGTGTTGGCGCTCCTCGGGAGTCGCGCGATACCAGGCGTCGCGGCCGCGCCAGAGCCTGCGAATGTTGTCGACGGCTTTGGCACCGCCCACCTCGCGCAGATATTCAAGAAAAACCGGAATCGGCTCCATCCAGTGACCATCACCGTCAATCACCGGATGTTTCAAGCTGTCATGAATTTCCACTGCTCGATGTGCCATGTCAGTTCTCCTCCCGCGAAGGAAATCGATTTTTTGCTCACGCTACCGCTAAGGCGGCGAGTCTGTCAATCGCATTTTCTTTGCCGACTTTCCTCTCGCAGAGGCGCAGAGAACGCTGAGATCGGAATCCTTTAACTTTGCGTCCTTTGCGCCTTTGCGCGAGATATTCCGAATGCCCCTAGTTTTACAACGTGAGCTTCTGCCGCTGGCCAGTCTCGGACGCGCGGACGATCGCATCCAGTGAACGGTGCCGGCGCACTGCGTGATCGAAGTCGGATTCGATCGGCGAGCCCGTGCGAATGCTCTCGGCAAATTTCACCCACATCTGGCCGACGTCATAGGCTGCGCCGCCGGTGCGGACGGCTTCCGGCACGCATTTGAACTTCTCTGGAACGATCAAGTCTTGCAACGTCTTATCGTCTTTGTGTCCGCCCATGAGCTTGCGGCTCTTCTCTTCGCCGCCCTCGCCGCCGCCGATCATCATTAAGGTTCCCTCTTTGCCGTAAATCTCTAGGCGGTGGCCGCTGCCGAGATAAGGGTGAACGCCGCAGTAGGCGTTCACCACCGCCCCATTCGCCAATCGTCCTTGAACCGTGACGTTGTCAGGCGAAGTGACTTCGACATATTTTTTCGTATCGGTTTCGAACCATTGCGGTACCTGGGTTGTCACCATGGCGGACAGTTCGCCAAGCTCGCCAACGACCATGCACATGGCGTCGAAGACATGGGCAAACGTGATCGTCAGTGTGTTGGCACCGAGCGTGACATCGCGCTGCCAGGTGCGGTCGGATGGGCGCGTCAACACGCCGCTGTTCATCAGCATCATGTTGACCGCGGTTATTTGACCGACATAGCCCTGCTGGATCAGCTCGCGCATGTACAGGTAGGAGGGTGCCGCGCGGCGCTGCAGCCCGACCATCGTGCGGACGTTCTTCTTGCGCGCCAGCGCGGCGAGCTCTTCGGCTTCTTTGGTGTTGGCGCCAAGCGGCCATTCGCAAAAAACATGCTTGCCGGCTTCGAGTGCATTCTTGGTCAGTTGATAATGCGCCGGCACGCGCACCGCGACGACGACCGCTTCGACGCGCTTATCGGCATTCAATGCCGCGTCGCTGCCGTAGGCGCACTCGACGCCAAACTTTTGCGCAGCGGCTTGCGCGGTCTCCGCGTGCGCTGTGCACATGGCGAAGAGCTCAGTTTCGGGGATGCCCTGTAGCGCCGGCACATGGGCCCTTGGTCCCCAGCGGCCAGCAGCACCGATAAGACCTACACGTAATGGGTTGGATTGAGCCATGGCATAGTCTCCTCGAATATAATTTCACCGTTGCAACTCCGTTTGCGCCGACGCTATCGCTGCACCGATCAGCCGTCAACAAAAATCGCCGTGCGGGCTCGACATTGACGCGGCAAATAGCGCCGTGTTAAGCGGAAAACGAAAAGAGGCCTCCCATGAGCATGCCGAACGTTAGTAATGTCAAAGTCATCGATGCCGATGGCCATGTGCGCGATCGCGATGGCGATGTGAGAAAGTTCATCGCCGAGCCCTATTGCCGGCGCCAGGGCGGGCTCTTGCCCAATGACGTTTGGGATTCGAGCATGTACGGTAAGCTCGGCTTGCGCGTCAACGACGTGGCGACGCGGCTCAGCGACATGGACAAGGAGGGCATCGACATCTCGGTTTTGTTTCCCACCAGCGGCTTTGGCGTCACCCACCTGCCCGAGCGCGACTACGCGACCGCCTATTGCCGCGGCTACAACGCTGCCTTATGTTTCAGATAAGATTGGTGAAGCGGTGATCCCGTTCGCCTCCGACTATCCGCACTGGGATGGCAACTCTCCCTACATGGTTTCCACTGTGCGCGAGCGAAATGATATAACAGAGACTCACAAGCAGAAGGTTCTACAAGACAACGCGATCCGGCTTTACGGTTGGGATCGTTGAGATCGATCGAAGCATTCACACAGAGTTCTTTAAGACTGGAGGTACGTGATGCAGAACATCAAGCAAGTCAGTCGACGAACCTGGTTGGCGCAGGTCGCTTTAGGCAGTTTTGCCGTTTGGAACGAGCTCAACTTTGGCTTCGGGCGCAAAGGATGGGGCGTCGCGTTAGGCAACCAAGATCTTGCTATCGGCGTCGCCCATGCGGCGCAGAAGTTGGCCGCCGCCGAGGCGCTGCAGGTCAATCTTGGTTTTGTCAACGCCTATGTTTTGGTGCGCGGCAAGGAGGCGGCGGTGGTCGACACCGGCACGCCCAACAATGGGTCGAAAATCGCCGATGTCGTGCGCAGCGCCGGACTCAGTTGGGATGCGGTGCAGCATGTGATCCTGACGCACTACCATCCCGATCATATCGGCAGCGTCGGAGAAGTGTTGACGGCGGCTCCCAAGGCGACGGCCTACGCCGGTGCCGCGGATATTCCGCAAATCAAATCGCCGCGCCCAGTCAAAGCGGTCGGCGACAACGACGAAGTGTTCGGCCTGCGCATGATCGCCACGCCGGGCCACACACCTGGACACATTTGCGTGTACGATCCGGTCGGTTCGCTGCTGGTCTTGGGTGACGCGATGAACAACATGGACAACAAGCTTGCCGGTCCCAATCCGCAGTACACCGCCGACATGGCGCAGGCGCACCAGAGTGTGAAGAAATTAGCGAAGCTCAAATTCGAGCGCGCCGTCTTCGGCGACGGCGAGCCGATCGACAAAGGTGCCGCGCAGGCGATCGCCAAGTTGGCGGGTGCCTTATAGGTGCTTGCGCACGCGTTGCTTCATAAGGATTGCGGCCGGTGAAGGGCGCGTCAAGATAGTCAATGTTTCGATTCTGCGGAAAAACCCTAAGAATGCTTCGACGAGCTCAGCATGAACGGATTATTGCTGAACGATTTCAACTCCGATTCCGTTCGTCCTGCCTGTCGAAGGACTCCGAGAGGTTTTTCAGTAGAATCATGTTTCAAAGTCTGACCCCGGATATTTTGATCTCTGCGTTGGCAGCGAGAATATCACCGGTTGAAGGTCATGACCCCGCGGCCGGCGTCGGTGTGTAGCACGGTCCCCGTCATGGTTTTCGACTGAGACGACGCGAGTAGCACATAGGCTGACGCATGGTCTTCGGGAGCGATGTTGATATCGAGTATGTTATTGGCGACTCCAGCACTACGGCCCGCACCGAACGCAGTAACTGAAGCTTGATTATTGCCCACTAGCGACGGCGCGGTTCTGAGATTGGTCGCGGTACCGGAAGGAGCAACACCGTTGACTCGGATGTCCGGGGCCAGCTCGTTAGCCAGTTGACGCATCATTCCTAACGCAGCGTGCTTGGAAGCGACATAGAGCACCCCGCCACCGACATAGAAAGACGAAGTGGAGAGCGTAAAAACCATGCGGCCTTTGGTTTTTTTGAGCTCCGGCAAGGCGGCTTTGGCGCCGAGCAGGTAGCCTTTGATATTAACGCCAAAAACTTCATCGTAGCCTTGCTCGATTTCTTCATCCGACAGGCCCTCGAGTTTGCGGCGCCCGTCGTGAATGCCGGCGTTGCCGACGAAAACCGACAGCTTGCCGAAGTTGGCGACGGCCGCGGCGACCGCATTGCGGTTGTCTTCGAGTTTTCGTACGTCACCCTGGACGACCACGACTTCGCTGCGCTCTTGCTTGAGTGTCTTCAAGCGCTCTTCGGACAGGTCGAAGGCCACGACTTTGGCTCCTTCTTCAACGAAGCGATGCACAATGCCTTTGCCGATCCCCGACCCTGCGCCAGTAATCACGGCAACTTCGTTCTCAAGCCATTGCATTGGGGTATCTCCTCTAGATAAACGGCAGATGCTAGCAGGCTACTGAAAAACTCCTCGGAGCCCTTCGACAGGCAGGGCGAACCGATCGGAGGTTGAAATCGTTGAGAAGAATCCGTTCATGCTGAGATTGTCGAAGCATTCTTACGACTTTTTCAGCAATTTGCTAGAAAAACACACTCAAGTTCGCCGATGACAGTACCGCCTGGTCGAGCAGGATGGTGCGCCGGGCGATCTTCCATTTGCCGTCCACTTTGCGCAGCACATCGTCGCGTGTGCCGACGAACAAGTCTTGGCTATGTTCGAGCTGGGTCCGATAGATCAAAAAATTCGAGTGAGCCGATACCTCAGACTCGGTTTGACTCTGCTCGACTTGCACGTTGGTAATGAGGTGGCGAGTGCGGGAGGGCGGGACTTCTGCCCATGCCAGGCCGGTGGCCAATCTCGCTACCCGGGTGTGCAGCGTCTCTTTGGTCTCTTCAAACAGCGCCAGCTCGCCGGGCTTGGAGACGCCATCCGTTGGGCTCGTCGTATCTAGCGGATTGTACCGGTCCGGCATCCAGTAGACGACGTCATCGGTGAAAAGATCGAGCCATGCAAAAAATGACCGGTCGTCCAAAAGCCGCGCTTCCTGGACGAGGAAATCATGAATCTCATGCCAAAGATCGTGGTGATTCACAGGTGCGCCGTCAGTAGTATTTGCTCTGGAGGTCTACTTGCGACCAGTCGTTGGCCTTCATCATCATTTCCCAGCGGGCGTAAAAAGCCCGCAGCCGCCGGCCACCGCCGATGTGTCCCGCCTTGTCCTCGTGTCCGAGATGCGCCTGCACGTTTTGTGGGTAGCGCCGCGCGACCAAGCCACGCGCTGTATCGGTGCACTGGATCCAGTTATTCATATCGTCCTGTTCCAGGTTGCCGGCCGGGCCGAAGGTTTGGGTCAGATGGAGACGTATGGCTTCCTTGACCTCGGCCGGCGCTTCCTTGTCGACCACGCAATAGGACCAAATCTCGGTCTTGTCCGGGCCCTTGGGGTGCCAGACGCGGATCATGTGACGAGTGAAGTTCGGCGATGCGTTGGGGAAAATAGTCGTGACTAAACCCGGTCGATTCGCTAGCTCAGGGCCAATGCGTTCGACCAGCTCATCGAAATGCTTCAAGTGGTAGTCACGGATGATGCCCTCCGCGACGCGTGCCATCCGGCCATCGCTGGCATCAGGGCCGTCGTCATTGGTGCGCGCGTAATAACGCTTGTCGACGGTCACACGCCGCACCGACATGTGAGTAATCGTATGATGGCCGTCGTCGCCGATAAAGTTGTCGGCGGCGTATTTCCAGTTGGCGTTCATGACCCATTTGTGGACACCGCCGATTACTTCAGTGCCGCCGGCCCGGCGGTCGAACATGATGCCGAGTTCTTTGTCTTGGCCGGCGAGGTATTCGAGAAGGGGCGGTGCCTTTGGATCGAAGGTGGCAAAAATGAGGCCGTTGAAATGATCAAGCTGGGCCACCGGGACGAGTCCCCACTGATTCGGATCTAACTGCCCGAAGTAGATCTCCTTCATGCCGGGGACGCCGGTAAGCCGCCCCCCGGTGTCGAACGTCCAGCCATGGTAGGTGCACATGAAGTCTTTGGCATTGCCGCGGTCGGCGCGGCACACCCGATTGCCGCGGTGCCGGCACATGTTCAAGAACGCACGGATCTTGCCGTCCGAATCTCGGCAGAGCAAGATCGAATCTTCTCCCATGTAGGTGGTGATGAAATCGTTTGGATTGGGCAGTTGACTCTCGTGCCCGAGATAGAGCCAACAGCGCGCAAAGATTTGCTCCAGCTCCTGTTGGTAAATCTCCTGGGAGGAAAAAATCTGGCGGTCGAGGAGCCCGCGCTCGGGATCGACGAACCGATTCATCTGATTGACCGTCGGTGTGTTCATCGCATTTTCTCCAATGAACGGTTTGTGCATATCAATGTTTCTTCGATCAGTCAAAATCAACAGCGTAAGCGAGAAAAGCCTCAGATCGAAGCGCCCAGTCTTTGGCACGACTCGGAAACTTTCAGATTGATGCCAACGCGACGCTCTATCGGCGGGCCGACTCCTGGTACATGGGCCCGATTCCCGGTAAGCCGCGCCTGTTTATGCCCTACATCGGCGGCGTGGGAAAATATCGGCGTATCTGTGAAGACGTCGTTGCGCAAGGCTACAAGGGATTTCGCTTGCAAGCCACAAATGGGGCGCATCGATGCAATCTAGACTCAACGGAAGCGCGGCAGCAGCTCCTTGCTGATTAACTCCAGGCTCTCTTCGAAGCGGTCGTATTGCAGGCGCAGGTCGAAGACCAGTTGTTCGACGCCGCGGGCGCAGAATTTCTCGATCTCGGCGGCGCAGTCGTCGGGGTTGCCGACGATCAGCAGTCCTTCCAAATCTTCGATGGTTTGAAACTTGCCGGACGGCGGCCTGATCCAGTGGCTGGCGCCTTCCGAGCTTTCGGCAAGGGCTTCGACGTTGATCGAATCGCGCGCCTTCTTCCGATCGAGCTCGATGCGGGTGATCGGGATGTTGCCCAAGATAATTTTTCGGTCGGTTAATTGCCTTAGGTATTTCACCCGATCATCAAAAGTTGTCATCGGCACGCGGCCCGGCAGCCAGCCGTCGCAGTATTCTGCTGCGCGCCGGATCGCCGCGCGGGTGCTGCCGCCGCAGAAAAACGGAATCGGCTCCACCGGTTTGGGCTCGATGGTGACGTTGTCGCAAGAAAATACTTTGCCTTGGTAGCTGACGTTGTCCTCGCGCCAGATGCGCCGGCAGATTTCGATCGTCTCGCGCATGATGTCGACGCGGTCCTCCATGCGCATGCCGACGGTGGCGAGCTCGGCGGGGTTGAAGCCCAAACCGATGCCGGCGATGACGCGGCCGCCGGCGACGTAGGAAAGGCTCGCCAAGTCTTGGCTTAGTTTTAGCGGCCAGCGCAGCGGCACGAGCACGGCGGTGCCGAGTTTGATTTTCTTGGTCACGGCCGCGATGGCGGAAAGCGTTACCAGAGGTTCGACGAAGCGCAGGCCGGCGCGCTCCATGCTGTGCGGGTTCCAGATCAAATGGTCGCGCACCCAGATGGAGTCAAACCCCAGCTCCTCGCACATGCGGCCGCCGTCGACGATGCGCGCTGGCGAGCACTCTTTGCCGAAGTGGGGCAGTAAAACGCCAAACTCAATTCTTGCCATGGGTGTTGTCCGAGAAACTAATCGCGCGGCGCGTTTTCCGAGTCGTCGACGATGTGAAAGTCTTCGCCCGCCGGCGCGTAGATTTCCAGAACCCGCGCGACGGTGTCGCCGCAGTTGCCGGCTTGATGGCGCACGCCGGGTGGGATGAACGCCACTTCGCCTGGGCCGAGGCGGATTTTCTTGCCTTCGACGATGGCTTCGACCTGACCTTCGAGAACGACATAAATGTTCTCGGCTTTGGCGTGATAGTGCGTCGGGCCGGGCCCGGAGTTGACGTTGATTAAGTTTATATGCACGTCGACGTTCTTGGCGCCGTCGGCTTCGTCGACCAAGCGCAGCGCTTTGCCGCGATCCCAGCGCATAAGCTTGATTGGCGCGTCTTCGATGCGCATGACTTTTACCGGCATGATTTCACCTCCGATGGGTAGCGTTCTATTGCCGTATATGGGTATTTCGCGGTTCTAGCAACAGCAGATTTGCACTTTTCATTTCCAGCGTGGTAGTCGCTAGTGAAAGATATGGAGACACTCAGACTCATCCAGTTTCGCGCCGCCTACAATCTGCCGATTCATGCGGCGGTTGAGCAGGGGATTTTTGCGCGCCATGGGCTCGCGCTCGAGATCGCATACACGCCGGGCTCCGCTTTTGTTTGCCGGGCGCTGAAAGACGGCGGCGCCGATATCGGCTTCACCGCGGCCGATGATATCATCGCCGATGTCGAAGCCGATCGGCGTTCCGATCTATTCATGTTCATGGGCCTGCACGGCGGTTTATTTACCTTGGTTAGCGCGCCGAACGTAAACACCGTGGAAGCGCTCGCCAATTCCACCATCGGCGTCGACGCGAAGAACACCGGCTTTGTCTTGGTGCTAGAGAAATTTCTCAATGACAGAGGGTTGCCGCGCGGCCGTTACGATCTGATCGAAATTGGCGGGTGGGAACGGCGCTACACCGCACTATCTGAAGGAAAGATCAGTGCAACGCTATTGACTGAACCTTTCCTCAGCAACGCCTTGGCAGCGGGCTGCCACTTGCTGGCGCGCGATCTTGAAATGATCCCGGCTTATCAAGGCACGGTGGGCGCGGCCAGCCGGGCTTGGGCCGAGCGGCATAGAGATCTCTTGTTGCGCTTCATGCGCGGCTATGTCGAGGCAACACAATGGTGTTTCGAGCGCGCTCATCACGAGGCGTGCCTTGCCATCCTTGGCCGCCACAGCGGTGTTACAGGAAGCGCGGCGGACAAAACGTTGGAGGCCTTGCTGCATCCGCAGCGTGGGCTTTATCCGAAAGCCGAGCTGAACATCGCCGGCGTGCGCGCCGCCATGGCGTTGCGAGCGGAGCTTGGCTACTTGTCGCAACCAATACCGCGAGCTAAAAAATATTGCGATCTTTCGTATTACCAAGAGGCACTGTCGAAGGTCGATGCTAGTGATTGATCACAGCCGGCAAAGCTTTCTTAAAAACCTCTTCGGCCTCCTGCTCGAGGATCGGGCCGAACACGTCCACGTGCCGTTGCCCCTTAGCCAACAGTTCGGAGCAATGCTCGGAAAGGTATTCGGCTTGGTTCTGCGTTAAGGCCTGCAGCCGCTCTTGGCTTAAGCCATACACGACCCGACCCACTCGGCTCCAGTAGATGGCGCCCGCGCACATGGGGCAGGGTTCGGCGCTCGTATAAAGGGTCGAATGAGACAAAAGCCCTGGTGAAAAACGCTGGGTGGCGTCTCGCAGCAAGTTTGTTTCCGCGTGACTGGTGCAATCGTGGGTTTTGCCTTGGGTGCATTCGGCTTCGCCAAGGATCCACCCTCGGCTGCTGACTAAGACAGCGCCGAACGGAGGGCTGCCATGTTCGCGGGCGCGGTCGGCGATCATGATGGCGTAACGCAGGTAACGCAAATCAGATCCGGTCATAAAGCACCTCCGAATGTCCTTTCAGGTTGTGCCTAGCTGTTGGATTTCCGTAGCGTTGAAGCTTGCCGCAGCAAAGCTTCAATTCACTTTTTACACCACAGGGCAGCCTGGCTGCAAACAGTCTTTACCTCCCATGCTTGCGCGCAAGGGGCGCCCATTGGCCTGACCCCTGAGCCCGCGCCCATCCAGGCAGCAAGAATGGGATCGACAATATCGATGCGAAAATTGCGGTGAGAAATCTCATAGGCTGCTCTTGAAACTTGCAACGAACGGACAAATGGACTGCATTTATAGAAATCGACATGGGGTTTCCTATCCCCTCGCCCTTTGCGAGGGTGAGGGCAGACTCGAAGCACACCGGAACCGAGCCACGATGTACGCTCATCTCAGTCCTCTCCCAGAGGGCGAGGAAGCAAGTACTTCGCTCGATGCGGTTGAAGTACTGCGTTGCTCGGTTGCGCACTGTGCATGAAAATGAAATCCCTTATATCCCTGCGCGACAACCTCTTCGCAGATTCTCCGATACTTTCCGACACCGCCGATGTAGGGCATGAAGAGACGCGGCTTGCCGGGAATGTTGGCGCCCATGTACCAGGAGTCGGCGTATGGGAAGAGCGTTTTGCTCGCTGCGTCTTGGACGAAGTCGACCCAGTTGTTCTCGGCGTCGAGCTCCGGCTCGATCACCTCGAAGCCATGTTCTCGCATATGCAGCAGCGCGTCGGTAACAAAGTCGACATGCTGCTCAATGGAAGTGATCATGTTGCTTTTGACCGAAGGGCTGCCAGGTCCGGTGATGGTGAACAGGTTGGGAAAAGCCTCTGACATGATACCTAAATAGCTGCGCGGCCCGGCGCGCCATTTCTCCTTGAGCGCAAGCGCGTTGCGGCCGCGGATGTCGATCCTAAAAAGTGTCCCGGTCATGGCATCGAAACCGGTAGCAAAGATGACACTATCGAACTGGAACTCGCGGCTGTTGGCCACCAGACCGGTTGGCGTGAACCGTTCGATACCGGCACCGCTGATGTCGACCAGCTCGACGTTGTCGCGATTGAAAGTGTTGTGATAGTCGGAGTCGACGCACAGCCGTTTGCCGCCGATGGGAAAACTTTTCGGCGCCAGCAATTCAGCGGTCTTCGGATCCTTGACGATCGAGCGAACCTGGCTGCGGACAAATTCCGCCATGGTTTCGTTCGCCTCGTTGCTGGTCAGAATGTCGGTGAAGGACCTGAGAAACTGCAGCCCGCCGATCTCCCAACGCTTCCGATAAATGGCTTGGCGCTCCTCATCACTTACTTTGAGAGCTGCTAGGTCGTTGGGTTTACTCATGCTGCCGCTGTTGGTGTAGCGCATCTCGGCGCGCCGGGCGCGATAGTTGGCCTTCCATTCCTGCTCATACTCCGGAGTCATCGAAAAATTCCGCGACGGTACGGAATAATGTGCTGTGCGCTGGAAAACCGTCAGGTGAGCCGCCTGCTCGGCGAGAATGGGAATGGATTGAATACCGGAAGAACCCGTGCCGATCACAGCGATGCGCTGGCCAGTGAAGTCGACTTTGCGATGCGGCCATTGACCGGTGTGGTAGGTATTGCCGCGATAGTCCGGGAGGCCAGGGATCTCCGGCGTTTGCGCGGTGGAGATGCAACCTGTCGCTATGATCAAGAAACGCGCGGAGACCCGTTCGCCCTTGTCAGTCTCGATGGCCCAGCAGCGCGCGGGTTCGTTGAAATGCGCCGCGGTGACGGTTGTGTTGAAATCGATGTGCTTACGCAGATCGAACCGGTCGGCGACGTGATTCAGGTAGGCCAAAATGTCTGGCTGAGCTGAGAATTTCTCGGGCCAGCGCCATTCCTGCTGCAGCGTTTCGTCGAAGGAATAGGAGTACTGCATGCTCTCGACGTCGCAGCGCGCGCCGGGATAGCGGTTCCAGTACCAGGTGCCGCCGACGTTGCCGCCGCGCTCGAACATCCGCGTGGAAAACCCGTGGCCGCGCAGGCGATGGAGCTGGTAGAGCCCGGCAAACCCCGCGCCGACGACCACCGCATCGACGGAATGATGAATGTTTTCAGGTTCGGACATCTGCCTGGGCTCTCGACGTTGGCGTCCTCCGATCATCGCGCCAACGGACTGTCTTCGTCAAGCAAAAATTACCGGCGCGTGTGCCTATGGGTTACTTGACGGACCAGTCCCAGCGTTGCTAATGACTAAACCAGAGAGAACTGTTCCACTGGAGGTAGCTCACGATGGCTTTGGTACGATGCGTGACAGAAATGGGGATGGGAGTTGACGTGCACGGGTTGAATTATACCGAGGCCGCTAAGAGAGCGGTCTTCGATGCAATTCATCATAGCAGCTTGGGTTTTCCCAAGTTGGTCGGCAAGACCGCCGACGACATGCATGTCGAAGTGACCATCGGTGTGCCGAAGCCCGACGCAGTCGACAAGCAGGCCGTGCTCGCGACGCTGCCGCATGGCGGCGGCCGCATCAACGTCGTGCAAGGCGGGCTGCAGGTACTCAACGAGTCGGGCAAAGACGGCTGGTTGATTGCTAATGCGATTATCCTGGTAAGTATCGACGATGGGAAATAGCTCCCGGCTTATCTCCCGCAGAGACGCAAAGGCGCAAAGTTCGGAAAAAGGAGACTCTAAGAATGGCCACGGCAAATTTTGAAGTTACCACCAACCCTTATCAGGGCGACGAGAAGCGCAACGAGGTCAAAGCCTTTACCTACGACCACTGGATGGAGTCGGTGGGTATTCCGATTCATCGCGGCTTTTTCATCCAAGATTTGCGCACGGTGGAGCTTGGTTGGTGGGACGAGCGGCAATGCAATGCGGCGTTTATTCAGCTCACCGGGCAGGAGGGCATTACTTCGGCGATCGTTATGGAGATCGCGCCGGGAAAATCGCTGCCACCGGTGAAGTTTGCGCTTGACGAAATCGTTTACGTGCTGCAGGGGCGCGGCATCAGCACGGTTTGGCGCGCCGACAATATGCCGAAGAAAACTTTTGAATGGCAAGATCGCAGCCTGTTCCACGTGCCGTCTAACTGCTATTTGCAGATGACCAACATGCGCGGCGATAAGCCGGTGCGCATCCTGCGCTATAGTTATCTGCCGTTGGCGACGTCGCTGGTGACGGAGCCGCAATTCTATTTCAACAATCCTTTCGTGAGTGCCGGCGCCTCGGCGCCCGAAGCGGAGACCTATTCGGAGGCCAAGCTGGTCGAGAACGGCGACCCAGCGCTGGCCTGGGGCAGCAGCCGCGTCTATTGGTATGGTAATTTTTTCCCCGACATGGCCGCCTGGGATAAATTGACGACCAACTCACGCGGCGGCATGAGCGTCATTATCATGTTTCCCAACTCAGAGATGTCCTGCCACATGTCGGTGTTTCCGACGCGCACGTACAAGAAAGCCCATCGCCATGGCCCGGGGCGCGTGATCGTCATTCCGGCAGGTGAAGGCTACTCGGTGCTGTGGGAAGAGGGCCAAGAAAAAATCGTCGCGCCCTGGCACGAGGGCAGCATGTTCGTGCCGCCCAACAAATGGTTCCACCAACACTTCAACGCCGGCGGCACGCCGGCGCGTTATCTGGCGCTGCATCCGCCGCGGCAGTTTCGCGGCCACGCCGAGAAGATCGAAGACCGCGCCAAGGACATGATCGAATATATTGACGAGGATCCGTGGATTCGCCAGAAGTTCGAAGGCGAGTTGGGCAAGCGCGGCTTGAGCACGCTGATGCCGCCCGAGGCCTACACCGTCAAAAGTTACGAATGGCACCCGGGGAAGAAGTCGTTGTAGGCGGCGCGTTATCTGAAGAATTTTTTCAGGAAAGTGCCGAGCCGCTTCTCGACGGCTTGTGCCGGCGTGTTTTGGGCGACTTTGGTCATGTCGACGTCGACGTTGGGGTTTTCCAACGGACCGCGCACTTTAAGCGGCACGACTAATTGGCCCTGGGCATTCTTGAATAACGCCGCGGTGCGGCCGCGGATGTTGCGCGCTGCCGGCGTCGCGAGCAGTTTGGTCTCCAGCACCATGTCAAGTGTGGGTTGATCGAGCGTCAGGGTGCCGTTGCCGTTCACTTCCACTTGCGTGTTGGTCAAGGAAATTCTCTTGAAATCGGCGCTGCCGCCGGCGATGGCAAACTCACTCTCAAGATTCTTGAAGGTGGTGGCTTGCTTTCCCTGTTCTTTAGAAAGACCGATCAACCCCGTGGCCTGCTGAACTTTCTTGATCAGATTCACGTTGGTCAGCTCGCCATCGCGGGCGGCCACTTTGCCGTTGCCTTGTAGGCGGCGCGTCGCGGAACCGGCTCCGAGCGGCAGCTTGATCGTGACGTCGCCGGTCAGGTTGCCCTTGAGAGCGCGCTTGCCATTGACTTTGACGTCGATCAAATGGCCGCGCGCTTCGGTGACCAGTTGGTTCGACGGACCGCTCACCGACAGCGCAAGGCTCATGGGACCGGAGACTTCCGTCGCTTTGGGCGCCAAGCCGAACACGGAGAGCAGCTCGAACACCGGCTTGGCGTCGATGCGCTCGCTATGCGATTTCAAATTCACCCGCGGCGTCGTCGAAAGATGGCTGACGTTGCCTTCGATGGGTAACTGTAGGTCGAGTACTTTCAAACGATTGTTAGTGAAAGTCAGCGTCGCCTGATCTTCGCGGTAGTCGAGCTGTCCCTCCAGCGTTACGCGCCGCAAGCCGGGGTAGTTGAACGCGGCCCGGTAAGGAAACGGCTGATCTTCGGCATACTCTTCCAAAGAAAGTTCAATGTTGTCGATGCGCACCGGCTTTTGCCCGACGGTCTGCAAATTCAACTGGCCGTTGTCGATGCGCATGCGCACCGGCAGCACCAAGGGAATATATGTCCCCTCGGCGGGTTTGCTCGGCGCCGCTTTGGCCTTGCGCGGGGCGCTCTTGGCGACCGGAAGTTTCTTGCCGGCCAAGTCGGCATAGTTGAAGCTGCCATCGGCGCGCTTGAGCAGATTGATCGTCGGGTTTTTGAGAACCAACTCGGTGACTTCGAAGCGGCCGCGGATGAGCGGCCAAAGCCGCAAGCGCAGCTGCAGCTGATCGGTGGCAAAGAACGTGTTGTTGGGAAACGCCGGACCGTCGGAGACTTTCAGATTGGCGAGCCGTATCGACGGCGCGGGAACCAAGCCAAGCCGCACTTCGCCAACCTCGACGCGCCGCCCGAGGGCGTCTTCCACAAGTGGCAGATAGGTGTTTTTGAAAACGCCGAGGTCGACAAATAAGGGAACCGCCAGAACGATTCCAGCCAGTGAAACAAACAGGGCCAGGCCGATCCACCAAGCTTTCTTCATCGGCGCGCGCTCCGGCGTAGTTGCAACCAAGGGGCATGAGCGACAGGGAGCCAAGCCTGTGTCATGTCGTGAACCATGGCTATTAAAGTGTATATCCCCGGCCAGGGGGTTGCAATGTTAGAGTCAAATGCGAGCGCGAACCCCTGCGATAGGCAGCGAGCTCAACGCGCCAACATCACGCCGAAAAGGAATCGTGGCTGATTGAAGATTCCAAGCAAGATCACCCCGATCCCATAGCGCCGCAGCGCCGCCTTTGCCTCGATTCCAAGCCGTTTGATGAGTTCGGTCGCTTGGTGCTCTGTCAAACTCATAGGAGCGGTGCGTCTTATTCGGACAATTTTTTGACGCGTTCGACGACGTCTTTGGGCTGCCCCATGACATCGCGTATCTGTGCTTCAACTTCTGTGCCGCTCAGGATTTCGAGATCGAGACGGCTTTTCTTGGCCTCTTCGATGACCGCGGGATCTTTGAGCGTTTTGGCGATCGCCTCGCGCAGCAGCGCGACGCGATCGGCCGGCGTGCCGGGAGTCGTCATGATCGGTCGGCCCAACGTCGCCGACACCAGCATGGCGCGCGCCACGCTGCGGCTGAAGTTGGACGTCTTGCGTTTGTCCATGAGTTCGAGCAGTGTCGGCGCGTCGAGGAGGCGCGGGTCCTTCTTGTTTTCGGTTTGCACGATGTGGCGGTCGAAGCCGGTCTTGTGCCAGGTAAAATAGGGCTCGCGCGCAAAGTGCGTGGTGATGCCGTTGCCGCGGCATTGGATTTCGCCTTTCTCCAGGGCGAGATCGATCTCGACGCCGCCCGGGTAGCCGCGCACTTCTTGGAGTTTGGCGCCCAGAGTCTCTTCTAGAATAGCGGCGAGGATCGAGGTCAAATCCGAGGTGCCGGTGGCGCCGCACTTGGGCGCCTCTTTGGCGTTCATGATGTCTTCAATCGATTTCCACGGCGCGTCCGCCCTCATGTAGAGCACGAGATCGCGCTGGTCGACGCTGCCGAGCCAGTGGAGCTTGCGCACGTCGAAGGTCGCTTCTTTGCGGCCGAGCATTTGATCGAGATAGATGCCGCTGCCGGGCATGCCGAGGGTGAGGCCGTCCGGTTTGGCAACGCCGTAGACGTAATTGGTCGATGTCAGCGAGCCGGCGCCGGGCATGTTTTGCACGAGAATGTTCGGATTGCCAGGGAGATAGCGCCCCATGTGGCGCGCCAGCAGCTGCGCGTATTGATCGTAGAGGCCGCCGGAAGTGAAGCCGACGATGATGCGAATAGTTTTGTCTTTGTAGAAGGGGGCTGTTTGCGCCGCCAGTGATGTCGCGGCGCCGAGTTGTAACAAAGCCAGGGCGATGGCGAGCGCAAAACGATGAATTCGCGGATTCTTGATCATATGGATTCCCCTCAAAATACTGGCGCACCGTTCAAACCGCGGTTGAACGGTTTGAACGGCTGGAACCTGGTCACGATGGGAGCGCCGGCATCTGCGATTTCACGCCCCGTTTGGCGCATTCGTCTTCGTAGTGCTTGCGAATGTAGGGGTCTTCGTCGGCGTACTCGATCAGCGTGCCGCCTTGTTTGACATCGATATAGACGCCGTCTTCGCTGCGTTTGTCGGCGATTTTAAAACCGATGGGATGGATGCGGCTGCCGTAGCGCAAAGCTAAATGGCGCGCCGGCTCGGCGCCGGTGTTGAAGTGTTGATGAAACCAGCCGCCGCCGGGGCAGTAGACGCTGCCGGCTTTCCATTTTACTTCGACGACATCGTCGCCGCGGCTCGCTGCGAACGGGTGCGTGCCTAGTTCTTTGTTCCACAGCAGGACGTAGCCCGATGATTGCAAGCCAAGCAGAATCGCACCGGCGCCGTGGTAGTGCGCTTTGTGATAGCGCGCCGCCGGCCAGGTGGCGAGATGGCCGATCAAACTATTGCCGGAGATTTCAAACTGGGTGATGCCGACGCCGGCGCCTTTGACTTCGCGCTTGTCGACGTTGGCGGTCTGAATGTCGGCGATGAAGTTGGTCTCCCAAATATGCTGCATGCCTTGTTCATAGCGTTTCAGCCCTTGATTAAAATATTCGTCGCCGCCCGAGTAGCGATCGGTGAAGTTGTAGGGGCAGTTAAAAATAAACTCTTCGTTGTGAATGATGTCGAAGGCCAGCGGCGCGTTGGTGACGGCCAAAAACTTCACCGGTGTGCGTGCGCCGTTGATCAGGCGATGCCAGGTGTTCATCGGCGGTGCGAACAGACTCCAGGGTCCCCATTCGAAGGCCTGCTTCTTGCCGCCGTCTTGCCAGACTTCGGTGGCGCCGTTGCCTTCGAGTATGACGATGACTTCTTCGTAGAAATGTTTCTCCGGACTAAGCGCGCCGCCAGCGGGAATCTCGCCGACGTACATGCCGGTGACCCCTTCCATGCCATAAAGGTTCAAAAACGCCGCCTTGCCGCCGGTGCGCTGCCACGGCGCGGTAGCGACCTCACGGACGTCTTCGATGCCAAAGCCGTCAACGACGGGAATGCCTTGCTTTCTCATCCACTTGAAATAGGTCGTTTTCTCAAACGCCGCCATCAACATTTTGATCCGTTCATCGTTGGCCATTGGAAAAAATCCTCTCTGAACCGACAAATTGAGCGAGATGTATCACAATCGCGCGATTTTTTGGAAAATTTCATTGCACCAAGAAGGCACGAAGAACACGAAGTTCGGAGAAGAAGATTTTCTTTTTCTTCCCTTCGTGACCTTCGTGTCTTCGTGGTGAGTTGTCTTGTCAGATTCCCATATTATCTTCCGGCTTGCCGCGCCGTTCTTTATCGCGCGGAATGCCGCGCCAGTCGCTGCCCGACATCCAGAACTCCGTCAGGCTGCCAAACGTGCCGAGGGGAATCGCAATTGCCATGATGAAATACCAGGCGCCGTTGCTGATCGGCCCGAGCATGGCCATCAATGTGATGACAAGCTTTGCCGTGGCGCCGCCGAAGACCGAACCCATCAGTAGACGCAGGCGGCGCTCGACGCCGTATTGGGTGGCGTAAACGCCCCAAAGCCCGCCGATGAAGAAAGCCAAGAAGGGGCCGAGGAAGACGGCAAAGATCGGACCGGCGCCGGCGCCGCGCAGTGACGCCGCTTCGAGTTTTTCTTCGTCGGAAACCGCATCGCCGCGCAGGAGCCGAAACAGATAATGCACCGCGCCATGAATGCCCAGGTCCGGCCGCAAGCCGTCGGCATACATGACGTACTGGGCGCGCAGTTTTTCGCTGGTTCTTGGTTGTGGCAATAAACTGTGCAGCGCCGTGCCGGCGTGCAAGCTAACGAGATGTTCTTGGCGCGCGACCACGAACAAGAGGGTCGCCTGCCTCTCGTCATCGCTCAAAGGCAGCTTGGCAAAGGCGGTGCGCGCGAGGTCGTTAACGTCGTGGCCGTCCAGCTTCTTGACGGTAAGGACGACGACTTGCTTGGCTGTTTCAGTTTTGAAGCGATGTAAGCGCGTGTTGAGATCTTCAATGCTTGCCGGCGGAAAAAGCCCGGCGAGATCATTGACCGAGGTGTTGAGAGCCGGCAGCTCCACCGCTCGTGCATAGCCGCAAAAAGCAAAGCAGAGCAGCAGAAAGAAAATTTTCATCGTGCCGGCAATGATCGTTGCGCGTTTTGATCGAGAACCGCCAATTGCCGAGCGCGGAGCGGAAAGCCAAATTGCTCGTTGCGCATGCGCAGCCGTTGATTGGAAACTTCACCGATGATCTGCGCGGCGCGCTCAAAGGACTCGCGGTCGGTTAACAAGGATGCAAGCGCGTTGCCGCCGGAGTCTTTGTGGCCGACTTCGTCGAGCAAAATCTCGTGAAAGACTTTGGCGATCTTGCCTTCGATGCCGTGTTTCTTGAGCTTGCTGCAAACCAGGTACAAAGCGCCGCCGCCGCCTTCGGTCAGAGTGATGGCGGCGCGCTCGAGGTTTTCGTCCTTGCGATGAATCTCCTTGGAGCGAACTCGGCCCGAGCCGTGCAACAGCGTGGCGTAGCTTTTCGAATATTTTGCTCTGACTTTGGCGAGCTTTTTATCTTCCGGCAGCCAGGTGAGGTCCTTGGGATGAACTGTTTTGCCGGTGATCTCCTGCAGCAAATCCATCACCAGCTGCGCGTGCTTGGTTTCGTCCGCGAGCTTTTCGGTGAGCTCGGCGTAGGCATGGCGCTCGACGCCCTTGCCGATTTTGGGATAAAGCGCCGCCAGCGCATCGAGAATCGGCTTGATCGCCGAGTATTCTTTGAATCCTTGCGCTTTCAGCCAGCGCACATGATCGGTCGGCTTGCGCGGCTTCTTGAAAAACGCCGCGATCACGGCGCGCTCGCCATCGGCGTAGGCGCGGGCAAGCGAAGTGAGTTTTTTTGCGTAGGCATTCACAGGACTATCTGTCTCCACGAAGGTCACGAAGAGAAGATTGTCCTCGCGCAAAGGCGCAAAGGACGCAAAGTTCGGAAAACGCCTTTTCTCTGCGCCCTCTGCGTCTCTGCGCGAGGCATTCCGAATCATTTCGGCGGCGCCGGAATCACCGTGCCGCATTTTTTACACGTGCGCAGCTTCTCGTCGCTGGAAAATATCTGATACACCTGCCCCACCGGGTCGGCGCGGTAGTCGCCGACTTCGGCCGACGTCTCATAGACTTTGTCGCCGCACTTGTTGCAGTACCATTTGAAATAATCGATCTCGCCGGCTTTGCGCTTGCGCTCGAAGACGATGAACCATGAGTTGGGTTCCAATCGCGGCGAGTGCGGCACGCCGGCGGGGCAGAGCAAGATCTGCCCGGCTTCAATGTCGGCGGTGTGTTCTTTGCCATTCTCATCGCGATAAACCAGATGCTGCACACCGGTCACTTGCAGCGTGACCTCGTCGGCGGGATCGACGTGAAAATCCCAGCGCTCCTTACGCCCGCTGCTGAGAAACGCGATGGATTCGGAATCTTGCCAAAGCACACGGCGGGTTTTGCCTTCGGCTTTGACCGCTTCGATGACACCGTTGAGATCGATGGGAATGAGTTTTTCCATGACGCCTCCCGTGTGGCGAATATAGCGCGAGCGAAAGCGCCGGAGCAAGGTTTGTTGTAAATAGGATTGCAAATGACCACACACAAAGTAGGGTGGACGGATACGCTGTACGAAAGAGCGTGCGAATGCTTTCCCGAGTAATTTCGATGGCGGTGATTACTGTTTGCCTATTGGCTGGCGGTTCCATTCTCTTCCGCAGCCAGCGAGGCAAACCGATTCTTCAACCCGATCTTGCCGAGCTGCGCTTTTTTGAAACGTGGCGCGCGGGGCAATCGGACCGACGGCTTCTGGGGCGTTGGTTGGGTAGCGCTCTGCCGGTTCTCTGGGTGGCGGTTACGAAAGATTCATTGGAAGTCGGGCCGCGTTTTCCGCTCAACCTGCTGTTTGTCGCAGAAGCTTTCGGCTGGGATCACAGTGTGCCGGGACGGTCGATCGTGGACATTCGTGAGACTTCTCGCCTCGGCGCCGTCGCGATTCGCTACCGGCACCGGACTGGAGATTTAGAATTGCTGAAATTGTCCGTGCATGATCGCGCCGCGTTGGTCACGGCACTGCGGGCGATTCAGCTGAGTTGAGATGGGTTTCGGCCCCCGCATCGCCTGAACCCGTACCCTTATAGTTGAAAATTTGCGCGGCTTGCGAAGACTTGTCAAATACAAGAATTCTATCTCGCACCACGAAGCACCCGAAGGTCACGAAGTTCGGAAAAGATATTTTTTTCTTCTCTTACCTTCGTGGTCTTCGTGGCCTTCGTGGTGAATATTCCCCCTTCAAACCTTTGCGCCTTAGGGTAATCGTTTTACGCGCGTCGAAAAAACGACGGGCTGGCAAACTGCTTAGCGCGCCGCCAACCAGCGCTCCAATGCGCCGGCGAGCTCTTCTGACTTGATCGGCTTGGCCAAATAATCGTCCATGCCGGCTTCGAGACATTTCTCGCGGATGTCGGGCATGGCGTCGGCGGTGAGCGCGATGATCGGCACTCGGCGCAGCTCTTTGTTTTGACTGCGATAGGTCATGGTGGCTTCGTAGCCGTCCATTTCCGGCATGCGGCAGTCCATGAACACGATGTCGTAGGGTTTGCTCTCCAGGGCGGTGAGAGCTTCCTTGCCGTTGACGGCGACGTCGACTTGGCAGCCCAACTTTTGCAGCATGCGCACGGCGACGCGTTGATTGACTTTTTCATCTTCGGCGAGGAGCGCTCGGGTTTGCAAGATCGATTTATGGGCGCGGGTCGTTTGAGTGACCGGTTGAGACGGGTTGATGGTGCCGCGCACGCGCAGGATGGTCTGCAGCAAGGCGTCGCGCCGCACCGGTTTGTGGAGCCGCGCCGCGAACAGATTGCGCGACGATTCCTCGGCGGCGGCGATGTCGTTGGAGGTAAGCAAGATAATCGATAGCGAACCAAACGCGCCGGCCGACGATTTGATCAAGCGCGCCAGCTCGACGCCGTCGATGCCCGGCATTTTGTGATCGGCGATCATGATGTCGTAGTGATCTTGGCGATTGCGCGCTTCCAATAGACGTTCCAGCGCTTGTTCCCCCGAATCGACGCACTCCACTTGCGCGCCGGGCTTGGCGAGGTGTTGGCGCAGCACGCGCAGGTTTTCTTCACGGTCGTCAACGCAAAGAATCGATATTCCCGCGAGCTCCACGCTGGTGTGGCTATCATCGACGGCCGCTGTCGCCGGCTGGTACGGCAACTCAAACCAAAACGTGCTGCCTTCGCCGACGACGCTGTCGACGCCGATGACGCCGCCCATCAACTCGACCAAATGTTTGGAGATCGCCAACCCCAGGCCGGTGCCGCCATATTTTCGGCTGGTGGAGCCGTCCGCCTGGGTGAAGGCATCGAAGAGTTGCAGCTTGGCTTCCGGCGCGATGCCGATGCCGATGTCCTTGACTTCAAAGCGCAAGCGCAGCGAGCCGTCAGCGGGCAGCGGCAGAACTCTGACCGTGATGGTGCCCTGCTCGGTAAACTTGACTGCGTTGCCGAGCAGATTGGTGAGCACTTGTTGCAGCCGCGCGGGGTCGCCGCGCACCGCCTCGGGCACGTCATTGTTAACCATGGGGATGATCTCGATCTGCTTGCTATGGGCGCTGGCGGCGAGCAGCTCCACCACCTGCTCGATCAATTCGTGCGGGTTAAAGTCGATGGTTTCGAGCGACATTTTGCCCGCTTCGATCTTGGAGAAGTCGAGAATGTCGTTGATGACGGCCAACAGCGCGTTGCCCGAACGGGTTAGAATATTTACATAGTCGAGCTGCTCGGCGTTGAGCGGCGTGCCGCGCAACAGATCGGTCATGCCGATGACGCCGTTCATCGGCGTGCGAATCTCGTGGCTCATGCTGGCGACAAACATGGACTTGGCTCGGGCGGCGGCCAGCGCTTGGTTGCGGGCGACTTCCAGTTCTTTGGTGTAGCGCTCTTTCCAGCGGTCGGCTTGCACCTGGCGCGACAGTTTGTGGCCATAGTAGAGAGCGCCGCCGACCATCAAGAGCACCAAAATGGCGATCAGCCGTTCGATTTTTTGTTTCGCTTGCGCATCGGCAAATTGGGCTTGGCGCACGTGGGACTCCATGGTGGCGATGGCGCCATTCAAGTCGGCGTAGTGGCGGTCCATGGTGGCCATGCGGGTGCCGGCTTCGTCGGCGCGGTCGGCCGTGAAGAGCTGAAAAATCGCGTTGGCTTCGGCAACCATCCGCGCCATGGCGGTTTCCACCGCGCGGATATCGGCGTCGGGGATCACCGTGGTCGTGCGAGCCTTGTTGAGCGCCGAAAAAAATTCGTCGAGCTTGGGCTGCAACCGGCGCCGTTCCGCCGCGGGATCTTTACTGTCGAACACGTCGTTGCCCGGCGCGTTCACGTCGCCGGCAAGCCGGCGCACCGCGGCGAAGGCATCGGCCGCAACCAACGAATCGGTGTGAATTGCCACCATCTGGTGGCTTAAGTAGAGGCTTACGCCAACCGTGATGAGGTCGATGGCGGCAAGAATGTAATAGATGTAGTGCCAGCGCGGGGTCTTCGGTTCCACGACAGCTTCAGTTGAGCTGTCAGCGCTGGTCGGGCTGCTGATCATTGCCTTAGTTCTCGACTAGGAACTCGTCGAGATTGTCGACCATCCGTTCGACGGCTTGACGAACTAAAATAAAGTGTTGTTCGAGTTGCGCCACTTGATCCGAAAGCGAGGCTGCCTCGCCGGCACGGCCGGCAACTTCGAGCGCTTTGGACATCGCCTCGAGCTCGGTGGCACCGACGTGGGTGCAGCTGGATTTCAACGTGTGCGCCTCGTGGGTGAGGGCGCGATGATCGTTGGCGCCGACGGCGAGGCGCATTCTTTCGACCCGGCCGGGCGCGTCGCTGAGAAAGTCATCGGCCAGGCCGAGCAGCAGATCGACGTCGAAATCGGCGATCCACTTGCGCGCCTTGGTGCGCAGTTGTGCGGCGACTTCGCAGTATTCCATTTGCTTTTACGTATTCTCTTGTTGTGCGCGACCTAATAGTTACCGAACGCACACGAGCTTCATGTTCTAGATCGGCAAGTCACCGAGGGTCTTAGATATTCATGGCACGCTGCGACCGCTCCCGTGTCAAACCTGGTGACGCGAGGTTTTCTTGACGCTGCAGCGGCTGCAGTGATAGGAATGGCGCAACTAGAACGGCGGGAGCGATCGGCGCAACGTTCTCAAGAAAAGGAGAAAGTTATGGCTGAACGGGTTTGGGACAAGTTTTTGACGGAGCAGGACAAGGCTACCTTGGTAGGCAAAGGCGAGCGCCGAATCGGTTTCGGTGAGCGGCCGGCGCTGCTCTTGATCGATCTTTACCGTTGGGTTTTTGGCGATAAGCCCGAGGCGGTAACCGACGCGATCAAAACCTGGCCGGGCAGCTGCGGGCTGTCGGGTTGGAACGCGCTGCCGCATATACAGAAACTACTCGCCAAGTGCCGCGAGGTGGGCATCCCGATTATTCACGTAACGGGTATGGATGGCGTCGCCGTCGAGCCCTGGGCGTTTCGCCGCGACACCAAGAAACGCGCCACCATGAGCGCCGAAGAGCTCGACCGTTTCCGCCGCCGCTACGACATCGTCGACGAAGTAAAGCCGATTCCCGGCGAGACGGTTTTCAAAAAAGTTTCACCGAGCGCCTTCTGGGGCACGCCGCTCGTCGGCCATCTTAATTTTCTCGGCGTCGATACGATCATCACCTGCGGTGAGAGCACGAGCGGCTGCGTGCGCGCCAGCGTGGTCGATGGCACGACCAATCGCCTGCGCATGGTCGTCGCCGAAGAATGTGTTTTCGACCGCCACGAGGCCTGCCACGCGATCAACCTGTTCGACATGAACCAAAAATACGCCGATGTGCTGCCGCTGGACGACATCATCAAATATCTCGATGCCTGGCGCGCCGAGAAAGCCGGCCAGGTGGGTTACGCCAACAATAGCGTGGAGTATTTAAAAGATTTGGCGATCGGCGAGACGTATAAGGGGCTGCGCTAGGAAGCGCAGCCTTCAACATTCAAGGTTCGGATTCGCTCGGTTCTGCGGAAAACCGAGCTTTCAACCTTGAACCTTGAACGTTGAACCTTGAACGGGCGGCGTCGGTCGGCGCCGGAGGCCCCACCAAGTGAGCGTCAGCACGATCACGGAGCTGAGCGCCATCATCTGAAATCCTTGCTCGTACCCTAGCGATTCGATCAAAACACCGCAAACCAGCGGGCCGATCATCTGCCCCAGCGAAGTCGACGCGCGCGAAAGGCCAAGGGCGAGCCCCTTGGCAGCCGGCGGCGCGCATTGGAGCGCGAAGGTTGTCGATCCGACATTGCTGAAGCCGAATCCCATGGTCATCACCGCCAGCGGCAAAAGTAGCGTCAGAAAAGTGTTGCCGTAGACTTGTACGAGAAACATCGGGATTCCCAGGACGACGCCGAGCAAAATTACCCGCGATGCTTTGATGCGGTCGGCGAGCAAGCCGCCGGTGAAGCGGCCCAAGGTATCTGTCAGCCGCGAGAATGCCACCATCGTGCCGACAACCTCGAGACCGATGCCGCGCTGGTTGACGGCGAGAAAGGGAAAGGCCACGCGGGTGACGCCAACAAGAAAAAAGAACGACTGACAGATCGCCAGGCAGGACGCAAGAAATGGCGGCTGCTTGACGAGATTCAACCCTTCACGCCACAAGGTCGTCGACGCGTCGATCGCGGTCTTGCGGTAGCGATGGGCGCCGCCGAGTAGCACGAGTATCAATCCCAGAACTTCCGGTAAGGCGTAGAGCAGGAACAGCGCCTGAGAGCCTAGCCATTTGCCGACAAAACCTCCCAGCAGCGGGCCGAGTGTAAAGCCGATGCCCAAGGCCGATGCCATCTGGCCTTGAACTTTTCCCTGTTGCTCCGGCGCGGATTGGTCGAAGCCGATTTTCCTCAGCGACAGCGCAAACATCGCCTCGGTGAGGCCGTAAACGGCAAAAACGAAAAGAAACACCGGCATGCTGTCGAGAAACAGATAGCCGATCACGCTCATCAAGAAGCCGATGCTCACCGCGGCGATCAGCAGTGTGCCCGAGCTGAAATAGGTCGCCATCACCCCGGAGAAAAGGTCGGAACAGACGCGACCGACACCGTTGGCGACCAGAGGGATGCCGGCCAGGGCGATCGAATAGCCTTGTTCTTTCATAAAGAACGGCGCGAGCATGGCAGCGCCGGAGGAGCCCGCGGTTTGACAAACCGCGGCGGTAACGTAGTAAGCGATCGGCGAGAGTTTCATCGCGCCGAAGTATAGCAGTGGAAATTGGGCGCGCCTACAGAGGGCGCCCAAAGTTGTCATTCCGAGGCTTTGCCGAGAATCTCCTCGTCGAATCCGGCTCAGGGGACGAGATGCCTCGCGCGGCGCTCGGGATGACAACAATCATGTAGACAGCTCCGAGCGAGGTTGATAAAACGGCAACCGTAGGGAAGGAGCCTGTGCATGGAGATTCCGCAGATCCAAATCCAAGACGCCAAGAAAAAGCTCGACGAGAAGACCTGTTTGTTCGTCGATATCCGCGATCCCGGTTCTTACCAGTCCGCGCATATTCCCGGCGCGATACATCTGAGCGACGGCAACGTGCAGGAGTTTTTGCAGCAGACCGATAAAGAAAAGCCGGTGGTGGTCTATTGCTATCACGGCAACAGCAGCATGGGCGCGACGGCCTATTTCATGGAGAACGGCTTCAAGAACGTTTGCAGCATGGCCGGCGGCTTTGAGGCGTGGCGGCAGGTGTATGAGTCGGAATAGGGGTTTCGGGTTTCGAGTTTTGGGTTTCGTGTTCCAACCCGAAACTCGGAACGCGAAACTCGAAACGGCTTCGACCGAAGGGAGAAATTTACGTCGGTGATATTAGGCAGCGGCGATTACCGCTATGAAGTGATCGAGAGCTGGGGCAAGCTGCCGGACGGTTGGCACTTCAAAGAAGTTGCGGCGGTGGGCGTCGATAATCACGACAACGTCTATTGCTTTACCCGCGGCATTCATCCGGTGATTGTTTTCGACAAGAACGGCAACTTTGTGCGCTCGTGGGGCGAGGGGACGTTTAAGCGCGCCCACGGCGTGACCATGGCACCGGACGACACTATCTTTCTGACCGACGATGGCGATCATACGGTGCGCAAGTGCACGTTTGACGGCGAAGTCCTGATGACGCTGGGCATTCCCGGCAAGCCGGCGACCTATCAAGGCGGCGAGCCTTTCAACCGCTGCACCCACGTGGCGTTTTCGCCGCGCGGTGATATCTACGTCTCCGACGGCTATGGCAACTCGCGGGTGCACAAATATTCGCCCGACGGAAAGTTACTATTGTCGTGGGGCGAGTCCGGCTCCGATCCCGGGCAGTTCAACATCGTGCACAATATCTGCACCGACAAAGACGGCTGGGTTTACGTTGCCGATCGCGAGAACAATCGCGTGCAAGTGTTTGATGGCAACGGCAAGTACGAAACCCAGTGGAACAACATGCACCGGCCCTGCGCGCTCTACATGGATACGACCAAGCAAGAACCGATCTGCTACATCGGTGAGCTGGGACCGGGCTTGGGTGTGAACATGGAAGCGCCCAATCTCGGCAACCGGGTCGACATTTACGATAAACGCGGCAAGCGGCTGGCGCGCCTGGGTGACATTCGCGGCGGCGAAAAACCGGGCCAGTTCATCGCGCCGCATGGCATCGCGCTCAGCGCCGGCGGCGACATCTTTGTCGCGGAGGTGTCGTGGACCATCATGGGTCAGCGCCTGCAGCCGCCGCGCGAGCTGCGCAGTCTGCAGAAATTGAAAAAGTTAAGTTAAGAATATCTCGCGCAGAGGCGCGGAGGCCGCAGAGGATTTTGATTCGTAGGGGCAGGTTTGCAACCCGCCCGCGTTCCGCGTGTCAGAAAGGAGCTGCCGTATGCAAAGCAACGTCACACAACAACGCGTGCCGGTGCATGGCGATCAGGGCCACTGGGTGCACGTGAGCGAGAGCCCGCGTCATGTGCGGGTGTTCCTCGGCGGGGAGACGATTGCCAGCAGCAAGCGCGCCAAACTCGTGCGCGAGGCGGAAGTTTTGCCCTGTTATTACTTTCCCAAGGAAGATGTGCGGACCGAACTGCTATCGCTGGCCACCGAGATTAGTGAGTGCCCGCACAAGGGCACGGCAAACTACTATTCGATTCGCGCCGGCAGCAAAGTCGAAGAAGCCGGGGCATGGAGTTACCGAAATCCGTCGCCGGCTGCGAGCGCTATCAAAGATCATTTTGCTTTCGTTTGGCCCAAGATGGACAAGTGGATGGAAGAAGAGGAAGAACTTTACATCCACGCCCGCGACCCGTACAAGCGGGTCGATGCGATTCCGAGCGCGCGCCATGTGCGCGTCGTGATCGACGGCCAGACCGTCGCCGAAACGCGCCGGCCGTGCCTGGTTTTCGAGACTAACCATCCGGTGCGCTACTACATTCCGCAGGGCGACGTGCGGATGGATTTGCTGATTCGGTCTGCGACCAAATCGCGCTGTCCGTACAAAGGACCGGCGTCCTATTGGTCGGTGCAGCTTGGCAACGAGACCTTCAACGATCTTGTCTGGGGCTATCTAGACACCATTCCAGAGTGTCCCAAGATCAAAGGGCTCGTCTGCTTCTGGCATGAGCGCGGCTGCGATATTTACGTCGATGGTGAGTTGGTGGCGCAGCCACAAAATAAATGGGCGCGGCCGCTGCGGAGCTGATCGGCATAGCCGCAAAAAACGCAGAGAACGCAAAGGGGTGTGACCGTAGCGGCGCGATTCATCGCGCCCGACCTCGCAACAATGAAAGCCCTGCACTGGAACGGCAAAACACTGGCGCTGGAATCTTCCTATCCGACGCCATCTTCCATCCTCGATCCTTCATTCTCGTCATCAACAGCCCTCGTCAAAGTCCACCTCTCGGGCATCTGCTCCACCGATTTGCAAATCTTCAAAGGCTACATGGGCTTCACCGGTGTGCCCGGCCACGAGTTCGTCGGCACAGTGAGCGAGGGACCGAAAGATTGGCTCGGCAAGCGCGTCGTCGGTGAAATCAATTTCGCCTGCGGCCGCTGCGATTACTGCGCGCGCGACCTGGGGCGCCATTGCCCGACGCGCAGCGTTATGGGCATTCTCAACGCCGACGGGGCTTATGCGGAATATGTCTCGGTGCCGCTGAGCAATCTTCATGTTGTGCCCGATGGCGTTGTCGACGAAGATGCGGTGTTCACCGAGCCCTTGGCTGCGGCGTTTGAAATCTTGACGCAAGTGCAGGTCGATCACGGTCATGAAGTTCTAGTCATTGGCGACGGTAAGCTCGCGAACCTCTGTGCCCAGGTCCTGGCACGCACCGGCGCCAAGATAACTGCGCTTGGCAAGCACGAGGACAAACTCAAGTTGATTAAGCCAGCCGGCGTGCGGACGCTTCTCTTGAAGGATTGGCAAACACGCCAGTTCGAAATGGTCGTCGAAGCCAGCGGTTCAGCATCCGGTTTGGAACTGGCGCTCGCAGCGACTCGGCCGCGCGGCACGCTCGTGCTCAAAAGCACGATTGCCGGCGCCCATCAGGTCTCGCTGGCACCCGTCGTCATCAACGAGATCAATCTAATCGGCTCGCGCTGCGGGCCGTTTTCCGACGCATTAGCAGCTTTAGCGAAGCGCCAGGTATCGATAACGCCGTTGATCGAGAAAATTTTCCCGTTGGCGGATGGCGTTGACGCAGTGGCGAGCGCTTCCCGGCCCGGTGCGCGCAAGATATTGCTGCGGCCTTGAACCAAGACCGGAAAATCTGATAGAGGAAAATTCACTCAAAATCGTGCGAAAAAGATTCCTAGGAGGTTTGTAATGGACGTTACAAATTCAACCGTTCAACTAAACACGTCGGACGGCAAGATGGAGGCCTATGTTGCCCAGCCCAAAGACGGCGGCAGCTATCCAGGCGTTGTGGTCATTCAAGAGGCGTTCGGTGTTAACGAACACATGAAGAAGGTTACCGATCGCATCGCCGCTGAAGGTTACGTGGCGATCTGCCCGGATATCTATCATCGTGAAAGCGAGCGCGTGATTCCGTTTTCCGACATGCAGAAGGCGATCGCGACTTTGCAGCGCGTGCAAGACCCGAAGGCCATGGAAGACGTCGGCGCGGCGATTGCTCAACTGAAATCGCAGAGCAACGTTAAAGCCGGCTCCCTGGGCGTCATCGGCTTCTGTATGGGTGGTCGTTTGACCTATTTGACCGCGGCGCACCACGCCAATGACGTAAAATGCGCGGTGCCCTATTATGGTGGCGGCATTCCGATGGGCAACCCGAGCCCGCTCGCGCGCACCGGTGAGATCAAGTGCCCGATGTATCTGTTCTTCGGCGCCAAGGACCAGCTGATTCCGATGGATCAAGTGGGACAGATCAATACTGAGCTGACCTCGAAGAAGGTTGCGTTCCAGATGAAAATCTATCCGGACGCGGGCCATGGCTTTTTCTGCGACGAGCGCGGCAGCTACAATGAAAAAGCGGCCACCGATGCGTGGGACAAGACCAAATCGTTCTTCGCCCAACATCTGAAATAGTTCGATCTAAAGTTAGCATCAGGGAGAGGAGGAGCGTGTGCTTTCCCTCTCCCTTTTTTGTGTCGGCAAAACATTTCCGCTAAAGTGACTTCATGGCGCAACGAAAATCAGCGACGGGTGCCAAGGTAGGCCTGGTGCAGATGAGCACGGGCGACAACCTCGACGCCAATCTGGCCAAGGCTGTTAACCGGATCGAAGCCGCGGCGCGCAAAGGGGCGCAGATTGTTTGTCTGCAGGAACTATTTCGCTCGCGCTATTTTTGCCAGAGCGAGGATCATCGCAAGTTCGCGCTTGCCGAGCCGATTCCCGGGCCGAGCACTGAGGTTTTGAGCGATGTGGCGCGGCGCGAAAATGTCGTGATCGTCGCGTCGCTGTTCGAGCGGCGCGCCGCCGGCATCTATCACAACACGGCGGTGGTGCTCGACGCCGATGGTTCTGTCGCCGGCAAATATCGCAAGATGCACATCCCCGACGATCCGCTTTATTACGAGAAGTTCTATTTCACGCCGGGCGATTTGGGCTTCCCGAGTTTTCAGACGCGCTACGCCAAGATCGCCGTGCTGGTCTGCTGGGACCAATGGTTCCCCGAAGGCGCGCGGCTGGCGGCGCTGTCCGGCGCGCAGATCTTGTTCTATCCCACGGCGATTGGCTGGATTCCCAACGAGCCTAAGTCCGTGGCGCTCAACCAGCGCAACGGCTGGGAGTTGATCCAGCGTTCACACGCGGTGGCCAACGGTGTTTTCGTTGCGTCGGTCAATCGCGTCGGCAACGAAGGCAAGATCAAATTCTGGGGCAACTCGTTTGTCGCCGGCCCGTTTGGTGAGATCGTCGCGCGCGCCAAGGGCGAGAAAGACGAAATTGTCGTCGCCGACTGCGATCTGGCGAAGATCGAAGAGACGCGGCAAGCGTGGCCGTTTCTGCGCGATCGGCGCATCGATGCCTACGGCTCTTTATTAAGCCGCGCCATCGACTGACAACGGTAAAAACATTTGAGAAAATAGGAGGCTCCACTGAAAGCCCATTCGGAGTCCTTCGAGGAGATCAGGACGAACGGAATCGGAGTCGCGCCGGTTCGCGAAAAGGTCCGGTCATGCTGAGCTTGTCGAAGCATTCCGGGGTTTGCGAATAGACTCAAGTTGAAACCTATGGCCCACGCTCCTCCTCGCTCCACTACGCCAGCAGCGCTTGGCTATGCGATGCCCGCCGAATGGGCGCCGCACCGCGCCACATGGCTTTCGTGGCCGCACAATCTGGACACCTGGCCGACGTATTTGGAGCGAGTCCGAGAAATCTGGATTCAGATGATCTGCGCTCTCGCGCCGGGCGAGCAAGTCTATCTGCTGGTCAACGACGAATCGGTGGAGCAGGAAGTGCGTAGCCGTTTGCGTGCGGCGAAGGCGGCGATGGCGAACGTTACGTTCTTGCGCTTTCCCACCGTCGACGTTTGGATGCGCGACTACGGCCCGACCTTTGTCACGCGCAGTTCCCAAGACGCTCCGCTGGCCTTCAACGACTGGATCTTCAACGGCTGGGGCGGGAAGTACAAAGCTTACGAAGAAGATGACCGCATCGCGCGCGACATCGCCGCATTGCTGAAGGTGCCAGTTTTCGACCACAAGCTGATCCTCGAAGGCGGTTCGATCGAAGTGAACGGTGCCGGCACTTGTTTGACGACCGAGCAATGTCTGCTCAACAAGAATCGCAATCCGCATCTAAGCCGCAGCGAGCTTGAGACGTTTCTCGAAGGTACGCTGGGAGTAAAACAGGTGATCTGGCTGGGCGAGGGCATTGTCGGCGACGACACAGACGGCCACATCGACGACATCGCCCGCTTCGTCGATGCGCGCACGGTGGTTGCTATTCTGGAAAGCGATGCCAAAGACGATAATTATCATTTTTTGCAGGACAACGGTGAGCGGTTGCAGCGCGCGCGCGATCTCGATGGCGGCAAGTTCAATCTCATCACCTTGCCCTGTCCGCGACCGGTTTATTACGAGGACGTTCGATTGCCCGCCAGCTATGCAAATTTTTATATTGGCAACGAAGTTGTCCTCGTGCCGATCTTCGACGATCCGAACGATAAGGCGGCGCTCGGCACGCTGCAGGATTGTTTTCCAAAAAGGAGAGTCATCGGCCTGCGCTGCAACGAAGTTGTCGCCGGACTAGGCGCGATCCACTGTGTGACGCAGCAGGAGCCGGCGGTGCTCTAGCCAAGCCTTAGTGTCATCCTGAGCGCCAGCGAAGGATCTGCTTTTCGCGCACCTGCAGGAAGCAGATTCTTCGCCGTTGGCTCATCAGAATGACAACTCCATGCAATTCAGAAGTCCGTAGGGTGCGCCGTGCGCACCGCTGCCGTGGCTTTTGGCGATTCTACACTGTTGGCGGCAAGATCCCGGCGATCACCCGGGCGCTGAGCCAGTCGCGCGCCGCTTCCCACAACGCCTTCGATTTGAACGCCCCTTGCAGACCGTAGCCAAGAAAGTTGCCGCCGTCGACGAGGACGACTCGCATGCCGCGAGTGGCCGCGCTCATGGCGGCGGCCATGCCGCCGGGCCCGCCGCCAAGGATCGCAACGTCAAAGTGGCTCGGTTCCGCCATAGAATTTATGCCGAGATTTATTTCGCTCGTCGGAAGCGCACGCCCGGAGCCGCGGTTCGCCTTAGTAGTGCAGGAGTTCGATGGTGAGTGCGTACATGCCGGCAGCGGCCAGGCACCCGTAGACCGCGCCGGTAATCTTGAAGGCGCGAATCGTGAGTTTGCGACGCCGGTGACGCAAAGCGAAAATGCACACCAGCAGCATGCAAGCGATGCCCTTCCAGTACAACAATCCCCACAAAGCGCCCCACTCAATGATCGCCATGCGGACGATGGGATTGGCCTCCGGCACGCCGCGCGACAAAACGTGATAGGTGAATAGCCCGTCGAAAATCTGCAGTAAAATGTTCAAGACAAAATAGCCGGTGTGCAGTGGAAGCAACGGTGCCATTTGGTTGATTTACGGTTTACAACTTGTGGTGTCAAGAGAGGCTGCACGCCGCAATGGTAGACCTGCGCAAAAATCGCGTGATATGGAAGAAACTCGTGAAGTAAATATGCTGTCTTTAGATCGGATGGCGGCGTGACGCCGAAAAACCTAGAAGAGGACGCGCCACCGCGGCGTGCCGGCGCGAGTGAATCACGCACCGCGACCAGCGGTGCGCGGGCCGTTTTACTGCGCCTGCGCGCGCTCGAAGCGCTTGGTTACCGGGAATTTCGCTTGCTTTGGTCGGGCCATGTGTTTGTGTCCATGGCGTTCTGGATGGACCAGGTGACGCGGGGGTGGCTGATCTATGAAATCACCAATTCGACCGTTCAGTTGGGCATGGTGCGCGGCGTCCAAGCGATTCCGATTTTTCTTTTGTCGCCGATAGCGGGCAGTATCGCCGATCGCTATTCGCGCAAGTTGCAGATCATTTCGACACAAGTTGCCAACGGTGTCCTTTACGCCATTCTCGCGTTCCTGGTGATCGTGGGCCAAGTCCAACCTTGGCATGTTTATGTGACCGCCGTGTTGGTGGCGATCAGCGACACGTTTCATCAACCGGCGCGCGCGGCGATTATCGCCGACGCGGTGCCGCGCGATCGGCTGGCCAATGCCATTGGGCTCAATTCGATGATCTTCAATGTGGCGCGCAGCACCGGGCCGGCACTGGCCGGGGTGTTGATCGCCAGTGTTGGCACCGGCTGCGCGTTTGGCGTTCAAGCGGGCTTCTATTTTCTTGCGACCTTCTGGACTACGCGCCTGCGTGCCGGCAGGACGGAGGCAGGCACAACTACGGCACAGCGGGAGTCGCTGCGTCGGAACATTGTCGAGGGGTGGAAGTTTAGTTGGCGCAACGAGACGGTGCGCACGGGCTTACTCGTTGTCATGTTGGCGTCGCTGTTCATTGTGCCGTTCGTCACATTATTACCGGTGTTCGCCCGCGATATTCTCAAAGTCGGAGCCACTGGGCAGGGTTTGTTATTAACTACCATGGGCATCGGCGCGCTGGGCAGCGCGCTGGCGATCGCCAGCTTCGGCGATCGCATGCCGCGCGGTTTGTTCATGCTCGGCGGCCTCGCCGTCTACGGCCTCAGCGTGGCGGGCTTTGCGCTGTCGCCGTGGTTCGGCGTGTCGTTGGCACTGATGGTGATCGTCGGCTTTACCAACGTCTGTTCTCACGCGCTGGTGCAGACGGTGATTCAGACGTATTCGCCGTCAGAATTTCGCGACCGTGTGGTATCGCTTTTTCAACAGAGCCAGGTGGTCATGACGGTTGGCAGCATGATCATCGGTTCCCTGGCTGCTTTCTGCGGCGCCACTTGGGCCACAGCGCTGATGGCCGGAGCCGGCATCCTGTCGGTGTTGGCGATTCACTGGACGCTCCCGCGGGCGTGGAAAATTACCTGACTCCCCATCTTGACAGAGTTGTCGCTGTTCATTACGGGTGGGGTGACTTGTTTGTCGTTGGAGGCAATGTGAAGTTTAGCTTGCTGTTATTCCTCTTAGTTGTTGCTTTACCAGCCGTCAACTATGCCGCGGAGTTCAACCTCAAACTACCGCTAGGCTTGCAAGAACAGGCGGCCTACATTCCCGACGATAATCCGATCACCAAAGAAAAAGTCGAACTCGGTAAAATGTTTTTTTGGGACAAGCGCTGGTCGCGCAACGGCACGATAGCCTGCGTGACTTGCCATTTGCCCGAGCATGGTTGGGCTGACCCACGGCAATTTTCCGTGCGCTTTGACGGCAACCCTACGCTGCGCCATTCGCCGACGCTGGTCAATCGCCTGTTTAGCGATGTGCAGCAGTGGGCGCGCGCGCGCACTTCGCTTGAAGACCAGGCGATGAAAGCCTCGGACCAATCGCCCGATCTCTTGGTGAAAAATCTCGGCGCCATCCCAGAGTATCAAGAGCGCCCTCGTAAAGTCTTCGGCACCGATTTGAATCCCGAGGGGGTTGCCAAAGCGATCTCCGCTTATGAACGGATGATCCTTTCGGGGAATTCTCCCTATGACCGTTTCCAGGCCGGGGATAAAAAAGAGCTGTCTCCCGCCGCGCAGCGCGGCATGGCGCTATTCAAGGGCAAAGCGAACTGCCAGCCGTGCCACGCGGGTTTCAATTTCACCGACGAGGGCTACCACAACCTGGGCGTCGGCATTGAGCAGGAAAAGACTGATTGGGGGCTGTTTACCACGACCAAAGTGGAATCGGACCGCGGCAAGTTCAAAACTCCAACCCTGCGTGACGTGGCGCCGCGGCCGCCGTACATGCATGATGGCAGCATCAAGACTCTCGAAGAGGTCATCGCATTCTACAATCAGGGCGGTAAGAAAAATCCATGGCTTTCGGAGACGATCCGGCCACTGAACTTGACTGCCGCGGAGCAGAAAGATCTGATCGAGTTTTTGAAATCGCTGACGGGAGTCGTGGATCCGGAGATCTCCAGTCCGCCGCGGCTGCCGTAGGGCGTCCTTCGATTCGCCCCTTCGGGGCTACTCAGGATGAACGGCGTTTTTTGAGCTAGAGAATTTTCTACATAGAGGTGCGTTGATGGAAGCAACTGGAAATTTGCCCGTCGTTAATTGTTTGGGCGCGCCGTGGCCCGAGGATTTGTCGGCCGCGTTTATCGATCGTATGCACAAGCAAGGCATTCGAGTCGCCGGCTGCACGGCCAACGAGACTTGGGACGACACGATGGAGAGCCTCGAGAACTTCGAGGTCGTCAAGGCGGTGGTGCGCGATCATCCCAAGGCTTATCTCATTCGCAACGCCGAGGATCTCGACCGCCCGGAGAATCGCGACAAAGTAGGCGTGCTACTCGGCCTGCAGAATCCAAAAGCCTTGAGCGATAGTTTGAATTTTCTCGAAGCCTTCTACGATCTCGGTCTGCGCTGCTTGTCCTTGGCCTTTAGCGAGAACAGCTACTACGGTTGCGGCCATGCTTGTGAGGTCGACACCGGGTTGACGACACTCGGCCGGCGAGCGATCAAGCGGATGAATCAACTGGGGATCATCGTCGATCTTTCCCACTCCGGCGATCGCACCGCGCAAGAGGCTTTGGATCTCTCCGAGCAGCCGGTGATCTTCAGCCACTCGACCAGCCGGACATTATTCAAGCGGCCGCGCAGCGCGCCCGATCCGTTGATCGTCGCCGCGGCCAAAAAGGGCGGCGTGATTTGCCAGGACGTGCGGGTTAACACGAGCGTCGCCGACTACGTCGACTGGGTCGACTATTGCGTAAAGCTGGTTGGCATCGATCACGTCGGCGTCTCGGCGCAGGACGATTTCCATCGCTCTTACAAAGACACCAAGCGGATTGCTCCCTACGTGCCCAACTATGAGAAGGAGCTGAAAAACCGCGACTGGAGCGAAGACCGCAGCTATCGCCGCCCGGGTATTGGCGCCGGTCTGCTCGATCCGGAGAATCTGCCGGTGGAATTGAAGCGCCGCGGCTATTCCGACACCGACGCGGGAAAGATTCTCGGCGGCAATATTCTGCGCGTGCTCCGCGCGGTATTGCCGAAACATTGAGCCGATTGAATCTTGCCTGGAGCCGGGATGCGAACTCCGATCTCTAGCCCGGATTATTCATCGCTGCGGCGCGATCGAAGTGAAACTCTTCCGGAGCGAAGGCAACAGACATCCGCTTCGACGCCGCCTTGTAGAGGCGACCGGCGTCGCCCTGCTCTGCGAATCGCAGTGAAAAGGTCGAAGAGATGCCCAGCATCGGCGAATTAAACCGAACGATTTGCGCTGATGCCTTCGCTCCTCCAGAGTTCCACTTCGATCGACACAGTGTCATGGGTTTTGCCGGTCGCATGAATAATTCGGGCTAGGTTCAAATCTCAAAGCTCTTCTCGCTGCCGATCTTGCACTTGCTCAGCGATTGCGTCAGATTTTTCTTTAAAGCCGAAGAAGGTTGATCATCCTCGATGGAGTCTCCAGATAACTCTCCTGTTGTCGGTGTGCGGGCGGTCACGAAGCGGTTCGGCAGCCGTTCGGTCGTCGATGGTGTCGACCTGCAAGTCCCGCCGCATACTTGTTTCGGTCTGTTGGGGCCCAACGGCGCCGGCAAGACGACTACCCTGCGCATGATTTATGGCGTGACGGCGCCGACCAGCGGGACTATTCATGTTTTTGGGTTGGATATTGCCAAAGAGTTGCGCGCGATTCGCAAGCGTCTCGGTGTAACCCTGCAACAAAATGTCTTGGTTGACGCGCTCTCGCCCCTAGAAAATCTGCGGGTATTTGGCCGCTATCATCTTTTACGCGAGCCGGACTTGTCGAGCCGCGCTGGGGAGTTGCTTGATTTCCTTGAGCTGCGTTCGCACGCCAACGTGCCAGTGCGGCAGTTGTCGGGCGGGTTTCAGCGGCGGCTGGCGATTGCCCAGTCCCTGATCAACGGTCCGGATTTATTGATTCTCGACGAGCCGACGACCGGGCTCGATCCTGCGGTCAGGCTCGCCCTCTGGTCGCGCATCCGCGAGCTGCGCGCCACAGGAACCACGGTGCTTGTTACGACGCATTACATGGACGAAGCGCAGCGGCTATGCGATCGGGTGGCAATCATGGCGGCGGGAAAAATGATCGGCCAGGGAGCGCCGGCAGAGCTGATCGAGACGCGCCTGGCGGCGGAAACGGTCGAGTTCGACGCGACGCCGCATGAAGAAGAATCGCTTTTGGACGGCGCCGCGTATTCGCAAAAACGCCTGCGCGCCGGCAAGCGCCTGATGGTCTACCTCAATGACGCCACGCCGCTGATCGATCATATTCGCCGCCACGACCAAGGCGACCGCCGGTCATTGATCGTGCGGCCGACCAATTTGGAAGATGTTTTTCTTTCGCTCACCGGCACCGGTCTGGAGAATAATCCATGAGCCTCTCGCTGCCTTACGCGCTGTCGGTCTGGCGCCGCAACGCGGCGATGTACAAGCGGACCTGGAAGTGGAATATTTTGCCGAATTTTTTCGAGCCGGTGTTCTATCTTTTTTCGATCGGCCTCGGCGTCGGCGCCTACGTCTCACAGATGGGGGGTATGAGCTACATCCAGTTTCTCGCGCCAGGGTTAGTTTGCGTCGCGGCGATGAATGGCGCCAGTTTCGAGGTGACTTACAATATTTTTGTGCGACTGACGTTTGAGAAATCCTACGACGCGATGCTGACAACGCCGATCGAGCCCGACGATGTACTAGCAGGCGAAGTGCTGTGGGCGGTAACGCGGGCCTGCATCTACGGCGGCTGTTTCTTCATCGTCCTGGCCCTGTTCGGTTTGACGCCGTGGCCGTCGTCATTGCTGGCTCTGTTCGTCATTCCGATCGCCGGCTTGCTGTTCGCCGCCATCGGCATTGTCTTTTCGCTGCGCATTCCCAACATCGACATGTTCAGTTTCTACTTCACTTTGTTCGTGACGCCGCTGTTCTTGTTTTCCGACGTTTTCTTTCCTCTCAAGGAAAGACTCTCGGGCGTGTGGCTGTGGGTGGCCGAAATATTGCCATTGCTCCACCCGGTGCGCCTAGCGCGCGCGGCGTTTAGCGGTCAGTGGTCGCTTGTGGTTTTGTGGGATTTGGTTTACACGCTGGGCTTGTCGGCGCTGCTGCTCTGGTGGGGGCGCTACAGCGTGCGGCGAAGACTCACCAATTAGCGAAGTCAGAACCGACCGTTCGGTCCGATCCGTCATGCCTCACCACTTCTTGCCCGGCACTTCACCGCCCCAGAGGTCTTTCAAAAAGCCGCTCTTTTCCAGATGTTCGGCGTAGCTGTTGTCGTAGGTTTCGTTGGCTTTGCGACGCACTTGGGCCCCCGCCTGACGGGCCGCCTCAATTGTCTCAACCACGCGAGAAACCGGCACCGTGACGCGCCGGTTGACCAGCTGTTTGGCGTAAGCGTCGTAGGCGGCTTGTAGCGACTCGGAATCTTTGAGCGCTAAAACTTTACCCACCGAGGCTTTCGCCCGTTCGGGATTTTTCTCGACGAAGTGGATCGCCTCGGCCATGGCGGCGGTGAATCGCTGCACCGCCTCCGGCCGTTCCTTGAGCAGGCGCTGGTTGGTGAACAGGCTACTGTAGATTGCCGGCAGGTTGAGATCGTCGAGTTGATAGATCACGTTCAAGCCGTCGCGCTTGGCGCGAGCGTCGAGTGGCGCTGTGACCATGGTGGCGTGCCCCAGGTCCTGCAACAAAGCGTTGTAGACTTCGGTTTGGCCGGCGCCGCCGATGTGGCGAATGCTCAAGTCGTTGGCGCTGAAATTGAGCCGCTTCATTAAAACTCTGATCAGCGTGTCCGGCGTGCCGCCGGGACGGGTGGCGATGAAAATCTTCCCCTTCAGGTCTTCAATGCGGCGGATCTCTTTGCGCGCGATCATGACCCAGGGCAAGCCGACGAGCGGCGAGGCGATCATCTTGGCTTCGGCGCCGGCGGCGAGGCTGGGAATGATGGCATCTGCGGTGCAATACAGAAACTGGAGTTCGTTGGAGGCCAGCGCCGCCACCGAAACACCGGCGCCGCGCACCAGCAGAAACTCGACTTTGAGGCCGTACTTTTCGAACAAACGGTTGTCAATGGCAGTGTAGAGATGCATGAAGCCGCCGCTGATGGCGCAGGTGGCGACCCGAACTGGGATGGGGGCTTCCCCTGGTTTTGCGAGATACGGATTAGCTGAGGCCAAGGCGGCGTCAAACGCCAACCATAGTAATGCGAGCGAGCGACCAAATTTGTTCACAGCCGATTCCAGTCTACTTTAGGATTTCTTTAAGCTTGTCGACCAAAGGTTGTTCTAGTCTGAAGATGCTCTTCACTTCGTTTTCAATCTCCGTCCCGGAAATGGGGTTGATATCCAGCCGCGCGCGCTGGGCGTCGGCGAGAAACTCCGCATCTTTCAAAGTCGCGTCGAACGCGTTGCGCAGCAGCGCTGCCCGGTCCTTTGGCGTGCGCGGCGGCAGCGCGTAGACCCGATTGGTGACGCCGTTGACCACTGCCTGGGTGCGAATCAGCCGGCGCGCTTCGTCAGTCTTCGCGAGATCGTAAGCGACCGGAATATTTTTCGGCACTTCGGGATGGGCCTTCACGGTCGCTTGCAGCACGATGGTCACTTCGCCTTTTTCCATTTCGTTGGGCCAAGTCGATTTGAACGACTCCCAGGAGTTGGAAATCCCCTGCACCTCGCCGGCGTTGAAGGCCAGACGGATCGGTCCGGTGCCTTTGTAGCCGGTGACCAACTGGAGCGGCAAGCCGAGGGTGGCCTTGAGGACTTTAGGCAGGTCATCGGTGCCGCCGCCGGGGGATACGCCGCCGAACTTGATCACTGTGCCCGACCGCATCCACTGCTCCAAGCTGGTGATGCCGGTTGACTTCGCCAGGCCGATCATGAAATTGTCCTGCGCCGGCGCGCCCAAGTATTCGAACTTAACGCCGTCGAAATCCACTCCCGGCGCGCCGAAGCGTTGATGCATAACCAGGCCGCCGACGAAGTTGCCGATGGTGAGGCCGTCGGGCTTGGCGACTTTGTAGAGATGATTGGTGGCCAACAAACTCGCGGCGCCCGGCATGTTGTCGACTAGCACGGCTGGGTTGCCGGGGATGTGCTTGCCGATGTGGCGCGCGATCAAACGCGAGTAGGTGTCGAAGCCACCGCCGGGGGCGAGGCCGACGATGATGCGCACGGTTTTGCCGCGATAAAAGTTTTCCTGGGCGAGGGAACTGCCCCAACTGAGAAAAATCGCCAGCGTGGAAAACAGCGTGATGCGGATCATCTCTCGTCCTCCGAACGGCTCCGATAGTATGACAATCTTCCGTTGGCCCTGAGTTGGTCCAGCAAGCCGTATCGAAGGGCCAAACATTTCTAGACTCTATTTCGCCCCCGCCCACCCGGCGTTGGAAATATCGATCACCTGATCGTCCGGGCCTACGCATTTTACTTCGAAGTAAGATTGCGGTTTCGCCGGATCGCCGTGATGCACTTCGTTGCGTTCGCTCAAGGCTTTGCCGCCGAGGCTTTTTACCCTATCAACGAACGCGTCGACGTCGTCGACCTGAAAGCCAATGTGGTCGACGCCGAGCTTCATCGTCTCACCTTCGACCACGCCGCGAAAACTCAGGATCGCGATGTTTAAGCTGCCATCGGTCAGATAAATACCGCTTTGACCGAGGCCGACCTGTTCCAGGCCAAAGGCTTCTTTGTAGAATTGCGCGGTCTTCTCGACGTCGTGGGTGCGGATCGCGATATGCTTGATTTTTGCCACGAGAAAACCTCCTATTTTTGCGCCAAGGCTTCTTTGAGAAAGCGCCAATCCATGATTTTGTCTTCGCTGATCTCCTCGGTGATTTTTAGCTGCTCGCGCGCCAAACGGATCTCGGTGTCCATGGTGGCCTTGGCCACACCGCCGTCAGGGTTAAGCGACACCATCGAGTAATCGTAGATCTTCAGCGCTGCGCCCGCGCTAACGTTGAGATAGTCGCGCATGATCGCCAGGGTCTCCGGTTTGTTGTTTCTAACGAAGCGTATCCCTTTGAGCGTGGAGCGGATAGCCCGGACGATCTGGGTCGGGTTCTTGCGGATTTTATCCATCGATACGCCGAACCCGCCAAGGCGGGTGTGGACCACGTCGCCGAAATACAGCATCGGGACCAGGCCAAGCTTTTCCGCCTTTTCGAGATACGCGACGTCCAACGGGGTGCCGTCCACGATGCCCGCGGCAAGAGCGGCGAGCCGGTCGCCGGAACCGCCAATGGCCAGCGTAATCACGTCGCGTTCGGGATTCATGCCGGCCTGGGCGAGGGCTTCGCGTAAGATAGTATGCGGTGCCGAGCCGAGGCCGCTGAGGCCGATCTTCTTGCCCTTGAAGTCGGTGATTTTCTTGAAATTAGGCTTGGCGACCAAGACATGCAGCGGTCGATCGAACCAGCCCATGACGCCTTTGACCGGCAGGCCTTGGATCGATGCGCGAGCAATGAGACCGCTAACGGTCGAGTAATCCAACTCGTTTGCGATCAGCGCCGCCGCATGCAGATTGGTGCGGATAACCACCTTGCGCACTTCGAGACCCTCGTCTTTGTAGAACCCCTTGCGCTGGGCGATTTCGACCGGGATCTCGTACAGTCCCGGAGTTGAAATGCCAATGTGAATAACTTCGGCGCTCGCCAACTGCGGCGAAACTAAAACCAAGGCGGCACAAAGCATTATAAACCGGTGTATGAGCATCAAAAATCTCCCCCAGTTGAAAGCCTCGCGAGCTTACTCCGGATGCGCGAATTTGGCAATTCGAGCTTAACCCGAATGGGGGCGTTGACTTCGAATCCTGCTTTTGAGAAGAAAATCACGCGTTCACAGCGAAACAGCTACTCAGGAGGAGACAACTGGCAGTTTGTCGTGCGCCGCTATTGCGGCCTGTGGGGGCCGGGGTACCTGAGGTCGGATTCGGCGAATCTAATCGCACAGAGTGCAAGGACGCAGAACTCGGGAAGGACCTTTCACCACGGAGGCACGAAGTTCACAAAGATAAGAGAAATGTTTCCGAACTTCGCGTCTTCGTGGTGAAGCTCTTTAGCGCCGATGCGCCAAAATTGCCTTGCGTAATGCGGCTACAACCTTATCCGGGCGCATCGGCAAGTCTCGCACGCGGGCGCCGCTCAACGCGTTGGCAACCGCGTTGCCAATCGCCGGTGCCATCGGTGGCAGTGCCGCTTCGCCCATGCCTTTGGCGCCGAAGGGGCCGTCGGGGTGAGGGTTTTCTACCAGCACTGAGTGAAATTCTTCTGGGTGATCGCCGAGCGACGGCAGCAGGTAATCCATGAAAGAGCTGTTGATTGGCTGGCCGTTGTCGAAGCGCATCTCTTCGAAGAGCGCTGAGCCCATGCCGGCCAGCGCCGAGCCTTCGTTTTGTAAGTTGCATTGGCGCGGATGGATCGCTTTGCCGACGTCGACAGCGGAAACAACGCGCAGCACGCGCACTTTGCCGGTTTCGGTGTCGACTTCAACTTCGGCGCCGGAGGCTGCGTAGAACCAAAAGACCGAGTTTTTGCCGCGGCCGGTTTTCTCGTTCACGCCGCCTTCGGTGCGCAGCATGAAGCTGCCGAACATGCTGCCGCTGGCTTCGCCGTACTTGGCGCGAAACAGCTGGGGGATCGTCAGCGATTTTTCTGGGACGCCTTTGACACGCACGGCGCCGTCGATCGTTTCTAAATCTTCTTCGCGGGCTTCGAGCTGCTTGGCGGCGACTTCGAAGAGCTGGGCGCGAATCTGCGCGGCGGATTTCTGCACGGCTTGCCCCATGTGAAAAGTGGTGCGGCTCGAGCTCGTGGCCTTATCGTACGGCGTGAAGTCGCTGTCTGGGAAACTGACGCTGACACGCTCCATCGGCAAGCCCAACTCGTCGCCGACGATCTGCGCTAAACAAGTGCGCGCGCCTTGGCCCATGTCGACACTGCTGGTCAGCACCACTGCCGAGCCGTCGCCGTTTAAGCGGATGCTCGCCGCCGAGGTGCTTGGTGTCGAGGTGCTTTTTATCGCCACGGCCAAGCCTTTGGCGCGGACAACCGGACTGCCATTCTGCGCCGGATGCAATTCTGCTTTGCCGCGCCAGTCGAGCGCTTGGGCGACTTGTTTGACGCAGTCGGAGATGCCGACGGAAATCATCGGTTCGTCGGTGATGAAGCGGTCGCCTTCTTTGAGCAGATTTTTCAAGCGCAGCTCGACCGGGTCCATGTCCAAACGGCGGGCGATCTCGTCGACCATCGATTCATAGGCCCAGCAGACGTGCGAAGCGCCGACGCCGCGATAGGGCCCGGCCGGCGGCAGATTGGTGTAGACCGCATAGCTGGTTAGGTCGCGGTTGGGAATATTGTACGGGCCGGCGGCGATATAGCAGCCATTTTTCGAATTGGCCGGTCCGGAGAGCGCATAGGCACCCATCTCGTAATAGACATCGGCCTTGCAAGCGGTGATACGACCGTCGCGCTTGAAACCCATTTTCATCGTGATCGCCGCGCCGAAGCGGCGCCCGGTGAGAAATACTTCGTCGCGGGTCAAGATCCAGCGCGCCGGACGGCGCGCTTTTTTTGCCAGCAGCGCGACCACCGGTTCGACGCGCGCGTGATTTTTACCACCGTAGCCGCCGCCGACGAAGGGCACGATCACGCGCACCTGGGTGAGCGGCAGTTTGAAGACCTTTGCGATCTGTTCCTGCAGCGGTGACGGTGTCTGACAGGGCGTGTGGACGACAAGCTTGCCGCCGGGTTCCCAGTAGGCGCTAACGACGTGCAGCTCGATATGGCCGTGCTGCACCGGCGGCACGCTGTAGCTATGCTCGACGATTTCATCAGCGTCGCGAAAGCCAGCTTCGGCATCGCCGCTTTCGACGTGATAGCGGCCATGAATGTTACCGCCGGCGTTTTTGTCGACATGTTTTTGGTGAATGATCGGCGCATCGGGTCTGGCGCTCGCGAGAATGTCGGTAACGGCGGGCAGCTCGTCATATTCGACATCGATCAGCGCGGCGGCGGCTTCGGCGATCGCTTCACTTTCCGCCGCCACCGCGGCGACGATGTCGCCGACGTAATGCACTTTGTCGATGGCGACCACCGGCTGGTCTTCGACGCCGGTGCCGTAGCGCGGATTGAGGCCGGCGAGATCGTCGCGGGTGACGATTGCAGCCACCCCCGGCAAAGACCGCGCTTTGCTGGCGTCGACGCGCACGAGTCTCGCGTGGGCGTAGGGGCTGCGCAGTGCTTTGACGGCGAGCAGGCCGGGGAAGTCCAAGTCGGCGACATAGTTAATCGCGCCGCTCACCTTGGCGACGCCGCCGACCATGGGAACATTGGTGCCGACGAGTTTCATAGGTGTGCCTCCGTGGCCGCTGCGATGGGCGCGGCGGATCAGCTCCGGCGCGTGGAGTCTGCGATAATGGCTTTCACACGCGCTTGCACTTCGCGGCCTTTCTCTCTCATGAGCTGCTCGTAGGCGTCGTTGCGCCAACGATCGAAAGCTTCGACGTAGCCGTGCCGCTCGCGCAGCCGCTCGTACCAGGCGGGAATATGCGGCCGGCCTTCCCCAAAAAACTGCAATTGCAAATGATCGAGGCGAGTGATGTAGGGCGCGTAGCCGATATCGGCGAGGGAAAATTCTTTGCCGCTGAGCCAGCTGTTTCGACTCAACGCCTCTTCCATGTCGCCGAGCAGTTTATCGAAGCGCTTGGCAGCATCGATGAAAAAATGCTCCTCGACACCTTTGGTGATGTTCTCCCAACTTTGCTCACGCCGTTTTGCATCGGGCATGTTGCGATGAAACTCTTCTAGGCGCTCTTTACCCCAGGCGAGCTTTTGATGGCGAAAGGCCATGCCGTTGCTGAGCGTGCTGGTGGCAGCGTGCACCCCTTCGTCCAACTGCTTGGTCCAAAGGCGCATGCGCGCCCGCTCGTCAGCCGCTTTGGGCCGCAATGGCGGCTCGGGATAGGCATCGTCGAGATATTCGCAGATGACGGTCGACTCGACGATGACTTTGCCGTCGTCAACGATGGTCGGCACCACCGCGTTGGGATTGAGCTTTAGATATTCCGGCTTCTGCTGATCGCCGGCGCGCAGATCGAGATGGTGGTTCTCCCACGGCAGACTTTTCTCTGCGAGCGTCATGCGCACCTTCTGCGCGCACACCGACATGTCGTTATGGTAAAGCGCAATCATTTAAAGAACCTGCACGAACAAGGCGCATGTAGGGGCGACCCTTGTGGTCGCCCATTCGAAGGGCAGGCACAAGGCCTGCCCCTACACGTCGCGTTGTATTGTTCATTTTCCCAGTGTCTCCAGCGCCTTGTCGTAGAAGCGCGCGTCGATATATTTTTCGGCTTTGACCTGGCCGGGTTTCATCAGGCCGGCGGTCTCGCGCAGCTCGATGACGCTGCGGATACCGGCGGCGTCGATGCGGCTGCGCGGCGTCAAACCCATGTTGGGATCCAAGGCCTGGCGGTACATTCCTTCGGCGCGGCCCTTGTTGTTCTTGGTTTCCACCAGCAAGCCTTTGATGACTTCATCCTTGTTCTTCGGGTCCTGAATAAAATCCGTGGCGCGGATCATGGCGCGGTTGAAGCGCACCAAGAGGTCGTCATTGGTGCGCGCCCAGTCGCGCCGGGTAGCGCCCAGGCCGCGGGCGTAGTTTTCGACATGGTCTCTGGCTTCGGTGAGGATCTTAAAGCCGCGCTTTTTGATCTCGTCATCGGCCATGCTCATCATCGCAGCGACGGCATCGCCCCGGCTCATGGCGTCGGCTCGCGCCGTGGTGTTGCCGAAGGATTTCACCTGATAATCGCGTTTCCATTCCAGGCCGTACTTTTTTAGGATCGCCATGGCGACCACGGCGTAACCCGTGGTCACCGCGTCGGCGGCCAAAAGCTTGCCTTTCAGATCCTTGTAGTCGTTGATGCTCGGCACGACGACGAGTTTCTGGTCGACGCCCTGGCTGCCGCCTAGAAAGATAATAAAATCGTTTTTCTGCGGGTCTTCACCTTGGCCTTCGGCCCAGGCAATGACATTATCGGCGTTATTGAGAATTAGATCATAGTTGCCTTTGATCAAGTTGCGCAAAAGCGACGGCGAGTCGGTGACCGTGCTGATCTCGACCCGGATGTTTTGCTGCCAGAGAAAGTTCTTCTGTTCGGCGGTGACGATCGCCGCATCCTTGTTGAACAGTCCGATGCGGATTAGATCCTGTGCCATAACGATAGTCGGCAGCAGCGTGAGCACAGCGGCTGCCATAACCTCCTTGATTGGTTTCAAGAATAATTTTCCTCCCGGCGCAATCTCTCACTTTAGTTGTACCCTTGTCAATTTGTCCCGCGCGGTCTTTTTCTATAAGTTGCCGCTACGAGGTGGATGAATGCCGCTGATTTTGAGTGAGAGCGATCTCGCGCCGCTGCTAGATGATGCAGGCGCCATGGACCAGTTGCTGCCGCTGATTGAAGCGTCCATGGCCGACTACAATTCTGGCAAAGTCTCTGGCCAGGTCCGTCTGGAAACTAGTCTGCTTGATAGCAAGAAAAAATATCGTATCACAACCTCCGCGGTGCCAGGCGCGGGGCAGGGGATGCGCGTCAGTGGGCTGTTTCGCGGCGCAAAGAATGCCTATTTCATTTTTCTCTTCGACGGTGAGAGTGGCGATCTGCTGGCGCTTGTTGCCGGGCGCAGCTTGAACGTCTGGCGCACTGGGGCGCCGGCCGGAGTGGCGTGTAAATATCTAGCACCGAAAAATGCCGATGCTTTGGGTCTCATTGGCAGTGGTCGCCAAGCGCTGGGCCAAGCCCTTGCAATCCGCCGCGGCGTGCCTGGGCTCAAGAAAATAAAAGTGTTCAGCACGACAAAGGACCATCGCGGTGCTTTTGCTAAGAGAATGAGCCAGTGGCTTGGTGTTGATGTCGAAGCCGTTGAGAGTCCGCGCGCCGCGGTGGAGAACATGCCAATGGTCAGTTTGGCCACGAGCTCACGCTCGACGGTGATCGAGCCCCAGTGGATTGTTCCAGGCGCATTGGTGATTTCGATCACCAGCGGTCAACTGCCGCGCCAAACCGTGCTGGGTTCGCGCGTCATCGTCTCATGGCTGGAAGAGGTGCTCGGTGGCGAAGCGCCGCGCCAGCCCTATATGGCGATGATCGCAGACGGCAGTTGGTCGGCGGAGAAGATTGTCGGTGAGTTGGGCGATGTGATTGTAGGAAAGGTTCCTGCGCGCGCGACAGAAGGGGAGACGGTGCTTTTTGAATCGGCGGGTATGTCCGTGTGGGATACGGTCACAACCGCGTGGGCCTACCGCTGGGCGGCGGCCAACCGCATAGGGAGGGATTTTTCACTCGATTGAAGCACAAGTTCTGAGGGAGAAGAACTACAATGTTACAGCGCACCATGGAGTTGGCAAAAATTGTTCTACCCAATACGAGAGAGCAGGAGTACGAAGACCGGCGACGCAAACGGCAGATGGAAGTCAGCTTGATCATCGAGAACCTCCAGCGATTTTTACAAGCCTCGCCGAGCGCGAAAAACCGCAAGCTCAATATCTTGGAATTTGGCAGCGGCGACGGTTTCCAGATCCCTTACTTGAAAAAAATCGGCAACGTCATTGGCTCGGATATCTATACCAGCGACGGCGTAAAAAAATTGCCCGGTGCACAGTTCGTTGAGTGTAGCATCGCTGAGACACCGTTCGCGGCCGAACAGTTTGACATTATCTTTTCCAATCACGTCATCCCGGACCTGGACGATGCCTTGGCTGCGTTCCGCGAAATTAGACGGATCGGCAAGCCCAACTGTTTGTACGCTTTTTCGGTGCCGACCGCGCTTTGGCTGCTGCTCTCGCTGCCGGCGCAGTATTACAACAAGGCCCGAGGCATGGGACGCAGCTTCGCGACCGATTCGAAAATCATGAAACTGGTCCGGTTAGCGCTGCCCGAGGGGCGGGGCTGCCACGCGAGCTTCATCGCGAGCTACCGCAGTTTTACAATCAAAGGCTGGCGCCGTTTGTTTCACGAGAACGGCTTTCGGGTGGTCGAAGAAAAGCCGCTGCTGCTCTACGGCCCGTCCGAATGGCCTGTTGTGCCAACGTCACAGAGCACAACGAGGGTCTGTTCCAGCATGTTATTTCTACTGAACAAGAGTGGGCAGTAACTAGTAGACCGGCACGGATGGGCGGCCAGCGTGCGCTACGATACCTTATTCATCTATTCAGGCCTGAACATCCCGCTGAAAATTTCAAGCGAAAAACGTAATACTCCAGCTCTGCTCGTAGATTATTTCAATTTTTCTTACTGACTGATTTTTTCGGCATTCGTATTTGCGTTTTAAGCGACGATCTC
>Ga0194132_10000781_pt1 | contig 64696 bp, 71 predicted proteins | sample TA2KigOf80mmetaG_FD_148612 | JGI IMG/M metagenome (GOLD analysis project Ga0194132, IMG submission 148612) | Freshwater microbial communities from Lake Tanganyika, Tanzania - TA2015054 Kigoma Offshore 80m | ecosystem: Environmental > Aquatic > Freshwater > Lake | place: Tanzania: Lake...
TTCGGCCACTGGGCGTCTCTGGATGGCATCACTAGCCAGCAGAATCTGCATGCGATTGATACCGGCTGCGTCTGGGGTCGATCCCTGACTGCGATGAATCTCGAATCCATGGAGCGTGTTGAGGTTGCAGCGAGCGCAGCTCGTGCCTATTCCTGAGTAACCTTTCCCCAACGCCCAGGACCACCCGGCGGCAGAGTGTTGCCGTCAGCCTCTCTCCACTTGCCGCCTGTAGCCAAAAGGTGATCTGCGTCTAGGATCAATAGTACTGGGGGGCGTAGCTTGATTCCGGAACCCGATGCCGCAAAGGAGCGCGACCATGGGTGGATTTGAACACGTGCAGCGTCGTTACGATGCCACGTCCCGCGAAGAGATGTCTCTTCAGGACTGCCTCGATCTGGCCAGAACCGACCCTTCGGTCTACGCCACCACTGCCGAGAGGCTCTTACTCGCGATTGGCGAACCGGAATTCGTAGATACTTCCCGCGACCCGCTTATGTCGCGGATCTTCTCCAACACGATCATCAAGCGGTATGCCGTATTCGATGAATTCCACGGCATGGAAGAGTGCATCGAACAGATCGTGTCGTTCTTCCGTCATGTCGCACAGAGGCTCGAAGAGCACAAACAGATTCTCTATCTGCTCGGGCCGGTGGGTGGTGGCAAATCATCGCTGGGAGAGAAGCTGAAGGCACTTGTTCAGCAGCAGCCGTTTTATGCGCTGAAGGACTCGCCGATTAATGAATCTCCGCTTGGCCTCTTCAATCCCGCGGAAGATGCCCGGCTGCTCGAAGAAGACTACGGCATTCCCCGTCGCTATCTGAAAGGCGTGATGTCGCCCTGGGCAGCGAAGCGGTTAGTGGAGTTCGGGGGTGACATCACGCGATTTCGTGTCGTCAAGCTGTACCCATCCGTCCTGAACCAGACAGCGGTAGCAAAGACCGAGCCTGGAGATGAGAACAACCAGGACGTCTCCGCTTTGGTCGGCAAGGTGGACGTTCGCCGGTTGGAAGATTTCGCACAGAACGATCCGGATGCGTGCTCGTTCTCCGGAGCGCTCTGTCGTGCCAACCAAGGGCTGATGGAATTTGTGTAGATGTTCAAAGCGCCGATCAAGGTGCTGCACCCACGGCTCACCGCCACGCAGGAAGGCAACTACAATGGCACTGAATCCATCGGCGCGATTCCTCTCGATGGCGTGGTTCTTGCGCACTCCAATGATAGTGAGTGGCAGACGTTTCGCAACAACCGCAACAACGAAGCGTTCATCGACCGCGTTAGCATCGTCAAGGTGCCGTATTGCCTGCGGGTGTCTGAAGAAACACGCATCTACCGCAAACTTCTGCAGGGCAGTGCGTTGCGCAGTTCCCCGTGCGCACCGGAAACACTCGACATGCTGGCGCAGTTCTCGGTGCTCATGCGTCTCAAGGAGCCAGAGAATTCCAGCGTTTTTTCGAAGATGCGGATCTATGACGGCGAAAATCTCAAGGACACCGATCCGAAAGCCAAGGCACTGCTTGAGTACAAGGATGCGGCCGGCGTCGATGAAGGCATGAGTGGTCTGTCGACGCGATTCGCGTTTAAGATCCTCTCTAGGGTGTTCAACTTCGATGCTCCCGAAGTCGCCGCGAACCCGGTGCATCTCATGTACGTGCTCGAACAGCAGATTGAGCAGGAACAATACTCACAGGAATTGCGCGATCGCTATATGCGGTTCATCAAGGAGTACCTCTCGCCGAAGTATGGGGAGTTCATCGGCAAGGAAATCCAGACCGCGTATCTCGAATCCTATTCCGAGTACGGGCAGAACGTCTTTGATCGTTATATCACCTACGCGGATTTCTGGATCCAGGACCAGGAGTATCGCGATCCGAAAACCGGTGACATTCTCGATCGTGGTGCGCTGAACGAGGAACGCGAGAAGATCGAAAAACCGGCTGGAATTTCCAATCCAAAGGATTTTCGCAACGAGATCGTCAACTTTGTCCTGCGCGCACGGGCCGACAACAACGGCTCGAATCCGTCCTCGCAGAGCTATGAAAAGCTGCGCACGGTCATCGAGAAGAAGATGTTCTCGAATACCGAGGACCTCCCGCCGGTCATTTCGTTCAACGCCAAAGCTTCAAAGGATGAACAGCGCAAGCACGACGATTTTGTTCGCCGGATGACGGATCGCGGTTATACGGAAAAGCAGGTTCGGCTGCTGGCCGAGTGGTATCTGCGGGTACGGAAGTCGGCCTAGATGACCCATGTCATCGATCGGCGGTTGAACAGCAGAAAAAAAGCGAGGTCAACCGCCAGCGTTTTCTCGATCGCTACCGCAAGCATCTGCACCGTGCAGTGCAGGAAGCGATTGATCGCCGTTCTATCACCGATATGGATCGTGGCGAGCAGGTCACCATTCCAGCCCCCGATGTTTCCGAACCCGTCTTCTAGCATGGTGCCAGGGGTGAGCGGTCAATCGTCCATCCCGGCAATCATGACTACCTTGCTGGTGACCGCATCAAACGTCCTGAAGGCGGCGGTAGCGGCGGCGCCGGAGGCGAAGCCGACAATGACGGAGAAGGCCTGGATGCGTTTAGTTTTGACCTCTCCCGCGAAGAATTCCTGAACATTCTCTTTGACGGACTTGCCTTGCCGAACATGGTCAAGGAACGGTTGCGCGGGGAAACGACTCACAAGCGCATGCACGCGGGATTCACCACCGATGGCGTGCCGGCCAAACTGTCGATGACCCGCACCATGCGAGTCACGCGAGGCAGACGACTCGCCATGACCGGTGGCAACCGACGCCGGCTCGAACAACTGGATGCGGCAATCGAAGATGCACAACAGGCCGGTGATGAACTTGGCATGAGGCGACGGCTCGAAGAAAAAAGCCGGGTCGAAAGGCGTATCGCACGGGTGCCGTTTCTCCGATACCACGGACCTTCGTTACAACCTGCACCTGAAAGTACGGCAGCCCACGTCGCAAGCTGTGATGTTCTGTCTCATGGATGTGTCCGGTTCCATGGACCAGCAGGCCAAAGACATGGCAAAGCGGTTCTCCCTGCTGTTGCACCTGTTCCTGAAACAGCACTACCAGAAGACCGAGATTGTCTTCATCCGCCACCACACCATCGCCAAAGAGGTAGATGAGCAGGAGTTCTTCTACTCCCGGGAGACGGATGGAACTGTGGTGTCGAGTGCACTACGCATGATGGACGACATCGTCCGCAGCCGGTATTCGCCAGAGCAGTGGAATGTCTATGCTGCGCAGGCTTCCGACGGTGATAACTGTAATGACGACTCACCGCTGTGTGGTGAGCTGTTGCGGGATGCCATCCTCCCCGCGGTGCAGTAATTCACTTACGAGGAAATTACCCGTCGAGCTCCACAAGCACTGTGGTATGAGTACGAACGTATTGGCAAATCTTTCGAGCGGTCTTTTGCGCAGCGTCAGATCCGCGAAACTGCAGATATTTTACCGGTGTTCTACGATCTGTTCAGCCGAGAGGCGAATGGACCATGAATGCAAAGCGTGCTCCGAAGGTAGAGGGGATACTGGATTGTCCTGGCGACAACGACTGGACGTTTGATCACCTGCATACCTTCGACCGTGAACTCGGCCGGCTGGCCGCCGGATTTGGCCTGGACACCTACCCCAACCAGATCGAGGTGATCCGTGCGGACCAGATGCTGGATGCGTACGCATCCATCGGCATGCCGCTCGGCTATCACCACTAGTCGTTTGGTAAACACTTCGCCGAGATGGAAGCCCGCTATCGGAAGGGGCACATGGGACGTGCCTACGAAATCGTCATCAACTCGAACCCGTGTATTGCCTATCTCATGGAGGGCAACACGCTGACGATGCAGGCGCTGGTGATTGCGCATGCCTGTTACGGTCACAACTCCTTCTTCAAAGGCAACTATCTCTTCCGCGCCTGGACCGATGCAACGGCGATCATCGACTACCTGCTGTTTGCAAAGCACTACATCAGCCAGTGTGAGGAACGTTACGGCGTAACGCAGGTCGAACAACTTCTGGACGCCTGCCATACGCTTATGAACTACGGCGTGGACCGCTACAAACGTCCGTCGCCGATTTCTGCCGAGGAAGAACGAAGGCGGCAGAGGGAACGCGCCGAATATGTACAGCGCACGTTGAATGATCTCTGGCGCACCCTGCCCAAGGCGCACGCGATGGATTCACTTTCTACGCCGGATTTTCCAACCGAGCCCCAGGAGAATCTTCTTTATTTTATTGAAAAGAATGCGCCGTTGCCCGAAAACTGGGAGCGTGAGGTCGTGCGTATCGTGCGCAAGATCGCGCAGTACTTCTATCCACAGCGTCAGACGCAGGTGATGAATGAAGTCTGGGCGACTTTCTGGCACTACATGCTCCTCAATGCGCTCTACGATGAGGGCAAGGTATCCGACGGCTTCATGATGGAGGTTCTTGCGTCACACACGGGGGTCATCGCCCAGCCGGCCTTTGATGTACCGTGGTACGGCGGTATCGATCCGTATGCGCTTGGATTTTCCATGTTCCGTGATCTGCGCAGGATCTATGCGAACCCGACAGAAGAAGATCGTCAGTGATTTCCCGACATCGCCGGTGATGACTGGCAACGGGTACTGCAGACCGCGATGCGCAGCTTCAAGGATGAGAGTTTCATCCTGCAGTATCTCTCACCAAAAGTGATTCGCGATCTACGCCTTTTTGCCGTGGTGGATGATGATCAGGAGAGCGAAATCCGGATCGATGCGATTCACGATAACTCCGGTTACCGCGAGATTCGCCGGCTGCTCTCGGCACAGTATGATCTGGGCGAGCGCGAACCGGATCTGCAGGTGGTGCGCGTGGATGTGACAGGTGATCGCAGCCTGACCTTGAATCATCGCCAGCATCGCCGCCGACCGCTCGGGAACTCCACGAAGGATGTCATGCGTCATCTCAATCGACTTTTGGGTTTTCCGGTGCACATCGACGTCAGTCCGATGACAGGCAACGGATCGCGCATCAGCTAACCAGATCCGGCCTGATCCAACTCGGACCTGATCGCTTTGGCACCGTGCAGGTTTTCCATGTGCCGCATCGTTCTGCGTACACTTCAATCATGAAATTCTATCTGGTGGGTGGAGCCGTTCGGGATCGCCTGATGGGGCGCACCGTCACAGACCGTGACTGGGTCGTCGTCGGCGGCCGGCCGGACTTGCTGTTAGCCGAAGGTTATCAGGCGGTGGGTGGCGGCTTTCCTGTGTTCCTGCATCCACAGACGCGGGAAGAGTACGCACTCGCTCGCACGGAGCGCCGTACAGGCCCTGGACACCGCGGATTTGGAACCTGGTTCGCGGAAGACGTCAGCCTCGAGGATGATCTCCGTCGCCGCGACCTCACGATCAATGCCATCGCGATGACGCCTGACGGTGAGTACATCGACCCGTTTGGTGGTCGGGCGGACATCCACGAGCGATGGTTACGCGCCGTATCGCCGGCTTTCGCGGAAGACCCTTTGCGGGTGTTGCGTGTCGCCCGATTTGCAGCGCAGTTGCCCGGTTTCAGGGTGCATCCTGAAACGCTTGATCTGATGCGGCAGATGGTAAGCGCAGGGCTTTTATCAGAACTCCCTGCGGAGCGTGTGTGGCACGAACTCGACAAGTCCATGCACTGCGCGACACCGGAGCGCTTCCTCGAAGTGCTCAGGGATGTTCCGGCCTTTGCGCCGTGGTTTGTTGAATGGGAAAGCCTGCAGCCCGAGCGTGTCGGGAACCGCGTAACCCGTGACTTTCGAGGTGAAGAGAGGTTGGCAATCTGGTGTGAGCATTTGCACTCCGGCCAGATCAGCTCACTTTGCGCGCGGCTTAAGACACCGAATCACGTCAGAGACTTCGTCCTGCACGTGCACGTTGCGGCACCGGTACTCGGGAACTGGGTGTCCGTCGACTGCGAAAAACTGTTGGCGGTGCTCGAACGATTGCATGCCTTCCACACCCATTCGGCCGTGGAAACCGTATTCAGCTTTGTCGAACGCCGGCTTCAGATCGAGCTTGGGGCACTGCGTAGGGCGGTGGAGGCTGCTCGACAAGTCAAAGCAGCAGACTTTCCCGCCTTGGCAGGCAAGGCACTTGGTGCGGCGATCCAGCAAAGGCGCACTGAAGTCATCGACGGCTATCGACTGCGGTAGATGCGCACCCCCGCGGCAGCGACTTCGGGAATCGCGCGAGGCTTGCGTACGGTCAACAGCACCGATGTGATTCGCGGGTCGCGAAGCAGCCTCTCCGCAGTCGATTCCGCCAAAGTTTCCAGAAGCAGAAACTCGCTCTGGACGATGAACTCACGAACGTCCCTGGCGATTGCAGCATAGTCTGGTGTGTCTTCGAGAGCACCACTGCGCGCCGCCTTGGTGATATCGGTTGCCAGTTCGATATCGATGATGAGTGGCTGGGGATGAACGCGCTCTCGTGCCAGAACGCCAACGATGCACTCGAATTCGAGGCGCTCGATGAAGATGCAATCCGTGTTCACGAGGGTGACCTCAGCTCGGGCGCTGGATCGGACGAGAGTTCGGATATCGGCCATCGTGCGCGGGTGTCAATCGCGAGCGGGGCGGATTCGCCGGCACGGAGCCGCAGGTACCCTGCCCAGGCGATCATGCCACCGTTGTCAGTACACAGGCGAGTTGGCGGATAGTGAACACTCACATTCTTTGGAGCCGAGGCGAGATCCTTCATTCGGGAGCGCAAACGGAGGTTTGCAGCAACCCCGCCGGCCAGGATCAGATGGCGGGCGCCGGTTTCCTGCATTGCTCGGCTGCACTTTGCGAACAGCGTTTCAACCACCGCTTCTTCGAAGGCATACGCGATATCGGCCTTGTCCTGATCGCTAAGCGGCTCGAGCTTCCGGATTGTGGTCAACGCATGGGTCTTGAGGCCGCTGAAGCTGAAATCACAACCCGGCCGATCCAGCATCGGCCTCGGAAAGCTGAATCGTCCGGCACGTCCTTGTAGCGCCCAGCGGGCGATGCTGGGTCCACCGGGATAATCAAGACCGAGGACTTTGGCGGTCTTGTCGAAGGCTTCTCCGGCCGCATCGTCAATGGACGCGCCGAGGATCGTGTAATCCCCGATGGCATTCACTCGCACCAGCTGGGTGTGTCCACCCGACACCAGCAGCGCCACGAAAGGGAAGCCGGGCTGGGTGTCTGCAGAGTCCATGCCGAGAAGGGGCGCGAGCAGGTGCGCTTCCATGTGATTGATGGCGATAGCAGGTATGCCAAGGCTATAGGCTAGGGAGCGGCCAAAAGTGGCGCCAACGAGCAACGCACCAAGCAATCCCGGCCCCGCTGTGTAGGCCACTGCGTCGAGGTCGGTCAGATGGAGATCCGCGGCAGCCAGGGTCGACTTCACAAGCGGCAGAATCCGGCTGATATGGTCACGGCTGGCGAGTTCCGGAACCACTCCGCCGTAGGGAGCATGCAAGCTGATCTGGCTGTACAGGGATTCTGCGATCAACCCCTTGTCGGAGTGGAACACAGCGACGCCGGTTTCATCGCAGGACGTTTCAATACCAAGTATGTGCATGGCCGGGGTTATACATGTTGGGGCGGGGTTTAGTCTCTGCGGGAAGGCGACGGTCGGGAAAAACCACGATCCGGTTTTGCAACCGTGGGGTTCAGTCGCTAGAATCGCCCCCCTTTTTTACTAAGCTTAAGGGTTTTATGCCCCACGTTCGAGTCAAGGAAAACGAGCCGTTTGACGTCGCGCTGCGCCGCTTCAAGCGATCCTGCGAAAAGTCCGGCGTTCTTTCCGAGGTACGTCGTCGCGAGTTTTATGAGAAGCCCACCACTGTGCGCAAGCGCAAGGCTGCCGCAGCGGTGAAGCGTCACCAGAAGAAGCTGCAGCGGGAAACGCGCCGTTTCGAGCGGCTTTACTGAGCAGAGTTCGATTGATCAGACCCTACCTAAGTCATCAGCGCGCCCCGATCGGGGTTGAGCTGCGCACGGTTTAGCATGCCATCGTTGTCCGAGCGGATCAGCGAAGCCACCAAGGTGGCGATGAAAGCCCGGGAGAAAGAGCGGGTCGCAGCCCTGCGCCTGATTCATTCGGAAATCCGCAAGGTCGAGATCGATAAACGAATCACGCTCGATGATGCCGGTGTCGTGACGGTACTCAATCGCATGCTCAAACAGCGCAAGGATTCCATCACGCAGTTCGAACAGGCTGGCCGAACCGATCTGGCCGCCGCAGAGCAGTGCGAAGTAAACGTGATCGGTGAGTTCATGCCGCAGCCCCTCGATGAAGCCGAGCTGCTGGCGCTGATTGCTGACGCCACCGCAGGCCTGACCAACATGCAGCAGATGGGTCAGGCCATGGCGAAACTCAAGCCGGTGATCGAAGGACGAGCGGATATGGGGCGAGTCAGCGGCCTCGTCAAAGCCGCGTTGTCCAAGGCCTGAAATCCGGTCGCGAGTGCCAAAACAGCACTTCGACACATAATCCATTGGCCCTCCCGGCTACAATCAAAGCCCAGATATCCGGGAGCCCCGAGTCATGCCAACCCTTGTACCGCTGATCCTCGCTGGAGGTTCAGGTACCCGATTGTGGCCATTGTCGCGGGAACTTTTTCCCAAGCAGTTTCATGCGCTGTTTGGCGATCACTCCATGCTTCAGAGCACACTTCTGCGTGCGAAGGCGGTTACGGACACGGCACCCATCGTGGTGTGCAACGAAAGCCATCGGTTCCTCGTTGCCGAACAGTGTCGTGCCATCGGCATCGATTGCCTTTCGCTGATGCTCGAGCCCGAGGGTCGGAATACCGCTCCGGCGATTGCGCTGGCCGCCGAGCGGGCGCTCGAACTGGACCCTGAAGCGATCCTGCTGGTTCTAGCCTCAGATCACCTGGTGGATGACATCGCGGGATTCCGCAATGTGGTCAGTGTTGCGACCGCCGCCGCGGCAACGAAGAAATTCGTCACCTTCGGCGTCAAGCCGGATCGCCCCGAGACGGGATACGGCTACATCGAATGCGCACGCGCCGACAGCAGTGCCCAACCGGTCGTTTCGTTCAAGGAAAAACCGGATGCTGCGACTGCGGCACGATACCTCGCGTCAGGCAAATATCTCTGGAACAGCGGCATGTTCGTGCTCCCCGCGCGGACCTATCTTGATGAGCTGTCGAAGCTGCATCCGGCGATATCCGGCGCCATTCACAGGGCCTGGAAGGAAGGCCGCGTTGACCTCGACTTCTTCCGGCCAGGTGCTTCTTTCCTCGAATCGCCGAGTGAATCAATTGATTACGCGGTCATGGAACATACGGACCGGGCGATGGTCGTGGGCGCGAGTTTTCACTGGAACGACGTCGGCTCCTGGTCAGCGATCTGGGATGAGTCAGCTCAGGATCCTGAAGGCAATCACCTCGAAGGTGATGTCATTGCCTTGCAGACGCGCGATTCATATGTATTGGCGGGTGAACGCCTCGTTTCCACGATCGGGGTCAAGGATCTGGTGATCGTGGAAACGGCGGACGCCGTCCTGGTTGCAGCGAAAGACCGGGTGCAGGATGTCAAGGATGTGGTTGCGAAGCTGAAAGCCCAGCAGCGGGAAGAACATTCGGTTCACACCGAGGTCTTTCGCCCCTGGGGCAGCTACGAGACCGTCGAAATCGGAAATGGGTATCTGGTCAAACGCATTACCGTAAAACCCGGGGCGGCTTTGTCCCTGCAGAAACATCACCACCGGTCGGAACACTGGATCGTGGTTCGCGGCAGTGCGGAAGTCGTGTGTGACGACAAGGTTTTCGTCCTCGCGGAAAATGAAAGCACCTACATTCCGCTTGGCTCCAAACACCGCTTGTCGAATCCAGGCCAGCTGCCACTGGTAATGATCGAGGTGCAGGTGGGTGGTTACCTCGGCGAAGACGACATTGTTCGATTTGATGACGTCTACGGGCGTGTCAGCGCCGGCTGATCACTGAATTCAGCCGGTTCCTCCCCGGGAGGGCTGTAGCGTCGCAGCGCCGAGGAGTAGTCTGGCCGCATGGCCGGTCGTATTCCCCAGTCTTTCATCAATGAACTGCTTGCCCGCATCGACATTGTCGATGTGATCGATCCACGTGTTGCACTGAAAAAAGCCGGCAAGGACTACAAAGCCTGCTGTCCGTTTCACGACGAGAAGACACCCTCGTTTACGGTCAGCCAGCAGAAACAGTTCTTTCACTGTTTTGGCTGTGGCATGAGTGGTACCGCGCTCACTTTTCTCATGGAGTACGAGCGGCTCGAGTTTGTCCCGGCGGTCGAAGCGCTCGCGGCGATTGCGGGTCTCGAGGTGCCGCGGGAAAACAGCACCCTGCAGCCGGCACCCGACGGCAGGCTCTACGAGGTCATGGAGCGGGCGCAGCGGTTCTTTGTCAGCCAGCTGAAGACTCATCAGGCCGCGATCGAATACCTGAAGAACAGAGGCGTTTCCGGCATCACTGCCCGCGATTTCGGAATGGGGTACGCGCCACCAGGGTGGAATAGCGTTGGTACCGCCCTCAACGATGTGCCAGAAACAACGTTGCTTGAACTCGGCTTGTTGTCGCGGAATGAGCAGGGCAGAGTCTACGACAAGTTTCGCGAACGCATCATGTTCCCGATCCGGGATGTGCGTGGTCGGGTGGTCGGATTCGGTGGACGGGTTCACAAGCCGGAAGATGGCCCGAAGTACCTGAACTCTCCGGAGACACCAATCTTTCACAAAGGCCAGGAACTCTATGGCCTCTACGAAGCACGCCGGGCGATTCGCAAACTCGAACGACTGATCGTTGTCGAGGGTTACCTGGACGTCGTGTCAATGGTGCAGGCGGGTATGGCCAACTGTGTTGCGGCGTTGGGTACCGCAATCTCCACTGACCAGATGCGCAAGTTGTTCCGCTATGTTGATGAAGTCACCTGTTGCTTTGATGGCGACCGCGCGGGACGCCAGGCTGCGTGGCGGGCGCTGGAAGCGACCTTGCCGATCCTCACGGAAGGGAAACGTTTGCGATTCACCTTTCTGCCAGAGGGTGAAGATCCTGACAGTTATGTGCAGAAGTTCGGCAAGCAGCGCTTCCTTGAACAACTGGACGGTGCCATCCCTGTTGTCGATCACCTTTTCGCGACACTCTCGCAAGGGCTCAACCTGAACAGCCTGGATGATCGCGCCCGATTGGCAAGTCTGGCGGCGCCACATATCGAGGCTGTTCAGCCCGGAATCCTCAAGCAGATGATGGCTGCCCACCTCCAGGGCCTTACCGGATCAAGATTGCCTTTAGCGGCTGTACCGGTGAGAGCCGCTCAAGGTCGTGTGCGCGAGCGCCCTTCAGCCCACAAACGCCTCGAGGAACAGCTCTACGGCCTTCTCTTGCGCAAACCCCACGTTGCCGTCGGCGTTGATCTCCCGCCGGTTTTCGAGGCGAGTAGCCCACTGGCGGTGATGATGGGCTATGTGCACAGCCATCCAGATGCTACGGGCGATGAGCTGCTTGCGCTGTGGATGGGGGATAATTTGTACGATCGGTTCCTCGAACTTTCGTCGCGGACCTTGGTGGTTGACGACGACGTTGCGCTCAAGGCGGAATTTATCGAGTCAATTCAGAGGCTTGCTAATAGCCGACAGCGAGAATCGCGCAGACTGATGTTGCAGGAAATCCGTCAGGAACCCTCCGTGGACGCGCTCCGTAGGCTACAGGCCTCGCGCGAGCCGCTCGACCAACCACCGGTGGAGTAGTCCGCTTCGCAGGCTCCGGGAGACGGGCGTGTGAGTTGGTCCTTGCCGCGCCGATTCCCGGCTGGCTAGAATGCGCCACTCTCGCCGGGCACGGTAAAGTACCTCACGGCTGAGCCACTCATAAAAACGCGCTCACAATACGCCAGGTAACGCCCCTTCCAGCGCCGGCCATTTCGGACATGGTTTAACGGCCATGTCTTGATCGCGCTTGTGCGTCAGTCGCTAACCCGAAAAATATTTTTTAACACGGTTCACCGATTGTTTTCCCAATGGTTTTTCCAAAGTGTTTTTCCTAACTGAGGTGCCATGAGTAATTCAGCAGTCAGTTCGCAGCAATCCCGCCTCAAGGAGTTGATTGCCAAAGGCAAGGAGCAGGGCTTCCTGACGTACGCGGAGGTGAATGACCATCTGCCGGACGACATATCCGATCCGGAGCAGATAGAAGACATCATCCGCATGATCAACGACATGGGCATCACGGTGTATGAAGCTGCACCCGATGCCGATGAATTGCTCACCACCGAAGAAAACACCGCCGATGAACTGGCAGCGGAAGAAGCTGCTGCGGCGCTGGCTGCAGTTGAAACGGAAGCAGGCCGAACCACTGACCCAGTGCGTATGTACATGCGCGAAATGGGTACCGTCGAACTGCTGACGCGCCAAGGCGAAATCACAATTGCGAAACGCATCGAAGAGGGTATTCGAGACATGCTCTCTTCGGTTGCCGGTTATCCGGGTACCGTGGATTACCTGCTCAATACTTACGAGGAAGTTACCGCCGAAAACAAGCTCGGTGATTTGCTGATTGGTTACCTCGATCCGACCGATGATGTACCGGAAGCCACGCAAGTGGTGCCGATAGCGAACGAGAATGCGTCCGACGACGAGCTGGCGGAAGAAGAGGAAGAGGGTGAGAAAGGCCCGGATCCGGTAGAGGCCAAGCGTCGATTCACGATCCTCAAGAAGCAGTGGGCGAAAACCCAGAAAGCCATCAAGGAACATGGCATCGAAAGCAAACAGGCGAAAGTTCAGATGGAACAGCTCGCCATCGACTTTTCACCATTCAAGCTGGTGCCGCGCCATTTCGACGAGATCATCGACATGCCGCGCCAGGGGCTCGCCATCGTGCGCAAGTACGAGCGCGTCATCATGAATCTGTGTGTGAAGCAGGCGGGCGTGCCACGCGACGCGTTTCGCCGCGCCTATGTTGGTAACGAAACGACTTCGACCTGGATCAACAAGCTGGCCAAAGCGAAAAAAGACTATTCGTCGCGCATCGAACTTTACCGCGAGGAGATCTCCCGGGCGCAGAAGCGGCTGAAATCCGTCACCAAAGACACCGGGCTCACCATTTCCGACATCAAGGACATCAATCGCAATATGGCGATGGGTGAGGCGAAAGCGCGGCGGGCGAAGAAAGACATGGTGGAGGCGAACCTCCGCCTGGTGATTTCCATTGCCAAGAAGTACACCAATCGTGGTCTTCAGTTCCTTGACCTGATCCAGGAAGGCAACATCGGCCTCATGAAAGCGGTGGACAAGTTCGAATATCGTCGCGGATATAAGTTCAGTACTTATGCCACGTGGTGGATCCGTCAGGCCATTACTCGATCCATTGCTGACCAGGCGCGAACCATTCGTATCCCCGTACACATGATCGAAACCATCAACAAACTCAACCGCGTCAGCCGGCAGATGCTCCAGGAAATGGGTCGTGAACCGACACCGGAAGAGCTCGGTCAGCGTATGGAGATGCCGGAAGACAAGGTTCGGCGCGTTCTGAAGATCGCCAAAGAACCGATCTCGATGGAAACCCCGATCGGTGATGACGAGGACTCGCATCTTGGCGACTTCATCGAGGACATCACCATAGGTTCACCAATCGAACTGGCGACGGGTGAAGGTCTGCGTGAAGCGACACGGGAGGTCCTGGCGGGACTCACCGCCCGGGAAGCAAAGGTGCTGCGCATGCGCTTTGGCATCGATATGAACACCGACCACACACTCGAAGAAGTGGGCAAGCAGTTCGATGTCACACGCGAGCGTATTCGGCAGATCGAAGCCAAGGCGCTGCGCAAACTGCGCCATCCGAGTCGTTCTGAACACCTGCGTTCCTTCCTCGATGAATGGACGGAGAGTGGTCGGAGGCGCTGATCGGAGGTTGAGATCGCAGGCGCTGATCGGGGCTTTTCCGGCGCCCATTTGATAGCCTTGTACTTGTTTCAACTCCCGCACTTCATGTGCGGGAAAGAGATACGGGCCTATAGCTCAGTTGGTTAGAGCGGTGGACTCATCTGCATGCGAGAGGCAGCAGCAGTGCAGCCAGCAGCAAAAAAGGTGCGCTCACGATCGAAAGGCGTGAGATGAACGGGATGAATTCAGGGAAACCGTAGTAACGGTCGGGTTTTTCGACCCGCCGGTACCGGCAATCCTGAGCCAAGCCGGTGGTACACCACCGGAAGGTGCAGAGACTACCTGAGGGGTGTGGTGATGCCACGAGACCCCTTCATGACAGGCAAGAGCGTCCCGCACCCCAAGCGAACATTCGCCGGGTGATGAGATAGTCCGCTCCCGCCGGAAACGGTGGGGTCAGTGAATCCATTGGTCCCAGGTTCGAGCCCTGGTGGGCCCACCAATTTCAGTCACTGTTCCGGGGTAAGTAACGCCCGGCACAATCATCAGGAGGACGAACTCCGCATGGCTTCATTGCGTCTGTGGCCACGCGATCAGATCGAGTTCGCAGGCGCCCTGATCGTCGGTTGTTTTGCAGCGGTGCTGCTCCTCACATCGCAGAGCGGCGCCAGCGTGCTGACCTACGTGCTGACGCTTTTTGTGCTGTTCCGCGCGGCACAATGGAGCGATATCGCGAAAACTGATCTGTTCATAATGATCGCTGCGCTTTTGTTTTATCTCTCGGTGTCGGTGTTCTGGTCGAGTGAATGGGAGTTGCGCGACTTCGGGTCTCATTTCGTCCGCTTCCTGCTCGTCAGTGCCTTCATCGTCGCTGTTGCGGAAGTACGATTGCGCGGCCAGATCCAGCGTTGGCTGCGCAGGACGCTGACGATCGTCGGTGGCGGTGCGATCTGCGCGGCCCTCATCAACCATCTGGTTTGGCCTCCTGCTGATGGCCGCCTCAACGGACTCGGTCAGCTCGACACGCACGTCATCGCCGCCCTTGTGTACGGCATCGTCGCAGTGCTCGCGCTGCAGGCCGTGCTGCGGGAACAGGGTGCGTTCTGGCGGGTCTCCGGAATTGTCACGATCCTGGTCGCTGCCTACGCAATCTGGGGTTCAGATTCTCGCAATGCGTGGGTGAGTGTGGTGTTTGGTCTGGCGATCCTGTTGCTCGCGGAGAAACTTGCGGACCGGCAACGATTCGTCGCGAGCGTATTGTCAGTGGCGTTGCTCGGCGGTGTGATGCTGGTCGCGTTGTTTGTGATGGATGGTACCCGTGAACTGCTTCTGCCGAGAGGGACGAGCTTCAGACCAGAAATCTGGGACCAGGCCATGGCCCGCATCCTCGACGGTCACTTGCTGTTTGGTCTTGGCATCAACACGCCTAACGATTTTGATCTGGAAGTAACCCACGTTCTCCATCCCCACAACCTCTATCTCTCGGTCCTGTACCAGGGCGGGCTCGTCGGCCTACTACTGTTTCTCGGTGTGCTATGGAAGACGATCATCGAACTCCTGCGTCATTACGACGACCCTGACGCCAAGCTCGCATTAGGCATCCTTGCGGCCGGATTGCCCGCCTACCTGCTCGACGGCCATGAGCTTCTCGACAAGATCGGCTCCACCTGGTTCCTCATCTGGCTGCCAGTTGCCATCGCCGTTGGATTGCGCTGGTCGAGGTCTCTTCGCGAAACCTGATCCGGCGTTCAGAAACGCAGGAGATCCGCTGTCAGGGTTTCGAGATCGACAATGCCAACGGCGTTGTAACCGGTCATGTGGCCCGCACACTCCCCGGGGTTGAAGATGAGGCGGTCGGCGGTGCGCTCGTGACGGTACACGTGGGTGTGCCCATGAACGACCAACGCATGGTGATCTTGCAGGGACGGTTTAATCTCCAACGGATCATGCACCACCAGAATTCGACGGTCGTGCCAGTGCAGATCCAGTGGTGCTTCAAAGAACCGGAAACCCAGCTGTTGTGCGGCAGTTTCCAGGGCTTCGCGCTCGCCAACATCGTTGTTGCCGTACACACCCCACAGGGGCACACGCAGCGCGGCAAAGGTCTCGAGCGTCTTTGGTTGTGAAATATCACCGGTGTGAATCACACGTTCGACGCCAGACTCATTGAACAGTTCAACGATGCGGCGGACGTTCTTGAGGTTGTTGTGGGTGTCGCCGACAACTCCGATTCTCATGGGTAAGAATCCCCTGCACAAAAAAACGCCGGGTTTCCCCGGCGTTTCTGCAGTGCCTTTTCAGGGTCAGACTTTTTCGAGGATATGGATGCCACACGCACTACCAAGCCCGATCACGTGGGTCATGCCGATACGCGCGCCTTCGACCTGACGCTTGCCGGCTTCACCACGCAGGTGTGTGGATACCTCATAGATGTTGGCGATGCCGGTAGCGCCAAGCGGATGCCCCTTGGAAAGCAGACCGCCGGAGACGTTCACCGGGATCTTTCCACCGAGTGCTACCGCACCAGTGTCGATCATGCGTCCGGCTTCACCGGGACCACAAAGGCCGAGGTTTTCGTAGTGCAGAATCTCTGCGGTGGCAAAACAGTCATGCAGTTCCACCAGATCGATGTCTTCAGCACCGAGCCCTGCCATTTCGTAGGCCTTCTTCGCCGCGATACGCGTACAGGAATTCACGTCCGGCATGACGAGGTCACGTTCCTGCCATGGATCGGAAGTCAGTACCGAGGCGCGCACCTTGATGGCCCGTTTCATGAGCCCGAGTTCGCGGGCTTTTTTCTCGGATGCGATGACTGCCGCCGCGGAACCGTCGACGTTCACTGAACACATCAGCTTGGTGTTCGGATAGGAGATCATCTCGGCGTTCATCACCATCTCAAGCGGTGTTTCCATCTGGTACATCGCTTTCGGATTGAGTGTGCTGTGGTGGTGGTTCTTCACCGATACCTTGGCAAACTGTTCGAACGTCGTGCCGTACTTGCGTGAATGTTCGAGCCCGGCTTCGGCAAAGACGGAAGGCATGGTTCCGGAACCCAACAGACCTTCACGCGGGATACCGGTACCACCACCGGCACCGCCGAGCAGACCCTTGCCCATCTGTTCGACACCGACACAAAGCACGAGGTCGTAGAGACCAGCCTTGACTGCAGCCCAGCCTTCCCGGAATGCGGTTGCGCCAGTGGCGCAGGCATTGGATACGTTGACGACCGGAATACCGGTCTGACCGATTTCCTGCAGTATGCGCTGGCCGACCATGCCAGCTGCCTGACCCAAGTTGCCACAGTAGAGCGCTTCCATGTCCTTGATGGTCAGGCCGCAGTCATCGAGGGCCATCAGAGCGGCCTGGGCGCCGATTTGCGGTACGGTGCGGTCCGGGAAACGCCCGAACTTGATCATGTCCACGCCAACAACATATGCATCAATCATGCTTGCGTCTCCTTAGGCGGATTTGGGTTGGAAAAAGTAGGACAGGTACGAATTGCCTTCCCGGTCCTTGCGGCCGAGGGCATCGGCAAAAACCACATCAACCGGCATGTCGAACTTGATCTTCGCCGGATCCGGTTCGATGTTGATCAGGTTGCCTTTGATTGCGGTGCCGTCATCGAGATCGACGATCGCGCTGACATAAGGTACGGCGATGCCGGGAAATGAGCGGTGGACAATCGAGTAGGAATACAGCTTCCCGGAATTGGGCAGCCGTTTTGGCGCCATCTGATCGCGTGCGCCACACTTGGAACAAACCTGACGCACACCCAGGAATGTCGCCTTGCAGGCGCCACACTGATAGCCCTCGAGATAGGGCTCGCCACTTTCCGGGATCTTGAGATAGCTGACGGCTGGTAATGGCTTCGTACTCAACGGGCTCCCCCTGATTTTTTTCTTGCGATCGGAATACGGTCAGTTCGGTAAGGGCCGGCAAAACCGGCGCCTTGGGCATCAAATCAACCGGACTATACTCCCGGCGGCCGAATCCGTTAAGGCGCACTTTTTGCCGTTCAGGCGTATCGGCGGGACGAACAGCAGACGGGAGTGGTCTCTATGCGATCGGTAAAAGTCAAAGACTACATGTCGACGCGAGTGATTACGTTCCGGCCGGAAACCAACGTGGTTGAAGCCATGCGGGCCTTCCTGGACCACAACATCTCCGAAGCTCCAGTGATCAGTGAAGACGGCCGAGTGGTCGGCATCCTGTCCGAAGCCGACTTGATGCGGGCGGTCATCCAGGACAGCTATTACGATGAAGCCGGCGGCATCTTCGGTGACTTCATGAAATCGCCGGTGGAGACCATCAACTCCTATGACGACATCTACAGCGTTGCCGAGAAGTTCATCGCCGACGGCAGACGCCGCTATCTGGTGGTTGATGATGGCCACCTGGTGGGCCAAGTCAGTCGTTCGGACGTGCTGCGGGCAGCTGAGGATTTCCCTCAGCGCAGGTAGTCTGCGAAGGCTCGGTCCGAGTTGGAAAAAGGCTCAAGGCTTGAGCAGCTCCGCGAGCAACTCATTTACCGATTTCGGGTTGGCGGTGCCTTTGGTTTTTTGCATGACCTGGCCGACGAAGAAGCCGAGTACCTTGGTCTTCCCCGTGCGGAACTGTTGAACCTGGTCGGGGTTAGCGGCGATCAGCTCACCGATCAGGCTGCGCAGCGCATCGCGGTCATCCATCTGGCGAAGGCCTGCCGCGTCGATGATGGCATCGACTTCCCCACCAGAGTCCCACAAGGTGTCAAAGACTATTTTGGCGGTTTTTGAGGACAGAGTGCCATCACTCAGCCGGCAGATGAGTTGGCCGAGGCAGAGAGCAGGAACCGGACAACCGTCGATCATCAGACCGGATTCGTTCAGGCGCGCGGATACGTCGTTGATGAGCCAGTTGGCAGCAAGCCTCGGATCGGCTCCCGTCGTCAGAACCGCCTCAAAGTAGATCGACAGATCCGGATCGTCAGCGAGGGCGGCAGCAACGACGCCCGCGAGACCGAAGGATGATTGATAGCGCACGGCGCGCGCCGCAGGCAGCTCCGGCATGGAACTGCGCACTGCTTTGATGAGATTTTCATCAAGAACCAGCGGCAGCAGATCCGGATCCGGAAAGTAACGGTAATCCTCGCTCGATTCTTTTACCCGCATGGTCCGGGTTTCATTGCGCTCGGCGTCATAGAGCCGGGTTTCACGAATGATCGTGCCACTGGATTCAAGCACATCGATTTGCCGTTCAATCTCGTAGTCGATGGCTTTTTCAACGAACCGGAACGAGTTGATGTTCTTGATTTCGGTCCGGACACCGAGTTCGGTTTGGCCCACCCGGCGCACGGATACGTTCGCGTCGCAGCGCATGCTGCCTTCCTGCAATTGGCCATCACAGATGCCGATGCTTCGAACCAGCAACCAGAGCGCCTTGAAGTAGGCGGCCGCATCCGCTGCTGTGCGAAGATCAGGTTCGGAAACGACTTCAAGCAGGGGCGTTCCGGCCCGGTTGAGGTCGATACCGCTCTGCCCAGGCAGAAGCTCATGCACACTCTTGCCCGCGTCTTCTTCGAGATGAGCGCGGGTTATCCGGATCGACAGAGGTTGCCCGTTCGCGCCGGTAAACGTGAGTACACCTGCACCCACCACCGGCCGCTCGAACTGGCTGATTTGATAGCCCTTCGGGAGATCCGGGTAAAAGTAGTTCTTCCGCTCAAAGGTGCTGTGTTGGTTAAGTTGGGCATTGATGGCGAGACCAAACCGGATGGCCATTCGCACGGCTTCGAGGTTGAGCACCGGCAATGTCCCGGGCAGTGCTAGGTCGATGGGGCAGGCCTGGGCGTTGGGCGCGGCGCCGTACGCTGTTGCTGCTCCGGAGAACAGCTTGCTCGCGGTCATGAGCTGGACGTGGACCTCCAGGCCAATGACCGCCTCATATCCCCGCAGATCGGCGCTCACGACAAGACCGCCGCATCCGCAGTCTGGCGGTGCCAATCCGTCGACTGCTGGAAGTGCACACCGAGTGACAGCAGCAGATCCTCACGGAAGTGGGGAGCGATCAGCTGCATTCCATATGGTAAGCCTTCAATGAATCCACATGGCAAGGTCATCGCAGGCAATCCGGCGAGGCTCACCGGAGTGGTGTAGATGTCCTGTTGGTACATCGCAACCGGGTCGTGCGTGAGCTCTTCGCGCCGAAATGCCGGGCCCGGTGTGGTGGGCGCCAAGAGCACATCGACATCTGCAAACGCGGTCAGAAAATCCTGTTGGATGAGACGGCGGATGCGCTGTGCCTTCTGATAGTAGGCTTCGTAGTAGCCTACCGAGAGTGCGTACGTGCCAGTCAGGATGCGCCTTTTCACTTCGGTGCCGAAGCCGTCGGTTCGCGATTGAACGTACAAGGTCCTGAGGTCCACGGCGTCTTCCGCTCGACGGCCGTATCGAACACCGTCGAAGCGGGAGAGGTTGGCGGACGCTTCTGCTCCAGAGATGACGTAGTAGGCCGGAATCGCTGGGCGGGAATGTGGCAGATCGACCTCGGTGACCGTATGCCCGAGTGATTCAAGGGTTTTGCGGGCTGCTTCCAGACATTCTTCGGCATCGCCCCGCAAACCATTGAAGTACTGGCGTGGCATACCGAGACGAAGTGGGGAGGGAGAACTCGGCGGCACACCGTTGCGCAGCGCATCGAGCCAGTCGTCTTCGCGGGCAGCGCTGGTTGAATCGAGCGGATCAAAACCCGCCATGGTGGCAAAGAGTGTGGAGCAGTCCTCGACGGAACGGGCGAACACCCCGCCCTGATCAAGACTCGATGCGAAGGCGATCATGCCATAGCGTGAAACGCGCCCATACGTTGGTTTCAATCCGACCACGCCGCAGAACGATGCCGGCTGACGTATGGAGCCGCCGGTGTCAGTACCTGTAGCGAGCGGTGCCTGGCCTGCGGCGACTGCGGCGGCGCTGCCCCCGGAGGAACCGCCAGGCACCCGGGACAGATCCCAGGGATTCGCGACCGGTCCGAAAAAAGAATTTTCGTTCGACGATCCCATCGCAAACTCGTCCATGTTGGTCTTGCCAAGCATGACGGCGCCGGAGGCGCGAATTCGTGACGTTGCAGTGGACTCATACGGCGCGACGAAGCCCGACAACATCCGCGAACCGCACGTGGTGCGCAAACCAGAGGTACAGAACACATCCTTGCACACCCACGGTATCCCGGTCAGCGGTTGTGCCTCGCCATTGCGGATCTTGATATCCGCACTCTTCGCCGCTGCCAGTGCGCCTTCAACGTCGATCGTGATGAAGGTGTTCAGTCGGCTCTGCTGTTGTTCGATACGCTTCAGGAAATGCTGCGTGAGTTCGAAGCTCGATAGGTCTCCGGCCCGAAGCGCCGCCGCGAGCGTACGCACATCCGCCCGGGATAGCTCGTGATTCAACAACTCGGCGTACTCATTCAACGAAGCGGGGTACGACGTAGTAACCGTCGTGGGTGTGGGTCGTGATTTGCTGCAGTGCAGCCCGATCCACCTGTTCAATAATCTTGTCTGCACGCAGTCTTTGCTGCATGTCGAGGGGATTTGCCATCGGTACCACCCCATCAGTCGTAACGGCCTGCATCGAATCGATCATGTTGATGATGTTGGCCAGGTCGCCTTGCACCAGTTCGCGCTCCGCCGCAGTCAGTTTCAGGGCAGCAAGGGCACAAAGATGGTCAATGTTGATGCTGGACATCGGGTCCTGCTCGTCTTGGTGGCGTTCTGATGGTGTCGAGGGGTTCACCCGCAGGTCAACCGGGCGCGAAGCCTAATTGATTGAAATCGGATTGACCATTACAGTGTGAGCGCCCACAGACACCCCGTCCTCCGGTCGCCTTCTGCGGCATTAGCCAACACCTGACGAGTGACATCCGGCACAGCAGCACACCAGTAAAAAAGCACACCATCAACGGCACACCAGCAAAACAAGAGCCAAACGCCAAACATGTTCAAGTTCATTCGTGGGTTGTTCTCGCGTGACATCGCCATCGATCTTGGCACCGCCAACACGCTGATCTATGTACGCAACCAGGGCATCGTTCTCAACGAGCCGTCCGTGGTCGCCATTCGTGTTCAGGGTAACCAGAAGACAGTGGCTGCAGTTGGGCTCGATGCCAAACGCATGCTTGGGCGGACACCCGGCAACATCACGGCCATTCGACCGCTACGCGACGGCGTGATCGCCGACTTCCTGGTCACCGAAAAGATGTTGAAGTACTTCATCGCCAAGGTGCACGAAAACTCCTTTATCCGTCCGAGCCCGAGGGTCCTTGTGGGCGTCCCCTGCAAGTCGACAGAAGTAGAGCGTCGGGCGATACGCGAGAGCGCGTTGTCCGCGGGTGCCCGTGATGTCCGCCTGATCGAAGAACCCATGGCGGCAGCCATCGGTGCGGGGCTGCCTGTGCATGAGGCCATCGGTACGATGGTTGTCGATATTGGCGGCGGCACGACAGAGATCGCCATCATTTCCCTCAATGGGGTCGTTTATTCCGACACGATTCGTGTTGGTGGTGACCGCTTCGATGAAGCCATCGTTGCCTACGTACGGCGTACGCAGGGCAGCCTGATTGGTGAAGCCACAGCCGAACGGATCAAGCAGGAAATCGGTGCAGCCTACCCGCAGAAGGAGGTTCGCGAGATCGATGTGCGCGGCCGCAACCTCGCCGAAGGTGTGCCGCGGTCGTTCACCCTCAACAGCAATGAAATCCTCGAAGCACTGCAAGAACCGCTGTCGATGATCGTCCAGGGAGTGAAGTCCGCATTGGAACAGTGTCCACCTGAACTGGCATCGGATATTGCCGAGACAGGCTTCGTGCTGACGGGCGGCGGTGCGCTGCTTCGGGACCTCGATACGCTGCTCGCGGAAGAAACCGGATTGCCGGTGATCGTTGCTGAAGATCCCTTGACCTGTGTCGCCCGCGGCGGCGGCAAAGCCCTTGAAATGATGGAACAGTCGGGTAACTTCAACCTCTTCACCGGCGAATAGTCCGTGCGAATGACGCTGACCGCGGGAGCGTCCCATTAAGGCCCTGTTCGCCCGCGAATCAGGCGCGGGTTACCTTCTCCTGGCGCTGGTCATCGTCTCGATTATCGTCATGACGATCGACAGGAGTACCCGCCTGCTCGAGCCGTTACGTGAAACCGTACTGACCTTGCTCACACCGGTGACCGTACTTGGCGAATCTCCCTACCTGTTGGGCCGCATTGCGGCCGATACGCTGGCCAGCCGTGAATCACTCGAAGCCCGACTGAAGGCGCTGGAGGCTGACAATCTGGCGTTGTCACACCTCGCGCAACAGTACCGGGTACTGCGGGAAGAGAATGACCGTTTGCTGGCGCTGGCCGGCAGCCGCGCGCGGCTGCCGGTCGATGTGCTCGCCGCAGAAATCATCGGTATCGTTCCCACAGCCAATTCCCATCAGGTCATCGTCGACAAGGGTCGACGCGAGGGCGTTGCAGCCGGGCAGGCGGTAATCGACGCATCAGGCCTCTTCGGTCAGGTGATTGAGACCGGCCAATACACCAGCCGGGTACTGTTGGTCGCAGATCGAGACCATGCGGTCCCGGTGGAAATCAACCGCAATGGTGTGCGCAGTGTTGCCGGCGGCAGTGGACACATCGACCGGCTCGAGCTCGAATTCGTTCCAGTGACGACCGACATCAAACCCGGTGATCTGGTGGTGACTTCAGGTCTTGGCGGCCGATTCCCGCGAGGCTATCCGGTCGGTGAGGTGAAGGCGGTGAGCATCGATCCGATTTCGAGCTTTGCCGTGGTCAGCGTCAAGCCGGCAGCACAGCTCGACCGTTCCCGCCACGTACTCATCACTGTCGGCGAGATCCCGGAAGTGTTGCTCTCGCTGGACGGCGTGGCCCCTGAAGCAACACCGAACCCGCTGCCCGCAGCCCCTTCGAGCGATGCCACCGCACCCTTGACTCCTGGCGCCGCGGAAGGTCCACAGTGAATCCTGCCCGGGGTGGCTGGTTCATTGGCCTGACGCTGTTCCTGGCACTTGTACTGGCGGCGATCCACCTGCCGCAGGAGTGGCCTGAGTGGCTCGGCTGGATGCGCCCGCAGTGGACTGCTGTCGTCGTGTTTTTCTGGGTGTTGCACTTTCCTAACCGCTTCGGCCTGATCTGGGCCTGGGTGCTCGGCGTGTTACTCGACGTGCTGCAAGCGGATCCGCTCGGGCTCAATGCGCTGTCGCTGGCGACGATAACGTACGTGACCTGGAAGCTGTACGAACGCTTGCGGATGTATACGGTGGTGCAGCAGTGTGGGGTTGTTTTTCTGTTGACCGCAGCCGCAGAACTGTTCCGGTTGCTCGTTCACGCGCTCTGGCTGGATCGGGAGATTTCGTTCCTGTTCATCACTGGCGCGTTGATGAGTGCGTTGATCTGGCCACCTGTTGAGGCGTTGTTGTTGCAACTCTCCAGCCAGTTCAGGGTGGACGAGCGGGGGTGAAAGTCAGCTTGTGGCGCAACCAGTTCTGATTCTTGCTTCCCGATCACCTCGCCGTGCCGATCTGCTGCGGCAAATCGGTGTTCCGATTGAAGTTCTTGAAGCCGACATTGATGAGTCACCGCGGCGCGGTGAGGCACCGACCGCATGCGCCCGGCGTCTCGCCGAGCTCAAGGCCAAAACAGTGTTCGAACGCACCGCCGGTCGGTTGCCGGTTCTGGGGGCGGACACCATCGTGGTGGTGGGCGGCGTGCCACTTGGCAAGCCCGCGAGTGATTCGGAGCACCTGCGAATGCTCGAGCGCCTGTCCGGCCAGAGCCACGAAGTCGTCACCGCAGTCTGTCTAATGACGGCCCACCATGCCTTCAGTGAAGTCGTGACGACGACGGTCGAGTTCTCTTTGATCGAAGCAGAAACTGCTGCGGCCTATGTGGCAACCGGCGAGGGTCGGGACAAGGCGGGTGGCTACGGCATCCAGGGTATTGGCGGAATATTCGTCAAAAGGCTGGTCGGGAGTTACAGTGCGGTGGTCGGTCTGCCACTGGCAGAAACAGAGTCGTTTCTCCGTCAGGCTGGGCTGGATACGTGGCAGAACCGTCAGCATGAAATCTGAGCTCCTCATCAATGTCACCCCCTTCGAAACCCGGGTTGCGCTGGTGCTCGACGGTTTGTTGCACGAATTGCAGATTGCCAGGGCCAGTGGCGGCAGCCTTACGGGCAACATCTATCTGGGTCGTGTGGAGCGAATCCTGCCGGGTATGCAGGCGGCCTTCGTGGCAATCGGTCTCGACCGGCCCGGCTTTCTGCACGTACGCGATATCGCCCCGGGCAGCACGGGCGTAACACCGGCATTCGGCGACGGTTCAGCTGACAGCGCTGATGCTCTCGAGCCCGATATCGTGGAACTTCTCCATGAAGGCCAGCAGATTCTGGTTCAGATCAGTAAGGATCCGATTGGCAGCAAGGGCGCGCGGCTGTCGACAGACCTGGCGCTTGCATCCCGGTATGTGGTGGTGATGCCGTTCGATTCACACGTCGGGGTGTCCCAGCGAATCGAGGCGCCGGACGAGCGTGACCGGCTGCGCAGCACGATTGAGGCCATACGGAGCCGGGAACGGATTGCACTCGGCGCAATTGCGCGCACCGTGGCCGACGGAGCATCGGAAAGCCAGCTTGATATGGACCTCGCTTATCTGGCGCGCGTGTGGGAACGCGTTCGTCAGCGACGTTCGGAGAATCGGGCTCCGGCTCTGGTTTATGAAGAGCTGCCCATCCAGATCCGCGCCATGCGGGACATCGTCACGGCGGAAGTTGAAGCCATCACCATAGATGATGATCAGACTTATGAACGCGTCCGCCGCTTCGTCGATGAGTTTTTGCCGGAGTTTTCTGATCGAGTCCATCGCCACGCGGAACAACGGCCATTGTTCGAGCGCTACGGCATGGAAGATGAAATCCGCCGGGCACTTGATGCCAAAGTAGCATTGCGCTGTGGTGGTTCGCTGATCATCGAACAGACCGAGGCCATGGTGACGATCGATGTGAACACCGGTGGCAACCTCGGCAGCCGGACGCTCGAAGACACAGTCTTTCGCACTAATCTCGAAGCGGCCCAGGTGATTCCGCGGCAGCTGCGATTGCGGAATCTGGGCGGAATCATCGTCGTGGATTTTATCGATATGCATGATGAGGACCACAAGCGACAGGTGCTGCGGGCGCTGGAGAAAGCATGTGAAGGCGATTCTGCACGCCCTCGCATCGAGGGGTTTTCCGCGTTCGGGCTTGTGCAGATGAGCCGCAAACGAACCCGGGAGTCTCTGATTCGACAGATGTGTGAACCCTGTAGCGTCTGTGCCGGTACGGGTCATGTGAAATCGGCTGAAACGGCCTGCGTCGAGATCCTGCGCAGCCTGATGTATCACACCCGCCAGAACGTGAACGCATCGAAACACACTGGTTTTGTCGTTCGCGCGAGTCAGGCGGTCATCGACCGCTTGCTCGACGAAGATGCGCCACTGCTTGCGACCCTCAAGTCCGGGATGGAGAGGGCGGTTCGCCTGCAGGTGGAACCGTGTTATGGGCCGGGCCAGTTTGATCTGGTCTCTGTGTCTGCCGCACCACCGACTGCTGACTGAATCGCCCGGCATGCACCCGATCGCGCGCTGGCTGATGTTTCTGGCCAACTCCTTTCTGGTGATGTTCGCGCTGGTTCAGATCGCGGGTCGACTCCTTATGCCGGGACTTGCCGCCTTTGAACCCCGGATCAACGAGTTCCTGGCAGATCGGCACATCAGGATTGAGGGACTCGACGGCCGGTGGTTGCTCCTTAATCCGGTTGTCACGGCTTCACGTATCGTACTGCCAGCGGGCGAATTCCGGGGCATCGTGGTTCAACCCGACATTTTTGAATCTGTAATCCGCAACGACCTGGTGTTGCGGCGGGCAGCGGTCAGTGATGGGCATGTGGTGCTGGCGCGCGATGAGAAGGGATGGTGGCTTGCCGGCATGGAACGAACCGGCGGCGGATTTGAGTTGTCAGGCTTGTTCAACGAGAGCGACGAGATCTCAGCCGATTTGACTGTGACGCTGCTCGGCCCGGAACAGGCGTCCATCCGAAGCACGATCAGGGCGATCAACCGCGGCGGGCGAAGTGAGATCAGTTTGCAACTTACGCGTCCGGAGTTACCCCAGGCTCTTGCCATCCTCCGCATCAATCGCACGCGGGGTCTGCCGTGGCTGCGTCCACCGGGGCATGAAGGCGTACTTCTGGTTCGTGACTTCGACCTCCCTGTGCCACTGCTCAATCAGGCAGCTGTGAAGTTATCCCGGATCGATGGCGCCTGGAAGGTTGCGGATGGCGCCGGGCGTGGCCAGGTTACGCTGGATGACGTCGTCATTTCCGCAGCGGGAAGCAACCCCTTTGAACTCTCGTCAGAATTGCAGGTGTGGTCGGCAGGTTATGACTGGGGTGTGAGTGGTGATCTCGGCTTCAGCATTGATGACCGCAAGGCGTCGCTGCGTGGTGTGTCGGCGTGGCAGGCGAATGACCGCGTGGAAATCAAGGTTGATCACATCGACGCAGGAGAAGTGCTGGATCTGGCCAGGGATGTCGCCAAACCGGTAGAGAAAATCGACCGCTGGCTGGCTGGGCTCGATGCTACCGGGCAGGTGCGCAACGTCTGGGCCTTCGTTCGCCTCGGCGGCGAACCTGACGATCGCTGGTGGTTTGGTTATGGCGCGCAGGTGCTGAATGGACACGTACTGGCATTCAATGGTGTGCCAGCGGCGGATGGCGCCGATGCGGAAATCATCGGCTATGACCATGGTTTCCGGATATCACTCCAAGGCGACGATCTTAAGATCGGCTTTCCTGATCTCTTTGACAAACGCTGGAGTGCGACCGCGGCCAGCGGCTCGGTGGAGGTCTTTTTCAGACCAGGCTACAACGCGGTACGGGGCAGTGCGCTTGAAGCGACAACAGGTAGCGTCGTTGCCCGTGGCGGGTTCGGCGTTACCAACCCCGAACTCGTCGCGCGCAAGGGACTGGTCCTGCTGATCGAATCGGATGGGGCTACGTTAGCGGACGCGGTCGAGTTTGTTCCCCGTACACTTGGCGAGCAGCTGCGCAACTGGTTGCAGACTGCTCCGCAGGCAGGACGACTTGGCTCCGTTGCGTTCGCCTTCCAGGGACAGAACAAAGCCCAGGGGATTGAATACGCCAGACGGGTCGAGATCCGCACGAGTGTTGAATCACTCCGGCTGAACTACCACCCGGACTGGCCGGTCATCACCGATGTCGCCGGGCACCTAGCGGTGCGAGGCGATGACGCTTCTTTCGTGGCCTCCGGTGCCCGTGCCGGTTCGCTCGTACTCGACGGTAGCACTGTGGACGTGGTTGATCGCGTTGGCGAGGTTCGTATTGGTCTGTTGTCGCGAGGAGATGCAGCGGATTACCTCGGATACGTACGCGATTCTCCGCTGCTCGAGCGCATGGCGTTTGTTCGTCCGGAATGGGTGCTTGCAGGGGACATGAGTCTTGAAGGACAGGTCAGCGTACCGCTTCGAAGTGAACCGGAAATGGTTCGAAACGCGACAGCAACCCTCAGCGGAGAATTGCGGCAAGTCGCCGCGGAATTGCCCGAATTGAGACTGTCGTTGTCCGAACTGGTGGGGCCATTCCGGTTCGACACACCCAACGCGGTCAGTGCTGAGTCGCTAACGGGGCGTTTCTGGGGCGAGCCGATTACGATTGCGGCTGAACCGGCAGGGGATCATGTCCGCATCCGGGCGGAAGGTGACATGGCCGTCGCAACTGCGTTGATGATGGCAAAGCTCACTGATCCCGGATTTGCGTCCGGACGGTTCGCCTATGACGCGCGCGCGGATATAGCGGTGCGACCCGAGGCCGTCACTGAGATCGATGTCAGCTCTGATTTAGTCGGCGTTGCACTCGGGTTGCCAAAAGGTCTCGACCGTCTCGAAGAGGATTCAACGCCGTCAACACTCGGGATGCAGTTTCTGGATGAGTACGTGGTTGTTTCGTTCCAGTATCGGGATGTTCAGGGCTGGATGCACGTGGCCGAGTCGCCCCTGCGCGGGGCTGTTGGAATCGGGATCGATCCGCCGATCATCGATAGTGCAGATGATTTCCTGAAAGTCAGTGGCCGCTTGCGGCACCTTCACCTCGAAGCTTGGACGGGCCTGTTCGGCGGCACCGCGGAAGACGGGGTTGCTGGCTCACCAACCACTGCCACTCCCCCGGCCGGAACAGCCAGAGTCGTCGTGGAGAATCTGACTGTCGACCAGGCGTTTATCGGTGATCTCGGCTTTGATGACCTCACTCTGGATGTGGACATGAGTCCAGGTAAGAGCGTGTTCACGTTTAATGCCGAGAAGATTGGTGGGCAGGTCCTGATGGCTCGAGACCAGCCCCTCGGTGTGAACATCGAACGACTGCAGCTGCCACCGCCGCCGAAGCCGACTGAGTCGCCGGAGACGAGGGAGACAATTCTCAAGCGGCTTGGACCTGCACCGGATAAGGATCCGCTGCCAGATTCTCTTGTGGCCAGAATTCCGCCGATGGATGTAACGATTGGACGCATCCTCCGTGGCGAAGAAGACTGGGGCAGCTGGAAATTCGCGGTGCGCAAGCCAGCCGAACAGATCGCTGCGATCAGTGGGCTGGAAGCGGAAATCAAAGGGCTTCGTATTACATCAGCCGAGGGTGTGCAGTGGTCGGCTGCGGATGACCTCACCTCGTTCCGCGGCTCGATCACCATGGGTAACTTGGCTGAGGTGTTGCCGCAGTGGCGTTACGCCCCGAGTGTTGCCAGTGAATCGGCGGAGCTGAACGCTGATGTAACGTGGTCTGGTTCGCCGCTGAATCTCGGTATTGCCGGTATGGCCGGTACGCTCGGATTCACCGCGAAAAACGGGCGCTTTCTGGAGGTTGAGACCGGCAGCGGCGCAATGCGCATCATGAGCCTTTTCAGTTTTTCGGCGATCCTGAAGCGGCTCAATTTCAATTTCTCCGATGTCATCGGCAAAGGGGTCGGTTTTGAGACGCTGGATACCCGAATCGATCTTGCCAACGGCGTATTGACCTTTGTCGAGCCGATGGAAGTGAAGTCAACATCGTCGGATTTTCGCCTCGGCGGAAGCATCAACATGTATACGGGCCGGTTGAACAACGAGCTGGTCATGACATTGCCGGTCAGCAAGAACCTGCCCTGGTACGGCGTTTACATCGCCTTGGCGAATCCGCTCGTAGGGCTCGGAGTTATCGTTGGCGAACGTGTGCTGCGTAAACCACTCGAGCAGTTTTCCAGCGCCAAATACGAAGTCCGGGGTACGCTTGCCGTGCCGGAAGTGAAATTCGTTGAACTCTTCGATACCGAACTGACCACCGCTGCGGAGGTGACACAGACCACCCCGGCAAAAACACAGGATGCAAAACAATCACCCGCGAAGGAAGGAGATCAGACCGTGGTAACCGGAGTGAGTGAGTGATGTGGGATACCCGCACGATTGCAGACGAGGTTCTTGGTGGTGCCGGTCTGGATCTCGCCGGCGTCGAGACTGCGCTGTCTGAACTTGGCCGCCACCGGATCGATCTCGGCGAACTCTATTTCCAGCACCAGCGAATGGAAGCGTGGTCACTGGAAGACCGGATCGTGAAGGATGGTTCCTACTCCGTTGATCGAGGAGTAGGTGTGCGGGCAGTTTCGGGCGAGAAGACCGGGTACGCGTACGTTGAAGATATTTCGGCCAAGAACCTCCATGAAGCCATTGCCGCGGTTCGCGGCATTGCCCGCAGCGGCGGAGACGGAGCGGTGCGAGTGGGTGCGCCCCTTGCGGTGAAGCCGATGTACACCGGTGCTGACCCGATCAGTGGCCTCGATGAACGGTCCAAGGTGAACTTGCTGCGCGAACTGGATGCCACAGCACGGTCTATTGACGTGCGCGTTTCACAGGTGACTGTGCGTATCGCGGCGAGCCACGAGACCATACTTGTACTGGCAACCGATGGCACCTTTGCCGCAGATCGACGGCCGCTGGTGCGGCTTGACGTTTCCGTCATCGTCGACAGCAACGGGCGGCGGGAACGCGGCTCATCCGGGGGTGGTGGCCGCTTTGATCTGGCCGAGATCACGAGTCAGGGCGAGAGTCATGTGCGTGAAGCGGTGCGGATGGCACTGGTCAATCTCGATGCCCTGCCGGCACCGGCGGGTCCCATGCCAGTGGTTCTTGGACCAGGTTGGCCTGCAGTCCTTCTGCACGAAGCCGTAGGCCACGGGCTTGAAGGAGACTTCAACCGCAAAGGGACGTCGACATTCAGTGGGCGCATTGGCGAACTGGTCGCGTCGAAACACTGTACGGTCGTCGACGATGGCTCGATGTTCGGTCGCCGGGGCTCTCTGTCGATAGATGATGAGGGGACTCCCTGCCGGGAGACGGTACTCATCGAGAACGGCATTCTGCGAGGTTATCTGCAGGACAAACTCAACGCACGACTGATGGGCGCCTCGCTGACCGGCAATGGGCGTCGCCAGTCCTATGCGCATATGCCGATGCCCCGCATGACCAATACGTTCATGCGACCCGGGAAACATACCCCGGAAGAGATCATCGCCTCCGTGGACAAGGGCATCTACGCGGTGAATTTCGGCGGCGGCCAGGTCGACATTACTTCCGGGCAGTTCGTTTTTTCCGCCACGGAGGCCTATCTCATTTCAGGTGGCAAGGTGACTGAACCGATCAGGGGAGCAACACTGATCGGCAATGGTCCGGATGTGATGCGGCGTATCTCGATGGTAGGCAACGACCTCGGATTGGATCGGGGGGTGGGGGTCTGCGGCAAGGATGGTCAGTCCATACCGGTTGGAGTCGGGCAGCCAACGCTTCGTATCGATGAAGTCAACGTGGGTGGTACCCAGGCCTGAGCCATGCCCGGGTGGTTACAACAGGTCGTATATGTGGCGGTAGAGCGCACGTTTTTGCGTGCGGTGCTGGATGGGCTCAGTGGCTTTATCGACGCGACGCAGCTGATTCTGGATCAGTTCGCGATCAGCCCCTGGAAAGGCATCGAAGAACTCGGCAAGCGCGCCTGGATCATCACTCAGACGATCACGCCAAAGTTCCGCCTGATGGTGCCGGTAGATGGAGCGGGCGTCGGCGTGTTCCATTGTGGCTACCTGTGCATCCAGCGCTTCGGAATCAAACTCGCGCAGGTGCTTCCCGATCAACAGCATCTGGCGGCGCTTGGCACCGTGGCTGGTGAATCGTTGGAAGTCCTCGATGGCGTCGAGCAACGATTCGGGAAGATCGAGGCGGCTGAGCTGATCCCGGTTCAGCGCGACGAGTCTTTCACCAACCGCCTTGGCGTCCTGCGCCTGGCGCTTGTGAGCCGTACGCGAAACAGGTTCAGCGTCATCCGGCAAGGTTCTGGATTTCATTGGAGGGTTCCGGGAATTGACCATCGATATTAGCCAAAAACGGCAGGAGCTCGAAACGCTGGTTGGCAGGATACTGGAATCCGCACGGCGCAAAGGCGCGTCAGCCGCTGAAGTCAGTGCGAGTTTTGATACGGGTCTGTCCCTCAGCGTCCGGCAAGGGGACGTTGAGGTGGTTGAATTCAATCAGGACCGGGGCTTCGGCATCACCGTCTACTTCGGTCTGCGTCGGGGTTCTGCATCAACCTCTGACAACAGTGTGGAGGCGATGGAGTCGACGATCGCCAAAGCCTGTGAAATCGCACGCTTCACTGAAGAGGATCCACATGCGGGCCTTGCACCTGCAGAACTGATGGCTGGTGTTCTGCCCGAACTTGACTGCTGGCACCCGCGGACGATGACCAGCGATTCCGCCGCAACTCTCGCGCTTGCGTGCGAGGCCGCGGCACTCCACACAAGCGCGGGCAAGGTGCGTTCAGATGGTGCTTCTCTCAGCACGCATGAATCGTTACGTGTGTATGGTAATTCGCATGGATTCATCGGGTTCCACGCTGGTTCACGTTTTGGACTCAGTTGCATGACCATCGCGACAGATGCAGCGGGGGGAATGCAGCGGGACTACTGGTATACGGTCGGGCGGAAGTTCGAAGATCTGGAGTCGCCGGAATCTGTGGGAAAACGTGCAACGGAGCGAGCCCTGCGGCGGCTCTCGCCGCACAAGGCGCCCACCGGCAGATTCCCGGTGGCGTATGTACCTGAAGTTTCGAGTGGGCTGGTCTCCCATCTTCTGGGCGCGCTTTCGGGGGGTGCCTTGTATCGCAAGTCGAGTTTTCTGCTTGATTCACTGGGGCATCCAGTACTTCCTGCGGCATTCAGCGTCGTGGAGACTCCGCATCTGCAGGGGGCACTGGGAAGTGCGGCCTTTGACGGTGATGGTGTTGCCACCCGCCGCAAGCGGTTTGTGGAGGATGGCACCGTGATCAGCTATGTCTTGTCCGCTTACTCCGCTCGTCAGCTTGGTTTAGTCACTACCGGGAACGCTGGCGGCGTTCACAACGTTCAGATCGAAGGCACTCCGACACCGGTGGCTGACATCTACCGGAGCATGCACCGTGGGTTGTTGGTCACCGAATGTATGGGTCAGGGCGTCAATCTGGTAACGGGAGACTACTCGCGCGGCGCATCAGGGTTCTGGATTGAGAACGGCGCGGTGCAATATCCCGTTGATGAAGTCACCATTGCTTCAAATCTCAAGGAAATGCTGCTGGGTGTTGTCGCGGTTGGTGATGACGTGGACACTCGGGGCAACCTTCGCACCCCGACCATTTTGCTGAATGAAATGACCGTGGGTGGAACCGGCTGACTGGCGCTACCGGATTTTGCTTTCGCCACTCGTCAGGCGTACGCCCACGTGGCGAGGCCGAGGAATGCGAAAAAGCCCGTGACATCAGTGAAGGTGGTAAGGATCACACCTCCCGCGATGGCCGGATCAATTCCGAACCGCTGCAGGAGACCGGGCAGCAGCGTCCCGGCAAATGCTGCGGTTATGATGTTGATGATCATGGCAATACCAAGAACGATGCCAAGCGTCGCGTCACCGAACACCCATGTGGTGGTGAATCCCACGAGGATCGCCCAGAAGAGTCCGTTCAGGCAGGCCACCTTGAATTCCCGGCTGAGCAACCAGCGCAGATTGCCGCGGGCAACATGCCCGAGCGCGATGCCGCGGATGACGAGCGTCAGCGTCTGTGTTCCGGCAATTCCTCCCATGCTGGCCACGATGGGCATGAGCACAGCCAGCGCGACGACTTTTTCGATCGTGCCTTCGAATGCATTGATGACTGCGGATGCAAGAAACGCGGTGATCAGGTTGATGCCCAGCCATATGGCACGACGCGGAAAAGTGCTGCGTGCAGTGGCAAAGGTATCTTCCTCTGCGTCGAGGCCTGCCGGGGCGAGCACGGCTTCATCAGCCTCTTCGATGATCACGTCAACCACGTCATCAATGGTGATTCGACCGATTACCACACCGTCGTGGTTGACGACGGCAGCGGAGACGAGGTCCTGTTCGGCGAATATGCGCGCGACCGTGGTCGCGGATGCGTCAACCTCGATGGCCTCCGCTTCGGAGTTCATGATTTCGCGAACGTTTACGCTCGGATCGGAAGTCAACAACGCGGTCAGCGGCAACATGCCAACGTACTCATCATGGTCGTTCACCACGATCAGTGCATCGGTAGTTTCTGGCATCTCCTTGCGCAGCCGCAGGTAGCGCAACACCACATCGGCGGTGTGTCTTGGGCGTACGGTGATGGTGTCCGTGTTCATCATGCCGCCGGCAGTATCCTCCGGCCAGGACAGCACGGCTTCGAGCCGCAGCCGATCACTCTGGTCGAGCGCATCAAGCACCTGGCGGATCATCGTCTGCGGCAACTGTTGCAAGAGGTCGGCGAAATCGTCGGTTTCGAGCTCGTCAGCAATGGCAACCAGCTCAGCCATGTTCATGGTTTCGAGCAGTTCCGCAGAAACATCGTCATGAAGAAACTGCAGGACCTGGACCGAAAAATCGTCGTCGACGAGGTCCCAGATCACGCGCCTGGCTTTTGGCGGTATCGACTCGAGCAGGGTGGCGATCTCCACCGGACGCATGGACTCGAGGAGTACGCGGGTTTCAGCGGACGTTTGCGGAAAACGACCGCGAAGAACGTCGCCGAGTTGTTCCTGCACTTCAGACACCATTGCAGACTTCCGTTAGCGGGCTGTTGAAAAGGCAACCTGTTAGGTGGCTGTGCCAATCAGGGGCGGCGCGATTGTGCACCAACGAAGGGCTGAACGTGTGATCACGTGCTATGCCGCCCGTTACTGACAGGAAGGGATCAGTCCGGTTCACCGAATCGGTTGGCGATGAGGTTGGCCATGGTTTCAATGGCTTCCTCCTCATCGCTGCCGGTCACACGCAACAGGAGCTCGGTACCAACCGGCGCTTCAAGCATCAGCACGGTCATGATGCGTTTGCAGTCTGCTTTGCGGCCGGTCTTCTCGAGCGTGATTTCACTGGCAAATCCTTTGGCTGCGTCGACGAGGACTTTCGCTGCACGTGCATGGACGCCGAGGCGATTGACAATGGTAACCTGGCGTTCAGCCATGGCTTGAAAGGGTTCTGCGTGAGGTGGCGCGGAGGCTAAGCCAATTCCCGATGACGCACCAGTACGTCCACTTCCCGGGTTGAAAACAGCACCCCAAGCCGTTCAGCCAGATAGACACTGCGGTGTTGTCCACCAGTGCAGCCGATGCACACCGTCATGTAGGTGCGATTGTTGTCGGCGAAACTCGGAAGCCATCGATTCAGGAAGCCGGAGATATCGGTAAACATCCGGTTCACTTCCGCCTCTGCGCTCAGGTAGTCGATGACGGGTTGATCCCGACCGGTCAACGGGCGCAGCTCAGGGATCCAGTGGGGGTTCGGCAGACAACGGACATCGAATACGAAATCTGCATCGACCGGCACACCGTGTTTGAATCCGAACGAACGGAACAGAAGCGAGATACGATTCTGCGTTCGACCGAGAACCCGCAACCGGATCATCTCGCCAAGTTCCTGTGCGGACAGCCGAGTGGTGTCAATGGTCAGATCGGCAAGATCGGACAGTGGCTCCAGAACTCCGGCTTCGGCTTCGATTGCTTGGCGCAGATCGGTGTGCTGATCGGTGAGCGGGTGACGCCTTCGGGTTTCACTGAATCTCTTGACCAGCGTGGGAGAGAGTGCGTCGAGGAATACCACCTGGCATTCGACATCCATGCGATCAAGCGACAGGAGAATTTCCGGGAAGCGTTCAAGGTCTCGACTACGCGCATCGATGCAAACTGCAATGGCGCTGTCTTTCTGCCGCGGATCGCGCAGTGCGTTGTCGACCAGCGATTGCAGCAGGTTGACCGGAAAGTTATCGATGCAGTCGAAGCCTGCATCTTCGAGTACTGTGAGCGCTGTACTCTTGCCTGAGCCGGAGCGGCCGCTGACGACTATCAGTTGCATGAGATCAGTTGCATGATGAGGTGTCGATCACCCGAGTTGTCGGCATCCGTTCAGAAGTATGTCACGCATTTGCGCAGGTGTGGTTGCACTGCGCAGAGCGGCCTGGACTGAGACTTCTGAAAACGCAGTGGACAACGCCGCAAGAACCGTCAGATGTTCATGACTCTCCGATTCCGGAACTATGAGGCCCACCAGCAGATCCACCGGCGCTCCGTCGGGGGAATCGAAATCCACCGGCGATGCAAGACGGATGAATGCCGCGCTGATGCGGGAGTGCGCGGCGTGGCAGTGGGGGATCGCGATGCCCTCGCCAAGTCCGGTGCTGCCCAGTCGTTCCCGGGCCTGGAGCGCCTGGTAGATTTCACGGGCATCGAGCGCCGGGAATTCGGCGCAGACCTTTTCGCTGATCCACTCCAGCGCACGTTTACGGCTATGGACATCAACATCGATCGCCGTGCGGGACAGCGGCAGTATGGATTCGAGTTCAATCACGATGGTGTCCGGTTGCGCGTCAGCCTCGAGCGTGGTGCCGTTCGACGGTCTTTTCCTTGTGCCGGAGCAGTTGGCGATCGAGCTTGTCGGCGAGTGTGTCGATTGCCGCGTACATGTCGTCCATGGCCGCATCGGCGAAGAGTTCAGCACCCGCTATATGGACCGTGGCTTCGGCCTTCTGTACCAGCTTTTCAACACTCAGCACGACATGCACGTTGGTGATGTGGTCCGAGTGACGCACCAGGCGTTCGAATTTGCCCCTGACATAGTTGCGCAGCGCGTCGGTGATATCGATGTGGTGTCCGGAAATGCTTAGCTGCATAAATCACTCCTGGCTCGTTTCATGTAGTTGCGTCTGCCTCTTCATGAGAGACGCCTGCGCTCGCTGGATGGTGGAATCCGCAGGGATTCGCGGTACTTCGCAATCGTCCGGCGTGCGACCTTGATGTTCTGTGCCGACAGCAGTGTCTGCAGTTGACTGTCGCTCAGTGGCTTGCGCGGGTTTTCTTCGGCTGTCAGTTTCCGAATGAGCGCCCTGATCGCCGTCGATGACACTTCCCCTCCGGTCTTGGTGGCGACATGGCTGGAGAAAAAGTACTTGAGTTCAAACACACCACGCGGCGTATGCATGTACTTGCGGCTGGTAACGCGTGAGATTGTCGATTCATGCATTTCTACCGCCGCAGCGATGTCGGCCAGCACCATAGGTTTCATCGCTTCTTCGCCGTAGTCGAGGAAGCCTCGCTGCATCTCGACGATCTTGCTGGCGACCTTGAGCAAGGTGTCATGGCGACTTTGCAGACTTTTCAGAAACCAGCGAGCTTCAGTGAGATGTTCGCGCAGATAGGTCGCGTCCGCCGCGCTGTTCACACTGCGGGCAAGTTCCGCGTAGTGTTCATTGAGACGGATGCGCGGAACGGCATCACCGTTCAGCTCGACACTCCAGCGATGGCCGCGCCGATTGACGACCTTGCGCACCACCACATCCGGCACGATGAACTCTTCCGGCCCTGTGTTGACCGTGGAACCGGGTCTTGGATTCAGCGACTGAATCAGACGGATGGTCTGATCGAGATCACTTTCATTTAGATGCGTTCTGGTGCACAGCGCCGAAAAATCGCGACCGGCCAGCAGATCGAGGTGATCGGTGACGATGGCCAGTGCCTGTTGACGCCACGGCGTATCTTCAGCGAGCGCTTGCAGCTGGATCAGCAGACACTCCCGCAGATCCCGGGCACCCACGCCGATCGGGTCGAAGTGCTGCACGAGTTTCAGAACCGCGATCACTTCGTCCGCGGAAACCTCTGCGCTATCGCCCGGTGACTGGTCGGCATTCAGCGAATCCACCAGGTCTTCCACCGTCGTCGTGAGGATGCCGTCCGTGTCGATCGCATCGATGATCATCGTGGCAATCACACGGTCGGCGGGAGACATCGGCGTGAGGTTCAGCTGCCACAGCAGATAATCGCCGAGGGTTTCCTGGTAGGTGTTGCGATCCTCGATATCCGGCGCTTCACCACCGGTGCCGCTGCTTTCGTAGACGTCGTCCCAGCGGCTGTCGACAGGCAGTTCTTCCGGCATGGCGTCCCCGGCATCGAGATCGACAGCCGCTTCGGCATTGACGCCCGCACTCGCCGCTTCCACGTCGGTATTCTGTTCCGCGGGTGTGAGGCTCTCGAATACAGGTCCTTCCGAATCTTCGTATTCAAGCAGGGGATTGTCCGTGACCATCTCCTGGATTTCTTCCTGGAGATCCAGTGTCGACAGCTGCAGCAGTTTGATCGCCTGCTGGAGCTGTGGTGTCATCGCCAGCTGTTGCCCGAGGCGCAGCGACAGGGATTGTTTCATCTGGATGATCGGCGGAGAGACATGCGTCGCGGGGCCATGCGCGAGATCAACACGGGTGGCTCTGGCATACAGGCTGGGTCGATCGGCGGATGGAAGGGCTGAAGCAGTTCACTAAATGCTGAATCCTTCTCCGAGGTATACGCTGCGTACGGTCTGGTTATTGAGTATGGACTGCGGTGTGCCATCCGCAATGATGTGCCCGTCACTGACGATGTAGGCGCGGTCACAGATATCAAGAGTATCGCGGACGTTGTGGTCCGTGATAAGTACCCCGAGCCCGCGTTCGGCCAGCCGGCGGATTTCCTTTTTGATTTCCGCAACGGAAATCGGATCGACTCCGGCGAAAGGTTCGTCGAGAAGGATGAACGCGGGTTGGGTTGCCAGTGCACGTGCAATCTCCAGTCGCCGCCGCTCACCGCCGGAGAGTTGCTCACCACGTGAATTGCGCACGGCGTCGAGATGAAACTCCTGAATGAGCTGTTCCCGGAGCGCAGTACGCTGTTTGCGGTTGATGTCCTTGCGCAGTTCAAGCACGGCCTGGATGTTGTCCTCGGTACTCAACGTCCGGAACACACTGGCTTCCTGAGGCAGATAACCGATACCTGACCGGGCCCGTTTGTGTACCGGTGCCCGGGTAAGATCCGCGGCGTTGACGGAGATTGTGCCTGCATCGGGTCGAATCAGTCCCACGATCATGTAGAAACAGGTGGTCTTTCCGGCGCCGTTCGGCCCGAGCAATCCGACGATTTCTCCCGTTCGAACCGCGAGGCTCACATCCTCGACAACCGTTCGGCGTCCATAACTCTTCTTGAGATTGGCCGCTTGCAACGTATTCAGCGTCGCTGACGGAACTGGAGCAACCGCTGCGGGTTGGGGGGCGTTCATGGGAATTCCCTGAGGATCTTGAGCCGGGGTCTTCAACGGGGTTGCCGCGCTGGCTGGAGGATCATACGTACCGGTCCGCGACTTTCAGCATGAGCATCCACTTTGCCGCCGACGATGTCATAACGAACCACGTCCCCCTTGAGTTCACTGCCCCGCTGCAGCAGGTGCGCCTTGCCCTTCAAGTCCAGTGCTTCAGTCTGTGTGTGATAGACGATTTCCCGGGCGTTGGCGTGTACATGGCCCTGGTTGTCTTCGAGCTGCTGCTGATAACGCGCAGGTGAACCGGTTGCGGTGATTCGCACCACCTGGTCTGCTTCGTACTCCACCACCATGGTATCGGCGACCACACGCAAAGTGCCTTGGTCGATGCGTACATCGCCTCGATAGATGAGTGTTTTCGCCTGCCTGTCCATCTCCGCGGTCTTGCCGACGATATGAATCGGTTTGTCGGAATCTTCCGGCAGCGCATGAAGGGCGCCCGCCAGAGGCAGTGTGGCGATCAGAACGGCACTCTTCCCAAGGGCCTTGAAACGTGTCGGCAGCGATCGGTGCGGGTGTGGCAATCGAATGGAGCTGGGAAGTACAACGACAAGGCTCATGAACTGGGCTGCTTCTTGAACTGATTGGGTAACACGATTGTGTGGACCGGTTTCTGGAGCTTCGATGATAGGAGCAGCTTTCCGGACTTTAGGTTGCCTTCCATACTGCTGGCCTGTGTACGACCTACATCGCTGTCGATCATAACATCGGTGGGAGAGCTCGCGAATTGGCGATCCGGATAGAGGTCCATCGTTTCTGATCGGATCGTCAGCAGGGGACGCCCGGTTGTTGCATCAAGCTGTTTGAGCACCACGGCGCGGCGCAACAAAACAACAGGCTCCTGTGTCCCGTCGGGTTTTTGCGTCTGCTTGATGGCGCCATCGAGGGAAACCACATCCCAGGGTGATCCGCCCGGAGTTTCCGGTTCAATGCGCAGACTGGGCGCACCGAGCAGGGTTTCATCGTGATTTTCGTACCGGGCCATTGCCGCGGCGTCGAGCTGGTAACGGATCTCGCCCGTGCTGGAAAACTCGGTGATGGTAGCGCCGCCAAGACGCAAATCCGGTTCACTTTGCAGGTCGGGCAGCACCTCGGGTTGCGCTGCTGGATCAGCGAGGGTCGATCCTGGTGCACCCGGCAGAAGCAGCCATGCCAGCGGGGCGGCCACCACGCAGAGCATCAGAAGCGCGCGCAGCAGGTTCATGTTGCTGCAAGGTTCATGCCGTCGTGCTCCACGACCACAGGCCGCGTACCTTCAGAGCATGTTCCGCCAGTTCCCGTACGACGCCGCGACCACCCGGAAGTGTGGTGATCCAGTCAGCACGGGCGAGCACTGCCGGATGAGCGTTCGGAACGGCGATGCCTGTTCCCGCAAGTTCAAAAAGGTCCAGGTCCGGGAGGTCATCCCCGACATGTGCGGTCAGTTCAGGGGGCGAGCCGATCCTTGTGTGGAAGTCGATAAAAGCGGCGCGTTTGTCAGATTGCCCCTGGTAGAGGTGGGTCACGCCCAGTTCCCGTGCCCGGCGGGCGACCACTGGAGATTCTCGACCCGTGATCCACGCAATTGTGATGCCGGCGTCGAGCAGCTGTTTGGTGGCTGCGCCATCCTGGACGTTGAAGGTTTTCAGCTCGCGTCCGTCATCCAGATAGGTGATGCCACCGTCCGTCAGCACGCCGTCCACATCGAAGGTGAAGGCCCGCAACTTTGCAAAATCCGGGTTCGTTCGGTCCACGTGTTGCCTCGCCGATAAGCGGGCAGCATAGCGCCACAGCGTTTCGGCGGCGACGCTGCTGCCTGACCAAAGGTGCACCCACTTTGGTCGCGCGGCACTTTTTCCCGCCCCAGCCTTGTTAATGCAGAGCGCTCCCCGGAAGATTGCGCAGCCGTTCGCCGGACGGCTGCCGTTCAGGCCGGCAGGTGTCTAATCCCCGGCGAATTTCACCCCCAACACACAGGAGTCCCCGGGTCGACCCGGAAACTGGCATGCGACAGGACTACGTCATCGAAGTCGAGGACTTGTGTTTCGTGCGTGGCGAAAAGGTGATCTTTGATCATCTCAACCTGAAGATCCGGAGAGGCGCCATCACTGCCGTGATGGGCCCCAGCGGAACCGGCAAGACCACGCTGCTGCGTGTCATCGGCGGTCAACTCAAACCGGACTCCGGCCGTGTTCTGCTCAACGGCAAAGACGTGTGCACGATGTCCCGGGACGAACTGTTCAGAGCGCGCCGCGATATCGGCATGCTGTTCCAGACCTCGGCACTCTTTACGGACATGAATGTCTTCGAAAACGTGGCCTTCCCGATGCGGGTTCACACCGACCTGCCTGAAGACACCATCCGTGATCTGGTTCTGATGAAGCTGAACGCGGTTGGATTGCGCGGCGCTCGGGATCTCAAACCCAGTCAGCTGTCTGGTGGTATGGCGCGTCGAGTCGCTCTGGCGCGCGCCATCGCGCTAGATCCGGACCTGATCATGTACGACGAGCCGTTCACCGGCCAGGATCCGATCTCCATGGGCGTGATCCTGACGTTGATCCGTGACCTGAACGATGCCCTTGGCGTTTCGACGCTGCTGGTCTCACACGATATCCACGAAACAGCCAGCATTGCCGACTACCTCTTTGTCATCGCCGACGGCAAGGTCATCGGTGAAGGCACGCCCAATGAACTTCGGGATCACCCATCGAGTCGAATCCACCAGTTCATGCATGGTGACCCCGATGGCCCGGTTCCGTTTCACTATCCCGCAGATGACTTCCGTTTCGACCTCCTGAGTGAGGTTGAGTAGTGGAAAATCTCCTCAGGCGCATTGGTGGCCGTACGCTCGGCCGCTTCCAGACTCTGGGTCGGGCCACCATCATGTGGATCCAGGCGATGGGCTGGATTCCGAAAACCGGCGAGTGGTCGCTGCTCATCCGGCAGGTGTATTCGATCGGCGTGCTGTCGATCGTGATCATCGGTTTGTCGGCATTCGCTATCGGCGCGGTACTGGCGCTGCAGTTCTACACGCAGCTTTCCCGGTTCGGCGCGGAAGATGCGGTCGGTGCCGGACTCGCGCTCGTCCTGCTGCGAGAGCTCGGACCGGTGGTGACCGGTCTGCTCTTCGCGGGACGTGCCGGCTCTGCGATCACCGCGGAGATCGGCCTGATGAAAACCACTGAACAGCTGTCGATCATGGAAATGATGGGTGTTGATCCGCTCAGAAGGATCGTGGCACCACGGCTCTGGGGCGGGATCATCAGCATGCCGCTCCTCACCGCGATCTTTAACATGGTGGCGATTTACGGCGGGGTTGTGGTCGGTGTGCAGTGGCTCGGAGCCGACGCCGGTGGCTTCTGGAGCGGTATGCAAAGTGCCGTTGAACCCTTGGAAGACATAGGCAAAGGCATGGTCAAGGCGGCCATCTTCGCGCTGGTCGTAACCTGGGTTGCCGTTTTCCAGGGTTACGATTGTGAACCTACAGCGGAAGGCATGGGCCTGGCGACGACAAGAACCGTGGTGACCTCATCGGTCCTGATCCTGGCGATAGACTTTTTCCTCACTCTGTTGATGTATGGAGACTTCTGATCATGCGCATGGGAACCATCGAGATCAGTGTCGGAGCATTCGTGCTGGCGGGGATCATTGCCGTGTTGTTCCTGATCGTTCAGGTCAGTGGCATCAATTTTTCCGAAGCGGATACGTCGTATACGGTGACCGCCCGATTCGACGATGTCGCCGGTCTCCGGCCGCGAGCGAAAGTCAGCATGGCGGGCGTGAACCTGGGTCGCGTCCGCGCTATTTCCGTTGATACGACCTATGGCGAAGCCATCGTTGAAATGGAGATCGATGGCGAGCCTGGAAACCTGTCTGCCGATACGAGTGCGAAGATCCTCACAGAAGGCATTCTGGGCGCGCGCTATATCGGGCTGTCACCTGGCTCAGAAGAAGACACGCTCAAGGACGGCAGTGAAATCACCGAAACCCAGGGTGCAATTGTTCTGGAAAACCTGATTGGCCAGTTTCTGACCAGCCTAGGCAAAGACTGACGGACCACCTGCAACGCGCCAGTACAGTTGCCGGTTGTGGGAGAATGCCAACCCTTCGCGCGAATGGATTGCATGTTGTTGTGGGACAGACCGGACTGGTCCGACCACGCAGAGTGATCCTGTTGGAAGAAAGGAGATAAAGATGCGGAACACCAATATTTCAATGCACGTTTTACTGTTTCTGCTCGGTATTGGCGCCGCGACTGCCTTACGGGCTGCGGATACAGGACCTGAATCGGTGGTACGTGCAACGTCGGACCGGGTGCTCGGTCTCATCGAAGAAGGCAAAACGTATATCGAGGAAGACCCGGACCGTTTTTACCGTGCTGTGCACGACGTGCTTGAGCCGGTAGTAGCGTTTGATGCGTTCGCACGCGGCGTGATGGGGCCGTTCTGGCGCGAAGCCACGCCGGCTCAGCGCACCCGCTTCATCGAAACGTTCAAGTGGGGACTGTTACGTACCTATTCGGCAGCGCTTACCGAATTCAGTGATGGCGATGTCGTCGTACTTGATCCGGACAAACCACCGCGTACGCCGGATCGGCGTGATGTACGCATGGAGATACGCACCTCGATAGGCGATGTCTATCCGGTGGTGTACGCCATGGCGATTGATGACCAGTCCCGGTGGCGCGTGCGTAACCTTGTTGTTGGTGGTGTCAACATCGGTCTGACTTACCAGAACCAGTTCAAGAGTGCGATGCGTGATCCCAAATACGGCGGCAGCATGGATCGGGTGATCGATAGCTGGGCAACTGTCGTCGAGGTCGAGAAGGCTCGCACCGCCGCAGAGGTTGATAGTGGTAGCCTGGGAAAAGCAGGCTAGAAAGACCGGTTGAATGGCATGTCGAATTCGTCGTTGTCAGGTGGGATCACGTTCGAGAACTTTTCGGTCATGCGGCAGCGTGGCATTGATCTCATTGATGCATCGTCAGGCGAAGCATGTCTCGACATCGGTGTAATTGACCACGCCAATACGTTGGCCGTAGGCGCGATGGTGGTGTGGTTCCGTCATGGAGAGCGCCGTAACACCAAAGTGACGTTCGTCAATGTTCCGGATGCGTTGCGCAAAATCATCCGGGTTTCCGGGTTGACCGACATACTGCTGAAGGAGGCGTAATGTCGCTGGAGCAGCGTATCGAAGAAGCCCTGGTGGCAGGATTCGCAGGTGCTGAGGTGTCGCTGGAGTTGTCCGGCAACAAAGCACTGATCGAAGTTGTCAGTGAGATCTTTTCGGGAAAGTCACGGGTGGAACGCAGCAAGCTCGTTTATCAGGCGATCGACGGGTTCATCCGAACGGGTGAATTGCATGCCGTCACCATTCGCGCACAGACGCCAGCCGAACATGGATAGGCTGCAGATAAGGGGCGGTCGGCCGCTCAATGGCCGGCTGAAAGTGTCCGGCGCAAAAAACTCTGCACTGAAGATCCTGGCTGCGGCGCTTTTGTCTGAAGGGCCTGTACGGGTCGGCAACACGCCGCACCTGCACGATGTCACCATCATGATCGAACTACTCGGCTGCCTTGGAGTAGATGTCACCGTGAATGATGGCGGTGGTGTTGAGTTGCATGCGGCTGCTATCCATTCGACCCGTGCGCCCTATGAACTCGTTAAGACCATGCGGGCTTCGTTTCTCGTGCTGGGGCCGTTGCTTGCCCGGTTCGGACAAGCGGAAGTCTCACTCCCGGGTGGGTGTGCGATTGGCGCGCGCCCCGTGGATCAGCATCTGAAAGGCCTGCAGGCTCTGGGCGCGCAGATCGAACTCGACGGCGGCTACGTCAGAGCGAAGAGCAACGGACGCCTGCGGGGTGCACCGATTCACATGGACATCGTCACAGTAGGCGGGACCGAAAACCTGCTGATGGCGGCAACGCTCGCTGAAGGCAGAACGACCATCGACAATGCGGCGCAGGAGCCGGAGATCGTCGACCTGGCCAACTGCCTCATCGCCATGGGCGCGCGTATTGAAGGCCACGGCACTTCACGCATCGTCATCGATGGTGTTGAGCAACTGTCGGGCTGCGATTATTCGGTGATGCCTGATCGCATTGAAGCAGGCACCTATCTCATTGCGGCTGCAGCGACCGGCGGTAGCGTTCGGCTCAGCGGAATCGGGCCCGAACTGCTGGACGCGACGATCGAACGTCTTGAAGCCGCGGGCGCAAAGGTGACTTCGGGGACGGACTGGGTAGCGCTCGACATGCAAGGCCGGCGCCCCAAGGCGGTTGATATCGAAACACGTCCCTATCCCGGTTTGGCCACCGATATGCAGGCACAATTCATGGCGATGGATGCCATAGCCGAAGGAACCAGCCGAATCCGTGAGACCATTTTTGAAAACCGCTTCATGCACGTGCAGGAGCTCAACCGTCTCGGTGCAAACATCGAACTCGTGAGTGCCTCTACCGCACTCGTGCATGGCGTCGAAACGCTCTCCGCGGCGCCAGTGATGGCCACAGATCTGCGTGCATCCTCAAGTCTGGTGGTGGCCGCGCTGGTGGCAGAAGGGACAACAGTCGTTGACCGGATATACCACATCGATCGTGGTTACGAGACCATCGAAGAAAAACTTCGGGCGCTTGGCGCTGATGTGATGCGTGTACGATGAGCCTGACAATTGCACTGAACCGCGGTCGTATTCTCAAGGAGTGTTTGCCGTTGCTCGCGCGCGCGGGCATCGAACCGCTGGAAGATATCCACTCCAGCCGCAAACTCATCTTCGAAGCCTCGGGTGGTCACCGGCTGATCATCGTTCGTGGTTCGGACGTTCCGACGTACGTTGAACACGGCGTTGCACACGTCGGCATCACCGGCAAGGACACCATTCTCGAGTATGGTGAGGGAGCAAGTTTCTACGAACGGCTCGATCTCGGCATTGGAAAGTGTCAGCTCATGGTTGCGGCGCCAACAGGGGCGCAATATGAAACCGGGCCTTTGCGTGTCGCGAGCAAGTTCGTAAACGTCAGCCGGACCTATTTCGAAGGTCTGGGACGACAGGCCACGATCATTCCGCTTTCCGGCGCCATTGAACTCGCGCCGCTGACCGGTCTTGCTGATGTGATCGTCGATATCGTTGATACGGGCAACACACTCAAAGCGAACGGTCTAGAAGCGCGCGAGATGATTGCGTCGATCTCCACGCGACTGATTGTGAACCGTGCGGCGCAGAAAACGCGTTTCGATGCGGTGCAGGATCTCATTCAGCGATTGCGGAACGTGACTTCCCGATGATGATTCGGCGTCTGGATACAGCAGCTGCGGGTTACGATGCTGCGCTTGATCAGTTAACCAATATTGATGAGCGCGAGGATCCGGCCATTGCCGACCAGGTTGCTGCAATCATCCGGGATGTGCGGGAACGTGGTGATACTGCGCTGCTTGAACTCACGGCACGCCATGACCGCTACCCGGCAAGGGACATCGCGCAACTCGAGATCGGAGCGTCGCGGCTAGAAGCTGCGTGGGCTTCTTTGTCAGCGGAACAGCGCGAGTCGTTGCAGCTTGCGCATGATCGGATCCGGCAGTACCACCTGCGGCAGGAAACCCCGGACATTCTTTATTCGGATGAACTGGGTAACCGCCTGGGTCAACGCTGGACGCCGATTGACCGAGTCGGTGTTTATGTTCCCGGCGGACGTGCCGCCTATCCGTCGTCCGTACTGATGACAGTGGTGCCAGCGCGTTGTGCAGGTGTTGATGAAGTGATTCTCGTGGTGCCGTCGCCAGAAGGGGTACTCAACCCGCTCGTGCTCGGTGCTGCTCATCTGGCTGGTGTAGAGCGGTTGTTCACCATTGGTGGTGCCCAGGCAATCGCTGCGCTGGCCTTTGGTACTCAGACGGTGCCGCGCGTAGACAAGATTGTTGGCCCAGGCAATGCCTGGGTGGCGGCGGCGAAGAGGCAGGTGTTCGGGCGTGTTGGCATCGATTCCATCGCCGGTCCTTCGGAAATTCTGGTCATAGCGGATGACTCTGCTGATCCCGAGTGGATCGCCATGGATCTGTTTTCCCAGGCCGAACATGACACCGTCGCACAGAGCCTGCTCCTTTCACCCGATTCACAGTTGTTGGACGCGGTTTCACGGGCGATCGATCGCCTGCTGCCGCAGCGTCGCCGGAAACAGATCATCACGGAATCGCTTGCAGGCAGAGGCGCGCTGATAAAGACCCGGGATCTGCAAGAAGCCGCCATGGTTGCCAACCGGATTGCACCGGAACACATCCAGCTCATGGTGCGCGACCCGGAAAAGTGGCTGCCGCAGATCAGGCATGCAGGAGCGATCTTCCTCGGCGCGAATGCTGGCGAAGTACTCGGTGACTACATCGCCGGGCCATCTCACGTGTTGCCCACCTATGGAACTGCAAGGTTCTCCTCACCTCTCTCGGTTTATGACTTTCGCAAGAGAAGCTCGGTGATCGAGTTATCAGCTCGGGGTATCGCCGCTCTGGCTCCCTCGGCTGTGCACATTGCAACAGCGGAAGGTCTTGAAGCCCATGCGGAGGCGGCGGCGATCCGGTTGCGCGGATAACTAACATCCCGCTCGCGATCCTCTGTCAGGGTGCGGCCGCTTCCGGCTCCTCGCCGGATTACGCGGGGCGCTCCTCGACCGTCAGCGTGGTCTCCCGGATTTCGCGCCGTCGCTCAATGGTTAGCATAATTTTCGCGCCTGGCTCCAGCCGGGCGATCAGGCGACCCAGTTCGTTTGCGCCGTGCAGCATCCTGTCGTTGATCGCCAGCAAGCCGTCATCAGGCACGATGCCGGCGCGAGCAGCGGGGCCGTTGGCGTCGACTGCGGTGATGCGAAGCGCGGGGCCGGATTTTTCGTCAGCCGGCGTTTCTTCCACCTCCAGTCCAAGCCAGGCGCGGCGAACCCGGCCATCACGGATCAGGCTGTCGAGGACCCGCTCGATCAGGTCTGCAGGAATCGCAAAGCCAATGCCCTGTGCTGCGGTGGCGTGATTGAGTATGCGGGTGTTGATGCCGATCAGTTCACCTCGCTGGTTGATCAAGGCTCCGCCGGAATTTCCCGGGTTGATGGCCGTGTCCGTTTGAATGAAGTCGTCCCAGGGACTTTCGCCGTCGTTGGCGCGGCCGAGTGCGCTGACGATTCCCTGGGAAACTGTCTGGCCGATGCCGTATGGATTGCCGATGGCCAGTGCGATGTCGCCGACCTTTACGGACCCTACTCCTGCTGGCTTGATCGCCTGCAGGTCGTCAGCGTCGATACGGACGACTGCAAGGTCTGTTTCCGGGTCCCGGCCGACCAGCTTAGATGAAAGAAGGCGCCCGTCCGCGAGACCAACACGAATGTCATTGGCACGCGCGATGACGTGGTCGTTGGCGATGATTTAGCCATCGCGCCGCAGAATCACGCCGGAGCCGAGCGCGCGTTCGCGCCTCCCGGCTTCTGTCTCGATCCGGCTGCTGCACCATCGCCGGTAGTGTTCATCGTCACAGAACTTCGGGCGAACTGCGCGTTCGGAATAGAGGGTGACGACGGCAGGCGCGGCGAGTGCAACCCCGGCAGCAAAACCAGTCATGGTGATTTGTGGCGCACTTCGATATCCGAACTCCAGGACTAATGTCGCCACCAATACGCCCAGCAGGGCTGACAGCGCGGCCACTGTCCAGGTTGACAACCGCGCAGTCGTTTGCATGGTGACGAGTTTCCCTTTCGAACGGACGTTTGCTACGTGAAATTGCCTGGATCGGGTAAAGTCCGGCGCCGATTCGTTCCAGACCTCAACCATGCGACCGATCGAAAGATATCGTCACGCCGCCGAAACCGGAGCAATTTCCGAGGATCTGGCGCAGGTGGAAGTGATGCATTCTCTCGATCGGCTGTATGCGGAGCTCGTCGCTGCGCCTGCGCAGGAAGGTCTCTTAGGTCGTTTGTTGGCGCGCTGGCGACAACCTCAGCCGAATCCCCGTGGGTTGTATATCTGGGGTGGTGTGGGCCGCGGCAAGACCATGCTCATGGACTGGTTCTGTAGCAGCCTGCCTCCCGGTCTTGGGATGCGGATGCACTTTCATCGCTTCATGCAACGGGTCCATCACGACCTCACCCGGCTCAAAGGCACGCCGAATCCGCTGCAAAAAGTCGCTGACGGGTTTGCCGCAGAAGGGCGGGTGCTCTGTTTTGACGAGTTCTTCGTGTCCGACATCGGTGACGCGATGCTGCTCGGTGAGCTGCTGAAAGCGTTGTTTGCCCGCGGCGTCCTACTCGTCGCCACTTCCAACGTCGAACCTTCTCGCCTCTATGAAAACGGGCTGCAACGCAGCCGGTTTCTGCCGGCGATCGAGGCGCTACTCCAGCATGTGGACGTTTTGCGCCTCGATGCCGCGATGGACTACCGGCTACGGGTGCTGCGCAAGGCAGAGCTTTACCACTGCCCGCTGGATGCGGCGGCAACGGAATCCCTTGAAAGCAGCTTTCGAGCCCTGGCAGCGGACAAACCGAGGGAGAGCATCGCGCTCTTGATCGAAGAGCGGGAGATTCTCGCCCGCAAGGTCGCGGATGATGTGGTCTGGTTTGATTTTCCCGCCATCTGTGAAGGCCCCCGCAGCCAGAACGACTACATCGAGATCGCCCGGGAGTTCCACACTGTGCTGATCGGCGACGTGCCGGTTTTCGATACCCAGAAAGAGGATGCGGCACGGCGGTTCATCTCGCTGGTCGATGAGTTTTATGACCGTTCGGTCAAGCTCATCGTCTCCGCCGCGGCCCCGATCCACGGTCTATATCAGGGCCAACGACTGCGGTTCGAATTCGAACGGACTCAGTCTAGGCTGCTCGAAATGCAGTCAGAGGACTACCTTGGCCGGTTGCACAAGGCGTGATGCCGGAGGCTCGGGCTGACCGGCTTCCCGACCTCTTTCAGGTTGTTTTGGCCAGGGGCCTTCGCTAATATCCGCCCTCCCAAAAATCCGGGGGCGGATGCGCCTTGAAAACTATCAGCATGAAGCCCCATGAAGTTCGCCGCGACTGGGTCGTTATCGACGCCCAAGACCAGGTGATCGGCCGAATCGCCACCGAGGTGGCACGCCGACTTCGTGGCAAGCACAAGACCTGTTACACACCGCATGTGGATACCGGTGATTTTGTCATCGTCGTAAACGCTGCCAAGGTGAAATCCACGGGTAATAAGGAACAGGACAAGATGTACTGGCGGCACACCGGCTATCCCGGTGGCATCAAGTCGACCGCGCTAGGCCGCATGCGGGAAACGCACCCCGAAAGGATTATCGAGATCGCGGTAAAGGGGATGTTGCCAAAGAACCCGCTGGGGCGGGCAATGTTCCGCAAGCTCAAGGTCTATTCGGGCGCCGAGCATCCGCATATCGCCCAGCAGCCGAAAGCGATTGCAGTCTGACAGAGACTGCCGCAGCAGCCTGAATCGCCGAACCGTAGGGTTTGAGCGAGTGCAGGACGGCTGCGGGAACTAGCGCTGATTGGATGTGCGAGATGGGCTTGAAAGGCAACGGGTCCTCGACATAGGTGAATCCGCTGATTCACATTTTGGATAACTGACAGAGACTATCGGCATGGCAGAAGTGGATTACGGCACGGGTCGGAGAAAGACGGCAGCTGCCCGAGTGTTTGTTCAAGGTGGGACCGGTCGGATCCTTGTCAACAACACACCGCTTGATGAGTACTTCGGACGCGAGACGTCACGCATGATCGTGCGTCAGGCGCTCGAAGTAGCCAACGTCACAGGCAACGTCGATGTGGAGGTCACCGTGCGTGGTGGTGGTTCGTCAGGCCAGGCTGGAGCCATTCGACACGGGATCGCCCGCGCACTTGTTGATCGAGACGAGACGCTTCGTGGGCCGTTGCGACAGGCTGGATTCCTGACAAGGGACGCGCGTGAGGTTGAGCGCAAGAAGGTTGGTCTGCACAAGGCGCGCAAGCGTCCGCAATACTCGAAGCGGTAATCCGCTCGGGGCTCTGTCAGCTTCGAGTCCCGAGGTTCTCTTTTTAACTGCGAGACGGGAGCCCCGATTCCGACCCGTGTGTTAAAATTCTCCAGCGAAATCTCAGACCTTACCTCAGTCGGGAGCTGAACGTTGACAAGCGCAAATGGTTCAACTGCTGACACCGCTCATGGTGTTGGTCCGGTTGACAAGGACCGCCGTTATTTTCTGATCGGAGCCACTTCTGCTGTAGCCGCCCTCGGAGTTGTCGGGGCTGCAGTTCCCTTCGTCGCCTCCTGGAGTCCGAGCGCAAAAGCCCGCGCCATGGGTGCACCGGTGAAGATCGATATCTCCCGCCTGGAACCCGGGCAAATGGTCGGCCCCATGCCAGCGTGGCGTGGCAAACCCGTGTTTGTGATGTCCCGTACTGCGGAAGTGATCGAGCGATTGAAGAGCCCGACGCAAAATCTTCAGGATCCACAGTCTGAGCGGCCGATGCAGCCTGACAGTTCGAAGAACGCGTGGCGTTCAACCAAGCCGGAGATCGGCGTCTACCTCGGTCTTTGTACACATCTCGGTTGTTCGCCGAAGTACTACCCGGTAGTGGGTGCCACGGATTGGGACGGTAACTGGCAAGGGGGGTTCTTCTGTCCCTGCCACGGATCGGTGTTTGACCTTGCTGGGCGTGTGTATGCCGGTGTCCCGGCGCCCGACAATCTTGAGGTTCCGCCATACCGGTATGAGACCGATACGGTGATTGTGGTTGGCGAAGGCGAGGGGGCTGCCTGATGCAGAAGGAAACGCCGGCGCAGGGCAAATACGTGCGTATGTGGTTTGATTTTATGGAGTGGGTAGACGCCCGTTTCCCGGCAACGGAAACGTTCGAATACCACATGTCGAAGTACTACGCGCCGAAGAACTTCAACTTCTGGTACTACTTTGGCTGGCTCGGGATCGTTGTCCTGATCATGCAGATCCTCACTGGCGTCTGGCTGACAATGAACTACGTGCCAAGTGGTGCCGAAGCATTCGCATCTGTCGAATACATCATGCGCGACGTGGAATATGGCTGGTTGCTACGTTACTTGCATTCCACCGGGGCATCGTTCTTCTTCATTGTGGTTTATCTGCACATGTTCCGCGGGTTGATGTACGGCTCGTACCGTAAACCCCGCGAGCTGCTGTGGCTGATTGGCATGGCGATCTTCGCGACGCTGATCGTCGAAGGTTTCTTCGGCTATCTGCTCCCCTGGGGCAACATGAGCTACTGGGGCGCACAGGTGATCGTGTCGCTGGTTGGGGCTATCCCCGTGGTTGGTGGCGACCTGATGGAATGGGTGCGGGGCGACTTCCTGATGTCTGAAATCACGTTGAACCGCTTTTTCGCGCTGCACGTGATCGCGTTGCCTTTGGTTCTCGTGATACTCGTATTCGTTCACCTGGTTGCACTTCACCACGTCGGCTCGCTCGGGCCAGACGGGATCGAGATCAAGAAAAACAAGGGGCCGGACGGTGTACCTGTAGATGGCATTGCGTTCCACCCGTACTACGTTGTGCACGACATCCACGCCACCGTGGTCTTCCTGTTCATTTTCTGCGTGGTGGTGTTCTACTTCCCTGATGGCGGTGGGTATTTCCTCGAAAAACCGAACTTCGAAATGGCTGACCCGCTGAAGACACCTGACCACATCGCGCCGGTCTGGTACTACACACCGTTCTACGCGATGTTGCGGGCAGCGACTTACCCGCTGCTTGGGCTTGACGCCAAGTTCTGGGGATTCGTGGTGATGGCTGGTGCCATCGTATTGCCAGCGGTGCTCCCTTGGCTTGATCGTTCTCCAGTCAAGTCGATTCGGTACAAGGGCATGTGGTCGAAAGTGATGCTTGGCCTCTTCGTGATCAGCTTCGTGGTGCTCGGCTATCTGGGTACCATCGCCCCCTCGCCCGCTGCCACAGCCGTGGCGCAGATTGGGACGATTGTCTACTTCGCCTATTTCGTGCTGATGCCGTGGTATACCCGCATCGAAAAGACCAAGCCTGAGCCGGAGAGAGTGACGTCATGATCCCATCACGAATCTTTCGACTCCTGGTTCTGTTCGGCGGTTTGATCGCCGTGATCGACGCGCAAGCGGCAGGTGGCACCAAGTACCCGCTCGAACCGATTGATACCGACGCGCGTAATTTGCCGTCGCTTCAGCACGGCGTGAAGCTCTACGTGAACTACTGTCTCGGCTGCCACAGTATGAAGTTCCAGCGATACGAGCGTACGGCAAATGATCTCGGCATTCCCCACCAGGTAGCCCTCGATACCCTAGTTTTCACTGGTCAGAAGATCGGTGAGCTGATGGTCAACGGCATGAACCCCGAAAAATCCAAGGCATGGTTCGGCAACCCTCCTCCAGACCTCACCATGGTCACTCGAGTACGTGGTGCGGATTGGGTGTATACCTATCTGAAGACGTTTTACATCGATGAAAAACGACCCCTTGGTGTGAACAACAAGGTTTTTGAGAACGTGGGGATGCCTCATGTCCTGCTGCCTCTGCAAGGCACTCAACGCATGGGCTGCATTCAAAAGCCGGTGATTCTGCCGACGGGTGCCGAAAAACGTGACCCGCTCGTTCCAGGCAAGCCCATCACCGAAGAGAAGTGTGGGGAGCTGTATCTGGAGGAAGGCACGGGGTCGATGACGCCGGCCGAATATGATGCCGCCATTTATGACCTTGTGAACTTCATGGCCTATGTAGCAGAGCCGGAGAAGCTAGAGCGTCACCGTCTTGGCATTTTTGTCCTGCTGTTTCTGATCATCCTGGGGGTGTTTACGCACCTGTTGAACCGGGAATACTGGAAAGACGTTCACTGACAGCCGTCGGCCCTGGCGTTTGCGGGGCTCTGGTACCAATTGTCCACCGAGGCCCTTTTGGGGCCTTCCGTGCTTTGAAGCGCGGTTGTTTCGGAGTAACCCAACGTGCATATGAGCATTGTGACCAAACGTTCGACGATGGCGTTCTTTTCCGACGCCCGCGATCACTACTGCCATCGCGTGCGAATGGTGCTTGCCGAGAAAGGCGTGACTGTCGAAGTCATTGACATCGACCCGGGCAACAAGCCGGATGAGCTTGCCGAAGTGAACCCGTACAACAGTTTGCCTACGTTGCTCGACCGGGATCTCGTGCTCTATGAGCCGAACGTCATCATTGAATATCTTGATGAGCGTTTCCCGCATCCGCCGTTGCTGCCGGTCTATCCGGTCCAGCGGGCCTTGTCTCGCCTCTGGATTACCAGAATCGACAAGGAGTGGTCTACCAAGGTGGATCTGCTCATGGCTGGAAAAGGTCGGGAAGCACTTCTCGACAAAGCTCGCAAGGAACTTCGCGAAAGTCTGATCGCCGTGGCTCCGATTTTCAACGAGCGCCCGTTTTTCATGAACGACGAATTCAGTCTTGTTGATTGCTGTGTTGTGCCGCTGCTATGGCGATTGAAAGAAATCGATATTGCTCTGCCTGAGCGGACTACCAAACCTATGCTCCGTTACATGAATTCGATGTTTGAGCGCCCCTGTTTCCGTGACAGCCTGACGGAGGCTGAACTGGAAATGAGGGAGTGAGTCCAAAACGCCCCTATCTGCTGCGGGCGTTGATCGAGTGGATTATCGACAACAACCAGACCCCTTACGTACTGGTTGAAGCGGGTGCAGGTGTTCAAGTACCGGAGGGATACGTCAACGACGGGCGAATTGTGCTCAACGTTTCTCCGTTGGCAATCCGCAACCTGTCGATCACCAATGACTTTGTGATGTTCGGCGGCCGGTTCGGCGGGCAGTCGTTTCCGGTGAGTGTTCCCCTGCACGCGGTAATGGCGGTCTATTCGAAAGAGTCTGGAGAGGGCTCCCTTTTTGAGCCGGAGTATCCGGACAAGAGCACGCAGCAGGTTAGCGCGCCAGAACGGACCGAGCAGAATTCATCAGCCGATGCCGTAGGCCCATCGGGAGTTCTAACGAGCGTTAAACCACCACCAAAGAGTCGAGCCCATCTCCGACCGGTCAAATAATCCAACGTCGGAGTGGTGCGGGACGCACGGTCTCAGCCGTCGATGTATTCAAAGACCTTAACGATCTTCTGGATTCCGTAGACCGTACTTGCGACTTCTACTGCCTGATCCGCCTGTGCTCGAGGCAACATTCCCATCAGATAGACCACGCCGTTTTCGGTGACTACCTTGATTTTTGAACCAGGGACTTCCTTGGTTGCGACCAGTTTGCTCTTCACTTTGGAGGTGATGTAGGCATCGTTCGTGCGGGCAGGGTATGAGATCGGCCCGCCGATGGTCAGCTCGTTGTGGACCGTGCGCACTCGGTCGATCCCCTGCGCAACGGCTGCAGCCTGCTCCCGCAGCGCTTCGGATGACACCTGGCCAAGCAGCAGAATCAACCCGTTGTAGCTGACGGTATACAGATTGGTATCCTGGTAGTCCTGGTTTGACTCTCGGATCCGTCGCTCGACGACCCTTTCGAGTAGCTCATCGTCAATCGCCTGTCCGGGCGTGCGGATGCGGGGATCGTTGGAAAAAACGCAAGCCGAAAGCAGGCTCACCAGAAGCAGAATTGAAACCGGTCGAATCGTCATCATGGGTGAAAGCGTTCCTTGTCCATTGAAGGCGCGGAAAATAGTGTGGCTGCGAAATCGACATCACGTCAAATCGGCAACGGTGATTTTGATACGCCCGGTGTCGGCCAATGAAACCCTGTGCCGTGAGAAAGATCCTCCTCTGCTTGTGAATGTCGACTGAATCGAGGCCTCAACCGAAGGCTACGTTTGACCGCAGGCGCACTTCGAGAAAAACCAGCAGGTCTTCGCGACTGGCGATGATGTCAACTTCGCCGCCGCGCAAAGCATAGTTGCGCTTAAGGATGCGATAGCCATGGAAGAAAACGAGACCAGCGCAAACAAGCTCCGCGAAGCCACCGGACCGCATCGATCACCTAGTTTGCGGTGATGAATGGATGCAGCGCACCATTGTGGAAGGTGCCAAATGACTGCACACGCCTCACGACCTGATTTTCATCCAACAACAGAAGACCACTTGCGCCCCAGATGGTGCGGACATTCCCGGTTTCAGATGACGGTAGTCTGCGGAGGAGACGGTAAGCGTCCGCTCCCAACGCGAAGAAACTGATATCGGCGGCGCTCTGGCCCAGCCACGAGCGGCGCAGGGCATGGTTGAAGCCGTTCTGAGCAAACATCACGGGAAGATAACTGACTGTAACCTTCCCCAGCCCTGCTACGTCGTTCGCGCTGCGGAAAGACTGGGTTCCCATATAAGCATCAATCCGGCCGAACGAGTGATAGGACAGCGCCGGTCCCAGGGTGCTCGTCTGCACGGGTTCGGTAAAGGCGACTATCGCGTCGAAGTCGTGTTGTTTGTCTGGACTGATGATGACGGGAAGCCCGGTTATCGCCCGGATACTGTTTTTACGGATGAACTTCGGTGTTGAGACCAGTGCACCACCGACCAGCCCCGTCAGCTCTCCAGCGCTTCGAACCCGCAGAATCTGCGGATCGCGACCACCGACGGTAGTGATCTGGCTCATCGCCCGATCAGCCCAGCCTGTCTGCGAAACCACGAACAGAGGTCGTTGGTAGCGTCGTGCGTGCAGCCGTTCGTTGATAGATTTGGCCTCGTCTTCGATTGCGATGCCCATCTGAAAGAACGAGTTCGGCGTAGATGTCGTGCGGTTCCCTGAATAGTTGAGCGCAATCACCGGGATACCGGGAGGATTCATCAGCAGTGCTGAAACACCTTCACGCAAAACCGGGCCAATGATGGTGGTTGCGCCGTCCTTCAGCGCCTGTCCGACCAGCTCGCTGATCGGTGTGGTGGCCGCATCGTAGAAGCGCAAGGAGGGAAAGCCGGAGGATTCCACGTGGGACGCACCCTCGGTGATGTGCGCCGAAACAATGCCGTCACGAACTGCGCGACCGATGGGTTGCAGCTGACCGGAAAGTGGCAGAAAGACTGCAACCCGGGGCGGCTCGCTGCTCCTGCCAACATCAAGATAACGGAGCGCTTTCGGCAATGCGATCGCGGCTGGATGCTTCGAAAACCGCAACTTCCATGCGGCCCATGCCTTCTGTTCCGAGGAAAGAGCGGTCGCAGCCCGGACGAGTTGCAACAAGGCAATCCACCCAGTGGCGGTTTGGCTGTCTGCGGAGGCTTCAGCGAGCGTTTGAAGCTCCTGTTCCTGCGACGCTGAAACCAGAGCCATCCAGATCTGATCATTCATCGAAGTCTGATCTGTTTCCGGTTCGGCGCTGCGGGTGAGCTGTTGGAACACGCAGGCGTAGTCGTTGCGCGCTTCGCAGAGTTGCGCACGCAATCGTGAGGCCTCTGCTTCGTCCAGTGCCGGATTCGCGAGCCAATCAAGGGGCTCCCTGATGAGACCAAGGCTGATGGAAGACTCAACACGCAGACGAGCCGTACGACTGGCAGAGTTCGGGTCTGCTTTTTCGAGTTGGATACTTCTCAGCAAGGCGTGGGCGAGGTATGGATCTCCAGAAGCCACGTGCATTTCGGCGGCATCGAGTATCGGCGCGAGATTCTGCGCACCAGCGAGTGGGGTCGCGGAAACCTTTTTCTCGCTCGCCTGTCGTTCGACGGTCGTTGCCGGGGCATTGCGGGCGATGCGGTCCGGTTGTGGCGTGCTTTGACAACCGGAGCTTGTCATGATGACCAGTGAACAGAGCAGAAAAACTGAACAGGCTTTCGCGGACATGCGTTTGGAATCCGGTGTTATCTATGTCGTCGCGACTCCCATTGGAAACCTGGACGACATGACGATTCGAGCCGTCAATGTCCTCAAGTCGGTTGGGATAATCGCGGCAGAGGATACCAGACAGACACGCATACTGTTGTCGCACTTCGGCATCGGTGACAAGCGACTGGTTTCGTTGCATGAACACAACGAATCGGAGCGAGTAGAAGAGCTGCTGCAGTTAACTGCCGACGGAGAAACCCTGGCCCTGGTTTCAGATGCGGGGACGCCACTGGTATCCGATCCTGGCACCTTGCTGGTTCAGGCGGCGTGGAAAGCCGGCGTGCGACTCATTCCCGTCGTCGGGCCTTCCGCTCTGACGGCGTTGCTCAGTGTTTCCCCATTCGGGGCGAACGCTGTGCGTTTTGCGGGTTTCCTCCCCACGAAGCCGGGTCCACGAAAAGAAGCGATTGTGGAGATGGGTTGTTCAGACGGCGCTGTCATCTTCTTTGAGGCGCCGCGCCGTATCGTCGAAACGCTCCGGGTTATTGCCGAGGTGTTTCCTGATCGTGCGTTGCTGGTGGGTCGTGAACTGACGAAGATGCATGAAGAGATACTCCTCGGGACAGCGCACGAACTCCTGCCTAGCATCGAAGCCGAACACCGCGGCGAATTCGTGTGTCTGGTTTCAGGTGCAAACGACGGCAAAAACGGGAATCAACACCGCAAGGAGATCACTCGACGACAGTTGATCGACGTGCTGGGTAAGGATTTACCGCCTCGAAGCCTCGCCCGCGTAATCGCCCGACTTTTTGATGTCCCTTCTCGCGAGGTTTATCGAGAGCTCACGGGTGGTTCGGCAGATGAGTAGATAGAATGGTGGGCGAAGAGCCGGCCAGGCAGTCGCTCGCAGGGTTCTGCAGTAAAACGCAGGAACGTGCGGGAGGAAAGTCCGGGCTCCAGAGGACAGGACGCCAGGTAACGCCTGGGGGATGCGAGTCCACGGAAAGTGCAACAGAGAGCAGACCGCCCAAGTCGACGGTGAAAACCGCCGACCGGCAAGGGTGAAACGGTGCGGTAAGAGCGCACCGCGCACATGGCAACATCGTGCGGCATGGCAAACCCCGTCCGGAGCAAGACCAAATAGGGATTCCATGACGTGGTCCGCGTCGAATCCGGGTAGGTCGCTGGAAGGTGGTGGTGACACCACTTCAAGAGGAATGGCTGCCTCCTGGCCCGTGCCAGAAGACAGAACCCGGCTTATCGGCCGGCTCTTCGCTTCAATTTGGTTATTTCAACCGATTTCTTTATCGCCAATTCTCTTCTTACTTAAAGTGAAATCTAGAAAACGACATTAGCCGCCAGATTTATATAGCCAATGATCATTGGACGCGGAATGTTCGGAATTCCCTTGAAATTCCGCGAGTTACTTCAATACCGGCTTTGATTTCTTCTGTAGCAAGACTATAGTGGCGGAGGTGATAGAAAGTGGGTGGAAGTGCTGGATTGTGGGTGGCTCGCCTGTCTTTTGGGGCCACGTGCGCACATGAAACGATATGTTCCGCGGGATTCATACATCAACTCTCGATGCAAAAGGGCGACTGGGCTTGCCCGTTCGTGTGCGCGAGAGTCTGAACGGGGTCTCGGGCGCAGATATCGTTGTCACGATCGATACTCAAGAAAAGTGCCTTCTGCTCTATCCACTCGCCGAGTGGGAAATCGTTCAGGAGCGTATCCAACAGCTCCCCAGCCTTGATGAGACGTCGCGTGGCCTGCAGCGATTGTTCCTCGGCTACGCGACTGACCTACAGATAGATGGAAACGGCCGGGTGCTGATGCCTGCCATGCACCGCGATCACGCTGGTCTCGATAAGGCCGCCGTGATTGTCGGCCAGGGTAACAAGTTCGAGGTCTGGTCCGAAGACAACTGGAACACCCAACGCGAGTTCTGGTTGACGAACAACCGGGAGGCGCTGCGTCGGGCCAGCGGGGCGATTCTCGATGTACGGGTCTGATCCGGGGCTCAAGTCCGAAGGGCGTCACGCGCCGGTCTTGCTCGATGCCTGCGTTGACGCGCTTGTCAGTATCGACGTCCCCTCCGGGCGGGTGTTTGTTGATGGGACCTTTGGGCGTGGTGGTCACGCACGGGAAATCCTGAACAGGATCGCGCCTCTCGACCGGCTGGTGGTCATCGACAGGGATCCGGAAGCCACTGCGGTGGCAGTTGAGCTCGCCAAGAACGACAGCCGCATCATCGTTGTTCAGGGCACCTGGGAAACGGCAATCGGGAAACTGCAATCACTTGGCGTCAACACCTGGCACGGTGTGCTGCTCGATCTCGGTGTTTCATCCCCCCAGCTCGATGATGCAGCCAGAGGATTCAGTTTCCAGGTAGACGGGCCGTTGGACATGCGAATGGATCCACATGTGGGAACCAGTGCAGCGGATTGGCTCAATAGTGCTGATGAAAAAGACATTTCCAGGGTGCTCTTCGAATATGGCGAAGAGCGGGAAGCCCGACGAATCGCAAAAACTATCTGCGCGCACCGCCCACTCCATCGAACGTCCGACCTTGTCGAGGCGGTTCGCCAGGCTGTGCCCGTTCGAGCCGGTCGCAAACACGAAGCAACGCGCACTTTTCAGGCGATTCGCATCAGCGTCAATGACGAGCTCGGCCTTTTACAGCGGAGTCTACCGAGATTCTTCAGTGGCCTCGCAGCGTCTGGTCGGCTGGTGGTGATCAGCTTTCATTCGCTCGAAGACAGAATCGTCAAACAGACTTTTCGCACGCTCGCCTCTCCACCCGGGCTGCCACGACACTTACCGATACGCGCTGACCAGCTTCGCCCCCCGGCGCGATTGTTGGGAAAATCGATTGCGCCGGAACCCCGGGAGATTCTCTCCAATCCGCGTTCCCGTAGTGCGCGGCTGCGAATTCTGGAGCGGCTGTCATGACTGATCGGAACAGCTCCAGTGACCTCGCGAAGATCGGCCTGTGGTTTGTCCTCTCAGCGACGATTACCGGTTCCGCGATCCTCGCAGTGAACGCCACCGACAAAGTGCGCGCACTGCACGGGGAACTCCAGGCTGCAATTGCCGCCCATGACGAACAGATGAAGGAGCAGTCGCGGTTGCTTCTCGAGCGCAGTGCCCGCGTGGCGTTACCGGAGGTTGAACAGGTCGCGACGGAACAACTCGGGATGAAGTTTCCAGCCACTGCAATGCGGCTCGAACAATGAACTGGCGGCACAACGTCATGGTCGGGTTGTTCGTCGCCGGAACCGCGTGGTTAGGCTGTCATGTAATCGCGCTGGCATTGGCCCTACCGTACTCCGATCCGGAGTTCCTCCGGCGTGAAGGTGACAAGCGGTCCATCAGGACCGAAGAAATTTCGGCGCAGCGAGGCGTCATCCGGGATCGTTGGGGCGAGCCTCTCGCAGTCAGCACACCGGCATACAACGTCTTTGTCGATCCCAGCGTGAAAGTGCCGGATGAGGACAGATGGGCGGAACTTGCCGCGCTGACTGGGTTGAGGGTTACCGATTTGCCTGGCCGATTCGCCGACAGGGATCGCCGCTATGTACTGCTCAAGCGCCGGGTGAGCTGGGAGGAGATGCAGCAGATCAAGGCTGTCAAGATCGCCGGCGTGAATTTCGGCACCGTCTACCGACGCTATTACCCGGCGGGAGAAGTTTCGGCGCATGTCGTCGGCGCGTCTGGTTTTGTTGAGGCTGCATCAGAAGAGGTGGGTCGCGAAGGTGCCGAAGTCAGCTTCGATGATCATCTGCGAGCGTCCGCCGGACGCAAGCTCGTACTGCGCGACCGGCGCGGCGAGAACGTTCGCGTACTGCGTTATCTCGCTTCTCCCAGGGTCGGAAAGGACCTCACGCTCTCGATAGATCTTCGCCTCCAGTACGTCGCCTACCGAGAGCTGAAATCGGCTGTTGCAGGCCACGATGCAGTGGCCGGCACTGCCGTGATTCTCGACGTGGAGACCGGCGATATTCTTGCGCTGGTCAATGCGCCGTCGTACAACCCCAATGGCGGCATTCCTGCGGGGGCCCGTGGCGTCCGCAACATTGCCGTGACCGACAAGATCGAGCCCGGTTCAACGGCCAAAGTGTTTGCAGCGTTGGCCGGTCTTGAGACAGGTCGATACTCCCCCGACTCGATGTTCGACACGGCGCCCGGGTACATCATGGTTCGTGGCAAGACCGTCAAGGACCCGCTCAACTACGGTGATCTTTCGTTGCGTGGCGTGCTGGCAAAGTCCAGCCAGGTAGGGATCATCAAGCTTGCACTCGATCTCGAGCGGGATGCAGTTTACAAGACTTTGCTACGCGCTGGATTTGGTGAGCCCGTTGGCAGCGGATTACCACGAGAGTATTCCGGTCGACTGTCTCCGGAAGGGCTGCGCAGCGATCTCGTACGAATCAACTTCGCCTACGGTTATGGATTCAATGGTTCTGCGCTGCAGCTTGCACGTGCCTATCTGACTCTCGCGCGATCGGGGAACAAACCACCCGTCAGCATCGTGCGATCTGACGGACCTGTTGTCGGCGAGCAGGTTTTTGATCCGCAGCTCGCGCGAACGGTGGTGGAGATGCTCGAAGCCGTGACGGAAAGTGGCGGCACGGCCCACGGCGCAGCGGTACCCGGCTATCGTATTGCCGGAAAAACCGGGACCGCACGTGCTCTGACTGACGGCAAGTACGACGACAAGAAACATGTAGCGCTGTTTGCGGGCATTGCCCCGCTGACTGATCCCAAACTGGTGACAGTGATCGTGATCTGGCATCCCTCTCGCGGACTCTCAGGCGGAGGTGCAGTTGCGGCTCCGGTCTACGCGCGGATTGCCGAACGAAGTTTGCGGCTGTTGGGGATCCCGGGCGATGCGCCGCCACCCATGACTGCGACCACTCTGGCGGTTGCTGATGCGGGAAGGAATCCCACATGAAGCTCAGCGCGCTGGTTGGTGACAAGGTGCCGGATGTGGAGGTGCTCGGCCTGACCGATGATTCTCGGCGGGTGCAACCGGGTTTCCTGTTCTGCGCCGTCAAAGGGCTGGAGTCAGACGGTCACGACTACATTGCCGAAGCCGTCAGTCGCGGAGCGATTGCAGTTCTGTGCGAACGACCTGCAGCAGCCCCTCTCGCTGGCGGAATTCCCTGTTTGGAGATTCAGGACCTGGCCCAGAGACGAGGCCAACTGGCGGCAGCGTTTCATGGTCGTCCCAGCGAAACAATGCGGTGCGTTGCCGTCACCGGTACCAACGGCAAAACTTCGGTGGCGTGGCACCTGACGAACATGTTGGACAGACTCGGCCTGCCGGCGGCCTATCTGGGTACCATCGGTTGGGGCCGGGTCGCTCACCTGCAAACCGCTGATTCAACCACTGCCGGCGCCATCATCAACCAGGAAAGGCTCGCCTGCCTGCAGGGCAATGGCGTTCGGTGGGCGGCGATGGAAACCAGCTCCCATGCTCTCGATCAGGGGAGGGTAGATGACATCGTGTTAGCGGCTGCCGTGTTCACCAATCTCACGCGCGACCATCTTGACTACCACGTCACCATGACCGCCTATGGCGAGGCGAAGCGACGCCTCTTCACTCTGGAACGACTCGGCACCGGTGTCATCAACGTCGATGATCCGTTTGGGAAAGAGCTCGCTCGGGAGTTCTCTTCACGCTTGCCGGTGACCACGTTTGGGCGCGACGGCGCAGTGCGATACAGCGATCTGCGAGCATCGCCGCGCGGAGTGCGTGGCAAGTGGTCGACGCCGTGGGGGCAGGCTGCCTTCGAGTTGCCGGTAGTAGGCGAGTTCAGCGTGTCCAACGCTGCCGCCGCTCTGGCGACTTTGGGTGCACTCGGCATGGACCTGCAAGCACTGGTCGAAGTGCAGCGACACCTGCCTCCGGTGCCGGGAAGGATGCAGATGTACACCATTCCCGATGGTCCGCTCGTTGTTGTGGACTACGCGCATTCGCCAGATGCGCTGCGGGTGGTTTTGCAGGCGCTCCGGCAACACTGCGGGCGGGAGCTCGTTTGCGTGTTTGGTTGTGGCGGCGACCGTGATCGTGGCAAACGGCCGATGATGGCGGCGATTGCCGAGGAGCATGCGGATGTCCTGTGGCTGACCTCAGACAACCCGCGCAGTGAAGATCCGGAAGCGATTCTTGAGGACATGCGTGCAGGTCTGAAAGGCCGTGCCTGCGTATACGAATGTGTCGACCGGGCCGATGCCATTGCACGCGCCATAGGATGCTGTTCAGACGGCGACGTTGTTCTCGTCGCAGGCAAGGGGCACGAAGAGTATCAGGAGCTTGCTACAGGGCGGGTGAGTTACAGCGACCGGAAGCTGGTGGCGGAGATCATGAGGCGAAAAGCCGGGAGCTCCGCCTCATGACAAGACAGCA
>Ga0194132_10000782_pt1 | contig 64676 bp, 50 predicted proteins | sample TA2KigOf80mmetaG_FD_148612 | JGI IMG/M metagenome (GOLD analysis project Ga0194132, IMG submission 148612) | Freshwater microbial communities from Lake Tanganyika, Tanzania - TA2015054 Kigoma Offshore 80m | ecosystem: Environmental > Aquatic > Freshwater > Lake | place: Tanzania: Lake...
GAGGTATTGACAATCGCGCGGAGAAGGTGTAAGGTGAAGATCGAGCCGCACCCGCCCTTGATAAGTGTCAAGCAAGAATCCAGGCTAAAGTGTCAAGGATGTGTCCGGTCGCGCATGAGGGGATCGACCCCGTAACTGCACGCTCGATTCAGGACCTCCTCCAGAGACTAACGCGCCGGGGGACGACCGTGTTACTTACGTCTCATAGCCTCGCCATCGCCGACCGGATTGCAACCCAGGTGCTGGTCCTGCGTGGGGGAAAACTCGTTTGGGATAGCAGCCTTCAGGATACGGCGGACAGCCTGGAGACGCTCTACTTCCGGCTCACCGGGCAACCACAATCGGAGGATCTGGCATGGCTGGGCTCCGGGCGATCCTGACGGCGCTGGCGCGGGTCACTGTACGGAACGTCAGGAGCACCGGATCGTTCCAGGAGAACAACTTCTTCATCCTGGGCTGCGTGCTGCTGGTACAGGCAGGTTGGTTCCTGCGCGCGTTGCTCGGGTCGATGCTGCTGCTGCCGTTGAGTACCAGCTCCACCCGCGCGATTCCACCGGTGCGGTGGGAGCTGTTCCCGCTCGATTCCCGCGAACAATGGCTGATCCGCGCCGGAGCCCTGCTGCTGAACCCGGTGGTTGTGACGGCGCTGGTGGTGATCGCGGTGATGCGGCAATTAAAGCTCGGACTGGCGCTGGTGGCCGCCGTCCTGGCGGCGCAAGCGGCGGCGGTGATCTATGACCGGTTCATTCAGGCCCGGCCCTCGATGAGGCCGTTGCGGTTTGTGCCGGCGTTCCCTGGCGCCGCGGGCCGGATCATCCAAAGCAGCTTGCGCCAACTACTATCCGTGCTCGACTTCTACGCCGCTGCAGTGATTTCCGGGCTGGCCCTGGCCTACCGGTTGTTCGCTCCGTTTCCCGACCCCGACGCGATGATGGGCGCCACGGTACTGATCGTGGTTGCCGCGCTCGGCACGTGTACGCAGTGCCTGTTCGGACTCGATGGCGCTTCGGGCGTCGAGCGGCTGCGGCTGATGCCGCTGCGTGGCTGGCGGATTCTGCTGGCCAAGGATGCCGCGTTTTTGCTGGTAGTGGCGGTCCTCACGGGTCCGCTGTCGGCGATCACCGGGTTGGCTTCGGCGCTGGCTGCATTGGCGGTTGGCCATCACTTGTCGGTGCTGCGTCCCACGCCACAGCAGCCGTGGCGGTTCACAAGCGGATCCCTGGCGGTGATGTTGCTGCAGGCTCCGCTAAGCGTGGCAGCGGGCGCGGCTGTGTACCGGGACAGCGTCTGGTGGCTGGTGCCGGCCGTGTGCATGTGGGCCGTTTCGACTGCCGTGTACGGCTGGATCTGGGATGAGGACGAGCCTCTACGCGGATAGTGCGCGCGCCGGCTCAACGCACCAGCTTCCACCCAGCCGGATCCACCCGGATCCTCCGGTTCCCCCGGTACCGGTCGTACACTTGCTCCATCTCTTCAATCGAATCAAAGTACCCGATTACGAACGCTGCCCCAAACGACTCCCCAGCCCGCACCTGCCGGCCCCCGATCTCCTCGATCATGCACACATACCCGCGCTGATGGCACCACGCCTCATGGACCACCCCCGGGTCGAGCGTCATCCCCGCCAGCCACGGACCCTCCGCTCCCGTCTTCGGATCCCGCAGCCGGTAGGCCCGGATGAACCGCTTCGGCACCGGACCCTTCCCCCGCTGGTAGAGGAACTTCGCGTCCGGCGGAAAGTCGCGCAGGAACTCGGCTGACGCCAGCCGTCCCACGTAGCTCAGGTAGATCTCGGAAAACGTGTCACCCTGATTGTGTTTGATATGCCCGGGGAGATCAATCCGTAGAAACATCGCCTCAGACGAATTCACCGCATCGATCCGGTCGGCGGAAATGAAGTAGCGCTTTCCCTCCGGAAACACGAGGGTCTGGGTCCACAGCGATCCCGTCTTGTACCCCGGCGCCGCCGTCTGATAGCGGAAGCTCTGCTCGACCGCCACGAACTCCTTCCCCCGGATCACTCGCGGACTCAACTCACGCGCCTTCGTACAGATCTGCGGACCCTCGAGCGAGCGCTTCGCAATCGAGCCGTGGAACAGGTTGTTGAACTGGTACACCATTTCCTGCGGCAGGCTCCCGCGCCAAGCCTCGTCGCTACCCGGCTCCATGATCCAGTCGACAATGTCCAGACCGAAGCCCGCGTCACGGAATCCGGTCTTCTTGTCGACGAACGACCCCGCCGCGACGCCCGACACGTAGCCCCGCTTGCGCACCGACGCATCAATCAGCGGACCCGAAATCGTGATCCGCTCGGGATCCTCGGTTATCTGGAATGCAGAGAAGAGAAGCAAAGCAATGGGCATAGGGATGTTCTGATTCTACGCGCCGGCGGCCCGTGCGGGCGAACGAAAATTCATGTAACCTTGCGCCGGGTTCCGTGTTCTTCCCAGTAGGAGGATATGATGACCAAACTGATCACCGCCACCGCCCTCACGGCCCTGACCCTGTTCGCCCGTAGCGAGACTACTGTGGCAGACGCCGCCGAGGATCTCGCCGTCATCGCCGCCCGCCTGTCTACGGATACCGAAGAAGTGGCTCACTACAACGGCGTCAGTTGGACTTCGTACGCACTGGTCCTGCGCGGCCTCCGTTCCGATGTCAATCTCTTCGCTGCCCGGTCGGCCCAGTTCGAGGAGATGCTGCCTGCGCTCCCGCCCGCCAAAGCCGTGCTGTGGAGGAACGTCGTCCTGCTTTTGCCCACGCTCACCCGTCAGGCCCAGGCGGCCACCGCGCATGCCCTCGAACATCAACACGCGACGCGAATGTTGCTCTACTCCCGGGAGTTGAGCGCTTTCAGCAAAACCGCCGCCGAGCTGGAAACGCGCCTTCGCGCGTTTCGCCACGCCAACTGAGTCACGGCCTCAGCTCAGCCTCCGGCGCGATACACTCGATCGTCATGATCACTCGCGCCGGAGCCTTCCTTCTTTTTCTCGCCGCCACTCACGCCCCCGGGATCACGGTCGACCAGATCCTCGCGTTCCGCACCGCGGCCGACCCCGAAATCTCACCCGACGGCACCCGCGTCGCCTACACCGCAGGCGGCGACATTCGCATTGTGGAGATTGCTTCGGGCAGCGATACCACCGCCGGATCCGGCGCCTCCCCGCAATGGCGGCCCGACGGCCGTGCGTTCGCCTTCCTCCGCAACCGCCAGATCTGGACTTCCGATCCGGCCGTGCAGCTCACTCAGGAACCGCGGGCCATCGAGCGCTTCGAGTGGTCACCCGACGGCAGCCGGATCGCCTACCTCATCACTTTCCCCGGATCCCGCAAGCCGAACGAGCCGACCCTCGAAGGCGTCAACAACCTGCCGCGCGGACAGATCAAGGTCGTGGACATCCGCACGAAAGCCGTCACCACGGTGACCTCGCCCGAGTACTCGGCTCTCGGCAACGCGCAGTGGTTCCCGGACGGATTCTCCTGGTCCCCTGACTCCAAGCGCCTCGCCTTCACGCACCGCCCCCACTCCAAGCCCGGCAGCCATCATTGGGGCGATCTCGCGGCCATCAACGCCGACGGCACCAGACTCGAGTTCCTCCTCAACCGCCCGGGATTCGACGGATTCCCTCGCTGGTCGCCGGTGGGTGGCGTCATCGCTTTCATCTCGACGGGACGATATGACTGGGTCCGCATCTCGAACCTCTATAGCCTCGATCTGGCCACGCGCAAGGCCCGTAACCTCTCGGCGGAATTTGACGAGAGCGTCAAGGAGTTTCACTGGCAGGCGGACGGGCGGCGGATTTTTTTCATTGCCATGCAAGGCACGGCGACGCAGTTGTTCACCGCCGATCCGCATGCGGGCGGCGTCCGCCAATTGAGCCGTGGATCTCATGTTCTCAGCCAACTCAGCATCAGCCGGGACGGGCGCACAGCCGCGTTCCTGCTGCAGCATGGCTCGCAGCCCGCCGAGGTCCACGTGTCCCCTTTGGACGCCTGGAAGCCCCGCCGCCTGTCGGGCGCCGCCGTGACTACTGGCCTGTCCCCGATCGAATCGGAAATCCTCCGCTGGAGGAGCTTTGACGGAATGGAAATCGAAGGCGTTCTGTACAAGCCCGCGAGGTACAAAACCGGAAACCCGTATCCACTTCTCGTTATCCCTCACGGCGGACCGCACAGCGTGAGCACACACGTCTTCCCCGGCGGCGCCACACGGCTGTTCACGGAGCGCGGCTGGGCCGTCTTCCTCCCGAATTTCCGTGGCAGTGGCGGATACGGCGAGCGTTTCCTGCGCGCCAACCTCTACGGCTGGGGACTCGGCGACTACCAGGATCTGATGACCGGCGTCGACCACCTGATCGCCCGCGGCATCGCCCACCCGGAACGCCTCGCCATCTCCGGCTCTTCCTACGGCGGCTACATGACCGCCTGGACCGTCTCCCAAACCTCCCGCTTCAAAGCTGCGGTCGCCGGGTGCGGGATCACCGACGTCCCCAGCTTCATGCGGACCACCGACGTACCGGACCGCTTCGCCGACTACCTCGGACTCGACGACCGCCTCTACGCCCGCCACTCGCCCATGACTTACGGCGCCAACATCACCACCCCCACCCTCATCTGGCACGGCGACGCCGACGAGCGCGTGCCCCTCATGCAGTCGCGCCACCTCTATACACAGTTGCTGAAGAACCGGACCCCCACGGAACTCGTGATCTACCATGGTGAAGCGCACGGCGCCCGCCGTGCCGATGTCCGCCGCGACCTGCTCGAACGCGAGTGGCGCTGGATCACTCGTTGGATCCAATAAGGGCTATACTGCATGCATCAGGAGATCGCTGATGGAATTCAAAACAAAACTCATCGCCCTTGTTTCGTCCCTGGCCATCTCAGGGGCCGCTCTCGCTCAGAATGTCACCGGCAGCATTGTCGGCACACTCACCGATCCCACCGGCGCCGGCGTCCCGGGCGCCACGATTACGGCGGCCAACGAAGGCACCGCAATCGAGACCAAGACGCAGTCGAACAGCTCAGGCGAGTTCATCTTTCCTGGCCTCCAGGGTGGGACCTATTCGCTTCGTGTCGAAGCCTCAGGATTCCGCTCCAACATCGCCAAGGGACTCCTTCTGCTCGCCAACCGGTCCCTCCGGCAGGACTTCGCCCTTGAAGTGGGCACCGTGCAGCAAGCGGTCGAGGTGAACGCGGCGCCGCCCGTACTCAACACCGAAAACGCGACCATCGGCAACGTGATGCAGTCCCAGCAGATCACCACGATCCCGCTGAACGGGCGTTTCCTCGACCGGCTCATCCGCATCTCGGCGGGTGTCACTACCGACAGCGCGTCGAATCCGCGTGTGGCCGGCAGCTCCTACTGGGGCGGCATGTCGTTCAACGTCGACGGCGTCGCCTTCAACGACCCCGGCAACGGCGGGGGCGCGTATTCGTTCCGTCACGGCATGTCGACCCTGCCGTCGGTCGACGCGGTGAGCGAATTCAAGATCGATTCCAACAACCAGAAGGCGGAATTCGACGGGGCGGCCGCGGTGACCATTGCCACCAAGAGCGGCACCAATGACATCCACGGAACGCTGTTCTATTTCAACCGGAACAAGGTATTCACCGCCCGGAACTTCTTCGCTCTCAACACTCCTCCCTTCAACCGCAACGAATTCGGCGGCATGGTGGGCGGGCCAATCGTCAAGAACCGGACCTTCTTCTTCGGCGGCTACGAGACCATGCGCGAGCGCTCTCCCCGCACCTTTACTTTAAGCGTCGCCACGCAGGCCATGCGCACGGGCAACTTCGCCGGACTCGCCACTCTGATCGATCCCCTGTCCGGCGTTCCATTCCCGAACAACCAGATCCCCGCCACGCGTATCGATTCGCGCGCCTCCACGCTGATCAACCGCGTCGCGCTGCCCAACACCGCCGGGCTCGGCGCCGCGGGCACGGTGAGCAACCACATCACCAATATCAAGAACGATTCCGACATCACCCGTTACTTCCTGCGTCTGGACCACAAGCTGACTGACCGCGACAACCTCTCGTTCACTGGCAACATCTCGAAGGCGTTCCCCTACTTCGTGGCACAAGCCTATCCGCAGGGCTACGGATCCTGGGACAACGGCGGCAACGACACGCGCGTCGGCAACTTCACCTGGACTCGCAACATCTCCGCCCGCGTGTTGAACGAGTTCCGCACCGGCTACACCTATCACGGCCCGGTGCGCCAGGGCATGAACCGCGACTTCGATCCGCGCAGCCTGTTCCCCGACCTGCACAGCGGACTTCCGCTCGGTGGACTCCCCGTGGTCAACATCGCGCAGCACGTCTCGATCGGCGACTATGGCGGAAGCGAGCGCGGAAAGCAGCTCACGCGCCAGATCATCGACAACCTGACGTTCATCCGCGGCAGCCACACCATCAAGACCGGCATCGACTTCGCGAACTTCCGGATGTCCTCGCCCCCAGGCGCCTTTGGCCTGGGAACCAACGTTGCCAACAACGCCGCCTTCGGCCGCTTTGATTTCAGCGGCCGCTTCACGCTCGATAGCGGCGCGGTCACGCCGGCCAACCCCTTCGCGGATTTCCTGCTTGGCTACGCGAACTTCACCTACCGCTCGACGCCCACGGCGGTGAACCTGTTCTACAACACCCGCTACAGCACCTACATCCAGGACGACTGGCAGGTAACCCCGCGGCTCACGCTCAGCCTGGGTCTCCGCTACATGGTGCAGACCACCTGGAAGGAACGCGACCGTGCGCAAGCCAACTTCGACTTCGCCACCGGCCGCCTGGTGATCCCGCGGTCGAGCCTGCCCCAGCAGGGCCAGCAGCGGCTGTTCAACGCTTATCCGATCGGCCTGGACGAGAACGCGACGATCCTTTCCGCCGACAAGAACAATTTCGCCCCGCGCGCCGGCTTTGCCTGGCGTCCGTTCGCGGGCAACAAGACGGTGGTGCGCGGCGGATTTGGCCTTTACCACAACTTCCTGCCCGTGTTCATCGGCTTCCGCCAGATGGGCTTCTCGAACCCGCCGTTCCTGCTGGCTGAGACCTTTGAGTCGACTCCGGGACGCACGCCGTCGCTCACCCTGGCGCGGCCGTTCCCCGGCGGCGGCGCGATCTCGCCGAACCCGGCGATCACGATCGTCGAGAACAAGATCCGCAACAGCGAGTCCTACCAGTGGAATTTTACGCTGGAGCGCGAGGTGCGCGGTCTGGGTCTGCGTGCTTCCTATGTCGGCAACCACAGCACGCATCTGCCGTTCTACAACTACAACATCAACCTGCCTTCGGAGATGCGCGCCGGGACGCTGCAGGCGCAGCGGCCGTATCAACCCTGGGCGGAAGTCCTGATGCTGAGGGGCGCTGGCGACTCGACGATCCACCAGTTGCAGTTGGAGGCGGTGAAGCGCTACTCGTCGGGCGTGAGCCTGCAGATTGAGTACTCGTGGAACCGGTCATTGGACAATGTCGCCATCGTCGGCGGACCCCAGAATCCGTACAACACGAGTCTCGACCGGGGCAATTCGGACCAGGTCCGGCGTCACATCTTCACCGCGGCTTACACTTATGAGCTGCCGTTCGGCCCCGGAAAGAAGTTCCTGGCCGGGGGCGGCGCGGCGGGTAAAATCGTGGGCGGATGGCAGGTGGCGGGGATCACCTACCTGCGGACCGGACAGCCCTTCTCGGTCGGCTTCAGCTCCCCCCTTGGAACCTGGTTCGCGACGCGGGTCAATGCGGCCAAGGTGGGTAACCTGCCACGTGGTGAGCGCGATATCACGCGCTGGTTTGACGCCTCGGGTTACTCGATCCCGGCCCAGTTCACGTTTGGCAATTCCGCCCGCAACCACTTGTTTGCCCCGGGCGACATCGTGTTCGACGTGAGCGTGATCAAGGACACCAAGCTCACCGAGCGGTTCACCACCCAGTTCCGGGCTGAGTTCTTCAATATGCCCAACCACGCCAACTTTGGCGGGCCGGGTGCGAACCTATCGGTTGCGGCGAGTTTGGGGCGGATTACCAGCGCGGGGGATCCGAGGCAGATTCAGTTCGGGCTGAAGTTGCTGTTTTGAGGCAGCGGTCAGCTTTCAGCTTCGATCCACGTGTGAAGAACTTCCTGGATTTGTCTGCCTGGCAAAAGGCGCATCAATCAATTGACGCTTGCCGTTTACCAGGTCACTGAGGGCTTCCCCCGCCAGGAATTGCATGGATTGACCTTGCAGCTTCGGCGTTCCGCATCCTCCGTTCCAGCAGATCTGGAATACCATCTCTTGCTCGCCCACGATCTCAAGCTCATCCGAACAACCGAATACAGCGATCTCTCCACCCGGGTGATCGAGGTCAAACGCACGCTTACAGGGCTGCTGCAAAAGCTGAGAGCTGACGGCCGATAGCTGACAGCTTTCAGAACTGACGTACCGGTTGGCCTCTTAGCTGATCAGTCCGGCCTTGCTCCGAACATCGACAGCAAGTGACTCCGGGCGGCGTCCTCGTCTTTGATCCCACGCCACTTCTCAAACACCTCTTCGGCAAGTCCGGTTGAATTCCGTACGTCAGTTTCGACCAATCTCCAGCCGCTATCGTAGTCTGCCCTTTGCCGGTCCTTCTGAAGCTGGGCGAAAGCGGTGATTACGTCGTGGAGCGCCAATTCCACAGGTGTGGGCTTATTCTTGTCTCTTGCCGTGAATCCCGTGCACATCTTGCGGTGTTCGAACATTCTTCCTAACCGGGCCCGTTGATCAGGGAACTCCCAGTGCTCCACGAAATCTTCTATAAACAGGTGGAAAGCTGCATAGTAGGCCGTCGAAATCGAGCGCCGCATTAGTGTTTGACGTTGCTCCGCGACCCCCTTATCAGCCAGAAAGCGGGCATCGCTGAGCAACTCGTCCGCTAAGCCCATGCAGGCTCCTGCAACACCGCCTGTTCCGACACACTGCGGAAATTGTGGTACGGGAACACGCCCAAGCCGGGGTAGTCCAGTTGCTGAGCCAATCCCCGCACCACCCGCGTCGCAACATCGCGGAGGCGGATCCGGGCGGCGTCGTCTGTGAGTACGATGCGGAAGAAGATGGCCCACTGGCCGCTCCAATCCTCACCGATCTCGTAGCGAATCCGCACAACGTCCGGACCGATGGACTGCTGGACACGGGCGACAGCTCCGTCGATCTCGGATTGTCTAGTCACGGCGGAGGGGAGAAACACCTTGACTTGATTCTACAACCTCCAAGGCCCGTGCGAGGCGGCCGGCCTGACAGATCGGCTCGATGTGCCGGATCTTATTTGGACGTTGGAGCCGGGATCGCCGCGCCATGGAGAGCGGCGATCCGCTCCACTTCACGGAAGCTCGCCTGGATTTTCTGATTGGCCTGGACTGCGTCACCGAGCGTGAGTACACCGACGCCGAAGCGGAGCGCGGTTCCCCAGCCCCCTTCGACATCCGCCACGGTGTCCTTAACTGCTTGAACCTTTGACAAGTCCTCGACAGCGTGAATGTGGTTGAGGTAGGCCGCGCTGAAATCGCCCGGGCAGCCGGACAGACTGATCGCACGCATCCTGGCCGTCGTGTCGCTGAGGCGCTTGGCGGATCCCGCCTCTTGGTCTTGCCTGAGGACGCGCTCGATGCAAGTGCGCTCGCGCCAACCGCATCCAGGCAGCAAGGCCAGGGTCAACAACAATAAATCGAGCCGCATTGCAAATAAATATAGCTCAGAACTGATACCGCAGCGCCAACTGGAACACCCGCGGCGGACCCGACCCGGTAATCCGACCTACATTCGGTGCCAGCAGATTTCCATTTGGATTGTCCAAATTCACCCGGTTGAACGCGTTGAACGCCTCCGTCCGGAATGTCACCCGGTGCCGCTCGGTAACATAGAAAGTCTTCACCAACCCCAGGTCCAGCACCGCCTCGCCCGGACCCGGAATCAGATTCCGCCCCGCATTCCCCAGCGTTCCCGCCGCATTCTGCCGGAACGCCGCCGGATCGTAATAGCGCGCGATCTGCTCCCCCCGCGGCCGCGACGTCGGTAAGAAGGGGTTCCCCACAAGATCCGGACGGTCCTGATTCACTCCCGTCCCCGTATTGTCACGCCCGGACACCACCGTGAAATACAGCCCGGACTCCACCGACGCGATCCCGTTCAACTCCCATCCATCAATCAGGAACCGCGCCGCTTTGGACGCGTTCCGGAGCCGCGGCAGCTCCCAGATGAACGAGCCCACGAACCGGTGGTCGATGTTATTCGACGACACCGCTTTCTCGCGGTTGAAGTCCTCTCCATCCTGCGGATTCCCAAGGTTGTCGATGTTCCGCGCCCACGTGTAACTCGCCAAGACCGTCAGTCCCCGCGTCAACCGCTTATTCGCCGTCAACTGCATCGAATGGTAGGTCATGTTGCCGTCCGAGGCATTGGGAGCAATCCCCGAGAAATCCGGGAACCGCCGCCGCTGCTGCAGGTTGCCGGGACGGCCAAACACGCCCGGATTAATCTGCGGCGATGTCTCCAGGTGATTGCCCTTGCTCGCCACGTACGCCGCCGTCACCACCCAACTGCTCCAAAGCTGGCGCTGGACACTGAAATTCCACTGCTGGACCACGGCGTTGCGGAACCCCTCCGCCCACCCGCCCACCGACACCGGACGCACGAACTCGAACGACGCCCGCGCCGAGTCCGTGCCCGGCGGGTCGAACGGGTATGGATTCCCGCCAATCGACTGGTAGGGATTCGCCATTCCCCCCGGCACCGGATTCAAATTGATGCCCAGCACGTAGCCTGGGCCCCCGCCGCCGATCTGCTGCAACGCGCGCGCTCCATAAAAGATCCCGTAGCCGCCGCGCACGCTGCTCTTGCCATCTCCGAACGGATCGTACGCGAAGCCGAACCGCGGGGCGAAATTTGCCAGCAGGTTGCCGAACCCGTACGGCTCCGGCACGCTTGGATCCTTGGCCCAGTAAACCATCCCCAGGGGCGCGCGGGGGAAGAACCTCGACTGCTGCCCCGCGCGGAACATCGCGCCCGTGCCCCGCTTGTCTGAAGGCGGAAGGAACGGATCCCAGCGCAGACCGAGGTTCAGAGTCAGCCGCCGCCGCACCTTCCAGTCGTCCTGAATGTAGAGGCTCATCTCCTGGCCGATCGGAAAGCTCTCCGCGCCCGAGCTCTGCACGACGCTGTCGGGACGCCCGATGATCAGGTCGGCCGCCGCGTCCCCCGTGATCTGGCCGCGGAATGTGATCGCCGGATCGCCCTGGAAGCGCTCCACGCGGTCCACCTTGTCGTAGCGCCACTCGCCGCCGGCCTTGATCAGGTGCGCCTGACGCGTCACAATCAGGTCGTTCTTGATGTGGAAGAAGTGGCGCTCCTGAAACAGCGGATGCCGCGTGAAGGCCTGAAAATAGCCGGTGACCGTGGTGTCGGTCGCCGCCACGGTGTCCTCGCGGTGCGCGCGAACGATCCCCGATCCGAAATCGCGCCAGCCCATGTTGCCCGGCGTGATCGCGGCCTGCTGGCGCCGGATGTTCTGCGCCGTGAAGGTGAGGCTGTTCACCATCGTGGGACTGATCAGCCACGTGTCGCCGTAGGTCCCGTTCCAGTTGCGGTAGACGATCGAGGCGAGCAGCTTCGGGATGGTGCCCACCGCCTGGCGCGTGTCGTTAAAGTTGTACAGCAGCCGCCAGAACATGCGGTGCTTCTCCGACCACTGGTGGTCGATCTTGGCGACCGCCTGATCGTCGTCGATCCCCTGGTCGCTCGCAAAGCTGAGCAGCCCGCCGGGCAAGTTCGGCAGCGGTACGAACGTCTCCATGAACTTGATCGACGGCTGGTAAATCCGGCTCGCGGGAATGATGTTGCCCGCGAATGGCTGGTTGTTGTTTGGATCGCGGACCACGCGTGGCACGCCGGAAAAGTCTCCCCGCCGCATATCCGCCGTGGGCACCGTCGATGTCGTCACGCCGGGAGCGCTGCGCTCGCGCGTCGCCTGGTAGGAACCGAAGAAGAAAGTCCGGTCGCGCCGCACAGGACCGCCCACCGTGCCGCCGAACTGGTTCCGCTTGAACGGCGGAACGCGCGTAGCGAAAAAGTCGCGCGAATTCAGCTTGTCGTTGCGCAGGTACTCGAACAGCGTCGCATGGATCTGGTTTGTGCCGGACTTGGTCACCGCGCTCACAAACACGCCCGAGTTCCGCCCCTTTTCCGCCCCGTAGCCGTTCGTCTCGATGCTGAACTCCTGTAGCGCATCGGGATTTGGAAACGGCGCCGGAGTATTGAAAAAGGGATCATGATTGTCGCCGCCGTCGAGCGCGTAGTTGTTGTTCCGGAACCCGGACCCGTTCACCGAGATCGTTTCGTTTTGCTGCTGATCGCGTCCTCCACGCCGCCCCGCGCCCGCCACCAGCAACTGCAGCGACACCGGATTGCGCCCGTTCAGCGGCAGATCCGTGATGCGGCGCGAGTCGATCACTTCGGCGATGGTCCCGTTGCGCGTTTCCACCTGCGCCGCCTGTGCGGACACCTCCACCTGCTCGGTCACCTGTCCGAGTTGCATCGAGAAATCGGCGCGCCGGTTCTCGTTCACCTGAAGCAGGATTTCGTTCTGGACGTACTCCTTGAATCCCTGCGCCTGGGCGCGCAGCGTGAACACGCCCACGGGAAGCTGCACGAGCGTGTAGCCGCCCGTGCTGTCGGTAGTGGCCTGCCGCGTGACGCCCGTCTGGACATGGGTCGCCGTGATGGCGACGCCGGGCATCACCGCTCCCGCGGAGTCCGAGGCGGTGCCAAAGAGCGTGGCGGTGCCCTGGGCAAACAGCGCGCCCGCCGAAGCTATCAAGAGCAGACTAGATTTCATAGAATCTCCACTCAGGCCTGAAGTCTTTCCCCGGAGCGCGGCCGGTCACCGCGGCCCGCACCATTTCCACGGGCATGGCATGTTCCCGCAGGACCGCGTCATGGAACTGCCGCGCCGTAATCTTCCTGGATCCCACCAACTCGCGATGCAACGCCCGGAACTGCAGCGCCCCGAGCATGTACGCGCACTGATATAGCGGACTGTAGCCATTATCCTCCACGCTGCGGCGGACTTCTCCGGCCGCGTTCTCCCGCTCGTGGCCCACCCGCTCCACCAGGAAATCCACCGCCTCGGCCGCGGTCATCTTCTCCATGTGGTAGCTCAGCGAAAAGATGATGCGCGCGCACCGGTGCATGCGCCAGAACAGCGCGCCTACGCGATCCGCGGGAGACGCGTGGAACCGCATGTCCCACAGCAGCATCTCCCAGTACAGCGCCCAGCCCTCGGTCCAAAACGGCGACCGGAACAATGACCGGTACGGCCGGTTGCGCGCATTCATGAACTGCTGGAGATGATGGCCGGGGATCACCTCGTGGAACACCGTGGCTCGCGAGAAGTGGACGTTGTTCCCGCGCATGCTCATCATCTTCTGTTCATGCGTCATTGACTCCGCCGGATAGGAAACGCTGATCGTCTCTCCACCCGTAAAGAACGGATTGATCCGCTGCTGCTCCGGCGTCATCATCCGCATGCGCCAGGTCTCGCGCGCCAGCGGCGGAATCGTGATCAGGCTGTGCTTTTCGAGGAAATCCACGGCCTCCTGCGCCAGCATCCGGATCAGCTCCGGCTGCTTGCCCGGACCCACGCCGAGCGTCTTTACATGTTCGAGAGCCTTCTTCCACTCCTCGCCGAACCCCAGCTCGCGCGACGCCTTGAGCATCTCCGCGTCACACCAGGCGAACTCCCGCCGCGCCACTTCGATCAACTCCTCGGGAGTGTACGGGATCATCTCGAACGCCAGGTCGCGGACCAGCGCCTCCCGCCCCACCGGATCTCCGGCGATCGTGTCGCGGTCCTTGATCCCAGCCACCTTTTCCCGCAGGAACGTGCCGTATCCGGCCAGGCTCTTGTCCAGCCGTGTGTAGGGATCGCGAATCCACCACGTGAACACCGGATCGTAGCCGTTGAAGAACCCGAACCAGTCGCGCAGGGCCGCGCGCAAATCCTTCGTGGCTTGCGCGGCGCGGACCGCAATCGCGGGCTTGGCCTCCGGCGCCTGTCTCTGCAACTCCGCCATCCGCTTGTCCGCGCGGTCGAGCAGCGCCGCCGCCTGTTGCGGCTCGCTCCATTCGAGATTCCGGCGCGCTTCTTCCAACCGCAACAGATCATCGAGGAAGGGAAGTAGGGACGCTATCTCCGCGTTCCGGCGCTCCCGTACCGTCGCCATGTGGACCGCGTAGTCAAGATGGTTGCGGAACAGCACCCACTCGATTTTCCCAGCCGCAGTCAGCTTATCGAACGGGATCCGCTCGATCGCGGTACGCCAGCCGCGATCGAAGGTCCGCAGCCGGTCCCAGCGGCGTGCGGAGAGCCCCAGCGGGTAGCGCCGCCGCAGCGCTTCTGAGTTTGCGCCGTACTGTTCGATCGCCAGGCGCAACGACTCCGGCGCCGGACCCAGCAGTGCGGCCAGATCCGGCACGTCGCCCACGGTGGCGCCGAGCGGCGCCGCAACCGCCGCGGCGATCCACTCCCGCCGCGTCATTTCCCGAACAGTCCAAACGTGAACACGTCGGACTCGGCGGCGATCGTCACATACTGCTTGCCCTCCACTTCAAACGTCACCGGAGAAGCGTAGAGCGTCTGACCGGTGGGGAAGTGCCAGAGGTCGGCGCCGGTTTTGGCGTCCAGCGCCACCAGGTTGCCGTCGTCATCGCCAGTGAACACGAGCCCGCCCGCTGTCGACACCGTACCGGCCCACATCGTCGCCGGACCCGGCATCCGGTACTGCCACTTGATCGCGCCCGATTTCGCATCCAGCGCCCGCAGATAGAATGCGCCCGGCTCGGTGGGAATCTGCTCGCCACCCGTGCCGCGGAATCCGGTGGATGGTACCGGATCTTTCGCTGACGTGGTGTAGGCGTCGCACTGTTCGAGCGTCACCACGTACAGCAGCCCGGTGGCCGGATTGTATGAAGGCGAATTCCAGTTCGTCGCACCGCGCACCGACGGGCAGATCCGCTTGCCGCCGGTGGTGGGCTCCATGCCCGGAACCAGGATCGGACGCCCCTTGGCATCGAGTCCCTTGGCCCAGTTCAGCCTTTCGATGAACGGGGTTCCGTGCAGGTACTCACCCGTGGCACGGTCGAGCACGTAGTAGTAGCCGTTGCGATTGGCTTGCAGCAGCAGCTTTCGGGGACGCCCCTTCCACTCCGTGTCGATCAGCACGAGCGGCTCGTTCGCGTCCCAGTCCCAGACATCGTGGGGAGTGAACTGGAAATACCATTTCATCTTGCCGGTATCGGCATCGAGCGCGACGACGGAGTCCGAGTACAGGTTGTCGCCCTTGCGGTCGCCGCCATGAAAATCCGGCCAGGGATTCCCGGTCGCCCAGTAGACGATATTCAGATCGGGATCGAACGAGCCAGTGGTCCAGGTCGGCGCGCCGCTCCATTCGGTGGGGAACCCGCCCCAAGTCTCACTACCCGGCTCGCCCTTGGCCGGCACAGTCCAGAAGCGCCACGCTTCCGATCCATCATGGACATTCAACGCGGCGACAAATCCGCGCTGTCCGGATCCGCCGCCGGCCACGCCCACCAGGATCTTGTCCTTCACCGCCAGCGGCGCGATCGAAGTCTGGTAGCCCTTCGCGTTCGACGCGTACTCATGCACCCACTGAACAGCGCCCGTCAACCGGTTCAGCGCGATCGCATGGCAGTCCGATGTCACCAGGAACACTTTGTCGCCATGGATCGCCACTCCGCGATTGACGCGTGCTGGTTTGGACTCAGCGCGATGCTGCCAGATCTTGCGTCCGGTGCGCGCATCGAGCGCGATCACGTAGTTCGAATCGGTGACGTACATCACGCCCTGGTAAACGATCGGCGACACCGCCAGCCGGCGGGCCCCCTCCACCTTGTGGACCCACTTGGCGACCAGCGACGGCACGTTCGACGCGGTGATCTGTTTCAGCGGACTGTGGCGGGTCGAGGCGTAGTCACCCGAATACGTGAGCCAGTCGCGGTTCGGGCTCTGGCGGATCTCGGCCTCGGTCACACCCACGGGCGCCGGCTTGGCCTTTGACGCCGCTTCGCGCAGGTTCAGCCTTGCAAGATACGCGAGCAGGTCAGCCCTCTGTGCGCCGGTCAGCCGCTGCTCGTAATCCGCTGGCATGAGCGACTCCCGCGCATGTTCCAGCCGCGAGATGTCCTTGCGCCACAGCATGTGCAACGCCCCGCGCGAGTCGCTGATCTGGACCGAGTAGTTGTTCCAGTTTTTCGCAACGCCTTCGAGCTTCCGCCCGTCCTTCATATGCGCGGTGATTCCCGCAAAGCCCGCTTCAATCCGTTCGCTTGGCTTGTAGATCGCTTCTTCGAGCTGCTGCACGGTGCGTTGACCAGCGTCGGAAAGATCCGGACCCAACACTCCGCCCGACCCGTGGACGGCATGGCACTTCGCGCACCCGGCCGCTCCTTGGAACAGTTCGCGGCCCTTCGCCGCATCCCCGGGAAGCTGCGCGCGGATGGCCGGCGCGCTCAGGCTGCGAACGAACGCGACCAGGCTCCACAGTTCGTCATCCTTGAAGTTCGGGAACGGCGGCATATCGGTCCCGCGCACTCCGCCACGGATGGACTGAAACATCTGACGGTCGTTCGCGCGCCGGACCTGGAGCCCGCGGACCAGGCTCGGTCCCGTCCCGCCGTTGCCCGACATGCCGTGGCAGGCGCTGCACGCGCCGCGAAAGATCTCGCCGCCTTTGGCGATCGCGGCTGGCTGTCCGGCGAGCGGATTGCGGTCGCGATCACGGTCCTGGCCCGGAAGGGCCACCGCAATAAGGAGTGCTATAAACGGAATGCGCATTACGCCTTATGATAATTTACCTGCGTAACGTGCGGCGGCGGTGGCACGTCTGGAAGAGGCGAAATGCGCAGAGCAGGACTGGTTCTATTGATCGCGGCGGTACAGCCGCTCCTTTGGGCGGAAGGGCGGAGGACGCGGTACGCTCTCATCCTGCACGATCCCCCCGTGGCGGAAGCGATCGCCGCCAAGGGATCGCACGCCGCCCTCGCCGACGCCGAAACGCGCGTGGCCGCGGCGCAACGCACGCTCGAAGCGACGCTCGACGACCGCCGCATTGCGATCACCGGCTCCGCCCGGAATGTGCTCAACGCCGTGTTCGTCGTGGCGGACGAGGGCCAACTGGACTCGCTGCGTGCGCTCCCCGGTGTCGCCCGCGTCGAAGAGATGCAGCCATTGAAGCGGCTCGCGGTCCGGGCACTGGACTTGGTCCGGATCCAGGAGGCCTGGCGCAATACCGGCGGCGAGGCCAACGCCGGGGCCGGTGTCCGGATCGCCGTGCTCGACACCGGCATCGACCAGAATCACCCGGCGTTCAGCGGATCCCGGCTCAGCGTTCCCGCCGGATATCCGCGCTGCGCCGAACCTGACTGCCGCTTCACCAACAACAAGGTGATTGCCGCGCGCAGCTACGTCGAAATGCTCGTGCTCGGCGACAATCCGGTGGACTCGCGCCCGGACGACCTCTCTGCTCGCGACCGTGTGGGACACGGCACCGCGGTCGCAATGCTCGCCGCCGGACACCGCCACGCGAGCCCACTGGGTTCGATGGCGGGCGTGGCCCCTGGCGCGCAACTGGGCAACTACAAGATCTTCGGATCGCCCGGCGTGAACGATGTTACGTTTGACGATGTGGTGATCCGGGCGCTGGATGACGCGGTCCGCGACGGGATGCATATTGCGGTGCTGTCGCTTGGCCGCCCGGCGATCTGGGCTCCACAGGACCGGGGCAACGCCTGCGACCGTCCGAACGACCGTCCCTGCGATCCCTGGGCCGATGCGGTCGACCAGGCCACTCGCGCCGGCATGACGGTTGTAGTGGCCGCGGGCAACGACGGCGATGTTGGACTGTTCGCGCCTAGCTACAACAGCATTCACACGCCGGGTTCGGTCCCCACCGCCCTGACCGTTGGATCTTCGACCAACGTGCAGCGCTACTTCTCTCAGGTGCGCGCCGCGGGCCGCGATCCGCTGCCAGCCTTGTTCGGCGACGGCCCGAGGCTCTCGAATCCGGTTCAAGGGCCGGGCCGCGATGTCGCCGCGATGACCGGTGAGGACGCTCGCGCCTGCACGCCGCTCTCGAACGCGTCACTGGCCGGCGCCATCGGGATTGTCCAGCAGGGTGGATGCTCGTTCGCCACCAAGGTGAATCATGCGCAACGCGCCGGAGCGCTCGGCGTCATCGTACAGCGGCCCGAGGGCAGCAACGCGATTTTCAAGATGACCAACCTGAAGGAGACCGGAATCCCCGCCGTGATGGTTGGATCCAATAGCGGCCGGGCGTTGCAGGACCTGCTGCGGGCAGCACCGGGCTCTCTCGTCACCCTGGACCCGGCGCTGATCACCTCAGGATTCGACGAGGACGATGTGGCCTTCTTCAGTTCCTACGGACCCGGTATCGGAGGCGGCGCCATCAAGCCGGAAGTGGTCGCACCCGGCCACGCGGTCTACATGGCCACGCAGAGCTTTGATCCCTACGGCGACATGTACTCGCCCGATGGCTTCATCGCCGCGCAGGGCACGAGCTTCGCCGCACCGGTGGCGGCCGGTGCCGCCGCTCTGTTCAAACAGCGATTCTCGGATGCCACCGCGGCGCAAGTGAAATCCGCCGTTGTGAACACCGCGCTGGCCGAGATCGGCGACTACGACCGCCAGGACCGCCGCGTCCAGGCAAGCGTCCTGGCTGTCGGCGCTGGTAAGGTAAACGCCGGTGCCGTGACCACGACGAACGTCACCGTCGAGCCCGCGGTCCTCTCGTTCGGCTATCTAACCGCAACGCTGCCCGCGATCGGTGTCCGGGTGAACAACCACACGGCCAACACGATCAACCTCACCGTCGCGATCCAGCCGCGGGGACCGGCGCCGTCGGCCACCGTCGCCGTGGACGTCACCAACTTCCAGCTCGCGGGCCGTTCGTCGCGTCAGCTCTCGTTCCAATTGCGCGGCACGCGCCCCGCGGCCGGGATCTATGAGGGCGATGTCGTAATCACGGGTGGCGCCGTCCGCCTCCGCGTTCCGTATCTCTATCTCGTCGGCGACGGCGTTCCGGACAACCTGATCCCGCTGCGTGGCTTCGATTTCGTGAGCCAGGTGGAAACGCGCATGCGGATCGCGTTCAAGGCAATCGACCGCTTCGGAGTCCCGGTGCGCGACATCAGTGTGCGATACCGCGCGACGCTCGGTGACGGATCGATCGCCGCTGCCTTTCCTCGCACGGACATGCTCGGCATCTCCGATGCCACGGTGGTGATCGGCCCGCGCGTCGGCGATCAGGAGTTCAGCGCCGAAGCGGGGAATTTGACCGTGTTCTTCCAAGGCGCCGGACGTCTGAAACCAGCGGTCCGCACCGATGGCGTTGTCAACGCGGCGAGCGGAACCGTGGGCCGCGGCGTCTCGCCTGGCTCTTACGTATCGATCTTTGGCCGCAATCTCAGCGACTCGACACGCATCGCTTCCACGCCCTGGCTGCCGCCCGCGGTCGCCGGTGTCAGTGTGAGCTTCGACGTTCCCGAGCGGCGGATCAGCGTGCCGGGCCGCGTGCACTTCGTCAGCGACGGACAGGTGAACGTCCAGGTCCCCTGGGAGCTGCAGGGACTCAACTCGGCCATCATGAAGGTCAGCATCGGGAACGCGCAGAGCGATCTTTACACGGTTCCGTTGAATGACCACTCGCCCGCAATGTTCGAATTTACCGATCCGGGAAGCGGCCGCCTGCTCGCCGCCACGCTCGACGAAAATTTCAGGATTGTAACCACTGGCAACGCGATTCCACAAGGCCGTGTGGCTCAAATATTTGCCAACGGTCTAGGACCAGTTGAGAACCGTCCTGGAACCGGAGAGCCCACTTCCAGCGAGACATTGGCCCCCTGCCGCGTGTTACCAATAGTGAGTGTCGGTGGGCGTCCAGCCGAAGTTCTCTATTGCGGATTAGCTCCTGGAAATGTGGGTCTGTACCAACTCAACGTGCGCGTACCAACCGGCATTGCCAGCGGCGTCCAACCTGTAGTGGTGACGTCGAATGGCATTGATTCCAAAACATCTAATCTTCCGGTTCAGTAGTTTTTTCCTCGCCGCGGTACTGGCCGCGCAGATTGTTCCGGATCAGTTCATTATTGAGATGGCGGAGGCGCCCGCGGCCAAAGGGGGCGTGAGCCGCGCGGCCTTGGTGGAAAAGCAGTCCTTGCGCCGGTCACTCGAAGGCCGTGGCGTCACAACGCTGGCCTCCTACGAGACACTGTTGAACGGACTCGCGATCGAGGCCCCCGGCGCAACCATCGAATCTCTCGAGTCGATGCCGGGCGTCCGCAAGGTTTATCCGGTGTACATGGTGTACCCGTCGCTCGACACCGCCACGATGATCACGCGGGTCCGCGATGCCTGGCACAGCGTCGGCGGAATGGACAAGGCGGGAGCCGGAATCAAGATCGCCATCATCGACACGGGAGTCGACCAGGATCATCCGGGCCTCAGTGATGCCTCGCTGGTGGTGCCCGCCGGATATCCAAAGGGCGGCAGCGATTCCGACCTTACCGGCGTCAGCAACAAGGTGATCGTCGCACGCAGCTACGCCACGCAGACTCCCGCCGACCGCGTGGGGCACGGAACCGGAGTCGCCATGGCCGCTGCGGGACGCCTGGTCACCGCGCCTTTCGCCGAGGTCTCTGGCGTGGCCCCGAAGGCCTTCATCGGCAACTACAAGGTCTTCACGGACAACGGCGGCGGCGCGACTACCGCGAATATCGTCCGGGCCATGGAAGACGCCGTGAACGACGGAATGGACGTGCTGAACCTGAGCCTCGGCGTCGCGCCTGCCGGCCTCCCCGGCAACGACGTCACGGTGCAAGCCGCGGCCCGGGCGGTCGAACGTGGCGTCGTGGTGGTCACTGCCGCGGGCAACGATGGCCCCGGACTCGGAACCCTGAGCACGCTTTCGGCAGGATCTCAGTCCGTGATCGCGGTAGGCGCCTCGGCGAATGGACGCCAGTTCGGCGGCGGCGTGGCGGTGAACGGCGAAAGCTATCGCGCGGTTCCCGGATCGGTGGTGCCTGCTACCCCAGTCACCGGTCCGTTAGGCGACGCGGGACTCGCCTGCGCGGCGCTTCCCGAAGGATCGCTCACCGGGCGTGTGGCGTTGATCCTGCGCGGCGAGTGCTTCTTCTCGGAGAAGCTTGATTTCGCGCAGCGCGCCGGAGCCGCCGGCGCGATTATTTATACCGATGACCGTCCCGTCGACCCGTGGACCCAAGGAACCAACCGGCTGCCCGGAGTCATGGTCAGCAACCAGGACGGGCAGCGGCTCAAGGCCATCGTCGCGGACCAGCCCGGTGTCTCCGCGGAGATCCGGTTTTCCGGTCTTTCATTTCCCCTGAATTCCGGCGTCATTACCGGCTTCTCCTCGCGAGGACCCAGCTTTGCCGACCTGATCAAGCCTGACCTCGTCGCGCCGGGCAACAACTTCTACACCGCCACCCAGGTGGTCGCGCCCCAGGGCGAGTTGTTCAACGCATCGGGATTCCGGATCACAAGCGGCACGAGCTTTGCCTCACCGCTGGTGGCGGGCGCGGTGGCCGTCGTGAAGTCTGCCCGTCCGAACCTGACGGTCGACCATCTCCGGTCGCTCGTCATCAACACCGCCGAGCCTTTCCCGGATCCAGCCGGGTTGCGGGACGCGGGCGCGGGAATGCTCAATGTCGACCGCGCGGTGCGGTCGATGATTGCCGCGGCTCCCGTGTCGGTCCACTTCGGATCCGGCCAGGGCCCGGTCGACGTGACACGCGCGATCCGCATCACGAACCTGGCTGCAGCGCCGGATACGCTGCAGGTCATCGCCGAGCCGGCTGCCGGGTCACCGGCGCCGCAGTTCTCGGACTCGAGCTTCCACGTTCCGCCGAATGGCACGGTTTCCGTCATGCTCCGATGGAGCGTCGCCGGGCTGGCGCCGGGTGAATACCGTGGCGTGATGACCGTGCAAGGAAATGCCAGCGACGTGGCCATCCGGATCCCATACGCGTACCTGGTGCGCGACTCCGTGCCCCGCTTTCTGACCGTCATCACGCCGGAACTGAACGGCACGCCCCGTGCCAGGAGCGCGGTGAACCTGTGGATCCGCGTCGGCAGCGCCTCGGGCGCGGCCATTTCCGACGTCCAGCCCAAGGTTGAAGTGATCGATGGGGGCGGCGACGTGAACGGCATTCTCTCTTTCGACCGGACGATTCCGGGGTTCTGGAGAGCGCAGGTCCGTACAGGTCCCGCGCCCGGCCTGAATTCGTTCAAGGTGTCGGCGGGGGATATCGAGGAAGCCGTGCAGTTGACGACGAATTAGGCGGTCAGAATTTCCCGGATCCGGTCGGCGATAATCAGTTCCTCGCCCGGCTTCAGGTTGTACGGAAAAACTCCCAGGCCCTTCCACGGGGGATTGAAGTACCGCATGTCGCTCGCCTCAATCGACGGCGTCCCACCCCGAAGCCGTTCGACCATCTGGGGCACGGTGACGCCCAGCTTGGCCTCGTTCCATTGCACCGACAAGCGCGGCGAGTGGGAGTAGTCGTTGTTGGTGATGTACTCCGTGGTGACGGCCGGTGCGCCCTTCAGCCGCGCGGCCAAACGGTCGAGCATCGCGTGCCATTCCTTGCGCTCAGCCTCGTGATCCTTGCCGAGATAGATTTCCAGTGCCGTGAGCAGCCCGACAATCTCCTCTTTGCCGACCTTGGCGATCCGCGCAAAGTAGTTGTGCGGTGACGCGTTGGCGTAAGCCTTCTTGACCCACTCCTTCTTGCCGAGCAACAGTCCGCTCGACTGCGGCCCGCGGATGTTCTTGCCACCCGAGAATGCCACCATGTCGACGCCCATCTTGACGAACGCCGACAAGTTGCTTGCGGGCGGGACCTCGGCCGCGGCGTCGAGAATCACCGGGACTCCGGCGGCGTGAGCGATGGCCACAACATCGGCCAACTCCACTTTGTGGCCCAGCGTGTGATGGCTCGCGACAAAGGCGACGGCAGCGGTGTTGGGTCCGATCGCCTGCTTCATCTCGTCCGCGGTCTCGACAATCACCAGCTTGACGCCCACCATCCGGAATGCGTGGTCGTACATGTTGCGATGGCGCTTCTGGATCACGATCTCGCTTTTCATGCCGGTGAGATCGGGGAGCCGCGACATCCGGGTGCGGTCGTCCCCGGCCGTGACGGCGCAGGTCGACAGGCACAGGGCGCAAGATGCGCCGTTGGTGACAAACGCAGCTTCCGCGCCCGTCAGCGCGGCGATCCGCGCTCCCACCTTGTCCTGCAACTCATGAATCGCGACGAAATTGCGCGAAGCTTCCTCCATCGCGCGCAGCACACGCGGATCCATCAGCGTTCCGCTGAGTGTGGTGATCGTGCCGACAGCGTTGATGAAGGTCCGGACACCGAGCTTCTCATAGATCGGCGCAATACCAGTCACCGGCGCGGCGAACGCGGGAACAGCCGCGGAGGAGGCAAGGACAGCGCGGCGGGATACGGATTTCGGCATGGTCAGTTCCTTCCGCACAAATCAGGCGTCCGGCACATGCCCGCGGGGCAGCCTCCGCCCATCGGCGCAGCGGGACGGCTGTCGCGCCCGCCATGAGCGGCAAAGACAGAGAGTTCCTGCTGCAAGCGCTCCGTGCCACACGAGGGACACTGCACTCCGTTCCCATTCGAGCCGCGGACCAGCTTCTCAAACCGCGTTCCGCAATCCTCGCACTTGTATTCGTAAATCGGCATATTTGCCCTCCACGCGCTATTCCAAAAGCGCTACCACGATTCTATCAATGAAGTCCCGGATCGCGGCGGAGTTGGCATTGGCGTTGTTCACCATCACGGAGAACACGATTCGCGCGCCCGAGGCGTTTTCAGCGTAGCCGGACAGAGTCCCCACGTGGCTCAGAGTGCCGGTCTTGGCGGTGATGCGGCCGTTCTTGAAATCGCGGTAGCGCAGGTAGAGCGTGCCATCAACGCCGCCCACAGGCATCAGATCCTGCCACTCGGGGCGGTCCATGAACTTCAACAGTGTGACGGCGGCGAGGGGCGAGGCAAGGGTCAGGCGCGAGAGTCCGGAACCATCCTGGAAGTTGTAGTTCTCCCCTCCGATGCCGATCTCCGTCAGGAACTTCTTCAGCTCTTCGATCCCCGCAGCGCGCGCCGGTTCCGCGCCGGTCTGCCGCGCTACTTCCCGCAGCACGACTTCCGCCTGCAGGTTCTGGCTCACCTTGTTGATCGTCTTCAGGGATTCAATTAGCGGTGGCGACACGCGGCGTGCGATCTCGCGTCCAGCCGGCAGGTCCGCGGGAGGATCCCCGGGCCAGCGGTGGCGCGCCACAGGCTCGCCGCGGATCACCACGCCTTGCCGCGTGAGCGCGTCCCGGAACGCGAACGCCGCATAGCGTGCAGGATCGTCGACAGCGAGCTCCAGCAGCGTCTCGCGGTTGAGCAGGCCGGTGAGCTCGACATGACGCCGTCCCGGCGCGCGGTGAATCGCGACCTTGTTGAGCCGTCCGCCGTCGCGCCGCAGCCGGACATCGAAGGTGAAGTAGGGCACGGCGGGGACAACGGACAATTCCGCGGGACTTCCCGGCTTCAGCTTTACTGACAGGAAGTTATCATGAACGATCAGCGCGCTCACCGGTGCTCCGTACTCGAACATCGTGTCGTCCTGGGACCAGCCATCCGGATAAGGCTCCCAAACATAGGCGGTGTCGTCACCGATCACGTCGCCGCGGACCTCCCGGATTCCCGCCCGGACCACATCCGCCGCCAATGCCTCCAGGGGCGCCAGCGGATTCCCGTTGCCACCGTTGCGCTTGTACGGGATCGGCCGGGCCGAAAGCGTCGGGTCGCCGCCTCCGGCCAGCCGCAAGTCCCCGTTTTCGTCCAGCCGCACGGTTGTCACGAAGCGGTGGTCCGGCCCCAGCCGCTTGAGCGCCAGCGCGGTGGAGAACAGCTTCGTGTTCGAAGCCGGCACGAACGTCTGTCCCGCGTTTCGCGAGAACACGACGCGCCCGGTGGCGGCATCCACCGCGTGCGCGCCCCAGTGCGCACCCTGGAGATCGGGTAGTTGCTTGAGCACCGCGGCGATCTTGTCCTCGATCGCCACGGCCAGCATCAGGCACAGCGTAAGAGTCGTCAAGCCGCCATTGTCTCAAACCCGGGCCAGGTGTGCCGATGAGGGATTCGTGAGCCGGAACGAACCGTTCGCCCAAAACGCCGCGAACCTGCTGGACGCGGCGCAAACGGCGGCGGCACAAGGCGCGGTGACCGGCTTCAGCGTCCTCATTGGTGGCGACGGAGCGATCCGGATGATCGCGGAATCGGACTGGCCGCTGGCTTCGCTCCAAGCCCACCACGGCGCGCGGATGGCATTCCGGGTCGGCCAAACGGCGGATCAGCGCATCCGGGTAGAGGGACGGGACGGCTCCCGTACCTGCCTGTTCGAGACCGCCAAACCCAGTGGCGCGGCTCGCGTCCTTCTTACCAACTCGCCCTGCTACGCCGCTACAACGTACCCGCGTCCCGGAGAAACCGCGCTGCTTCTTCCGGCGGCGTGGGATTGATATAGAATCCGGTGCCCCATTCGAATCCGGCCACTTTGGTGAGCTTCGGAATCACCTCGATATGCCAGTGGTAGTGCGACAGCGGGCCTTCCTGCAGCGGCGCCGTGTGGATCATGAAGTTGTAGGCCGGGCGTTCGAGCATCCGGTCCATCTTGCGTAGCAGCGTCTGCATGACCCAGGCCAGATTCGGATAGTCGCTGTCGGCGCCCTCAAAATGGGAATTGTGGTTCTTGGGGATGATCCAGCTCTCGAACGGGAACCGCGGCGCGTACGGCGTTACCACCAGGAAGCGGTCGCTTTCGAGGATCAGCCGCACGCCCTCGCGCGACTCCTGCCGCAGGATGTCGCAGTAGACGCAGCGCCGGCGGTGTTTCCAGTGCCGGCGTGAACCCTTGATCTCCTCGGCGACACGGCGCGGAACCACTGGCAACGCGATGAGCTGTGAGTGCGTATGTTCGATCGAAGCGCCCGCCGCCTCGCCGTGGTTCTTAAACACCATCACGTACTGAAGCCGCGTGTCCTTCTTGAGATCGGAAAAGCGCTCGCTGAACATCCAAAACATCTCTTCAACGCGCTTTTCGGGCATTGTGGCGAGCGTCAACTGGTGGTCGGGTGACTCGATGATTACCTCGTGCGCTCCCACGCCGTTCATCCGGTCGTAGATGCCCTCGCCTTCTTCGTCCAGGTGGCCTTCCACCTTGAGCGCCGGAAACTTGTTGGGCACCACGCGGATCGACCAGCCCGGTGCGTTCGCCGCGGTTCCAGCCCGGAAGGCGCGCACCTCGGGTGGCGTCTTGTCCTCATTGCCCGGGCAGAACGGACACACACGCACGCCTTGAATCACGACCGGCGAACGGATAAAGTCGGTCGGACGCCGCGACCGTTCCGTGGCGATGATCACCCACGAGCCGGTAACTGGATCCCTGCGCAGCTCTGGCAACGCCTACTCCGAACGGAACACCGAAGCGGGAAGCCCCTCGGCGTTGATCAGATTTGCCATTGGGTCGCTCGCCCACGCGTATCGCACGTGGACCGGAGCCGTCACCTGCGGACTGAACACCACGACCGTCTTGCCCTCAACCTTGGCTTCTGCGGCGTGGAACTGGCTATCCGCACCCGCGATCTCGAACCCCGTGAGATCGCCGCCTCCGCGCGCCTTCATTCCCCCGCCCACGGAATCGAACCAGACGCGCATCTTCGCGCCCTCCGTGGTGGCCTGGCGGAACCGCGGACCCGAATAGACAAGCTGCTCGCCGTATGCGATGTGGCGGGCGGCAAGCGCCAGCCGCATGCCAACGTCCTGCTTGTTCCGCGGATGGATGTCAGTGGCTTCACCGATGTCGTTGATCACCGCCATTCCGGTGCGCCGCAACTCGAGGGTCTTGTTCTGCGCTTCTTGTACGAGCACCCAATCATGCGGCGAGCCGGCCTTGGCGAAGTTGGCAAGCTGGACAAACAGAAACGGAAAATCGCCCTGTCCCCACGCGCGCCGCCAGTCGAGGATCATCGTCTCGAACAGCCGCCGGTAGAGCGGAGCTTGCACCTTGCCCGCGTTGCTTTCGCCCTGATACCAGATTGCGCCTTTGATCGTGTAGGGCGTCAGCGGATGGATCATCGCGTTGAACAGACCGGCGGGCGTGTGGGAGTGGCCGGGGCCCATGGGAGCGCCGATCCTCGGAGCATTCCGTCCGGCTCTGCGCGCTTCAGCGGCTTCCGCAACGGCCCGCTGGTAGCGCTCGTTGGCCTCGGGATAATTCTCCAGTGCCCGGTTCCACTCGGCCAGGATCGGGAACAGCGAGGAGTCGGCGTACAGGGCGCGGCGCGATGTCCATGCCTGCGCCGGAGTTCCGCCCCAGGCCGACTGGATCATTGCGAACGGCACGTTCATCTTCTTGTGCAGCGCCCGCACAAAGAAGTAGCCGACAGCGGTAAAGCTCGCGATTGTGTCGGGTGAGCAGACCATCCACTTGCCCTTGACGTCGTCTTGCGGATCGGGTGTCGTGGTGAGTGCCACCTGGAACAGGCGCAGTTGAGGATAGTTGGCGGCCGCGATCTCCTGCGCGGGATCGTTCGATGCCTTGACGCTCCACGCCATGTTGGACTGGCCGGATCCCACCCACACCTCGCCAACCAGCACGTCGCTGACCGTGATCGAGTTCTTGCCGCTGATCTTGAGATCAGCCCCGTCGGCCGAGGCTTCCATCGGCGCGAGCCAAACATGCCAGCGCCCTTTTTCATTGGCCGTGGCGCTAACGGTTTGTCCTTTGAATTGCACCGTCACCTGTTCGCCGGGATCGGCCCATCCGAAGATACGGGCCGGGGATTGGCGCTGCAGCAGCATATGATCGGAAATCAGCGCCGGCAGCCGGACGTCGGCTTGCGATGCGAGCGCACACACCGCGATCGAGAGTGGGAGTCTGAGCATGGTTACTCTCCTTTGAACAGGAAATCCGCGGACGCGGATCCTGACGGGGCCACGGTGGCCTTGGCGGTCTGCTGGCCGAGCTTCTCGTGCCACGCTTCGACCATGTATTCGCCCGGAGGCAGGTTGCCGATCTCAAACGAGCCGTCGGCCGAGGAGACAGCGAAGTAGGGGTGATCGAGCACGTGGATGTAGGCACGCATCCAGGAATGCACGTTGCACTTGACGGCGATGCCGATTTCAGGCTTGACGAACTCGCGCTGAATGGGAGGCGAGCCGGAGGGCTGGCCCTGGTTCCACTCCCGGTTCTCCCGCGGCAGCGGATGCACGTTATGGGTGACCTTGTCGCTGTTGGTCACCTCGAGCGGCTGGCCCGCCCGCATGGCGGTGACATGGGGGCGGAAGGCGCATCCATTCTGATCAAACACTACGGGAGTCTTCACCGGCTCGAACGCCTTGCCCTCGAGTCCGCTCTTGACGTGGACGAGAACATTGGCGACCGCGCCGCCCGGAGTGATGACCACGTCTTCCGCGAAGAGCTGGCCCTTCATCGTCTTCTTGCAGTCGTCGTCATCCACGTTGATCAGCTTGCGGGCGGGCTTGCGCCCCGTGAAGCTGATCTTGCCGGTGATCTTGCCGGCCGAGGCCGAATCCACCTTGAAGTAGGCAACGGGCGGCGGCTCGCTCTTGGACGCCTTTTGCGCGTCCGGACCGAGGCCGGAGCAGCCGGCCAGAATCAGCGGGATCGAGAGCCAGCCCCGCACCGGGTTAGCGCCCCTCCGCGGGCGGACCCGTCGTGGCGGGCAGCGGACCGGTCAGCGCTTCCATGAACGCCACCAGGTCGGCACGCTCCTGTTTGGTCAGGTGTTCGAGCGCCTTGATTTCTTTGTCGCGGAAGGGATTGGAATTCCCTCCGCCCACGTAGAAGTCCACCACCTCGCGCAACGTTTGAAGGCTTCCGTCATGCATGTACGGCGCCGTCGTGGCGATGTTGCGCAGAGTCGGGGTTTTGAACGCGCCCTTGTCGGCTTCCATCTTGGTGACGTTGAAGCGGCCGAGGTCCTTGAGTTCACCTTTGCTGTCGACGCCCACGCCGAGGTTATGGAACTTGTTGTCGGTAAACAGCGCGTGATCTTTTTCCACCGTGTGGCACACGGCGCAGTTGCCCTTCTTGGCATCAGAAAACACGCTGAAGCCCCGGATCGCTTCCGGCTTCATCGCCTTGGGGTCCTTGCCGTACTTCCATTTGTCGAACGGCGAGCCGCCGGCCACCACGGTACGCTCAAACGAGGCGATGGCGAACCGGATCTTTTGGAACGTCACCGGACCAGGGCCGAACGCCTTCTCGAATTCGGCGCGATAGCTTGAGTCCTCAGCCAGATTCTTTACAAGATCATCCGCCTTGTGCGCCATCTCGATCGGATTCTCGATCGGCCCACCGGCTTGATCTTCCAGGCTCGGCGAGCGTCCGTCCCAGAACTGGACTGAATTGTAGACGGCGTTGATCACAGTGGGGGCGTTGCGGTTCCCTTGCTTACCGCCCACTCCCACCGAGCCGGGCCGGATGTCCTGAAAGCCGTTCTTGGGATCGTGGCAGCTTGCGCAGGCCACGGTACCGTCCTTTGACAACCGGGTGTCGAAATAGAGACGGCGTCCGAGGGCGATCGAATCGGCCGTCGCGGGATTGTCGGCCGGAATCGGGACCGGAGGCAAACCAAGCGGAGCCTGGATCTCGATGGCTGCGCCCACTGGACGCGCGGGCGTGGACGGCTCAGCTTTTTTTTCAGGTGCGGGCGTGGTGCAGGACGCCATCAAAATGGCGGCGATTGCAAAGGTCGATTTGTTCATAGGTCCAAATCTTATTCTTGCAGCTTCTTCTGTCCCGGTTCAGCCAGGCTATAGCTCAGGAGCAATCCAACGGCGTAGACGAACAGGGCCACGGCAGCAGCGGCCGTGGCAAGCTTGACGCCGGGATTCGCGCCCGGCATGATGGTACTCAGCATGGGAGTGACCGCGGCGAACGAGGTGCCGATCATCCGTCCGCCCACATTGGCCGCGAAGCTCTCGCCAGTGCCGCGCAGGTGGACCGGATAGACGGTTGGCAGGTAGTTCCCCCAGAAGCTGAACTGGGCGACAGTCGCCAGTCCTGCGATCACCGCGCCCCACTTGAGGAACTCGAGTCCGTAGGTGTGCGCAAAGAAGAACACCGCGGGCATGAGCAGGAGCCCGGGAATCTGGAACGTGCGGATGAGCTTCTGGCGCGACACGATCCGGACCGCGAGGTAGGCCAAGATCACGCGGCCAATCAGTCCGCCGATTTCCTGGAAGGTCTGCACGGTGGGAACAATCTTATCCTGGAGCGGCCGTGCCAGTTGCGCGACTTCTGGAAGGCTGCGCACGATCTGCGGAAGCTGCTGGATCGCGCCGAACGCCGCGCCGTAGCTGCAGGCGAACATGAGCGCGGTCACGATCGTGGTCTTCCGGTAGGTGGGGGCGAACAACTCACCGATGCTCGGCCGCTTGAGAGTGCCCTTTTCGTGCTTCTCCTTCCAGGCCGGCGATTCCGGCAGGAACGGCCGGATGATAATCAGCGGAATCGCGGGAATGACGCCCGAGATCAACGTGTAGCGCCAGGCCTCGTGTCCACCGTGGACCGCGGGAAACGAACTGGCGTAGGTGACGCAGACGTAGTTGACACCCGCCACCATCAGTCCGCCGATCGAGGAGAACGCCTGCGTGTAGCCGAGCACGGTCTCGCGCTGTCTATGGTCGGGGAACAGCTCGGCGAGCCAGGCAACCGCGGCCACGAACTCCACGCACACCCCGACAAAGACGAGCGTCCGGTAGAACAGCAGCTCCATGGGCGTTGACGAGAATCCGCCGAACAGCGCGCCGAAAGCGTAGAGCAGGATGCTGACCACCAGCACCTTTCTCCGGCCGAACCGGTCCGTCAAGTACCCGCCGACGAGCCCGAAGAATCCTCCCGCGACCGCGGGGACGTAAAACAGAAGACCGAACCAATAGTTGAACTCCGGGGTGCCTGGCCGGATTCCGGCCATTTCACGAAGAGCCGGACCGATGATCAGCGGCAGCGTGAGGATCGCATAGATGTCAAAGGCGAAGCCGATGACAGCCATGACACAGATGAGCCACTCCGTGCTGGTTAGACTGCGGCGTACGTTGTTGTCCATGGAGGGTAGTCCAAAAGTGTAACACTTCGGGATCACGCGCCGGCCGGACTTGATTGGCCCGTGGAGTCTAGGCCGGCGCGCTGTCCACCCGCCGTTCAACGGCCGGGATCAGCCGCTCGGCTTCATCCGCTGGCAGTGGACGGGAGAAGAAGTAGCCTTGCGCCAGTCCGCAGTCAACAGATGCGAGATGTTCGAGTTGTTCCGCGGTCTCGACACCCTCTGCCGTGACCGCAAGCCCGAGAGTTTTCGCAAGGGTCAGCACCGCCTGGACAATACCCGCATGTTCAAGATTGTGCGGCAGGTCACACACGAACGAGCGGTCGATCTTCACCGTGTCAACCGGGAAGCGGTCCACGTAGCTCAGTGACGAGTAGCCGGTTCCAAAGTCGTCAATCTGGAGACCGACACCGAGCGTCTTGATCTCCGTGAGCACCTGTGTCACGGCCTCCGGGTCGTCGACGAGTGCCGTCTCGGTGATTTCGAGCCGTAGGCAGTCCGCAGGCAGTCCAGTCTTGTCGAGAACCGCCCGGACTTCTGAAGGGAACTCCGGCCGTTTCAATTGGCGTCCGCTCACGTTGACGCTGACGCTGAGGACGGGATCTGTACGATGCTCCCGGTGCCAACGGCAGAGCTGGCGGCAGGCCTCCTCGAGAACCCACGCGCCAATCGGGACGATCATGCCCGTCTCTTCAGCGATCGGGATGAATACGCCCGGCGGAATCATCCCGCGCGTTGGATGATTCCATCGGATTAGCGCCTCGAATCCGATCATCCGGCGCGGCGAGAGCGAGTGGACCGGCTGGTAGTGCAGACTGAACTGCCGCCGGTCTACGGCGCGGCGGAGCTCACTTTCAAGCTGAAGCCGCGCGAGCACGGCGTCGTGCATGGCCTTATCGAACACCTCGGCGCGGGCCTTGCCCAGTGCCTTGGCGCGGTACATAGCCGTGTCCGCATCCCGTAGCAGGTCGGCCGTACTCTCGTATTCACCGGATCCGATCGTGATGCCGATGCTGACGCTCGCAAAGACTTCCTGGCCGCCCAGATGATAAGGTTCGTGGAACCGGTCAAGCATCACCTGCGCGGCTCTTTGTGCCTCGGCTGCTGAGGGAACCGGATCGAGCAGCACGGCGAACTCGTCTCCGCCGAACCGCGCGGCGACAGAGGCGCCTTTGGGATTGATGCTTGGAATGCGCAGGATGTCGCGCAGCCTCTTGGCGACATCGAGCAAGAGGTCATCACCGGCGCTGTGCCCGAGGCTGTCGTTGATCACTTTGAACCGGTCCACATCGATGAACAGCAAGCCGAATGAATAGCTGCTGTCGTTGCGGGCGCGCTCCAGGCAGGCGTCGAGCCGTTCCTGGAACAGGAGCCGGTTCGGCAGGCCCGTAAGCGGGTCGGACACCTTGGACGCGGTTAAATCCGTAAGCGAGCCTGCCATCCGGTATGGCTTTCCGTTTTCGTTCCGGACTGCCGCGCCGCGGCACAGCACCCACCGGTAGGCGCCCGACCGGTGCCGCAACCGGTGCTCGCTTTCAAATGATCCTTGAGCCGCCGCCCAGTGCGTCTCCACCTCAGATTTGACTCGCGCGCTGTCCTCCGGATGAATCCGGGAAAACCACTCCTCCGGATCATCGGTCACTTCGTCTTCCAGATACCCGAGGATCTGCTTCCACCGCGCCGAGTAGAACACACGGCGGGCCCCGAAATCCCAATCCCACAGGCCATCGTTCGATCCACGGGCCGCGAGCATGTACCGCTCCTCGCTCTCCCGCAGCGCCCGGGCTGAGTGTAGCGCCTGCAACTGGGTGCCCAGCCGCGCGAGCATCACGGGAAAATTGACCGGCTTGGTGAGGTAGTCGTTCGCCCCCAGGCTCAGTGCATCGACGATGTCGCCGGTCTGGTCACAGGCGGTGACCATTACCACCGGGAGCTCGGCTGGTGAATATCGCTCCCGCATCAGCTTGAGGACATCGATTCCGCTTTGGCCGGGCATCATGACATCGAGCAGCACCAGATCGACCGTGGTGGCCCGCAGCTTTTCGAGTGCCTCAGCGCCGCTCGCGGCCAGGACAACTTGGAAACCCTGGCGTGCCAGACGCCTCTCCAGCATGTCGCGGTTGTAATCTTCGTCGTCAACGATCAGGAGCCGGTCCGGCCGGGAGGAAGTCATTCTGCAATACATCGGCGGAACCAGCGAAAATCTTTGAGGTTTGGCCAGAGCAGCTTGCGGCTGGGCCAAAACGCTGCAATCCTGATCTCATGCCTGGACCCATCAACAAAACCGTACTTGTGGCTGCCGCATTTGCTACCACGGTTTGGGGCCGCCGGATCGAGTTGATTGCCGGGCCGCCCAGCCACGGTCCGCTTGCGCACGAACACAATGCCGGGGTCCTGATCTTTGAGAAATGGCTGAACCGCGTTCCGGGCATTCAGGCCAGAGCCCACCTGAATGGGTGGCCGGCGGATCCCGCAATCATCGAGGCGGCCGATGCGGTGTTCGTCTTTTGTGACGGCTCGGAGAAACACCTGATGTTCCAACCGGGCCGCGAAGAGCTGGTGTCCAAAGCAGTCAAACGTGGAATGGGACTCGTCCTGTATCACTACGCCGTGGAGCCGCCAGCCCAGCGCGGCCATCAGGAGATGCTCAACTGGACCGGCGGATTCTTCGAACTCCGTTACTCCGTCAACCCGGTCTGGGAAGCCAGCTTCGAGCGTCTCCCCCACCACCCGGTCACCCGTGGAGTCCAGCCATTCCGGATCCGCGACGAATGGTACTTCAATATGCGGTTCCGGGATGGCATGGCCGGAATCACACCGATCCTCACCGCCGTCCCGCCGGCAGCTCTCTCCGAACGGCCCGATGGACTCCGAAGCGGCAACGCAGATGTCCGTGCCAAGTCCGGCCAGCCGCACACGGTTATGTGGGCGTTTGAGCGCCCGGGCGGCGGCCGCGGCGTGGGCTTCACCGGTGGCCACATGCATCTCAACCTCGGCGATCCAAATTTCCGCAAGGTTGTCCTGAACGCGATTGTTTGGGCTGCTGGGGGCGAGGTTCCCGCTGGCGGCGTCCCCTCCGAGGTCTCGAAAGACGACCTCATGGCCAACCTGGACCCGAAACCGGCGCGGAAGTAGCCCGGTTCTACCGGCCGTACTTCTTGAGCGCCGCCTGCAGCAGATCGTGCGGGAGCGCCTCGACCCGGTGCCCGTCACGGCCCACCATGGTCCGCGCCGCCACGATCGCGTTGATGATCGCCTCCTCGACTGACTCGACGGTGGCGTCAAAGATGGGATCCATCCGGCCATTCGGAAGCATCGAAACCGCGGGCGTGCCGGACTCGCTCGCCGCGGCCTGGTTCGCCGTCGAGAATGCGATGAAGATGTCGCCGGAGCCGTTTCCTGACGTACCGCCGGTCCGCGCGATCCCCAATGAAGCACGCCGCGCCAGCCGCTTCAACTGGTGTGGAAGCAGCGGCGCGTCCGTCGCCACCACGATGATGATCGAGCCGTCGCGGGCCGCCGGCTGTGGCGCGGGCCTCGACCTGCACGGGACCCGGTCGCATCCGACCTCCTTGCCCACTGGAACTCCGCCCGCCATCAGGTGGTCCCGCCGTCCGAAGTTGGCCTGCACCAGCGCTCCCACCGTGTATCCACCGGCGGTGAGCCTCCGCGATGCGGTGCCGATTCCGCCTTTGAATCCATAACAGCTCATTCCGGTCCCCCCGCCCACGTTCCCCTCGGCGACCCGTCCCCCCGCAGCCGCCTCGATCGCCTGCCGGACATGCTCGGGCCGGACATGGAATCCGTTGATGTCGTTCAACCAGCCATCGAACGTCTCGGCCACTACCGGCAGCGCGAAGCTCCGCTGCATCTTCCCGCGCCGGACCTGCCAGTCCACAATCGCGTCCCGCACCACACCCACGCTGTGGGTGTTGGTGATCGCCATCGGACCTTCCATGAAGCCTGATTCTTCAACCCACGTAGTCCCGGTCATCTCGCCATTCCCGTTCAGCGAAAACCAGCCCGCGAATACCGACGCTTCGGGATTCGCCGCAACCGGCAGGACCACGGTGACGCCGGTCCGCACCGGCCCTTCTCCCACCTTGAGTGGACCGTCGCCCCGGATCAGCGTCGTGTGCCCCACGGCTACTCCCGGGACATCAGTGATCGCGTTGTGGGTCCCGGGCGTGCCGTCAAACCGCGCGCCCAGGTCGCGGGCGCGGGGCTGAGCCATCGCAGCGGCAGGGATCAGGAAGAGGACAAGCAGGCGTCGCACCGTCTCATCATATACCTCAGGCCGCGCGCCGTTGGCTTACGCCCACCGTCACCTTTTGGGTTTCGAGACCAATGCAGACGACAAACCGCACCCGCCCCTGTTCGTCCCGCATCGCCGACCTCGCCCATGTCATTGGGACAGACCGGCCATCCCCCGCCCGCCAGGTCTGCTGAACGGAATCCGGCAGCTTCATGGATGCCAGCAGGAGCCACTCGCGCCGTGCACGTTCGGCCTGCTCCCCCTCCATGAACAGTTTCCAGTACGGGCGGCTCTGGATTTCGTCAAAGCCCGCCCGCATCACGTCGGCAAACGCCTGATTCACGTGCACGACCACGGCTTCGGTGTCGAAGATCACCAACGGCGCCGGACAGTGTTCCGCCATGTCGGCCACTACGCTCGCGCTGGTGTCGGTGGTGTTATCCATCGCCGCCGCCGCGCTCACCGCTTCCCGCGCCAGCGCGATGACCACCCGCCTCCCCTGCCGGTTACTGAGATGGAGTGACAACTCGATCGGCACCTGCTTCCCCGACCCGCGGAGCGCAGTCTCAAACGAAGGCTCCACCGTCGCATTGTCAGGAATCTCGCCCTTCAGGTTCAGGCTGGGTACCAGTGACTGGAGATAGACTCCCATTGCCTGCGCCGACCGGTAGCCAAACAAGTGCTCCGCCGCCGGATTCATTGCCAGGACGCGTAGCGTCGGGTCGAGCGTGACCACAGCCTCGCGCGTGAACTGCAGCGCTACACCGGCCGCGTTCTCAATCATCGACGGCATCGCCGGATTCACGGCTGGTTTGGCGGCGCTCTGCCGCTGCTCACTCGCCCGTGCTTTTCCGGACCGCACCGCTACAAAGATCGCCCCGAGCAACAATCCAATAGAAAGACCAAGAAGCGTGAACAGGTTCGCCATCCGGCTGGCCCGTTCCTTCTTAAGCGCCTGCACCGGAACGCTGCGTAGATTCAGGACCGCCGTCCGCAACTCAACGACCGCCTGCGCACCGTTTGCCCGCCAGTCAGCTTCAGCGGCCCGCGTGGCCGGCTCCGCGGTATCGGGCCTGATGGTTTCCCGGGCCCGAGCCACCCGGGCCATCCACTCATGCGCCCGGACCAGGGATTCCTCGGTCTCTCCGAGCCCTGCCGCTGCCGCGTTCACCGAAACGATCTGGCGCTGGTAGATCTCGTAGAACCGGTCCACCCGCGCACGGGCGCTGTTCCCATCGAACTTCCGGTCAGGACGCGCGCCCTGATCCTCCAGGTCCTCCATGAGATAGAAGGCGAGCGACTCCAAACGTTCCACGAGCAAAGGTGCACGCCCATCCTGGATAGGCTCGATCAGCAGCCGCATCATCGACACCCCGGTCCACAGGACCAGAATCCCCGCGCCAGCCGCGATCCAGCCCCCCGGGCCGATCCGGTTGACCAGGTTGCTCAGACTCATTCCCTAGTCTATCGGTCTGAGCGGGCAAAGGCCTTAGCGCCTTCGCACAAACGTCCGCGGCGCCACCGACACCCGCGGGATCAAAAGATGGAACGACGACCCCTGCCCCGGCTGGCTCTCCAGCTCGACGTGCCCCTGATGCTGTTCGAGAATCGATGTCACCACCGGAAGTCCAAGACCGGGCTCGACTTGGTTCTCCGAAGGCGCCGGCAGCAGGATCTTCCGCTGTCGCGGAGCATCGATTCCCAGGCCAGTGTCGGTAACCGTAATCGAGGTCCAGAATTCGCCCTTCGACGGCTCGTGGAATCCGGTTTTCAAAGTCAATCCGCCGCCTGAAGGCATCGCGTTAGTCGCATTGAGGATCAGACTCTTCACCGCCTGCTCCAGGTGATCCGGATCGCCGCGCACGATTCCCGCGTGCGGACTCAGGTCGTAGCCCAGCTTGACCTCCCCCGGAAGCAGCGCTTCAAACCTGGTGCGCGCCGATTCGAGCCACTTGTTGACGTCGACCTGCTCCCACCGGTCCGGCTTCGTGTTGCCGTAAATCTGCAACTGGCCTGCCAGGACGTTGGCGCGCTCGCCAGCGCGGCGGATCGCCTTGAGATCGAGGCGGATCGGATCCTCCTCGGCGATCGAGTCCAGCAGCAGATCCGAATAGCCATTGATCACCGTCAAGTCGTGTTGGAAACTCCGCGCGGCGGATGCTGCGATCTGCCGGGCGGCATCGGTGCCGTGCGCCGGCTCGGCTGCAGCCATCGTGGCAACCGGCGCCGGCTTGGACTCCGGCATCCGGACGCCCTCGGACTGGGGCGCCGCGGCACTGGAATCCGTACCGCCGCGTACGACGCTCGTCTCATCGATCGTCACCACCATATCCCCAGTTTTCGGCTTGGCGCTCCCGCCCACGGCCCACGGCGGCGGGTTGGCGACGGCAAACGAGGTCATCACATCGTGAGCCTCCATTTCCTTGAATCTCCGGTCCATGAACAGGTACAGCAGGAGGCCCGTGCATAACGCGCCGAACCCCAGGTTGATGGCGATGTGCTGGATCCTCGAGTCCCGCTCGTATTTCACCAGGTCCCAGGGAGCCGCGCCCACGCTGATCACCGCCGACCGGATCTCGGAAAGCGCCATGAGGATGTTCGCCCGCGCCTCGGACTCCATCCCCTTGACGTTTTCGTCCTTGACCATGCGCCGCAGTTCCCAGCCCGCCAGCGACGCCAGCGACAGGTACTCCGAAGCGCGCCGCAACGCGGGCCGCACATCGCCCATGCCCTCGGCGTTCAAGTGCAACTCTGGCATGCTGGCCTCGTAAATCTTGAGCAGCGCTTCCACCCGCTTGGCGGCCGCCGCCGGGGCCTGGAGCGGATCGCTCTTTTGCCGGTCCATCTCGTCTAACAGGGTGCGGTACAGGTTTTCGAGTCCTTCGTGGACCACCGCGGACCGGGGCGAAGGCAGCGGATCGACGAGAAGGTAGTACAGGTCCCGGCCGTTCCATCCGACGAAAAACAATCCGATTGCGAGGGTCAGAACGTGGAGCAAGCTTCCCACCACGGGGCTCGGTTTGGTCCGGGCTGGATCTGGCATTTCGGGGTTCATTGCAGTTCTACTGCTCACAGGGTACGTCGTTTGTGGAAGAATTCGAATAGGCCGCTGGGCCGGTTCTGTTCCAGTTCCGGCGGCATCTGGTTCTGGTACGTTCGTTACGCCCGCCTGGCGGGCAATCTCCGAGGCTGCCTTATATTGGAACTTTTTTCGCGCCCGGGCGCAACTACCATTTAGGATGGACGCGGATCCGATCACGGCTGAGGCGCTGCTCGAACTGGTCCGCAAGGGTTCCGCCGATGCGGCCGAACGGGCCTGGACCGCCCTCTACCGCCGTCATCAGAAGGGGATTCACCGGTTTGCGCTGCTGATGACCGGGTCGCCGGACATCGCTGAGGAGGCCGTCCAGGAAACGTTCGTCACTTTTCTCGAACTGATGCCCAGATTCGACCCCGCACGCGGAACCCTGGCCGGATTCCTCTCCGGCATCGCCCGGAACCGTGTGTTGCGGATCCTCGAACAGCGGCACCCGGGCGAGCAGCCAGTGGACTTCGATCCGGTGGATGGCGCCGGACATCCGCTCGACAACATAGTCCGGGACGGCACGGTGGACCAGGTGCGGCGCGCGGTGCTCGCATTGCCCCTCGCCTACCGCGAAGTGGTGATCCTGTGCGACCTCGAGGAGCGGCCCTATGAGGAGTCGGCGGCGATTCTCGGGTGTCCGGTGGGGACGGTCCGGTCGCGCCTGCACCGCGCGAGGAAGCTGTTGCTCGACCGGCTGGAGCCCGTGATCGCGGGCAGGGGAAAGGAGTAAGGCATGCACGACGGAGAATTTGACGAAAGCGGGAGGCTCGCCGCCGCGATGCGGCAATTGGCCGAAGCGTCGGCTGTGGATGCTCCGCCACGAGTGGAAGCGGCGGTGGTGGCTGCCTTCCGCGCAAGGCGCCGGGCAGGCAGGCGCTGGATCCCCGCCGCGGCGCTGGCGGCGGCAGCGGCCGTCCTGCTGATGGCGGTGTGGCTGCGTCCGGAAAGGCCGCCGTTCGTGCGCGAACCGGCGCCGGCCGGATTCTTCGCGATCACCCCGGGTCCGCTGATCGAGCCCTGGGAAGTGGCGCCTGTGGTCCGCGTGCGGCTGGGGCGGAGGGACGCTGAGCGGCTCGGACTGCCGGTCCAGTGGCACTCCCAGATCACCGCGATGGAAGTGGACGTATTGGTGGGCCGGGATGGAGTGGCGAAGGCCGTCCGCCTGGCGGGTTACCCTGAACAGAATTTGAAAGGAACAAAGCAATGATGAATCGCTGTTTGATGGTGGTGGTCCTGGCGTCCGGAGTGTTAGGCGCCCAGGAGCGGACCGTGAAGACCGAGGTCCGGGTGGAGACGCATACGTTCGACAAGGCGGTGCCAGCGCTGGGATCCGTACAGTTCATGGCCGCCGGACCGCTGGCCCACCAGCCCGTCGCCGGGGCGCCCTATTCGGCCGAAGGCATCACCGACCACGTGAAGACCTTGGCCGACGGCACCCGGATCACCCGCCGCAGCACGGCCCGCTATGCCCGGGACGGCAAGGGCCGGACCCGCGAAGAGCACATGATCCCCGGCATCGGCCCGTGGACCTCAGCCGAAGGAGAGCGGATCGTGACCATCTCCGATCCGGTCGCGAAAGAAGTCAATATCCTCAACGAAAAGAGCCGGACCGCGCGCCGCGTGAAGCTGCCGGGGACCGGGTCCGGCACCAGCTTCTCCCGCCGCGAGATCCGCATCGAGCGCCACTCGGTCTCGGCCGGGACTCCTCCCGCGGGATTCAGCGGCGCCTGGCTGGCGTCTGGCCCCGATGTCGGGCTGCGCACCATGGGAACACCCAAGACTGAGACCCTGCCCAACCAGACCATCGAAGGACTCGTCTGTACCGGGACACGGACCACTTATACGGTCCCTGCAGGTGAGGTTGGCAATGACCGGGCGCTGGTTACTACCGTCGAGCGTTGGGAATCGGTGGAGCTGAAGACCCTGGTCCGCAGCACGACCAAGGATCCGGAGAACGGAGAGACCACCTACCGCCTGTCTGGAATCAACCGCGCCGAGCCGGCGGCGGCATTGTTCACGGTGCCCGCCGACTACAAGCTGGATGACGGCCCGCCGGTGATGCATTTCATGGAGCGGGCGAAGTAGCGTCGACAGGACCGTCCACGACGGACGCCCCCCCTCATGATGATGGAATTCTGCCCCGGCGGCGACCTCGGCACGTATGTCAAGGAGCACGGCCCGCTCGATATCCCCGCCATCCTCGGCGTCCCAAGAGCAACGCAGGCTCTACCCGTCTGACGTTAGTCCGTCGTCGCAAAATAGGCACACCCGAGTGCGATCAAAAGGGCGTTTATGAAGTCGGACAGGAATCCGCCCACCAGAGGAACGATGAGGAACGCCTTGGGCGAATCGCCGAACCGTTCGCGCAGTTCCTCGAGCGCCGCCATGCTGTTGGCCGTGGTCCCGAACATGAATCCGCAATAGCCTGCCGCGATGAGTGCCGCATCGGAGTCGCGGCCTTGCGTGCGCCAGACAAGCCAGGAAAGCGCAAACGTGACGGGCACTTGCGCGAGCAGGATCAGAAAGACCGGCCCGGCAAGGCCGCGCAGTTCCCAATATTTCAGCGTCCACAGGGCAAGCGGAATGAACCAGGCGAGCGCCACCGAGCCAGCCGCCTGGCCCCATCCGGCGGGGAGGGCGAGAGCGGGCACCCGGGTCGAGCAGGCTCTCAGCAACGCAGCGACTATCATTGCCCCGATGTAGCCGGGCAGCGAAAAATGAATTCCGGCAACGCGGCCAGTCAGCATGAGGTTAAGGGCATGGCCGAGTCCCATCGCCACGCCGAACAACACCGAGACTCGAGCGAGAACCGCTCCCATCAGCGGTTCGTTCGCAAGCGGCGACGGCTGGGAAGCCGGAGCCGGTCGCTCCGCTGGCTCCGGTGAGCTCCGCGCGATCAGGAATGCGCCGAAAGCGCTGCTCACCACGCCCGCGAACAGGATGCCAGCGAGCGCGGATCCCATGGCCACGGAGGCTGCGCCGCGAGCACCGGCCTCCTCGAAACTCAGTCCAAAGGCCAGGCTCGTGGCCGGCCCACCGGCCAACGCCATTCCGCTAGCGGCGATTCCGAGCAGCGGGTCAAGGCCCTGCGAGCGCGCCACCGCCACGCCCGTCACGTTCTGCGCGATCGCGCCCGCGGCGAACATCGCCAATAGCCGCAGCATCGGCGCGCCGCCGCGCCGTAAGGCCTCGATGTCCAGGCTGAAGCCAATCGAGGTGAAGAAAGTGACCATAGCGAGGTTCTGAATGGTCGAGTCGACCACCAACTCGAAGTCGATGGCGCGCAAGGCGAGCGTTATGGCGGCGAGCAGAAATCCGGCGACGATCGAGGAGGGAATCGACCAGCGGCGCAGGAACACGAGCCGCGAGTGCAGTGCGTTGCCCGCGGCAATGGCGATGGCGCCCGAGCCCAAAACCCACAGGCTGTTTACGGCAAGCGTTCGCATGGGGCCTCGCGCGAGCCTCAGTGGGAGACCGCAGCGGCCGCCTTTTCGCCGAGCAGCTTCCCGGCGCGGAAACGAGCGGGAGTGAACGGCGCGATGATCCCGGGTGTGCTGCCTGTGGCGATCATTTCGGCCGTGAACTTGCCGGCCGCCGGCGCCGCCTTGAATCCGTACGTTCCCCAGCCGACGTTCATGTAGAAGCGGTCCACCTCCTCGGCGCATCCGATGATGGGTGCGAAGTCCGGTGTCATATCGCAGATGCCGCCCCACTGCCGCAGCACGCGGATGGCATGCAACTGCGGGAACAACTCGAGCGTGTAGGTGGCCATCTGCTCGAGCGTAGGCAGCGTGGCTCGCATGTTGTAGGACTGGTAGGGATCGATCTCGGCTCCGATCACGAGTTCGCCCTTGTCGGTCTGATTGACGTAGACGTGCAGTGTCGCCGAAACAATCACGTGATGTAGGAACGGCTTCAGAGGCTGCGTGACACAGGCCTGCAAAGGATAGGAGACGATCGGTAACGGCACTGACACCATGTCGGAAATCGTCGTGGCCCAACCGGCGGTGCAGTTCAACACCGTTTCGGTGGCGATCTCGCCGCGATTCGTGACGACGCTCTCAATCTTACGGCCGTTGCGCCGGATGCCCGTCACTTCGGTGTCAGTATGGATCTCGATGCCCATCCGGTCGCAGGCGCGGGCGTAGCCCCACACCACCGCGTCGTGGCGGATGACGCCGCCCGGCGGATGGTACAGCGCAGCCAGGATCGGGTAGCGGGCGCGATCGCTGAGATCCATGCCCGGGACCAGGCGGCGGATCTCGCCGAGGTCGATGAGGCGGCTGTCGACTCCCATCAATTGGTTGTTTTCAGCACGGACGCGCAAACCCACGATGCCCGCGTCTGAGTGTGCCAGCGTGAGGTGGCCGCACTGGCTGAACATTACGTTCCACCCTAGTTCCTCGGACATTTGTTCGTAGAGCTTGACCGAGGCATCGTAAAAAGGGATACCTTCGGGCGTACGGTAGTTGGAGCGCAGGATGGCGGTGTTGCGGCCGCTGTTGCCGCCGCCCAGGTAGCCCCGGTCCAGCAGCGCCACGCTACGCACGCCGTGCAACTGGCCCAAGTGGTAGGCGGTCGAAAGTCCGTGCACGCCGGCGCCCACGATGACGACATCATACCGGCGGCGGAGATCGTGAGAGCGCCACATTCGTTCTTTGCGAAGCAGGGAGAACATGCTGCTATAGAGCCTCCAGGGCGCTTGGCTCGACCGGCGTCAGATGGTACTCTTCACCCGCGTGAAGCAACGCCTCCCAAACATATTGGCCGTAGTCTCGCGCGACCAGCAGATGGAAGGCCGGGACCCCGCCACGATCGTCGCGCAGCACGATGCAATGCGTGTGGGCGAGCGAGGTCTGGCCGGAAGCTCCGTCGGGGAGCGCGCGGTCGCTCACATTCAGCGAAGTCAGCTTCGACAGAATGTCGCGCGCTCGCGGTCCGATGAGCAGAAAATCGGCGTAGACCGAGGTGACATCGATCGTATAGACGGCGCTCTGCGGGAATGCGCAATGGATCGGCGGCTTTCCGGTGAGAAGCGCGCGAGTGCGTGCCAGACGCCAGATCCGGCAGCCTACCGGTGGCGTGAGATCGCCGGCCACCGCGAACCCTTGCAGTTCGATTCTGGCGAGCCATGTGCATCGAACCAAGCCCGCCGATGCGCGGATCGGTGAGTCGGTCACTGGCGGAGCCGGCCCCCTTCCGGATCATGGAAGGCGGCCTGTTTCACCAGCGCCTGGACTAGCCGGCCGCCGCTGCGTATGGCAATTGCCGAGCCCTCCGCGGCATGATCCACCGGGACCCAGGCCATGCCGATGGTCCGCTGGCGCACCGGCGAATAGCGGGCGCTGGTGACTCGTCCCACGGGGCGGCCGCCGAGGACGACTGGCGCGCCGTCGTCAGGCAGGGTATCGTCCTGCATCTCGAAGCCGACCAGGCTCTCTCGCGGAGGCGCCTGCGAAGCCTGCGTGAGCGCGGCGCGGCCGACGAAATCGGGCTTATCGAGGCGAGCCACCCACGTCATGCCGGCATCGATCGGCGTGGTGAGGGCATCAGTGTCGACACCTACGATCACGTGTTTCTTCTCGAGCCGCAATAAGCGCTGCGCTTCGATCCCGAAGGGCCGGATATCGAATTCGGCCCCGGCCTTCATTAGAGCCTGCCAGACCTTCGGCCCTTCCTCGGCCGGGCAGTGGATCTCCCAACCCGTCTCACCCACGAAGCCGATGCGCACCAGCAGCGATCGCACACCCGCCACCTCCGCCTCCCGGCAACCCATATAGGGGAACGACTCGCTCGACAGATCGCAGTCCGTGATCTTGCGCAGCGTCTCGCGAGCCTTGGGTCCAGCCAGGTTCACGGCCGCGAAACCGGAGGTCATATTCGTGAGCCAGGCGTCCCAACCCGTGCCCGCCAGCCACCAGCGCAGCCACTGGTCGACGAACTCGAGGTTGCCAGTGGTCGTGCTGATGAAATAGCGGTCGCCGGCGAGCGCCGCGATCGTACCGTCATCGAGAATCACACCGGACTCGTCACAGATGACGGCGTAGCGCACGCGCCCCGGTTTGAGGTCCGAGAACCGGTGCGTATAGACCTTGTCGAGCAGCTTGCCTGCATCCCTTCCCTGCAGAATCAGCTTGCCGAGCGTGCTCACGTCAATGAGTCCCACGCGTTCGCGAACGGCCTGATACTCGGCCCGTACGCACGCCGTTTCGTCGCCGCTCCCGGCGCGGTAGTAGCGGGGACGCTTCCAATCGCCCATGTCGAGCCACACGGCCCCGAGTTGTTGGTGCTCGTCATGCATCGGCGTACGGCGAATGGGGTGATGGCGGGGACCCGCCAGCGCTCCCAGGCTCACCGGCGGATTGGGTGGGCGAGAAGTGGTGACGCCGGTGGCGTCCATCGAACGGCCGGTCAGTCCGGCGCAGATTTCGACGGCGGCCAGTTGGCACATCCGGCCTTGGCAGGGTCCCATGGTCGTGGTGGTGTAGCGCTTCAACGTCTCGATATGATCGAATCCTTCGCGGACGGCGCCGTCGAGATCGGCAGTGGTCACGTCGCTACAGACACACACGAACGAGCGCTTGGAAGCGCCGCCGCGGTTGGCCGGTGTGCCCGCGAGGCCGGTGCCACACACCGAACCCACGGCCGAGACATTCGGCGGCAGACCCGTGGGCAGGAAAGCTCCGTGCGCCTGGTTCCAAACGAGTTTGGCGCCCGCTTGAGCCAGTAGTCCCGCATCCGGAACGAGTGGCCCGCAAATTACCAGCAGGTCACACGGAATGCTTCCCGTATCGGTTTTCACTCCGGTAACACAGTGGCCGCCGGACGCCGAGCGAATCGCTGCTGGCTCGACCACGCCCGCGATACGTACTCCGGCGTTCTTCAAGTCCGCCACGACGCCGGCGGCTCGCGGACCGCCGCCCACCACGACGGCCGTCGCCGCGGGCTTGATGCCATGCAGCCGGATCAGCCGCTGCGCTGCCGTCGACAGCATCACGCCCGGCAGGTCGTTGTTGGCGAAAACCAGCGGTGTTTCGTATGCGCCCGCCGCTACCACGACGTGGCCGGCCCGCAAGTGAATCAGACGCTCCTTCACCGCGCCATGCGGATTGGGTTGCAGCACCCCCAGCAGATTGCCTTCGAACAGACCGAAGCAGTAGCTCCGGCTCAACACCCGGACACCAGCCTCGTTGGACACGCGCTCGCGAACTGCTGCCAGGTCTGCGGCCGATGACTGGTAGCGGGCGCGACCGCCGAGCGAAGGTTGATCGTCGATGAGCACAACACTCGCGCCCCGGCCTGCGTATTCCAGCGCCGCGGCCATACCGGAAGAACCGCCGCCCACGACGGCCACCTCCGCGTGCCACCAAGCGTGTTCGTACTCGCCTTTGATTTCGTCTACGCCAGGAGGCTCGCCCAGCCCCGCTACCGCGCGAATGTGCGGTTCCACCATGTGCCACAGTTTCAAGCTGCGGAAGACCTTGTAATACCAGCCCACCGGCATCAGGAAATCGAAGTGCTGCGCGGCGCTCAGCGCATCCGTCTCGAGAGACGGCCAGGCGTTTTGGTGCCTGACCACCATGCCCTCGCGCGCCGGGGTCACACAGGCGGGCATGTTGGGAACGCCGTTGACGTTTACCAGGCAGTTGGGACAACGTCCGGCGGCGCAGAGCAGGCCGCGCGGGCGGTGGTACTTGAAGCTCCTGCTGAAGACTCGCTGGCCCGCCCGATACAGCGCGGACCCGACGGTGTCTCCCGGCTCCGCATTGACAGAGTGGCCATCGAAATCGAACGTGCTCACTCGTTGTCCTCATCCGGAAACCAGGTTCGCTTCACTTCATTGCTTATCGTATTGCGAACCGCCTGGAGCCATTGCCGGCAGCCAGACCGGTGAAACCACCATTCCATCTGCTCGCCGGCCTGGTTTTTTTTCGTGTGCACGTAGCGGTACCACTCCTCTTGCGCCGCATCCGGCAGAGGCCGCTGCCTCACTTCGCCACCGAATCGAAACTCGTAGACGCTCCGCGGCCCGCATTGCGGACAGCGCAACTGAAATGACAAGGGAACCTCCTCGGCGGAACCGAATTCACTTTTATAGCAGATATCGCCGAGGCTCTTGCGGCAGTTGACCGCCGCTGTATACTGGACGATTGCGAGTACAGGTGGATTCGTAACGTCATGTGCGGAATCGCAGGCTATCTCCATTTCTCCGGCGAACAGGCGCCGCCCATCGGACGCGTCGTACTCTCCATGCTCGAGGCCCTCGGTTGCCGCGGACCGGACTCGGCGGGCGTGGCGCTTTGCGGGCCGCGGCACGCAGATTCGCTGGTCTTGCGCGTGAAATTAGGAGATCATGCGGACTTCGCCGCCCGGGGCGCCGATGTCGAAGCAGCCACCGCGCGTTTTCAGGCGGGCGGGTTCACACGTACCGGACCCTATCTGCGATTCACTGTGCCGGCGGCGGGGGAATTGACGGATCTGACGCGGGCTATCGAAGCGCTGTCGCCGGATATCGAAGTGGTGAGCGCGGGCACGGCCCTGGAGATCGTCAAGCAAGTAGGCTCTCCGGCGAACCTGGAGGCGACTTATCAGGTTTCCCGGTTCGAGGGAAGTCACGGGATCGGCCACACCCGCCTGTCCACCGAATCGCGCGTCGACCTCAGTCATTCACAACCGTTCTGGGGCCACGGCTGCGCGGATCTGGCGATCGTTCACAATGGCCACATCACCAACTATCATCAATTGCGACGCCGGTACGAACAGAACGGCGTCCGCTTCTATACCGAGAACGATTCCGAAATCATCGGCATCTATCTGGCGCGCCACTTGAACCAGGGCAAGAGTCTCGAATCCGGACTGCGGGCGATGTTGCGCGACATGGACGGCTCGTTCAGTTGCCTGGCGGTCACGGCGACCGAGTTGGGCTTCATCAAGGATCCGTTCGCGTTCAAGCCGCTGCTGGTCGCCGAGACGGAGCGGTTCGTGGCCGTGGCGACCGAAGAGGTGGCGATCCGCGCGGCGATCGCGGGCGATTACACGGTGCGCGAGGCGCAGGTGAGAGAGTTCAAAGTATGGCGGAGATAACCCCGCTGGCAACGGTCGAGTGCGGGCAGCGGCCCATTCGCGAAATCAACCAGGAGATCAAAGCGCTCATCGCCGCGGGCCGGACCGGGATCGAACTCGCCGGGCCAGGGGCGCGCCACAACCTCGGCGTCGGTATTGTGCAGCTGGCCCGGATCCATATCCGGGGCAGCGCGGGATATTACTGCGCCGGGCTGATCGACGGACCGGAATTCGAGGTCGACGGGAGCGCCGGCTGGGGCTTGGCCGAGTCGATGATGAGTGGCAAGGTGGTGGTGCACGGCAACGCCGGCAACGGCGCGGCGGCAGCGATCCGGGGCGGAACCGTGGTGATTCATGGCGACGCCGCGGCACGCCTCGGCGTGTCCATGAAGGGCGGGCTGGTGCTGGTGGGCGGCGACTGCGGCTATATGGCCGCTTTCATGGGCCAAAAGGGAACACTGATCGTCTGCGGCAATACGGGCGAAGCCTTCGCCGATTCCATGTACGAGACGACGTGTTTTGTCGGAGGCAAAGTGGGCGATCTCGGCACCGACGCCGTCATTGAACCTTTGTCTGAAGAAGACATCGCGATGCTCGACTCCACATTGGCCACTCATTTTTCCGCCGGAGAGCGGGCGCGGAAACCGGCGCCGCGCGCCTTCCAAAAGATCGTGGCCGGGCGAAAACTGTGGAACTTCGACAAACGCAACTGGCAGTGGTGGCGGGAGGCGCTCTAGATGGCTGATCCTATCTTGCAACAAAGCGGCATCTTCACTCCGGCCGTCATCGATGACATCCAAACCAAGGCGGCTTCAGGGCTCTACCAGATCCGTGGGTACGGGACGCTCCGCCAGCGGCGCTGGGCGACCTTCGACGATTTGACATTCCTGCCGTGCTCGCTGACGCGCATTCCCCTCGAAGGGTATCGTGAAAAGTGCACCACCGCGGTCACCCTCGGGACGCGTTACGCCAAGCGGCCCATTCAGCTCGATGTGCCGATCATGATCACGGGCATGAGTTGGGGAGCGCTCTCGCTCAATGCCAAGGTCGCCTTGGCGCGAGGAGCACGCGCGGCCGGTTCCTCCAATACTACCGGCGACGGCGGCATGCTCATGGCCGAGCGCGAAAACAGCCGCACCCTCATCTATGAGGTCTTGCCCTCGCGTTACGGCATTAACATCCATCACATGCTGATGGCCGATGGCATCGAACTCACCATCGGCCAGGGCGCAAAGCCTGGCACTGGGGGGCTGCTGTTGGGTAGCAAGGTCTCCGAGGTCATCGCGCGGCAACGCGATCTGCCCGCCGGTGTCGACCAGCGCAGTCCCGCGCGCCACCCTGACTTCCTCGGACCTGATGACATGATCGTCAAAGTTGAGGAATTGCGCGAAGCCACCAACGGAGAGGTGCCGATCTTCGTCAAGATGGGCGCCAGCCGCGTCTACGACGATGTGAAGCTCGCCGCCAAGGCGGGCGCCGACGTGATTGTGGTGGATGGGATGGAAGGCGGCACTGGCGCCTCGCCAGCGATTCTTCAGGAGCACACGGGAATCCCGACGCTCGCGGCCGTATGCGAGGCGCGCGCGGCGCTGGAGGACATGGCCTTGTACGGTGAAGTCCAACTCGTCATCGCGGGCGGCATCCGCGATGGGGTAGACGCGGCGAAAGCGATTGCACTGGGCGCCGACGCCTGTTATATCGGAACCGCCGCGCTCATCGCGCTCAATTGCAACCGCCCGCTGCATGTTGAGGACTACGCTAAGATCGGCGCCGCGCCATACGCTTGCCATCACTGCCACACCGGTCTCTGCCCGGTGGGTGTTACGACGCAGGATCCCGAACTGATGCGGCGCCTTCCGATTGACGAAGCGGCGGAGCGCGTCTCCAATCTGCTGCACGCAATGACGCTCGAAATTCAAATGCTGGCGCGCGCTTGCGGCAAGTCTGATGTGCGCCGCCTGGAACCCGAGGACATGGCTGCCCTCACGACGGAGGCGTCCGCCATCTGCGGCATCCCGCTTGCGGGCACGCGTAAGGTGTACGGCCACTGAGATCAAACCGGAGATGATCATGGACCCTCGATTGAAGGCTCAATTCACCGACAAGGGAATCCGTTTTCTGCTCTGCTCGTTCGTGGAGCTGGCGGGAACGCCGAAAGCGAAACTGGTGCCGGTGACTCATCTCGAAGACACCGCCCGTGACGGTGCCGGATTTGCGGGCTTCGCGGCGGGAGACGTCAACCAGGGGCCCCACGACACCGACATCTGCAGCGTGCCGGATTTCGGGGGGCTGGCCGTGTTGCCCTGGAAAAAGGATATTGCCTGGGTGCCGGGTAACCTGCACGTCAACGGGAGACCGTGGCCTTTCTGCCCGCGCACCACGCTGTGCCGTCACGTGGACGCGCTCGCCCAGCGCGGACTGACGCTCAATATCGGCGTCGAGCCGGAGTTCATGATTCTCGCCAAAGATGGTGAGCAAGTGCGCCCATGGGACACCCTGGACACTCTGAGCAAGCCTTGTTACGACCTCCGCGCGCTGCATCGCAATCTGGACTTGATCACAACGGTGGTGGGCGCCATGCAGGAGCTCGGCTGGCAACCCTACGCCGCCGATCACGAAGACGCCAACTGCCAGTTCGAGATCAACTGGACCTACTCGGACGCGCTTACGACCGCGGACCGCCACGTGTTTTTCAAATGGATGGTGAAGACGCTCGCCGAGCAGCGCGGCCTGTTCGCGACTTTCATGCCCAAGCCGTTCCAGCACCTCACCGGCAACGGGTCCCACTTCCATCTCAGCCTCGCATCGGCCGCGACCGGCGAAAACGTCTTCGCCGGCGAAGAAGATCCATTGGGGCTTTCGCAAACAGCGCGATGGTTTCTGGGCGGGGTGCTCCATCACGCGCGGGGGCTCGCGGCCATCGTCGCCCCAACGGTGAACAGCTACAAGCGGCTGGTCCGCCGCGCCACGCGATCGGGGGCGACCTGGGCGCCCGTCTATGTTACCTATGGCGCTTCCAACCGCACGCAGATGATCCGCGTTCCAGGACCCGGGCGCATCGAAGTGCGCGTCGTGGACGGCGCAGCCAATCCGTACCTGACTCCAGCCGCGTTGCTGGCCGCTGGACTCGACGGGATCGACCGGCAACTGGACCCAGGACCTCCGAACACGGCCAATCTATACGAGGCGTCCGAGGAGTACCTGGTCAGCCGCAAGATCGATTTCCTTCCCGCGACACTAGCGGAAGCGCTGGACGCGTTCGCAGAAGACAGCGTCCTGCGCGGCGCCCTCGGAGAAGAGTACGCCGCCTATTACCTGGCGGTGAAGCGCCGGGAGTGGAACGCTTATCACGAAAGCGTCAGCGCATGGGAGACGGACCGGTACCTGCTTCATTGCTGATGGGATCCGCTGCGCAGAACTGGGAGATCAACCAGACACTTGCGGAGGACCGGTTGCGGGGGCCACACTAGCCTTCGCCGCAGTCACCTCAACTCCGTTTGAGTTCAATAACTCCACAAACTCGCCCAAGTCTTTGGTTAGCCGCATCGGGGTGCGCTTGATTCCTGATCTCCAAAAGAAGGGCGATGCGCTGTTCGGGAGTCATCGCCATGGCGTCGGCAACATCCGCCCGCGCCGGCCTCCTGGAGGCTGTGAAAGACACGGACGACCCGCTCCATATTTTGTAGACTCGTACATCCTCAGCGGCGCTCTGCTACGCTTAGTACACGTCACAGTAGAAAAGGTGCCAAATTGGCGGTGGGCGGAATGTTGAGGCGGACCGAGGACTGAACGGGGTTCGCCGAGCCGTGTGGCCTCCATCCGATCCGGCAAGTCGATGGATGATTGATGGAGAGTGTCTGAAACAATTTCGACACAAAATGTTTTCGCGGAGCAGGCCCCTCAGGGCGTGTGCGCGATCGAGGAGCAACCGGCACGCCGGGGACGAAAGACTGCATTGAAGATCGTGCCCGGCACGGCGGTGTTGAGCGCGTTGTTGGCGCTGCAACGAAGAACAACGGTTGCAGCCGGTTTCGCGCGGAGATCGAGAGCCATCGTGTTGCTGAACGCCGGGCGCGAGGTCACCAGTGTTGCACGCGAGGTGGGAATGTCGTCCCGGCAAGTGCACAAGTGGGCCCGGCGGGCTCAAAGACTTGCCCCGGCCCGATGGCTCGCCAATTGCAAGCCGAGGGCGTGGTGGAATCCATCTCGCCTGAAACGGTCCGGCGCCTGCTCGCCAACCGCCGTCTCAAACCATGGCGTCATCATCTCTGGCTTTCGCCCAAGGTCCCGCGTGATGCGGCCTTTTGCCGCGGTTACCAATCTCAGTGATCTGTACTGCCGCGCGTTGTTGCCCCATGAGGTGGTGCTGCCGGTGGACGAGAAGACCAGCCTTCAGCCCCGCACCCGCAAAGCCAAGACACTGCCTCCGGAACCCGGCAGGCCCTCGCCTCAACCCGGCTAGCCGCCGGTGCCGGGCAAACCGGTCCGCGTCGAGCATGAATACGAGCGCAAGGGAGCACTGAATCTGTTCGCCGCTTCCGCTCCTGTCCGAAGACGCCATCCGCAGGCACTGGCCCGCCCTTGGAAAGGGCATTCAGATCAACTCCGGCACGGGAGTGAGGTGTCGGGTGTATACTGTGTGGGTCCGGAAAACCAAAACGGAAATCCCGGTTAGGTCCAATCCACGGGAACCCAGTGACGCATCTATCTATACCGGCAAGGTTGGAGCTCGTAAGTCATATTCTCTTTCACGGACGAAAAGGAGAAGACCATGATTCGCAATGTGCTGTTGCTGATTATGCTCATCGCGCCATGCGCGTTTTCGCAAGCGATCACCGCGACGCTGTTGGGTACCTTGACGGACTCGACAGGCGCCGTCGTGCCCAACGTGACGATTGTTGCCACCGAAGTGGCCACCGGCGTCACTCGCCGGACGGAAACCAATCAAGAGGGCATCTAAATCAAGAGGGCATCTACACGATTCCCTATCTCGCGCCGGGAACCTACCGGTTGGAGATGGAGGCCAAGGGGTTCAAGAAGGTGGTGCGCGATCGCGTCCAATTGACGGCCACCGTTTCCACTCGTGTCGATGCAACACTCGAACCCGGCCAGGTGAGCGAAGTGGTGGAGGTGACGGCGGAGAGTCCGATTCTGCAAACCGACCGCTCGGAAGTCGCCCGCAACTTCAACGCCAAGGCTGTAACGGAGTTGCCCCTGGTGAACCGCAGCTTTCAATCGCTTGTTGGACTGATGCCCGGCGTTGCCCCGCCGAGTGTGGACTTCACTGCTGCCGAAGACCCCCAAGGCACCACGTTCTTCCGCGCCAACGGCCAAGGCAACTCAGCGAACAACACGCAGGTGGACGGCGTCGATAACACCAACCCGACGCTCGGCTTGTCCATCTACATCCCTTCGGCGGAAGTGGTGCAGGAAGTGAATATCACCACCACGAACTACAACGCCGAGTTCGGCCGGGCTGGCGGCGCCGTGCTCAACGTGGTGACCCGCGGTGGCACCAATCAGCTTCACGGCTCTCTGTTCGAATTCAACCGCAATCGCGCGCTACGGGCCCGCAACATGTTCAATGTCGCGCCGCAGCCACAGCCAAACTTCGTGCGCAATGAGTTCGGCGGTACGCTCGGCGGCCCCATCGTCAAGAACAAGACGTTCTATTTCGGCGGCTTCCAGGGACGCACGCTGCGCCAATCGAACACGGTGACCACCACGCTCCCGGTCGACTCCTGGCGCCGAGGCGACTTCAGCGGCGTGGCCGGCCTCACCATTTACGACCCGGCGTCGGGAAACCCGGATGGCACCGGCCGGACACCTCTCGCCGGGAACCAAGTCCCCGGGTCACGAATTCATCCGCTTGTCGGCAAGTTGCTGCCCGATTTCGCGGCCCCCAATGAGCCCGGCCTGCTCAGCAATCTCATCTTCAACGTGCCGTTCCGCTACAACGGCTACTCCTACGACGGCCGCGTCGATCACGTGTTCGGGCCCAACACAAGAGGCTTCGCGAAGTTCAACTATTCGGACTACGAAGTGATCACCCGCGCCGCGCTGGGAGACCGCATTGGCGATGGCACCATCAGCACTCCGTACACCGTGACAGCGATTCTCAACTTGTCGCACAACTTCAGCCCGACGCTACTGGCGGAGTTCCGCGGTGGCTACAACCGCTACTACACGAACGTGAACGGGCTCGACCTGACGAGTGTTACCAACCAGTCTCTTGGGATCGTCAATCCGAATCCCGACTCGATCTCCTCCCAAGGCATGGCACGCATCAACATATCCGGCGGCATGCCCGGCATCGGAACTCCGGTTGTGTATCCGCTCATCAACGCCGACAACCTGTTCAACTTCGTCAACACCTGGAACAAGCAATTAGGCAGGCACACGTTCAAGTGGGGTGTGGACCTGCACCGGAACCGGATGGACCGCTTCCAGCCGCAGGGCTTGAACTTCGGGCCTCGCGGCATGTTCAATTTCAACCCGGGCACCACGGCCTTGCGCGGCGGGCCGGGACTGGGACCCTTCGGCCAGTTCGGAAACTCGTTCGCCGCTTTCCTGCTTGGAGCGCCGGATCAGACCAGCCGCACTTTCATGCCGATCACGCCGACCAATCGTCAAACCCAAGCGTTTCTCTTCTTCCACAACACGTTCCAGTTGTCGCCGAAGCTGACGCTCGACTTGGGCATGCGGTGGGAGTTGTACACGCCGATCAAGCCGCGCTACGCGGGGGGAGCGTCCAACTACGACACAGAGACGAACAGCCTGCTGGTGGCCGGCTTCGGCAGCAATAACCTCGCGAACAATATCAAGACCGACTGGAACAACTTCGCGCCAAGGGTGGGATTCTCCTACCGCCTGGGTTCGAAGAGCGTTGTCCGCGGCGGATACGGCATCAGTTACTACTCCGGCCGTTTCGGCTTCACCGGCGGCACGCTCTCCACGCAGTTCCCCGTGCTCTACAACATCCAGAATGGCGTGGAGAACGACTTCGTCGTGAATGGCACCTTCGGCGTGTTGCCTCCGGTTCCGGTGATCCCCATCCCGTCGAACGGAGTGATCAGACCGGCTCCGAACCAGGCGTTCTTCACCATGCCGCAGAACTACCCCGCGCCCATGGTGCAGAGCTACAACCTTACCATCCAGCGCGATCTGGGCTGGGGGGTGGCGTGGGACGCCGGCTATGTCGGATCGAGAGCTCGCAACATCCCCTATCAGCGCCAGTTGAACGCTGCGTTGCCGGGCTCTGGTGCGAATGGCAGACCCTTTTTCTCGAAGTTCGGCCGGACCGCCGATGTCGCTCTCCGCGCAAACGGTCTTGATAACAACTACAACTCGCTGCAGACCAACCTGAGCAAGCGCTTTTCCAACGGACTGCAATTCACTGCGGCCTACACCTACAGCAAGACCTTGGGTGTGGGCGACGATCAAGGCGGCTTCATCGTGCAGACCGACATCAACCGGAACTACGGGCCCACCGGATATGACCGCACGCACATGTTCGTGGCGAGCCACGTCTATGAACTCCCCTTCGGCAAGGGGAAGCGGTTCGTGACCGAAGGGCCAGTGGCGCAAGTGGTGGGCGGATGGCAGTTCAACGGCGTCTTCCGCAAAGTGAGTGGCGCCCCGTTCACACCCGTGGCGGACGTCACTCCGTGCAATTGTCCGGGAAACAACAACTTTGCCGACTCAGTGAATCCGGTGAAATATCTTGGCGGCACGGGACGTGGACCGCTGTGGTTCGATGTCACGGCGTTCGCGGCTCCCGGAGCCAACCGCTTCGGCAACGCTGGCCGCAATAGCCTTCGCGCGCCCGGCTTCACCACCTACGATGTGTCGATGGTCCGGAACCTGCGCTTCTCGGAAAAATTCCGCCTCGAGTTGCGTGGAGAGGCCTACAACATCTCGAACACGCCCCGTTGGGGGAATCCGACCAACAACGTGAACAACGCAAATTTCGGCCAGATTCTGGCGGCCTCGGGCGAGCGCGAACTCCAGATCGCCGTCCGCCTCACGTTCTGATGCGGAGCGGCCTGTCGATACGCAAGCGAGGTCTTCCACTCGTTTCGCAAGAGCCGGCAGGTTCGGATCGAGAGGTTGCGGAAGGCATCGCGGATGCCGGCCTTTGGAGCTTTGACCGAGGGCGATCTCCAGGATCGAAGCCACACCATTGGTGAAAATGCTATAAGTTACAAGTTCTCCGTCGAGGACCCGGCCATCTGGACCAAGCCGTGGAGCGGGGAACTCGCCTGGCCTCTCAGCGGGCAACGGCTGTTCGAGTATGCCTGCCACGAAGGCAACTACTCATTTGCGGAATATTGAAGGGGGCGCGGGTCCTCGAAGCGGATGAGCTCAAGAAGCTGTCGAAGGAGCCATGAGGATTGCATGAAGAGGATGCTGATCGTACTGGCGCTCGCGGCGGCGCCTTGGTGTTTCTGAAAGTGGGCCGCGTCCACGCTCACCACGCCTTCGGCGCGGAATTCGATCTTAATCGTCCGGTACTCCTCAAGGGCCCCCTGGTGCGCGTGGAATGGATCAGACCGCACACCTGGATTCACCTGGAACACACCGCGGAAAACGGTAAAAAGGAGATCTGGATGGTGGAAGGGGGCACGCCGAACAGCTTGCTGCGGCGCGTTCTCAAGCGCGATTCGATCAAGCCCGGGCAGGTCATCATCGTGGATGGCTACCAGTCCAAAGACCGCTCCAACCGCGCCAATGGCCGCGACGTCACGCTTCCCGACGGCCAGAAGTTCTTCCTGGGTTCTTCGGGCACCGGCGCTCCCTGCGACCAGCCCGGCAAGGACCAGCGCAAGTAAGCTTGCGTTACTTCACCACGGTCACTCGCAAATCGGATGGCGTCTCGAGCAAGCCGTCGGAGGCGATGGCGCGCAGCCAGTAAACACCGGGATCGCTGAACGTAGCCGCGGTGACAAGCTCCGCCGACGTAGCGCCAAGCGCTGGAGCCGTCCCCCGCGGCTCGAACGTGACCCGGCCTGCGGTTTCCGGCGCCCGGTAGAGGATCCATCTGATACGGAGTCCGCGGACCGCGCGTGGCGGCACGGTGACCGGTATCGGCACCGCGGGGGGCGCCGGCCCGCTCAACTGGAAATTCGTGGGCCGTCGCGGCTTTGGAATCCCGTCATCCGCAGCCGATGCGGACAACCGCAGTGGGCGGCCGGCGGAGGCCGTGGTATCGCCTTTCACCACGATGGCGGGCGGCGAGTTCGGCGGATCGGGTGGCGCGGTGTCCAGCCCGAGGTTCATCTGGATGACACCGTCGTCCACTTCCCACTCCGGTTGCAGCCATCCGTTGGCTGAGTTCGATTGGCCGTGCACCGTCAATGTCCACACCAGCCTTTTGTCCTCCGTCCAATTCGCGGGAACCTCCACCTGGAAAACAAAGCGGTTCCGCCGAGGGTAGAAATGCGTTGGCTGGCCCATGTCCGGCTGCAGGCTGAAGCGGTTATTCGTCCCCACCGGCACTTCGACTTCTTCTTCGAAATTGCGGTTCAGGTAGCCGAACCACATCACGGTTTTTCCGTTTGGAAGCTTCCGCCAACCCTCATAATACGGTTGGATGTTTTGGCCTCCGCGTATGGCATAGCCGCTGTCGGGCGGAAGAGCGCTCACCCCCAATCCCTGCCCAAGCAAGTCACCCGGAAAACATAAGACGGCCAAGAGAATCCAGCGAGCGGGCATCAGCGATTCCCCGCGACCACATTGGTCTTGTTTTGCCTTTCGCTCAGCATCTCGCGGTATTCCGCGTCGCTCAAATAGTAGTAGCTGAGCCAGGCGAAGCTCATCTCGTCGATCGAGCGCTGCCCGAATGAGACCGGATTGGAGGGGTCGGGGTTGAACCGGTTCCCCGGCGTGTTGTCGTACCACGAGGTGACGTGAATTACAGTTCCCGCCGGCACGATCGGCTGAACGTCTTCCTGATAGTGGTAGACGATGTGCCAGTTGAAGCGGAACTTGTCCACGCAACTCACCGTCTGCGCCGCCGCCCTGCCACCGCTTTGCGCGGGCGGATAGATCAGCTCCAGGCATTGCGCCTGCCCGCGGTTATGCAGGTGCGGCTGGAAGGCCGTGATCCGGGCCGGTTTCAACAGCATCGTATAGCCTTCGCTGCGGACATTCTTCGTATTCGGCGGAATGTCGATGTCCTCGTTGTCGCCCACGTGTGCCATGATCAAGAGCCGTTTGGGTACGTAGTTTTCCGGATATAAACGGATTCCCACGTAAATGTCGGCCGGCGTATCCGTCCCGTTGGAATGCAAGTGGGCGTTCATGACCACCCGTGTGCCCACCTTCAGCAACCGTCCGGTGCCTTCCGGAAAGATGTCGCCAAACTTGCCGACGGCGTATTCTTCCAGCAGCCCGCGCTCCTCGCCGCCGGCCCCATCCGGAGTGTGAACGTAAGACACCGCGTGATGCACGACCGCCGCACCCTTGGACGGCTTGACCTCCACCGCCCGTATGTAGCGGTCCGTTTTGAGACCCAGATCCTCCATCGCCAGGTCCACCCATTGGTCGGGAGCCTTGGCCTTGACGATGACCTCTTTCCTCAGCTTGATGACGATATCGGGCTCACCAATGTGCCAGCGTGTGCCATCGTCGAATTGGCGCGGCGGAGGCATGTCCGCCGGATCGCCCGCGGGGGCGCCTCCATCGGCCCAATCGGCGATCAATTTGATATCTGCCTGGCTGAGCGAAGGATCGTTCTTGAACTGGTGTATTCCGACAGTCCGGTCGATGTACCAGGGAGGCATGTTGCGTCGAACCACCTGGTTCCGGATCGAGCGCGCCCAGGGACGCACCTCCTGGTATGTCAACAAGGACATGGGCCCGATGCCGCCGGGCCGGTGGCAGTCCTGGCACGACTTCTGGAAAATCCGCGAGATGTCCTTTGTGAATGTGATCGAGGCCGGCGTTTGCGCCGCCGCCGGCAGCAAGCATGTGAACAATGTCATCACCCCGGCAAAGGCAACCCGGAACGGCTGATGGTAAGACATGGCATCCCCTCGCACGGGTTGTCACCCGTGAATTGCTATTTTCGCATCCCGCGCTCAAGTATACACCAAATCGCCATCACCCGCTCTCATCCGGCGCCTGTGCATATCGCAAATCCCGAACCACATGAGAACATGGGGCTTGCTTGTTTTCCTCCAAACCCTCCGTTCGGCGCTCAGCGCGTTTCGCGTGTTGGCCGCTGCCCTGTCCGCGACCTTCCAATCCGAGCCGCACTCCATCTGGAGAACCTGGCGCTCCGGCACCAGCTCGGCGTCCTGCAGCGCTCCGTGAAGCGGCCCAGACTGGCGTTTCCGGATCGACTCCTCTGGGCCTGGTTGTGCGAGATCTGGACCGACTGGCGATCGGCGCTTGTCATCGTCAAGCCACAAACCTTGATCACCTTGCACCGAAAGGGCTTCCGTCTGCCTGGCCAATCCACTCTGGGGAGCACCGCGCATCTCTGGGGAGCACCGCGCATCCACGGCGAACTTCTCAAACTGGACATCGACATCGGCGAGACCAGCGTCGGTAAGTACATGGTCCGCCACCGGAAGCCGCCGTCGCAAACCTGGCGGACGTTCCTCGACAATCACCTCAAGACCATGGTCTCAGTCGACTTTTTCACCGTGCCGGCCATCCCGTTCCAGGTGCTGTACGTGTTTCTCGTGCTGGCACACGACCGCCGCCGGATCGTCCACTTCAATGTCACGGCGCACCCCACTGCGGAATGGACGGCGCAGCAGTTGCGAGAGGCGTTTCCGTTTGACCAGATTCCGCGATACATGCTTCGGGACCGCGACGGCATTTTCGGCCGTGAGTTTCGCAAAGATGTAAAGGCGATTAGCTGCCGGATGAAGATCTTGGGTGACGGTTCTTGCGACCCGGGGGTCCCGTGTGAGTACCAAGGATTTCTGCGCGATTCCCGCCGCGCGACCAGGGGGAAGGTCCGAGTGTGATCCAGATCCGTTCGGACGATGTGAGCCCGGAAGCGGCGGCGTCCAGTGTCATTGCGGCGATTCGCAGGATTGCCTTCGAGCTCGGGCAAGGGGTGTTGGTGACAGTCGAGCCGCCCGGGACCTTGCTTCGACATAGCGGTCGAGCACGGCCAGAATCCACTGTTCCATCTGCCGCAGCCAAGCCCCCCCCTGCAGCGGCGCAATCTCCATACCTCGCTCCCGGGCACCGGGCGGTTTGCACTCCCCGGCGGCCACATCACCGCCCTTTGAGGACCTTGTGCGCCGCCGTGGGAGAAGCGTTTTTTCATTGTCCGCACAATGAACTTTATTTTTCCTTTAGTATGAACGGGTTACTGCCACTCGGTTCGCGATCCGCTCTGTCCAGGATGCCACAATTGAGGCGTCTGGTTCGTTGTCCGCGCACGATGCCCGGCCTCACTGGGTGCCGGTGCCGCGTGGAAGTTCTGCAAAACGTGAACAGCGTTTTTGCAAAACGAACCCAGGAACCGATTGAAAACAAACAAAACCAGGGGAAATCACGTGTCATGCAGGCTCGCCGAAAGAATTCAATCCGACTCAAAAGAACAACTTCATCACAAACTGGATCTGCCGGTTTGTCGCAAACCGCGTCGAGCTGATCCGGCCCGCCTGCGGCGTCCCGATCGAATTCCCCGGCGAGTTGAACTGCGGCGTGTTGGCGGCGTTGAACAGGTCCGTCCGCCATTGCAGACGGAACCGCTCGGTCAACTGCGTATCCTTGATCACCGACACGTCCCAGGTCTTCACTCCCGGACCCCGCAACACGTTCCGTCCCGAATTGCCGAACGTGAACGCGGCCGGTGCGCGGAAAGCCGCGGTATCGAAGTAGCGGTCGATCGTCCAGTTCGAGATTCGGCCATCGGCGAATCCGGTCCGGCCGCGCGTGGTGCCGGAGTTGAGCGTCGACGCCTGCATGAGCACGTCGAACGGATTGCCCGCCGAGAACGTCGTGATCCCGCTGATCTGCCATCCCCCGAGCAGCCGGTGCTTGCGGAACAACGGCAGTTCCCAGCCGTAGCTCGCCACCAGCCGCTGCGGGACGTCGGTGTCGGAAAGGCTGCGATCCGCCGCGCGGTTCCGCGCATCCTGCGCCTGCCCGAACGAGGCGACCCCCGGCACCGCGTTCGAGAAATTCGAGTCGACGCTGCCGATCACCTTGGCCAGCGTGTAGGATCCCAGCACGTAGAATCCGCGCGCGAACCGCTTCTGCACCTTCAACTGGAACGAGTGGTAGATCGAGTTCCCCACGCTCGCGCCTTCGTTGAGCGTCACGTTCGGCGCCAGCGCGAACAGCGGCCTTCGCGGATTGATCGCACCCGGACCCGGAACCGGCTGGTTCGGATCCGTGATCTCCAGCAGGTGCGTCCCCTTGCTGCCGACATAGGCCGCGTCGATCAGCCACGACTGGCCAAACTCCCGCTGCAGGCTCAGGTCCCAGCTCTGCGCGTACGCCGCCACCGCCCCGTAGGCGACCTGGCGGTATTGTCCCGATGGACTCGAAACGTTCACCGGCTGCGGAATTGGAATTCCCGCCGAGAGCCGCGTGCCCGGGAGCTGCGTCGGGGCGTAGACGAGCTGCTGCGTCGTCGAGCCCGGCGGATTCTGGATCGGATTCGTGCCGTTGCCCCCGAACTCTTCGACGTAGGAGAGTCCGTAGCCGGCGCGGACCACCAGCTTCGGCCAGGATGGCATGCGCCAGGCGAGTCCGGCGCGCGGTGCGAAATTGTTCTTGTCGCCGCGCCGCAATGCGCGTCCGAACTTGTTGTCCTTGCCCGCGAACACCACGCGTCCGGTCTCCTGGTCGAGCGCGCTCATGCGGTCGCCGATCTCATACCACGGCTGGTAGTATTCGTAGCGCAGGCCGTAGCTGAGCGAGAGCGCGTTGCTCACCTTGAAGTCGTCCTGGACGTAGAGGCCCCACTCGGTGTTGCGGCGTCCGGTGCGGCCGTCGACCACGCCGCGGTTGATGCTGTCGGGCGTGCCGAGCAGGAACGAGGCGAATCCGGCTCCGCCCGCGCCGAGTCCATTCTGGCTCGTGAAATTCGGATTGAAGGCGAATGATCCCGTTGGCTGCGCGGAGATGAAGTAGTTGTTGCGCTGGTGGCGGCGCGCGTCGAGTCCGGTCTTGAAGCTGTGACGGCCGCGCGTCCACGACGCGTTGAAGACCCACTGGTAGAGATTCTGGATGGACGAATTCGGAAGTCCGCTGGTGGGGCCGAACGCCGTCAGTCCGCCGATGGTGATGGCGGTGATGGAGCGCGCGTTTTGGGCGATGTGCGAACCGGGGAGCTTCAACTGATCGATGAGCGGGTCGTCAGCGCCGAGCGGCAGTCCCAGGAAGTTGTAGCGGTTGAATCCGAGCCGGCCTTCGAGCACCAGCGACGCGGTGGCTACGTAGGTTCCGTTGATGACGGCGCTCTGCGCGGTGAGGTCGAGGTTGTTCGCACGGCCCCCGCCGCCGAATGGATTGCGGGCGGTGGTCAGGTCGTTCGGAAAATTCTGTCCGGCGCGGTCCTTGGAAAAGCGCCCGAACAGCGTGCCCTTCGATCCGGCATTGTAGTCGACGCGAAGGTCGCCCTGGTTTCCGTGCCGGGTCCACTTGGGATTGTTGATGAAGTTGAGCGCGATCGCGTCGGCGCCGCCCGTGTTCGCCTGCGGCATGATGTCGAGGTAGCGCGGCACAACGGGATCAAAGCGGCTCGCCGGGATGCGGCGGTCCGGGAACGGATCGCGCGTGATGCCGGTGCCTTGGGCCCGCGTCGTGAAGGGATCGTAGATTTGGCCGAAGCGCGTGCCGGAGAAGTCGCCGCGCCGCATCGCGTCGTTCGCCACGCTAGCCAGGTAGGTCATGCCGCGGACCTGGCGCGTGCCCTGGTAGTCGGCGAAGAAGAACAGGCGGTTGCGGCGGACCGGGCCCCCGAACGTCGCGCCGAACTGGTTCTGCCGGAATCCGGGCCGCGGCTGGTTCGACGCGTTGTTGAAGAAGTCGTTTGCGTCGAGCGCGGAGTTGCGGAAGAACTCGAACAGGTTCCCGTGGAACTCGTTCGTGCCCGAGCGGGTCTGCACGTTCACCACGCCGCCGGCCGAGCGCCCGAACTCGGACGAAAAATTTCCTGTCGAGACCTTGAACTCCTGGATCGCGTCGATCACCGGCAGAAGAATGATACCGCCGGAGTTCCACGCGCTCTCGTTGTTGTTCACGCCGTCGAGAATGTAGTTGTTGTACCAGGTCCGCATGCCGTTGGCGGAAAAAAACGCGGAGCCGCGAAAATGATTGATCACCAGGTTGCTCTGCTGGTCTCCGGCCGCGCCAGTATTGGTTCCGGTGGTGAGCTGGATCAGTTGCGTGAAGTTGCGGCCGTTCAAGGGAAGCTGTTCGATGCGCGTACGTTCGACCACTTCAGCCGTTTCGGCGTTGGTGGTGTTGACGAGCGGCGCCTCGGCGGCGACCACGACTTTTTCAGCCACATTGCCGACGCGCAGCACCACATCGACGCGCGCCTGCTGGTCCACTTGCAGCGTGATGCCCTCCTGGACGAACTGGCCGAATCCGGTGTGCTCGACCGTCAACGTGTAGGAGCCAAGCGGTAGCGACGGGAAACGGAAGCCGCCGCCGGCGTCCGTCGAGGCTGTGCGGTTGTAGTTGGTGGCGGCGTTGCGGACGGTCACCTGGGCGCCGCTCACCGCCGCCTCCGAAGGATCGCGGACCTCGCCGAAAATCGTCCCGGATACGGCTTGCGCGAAAAGCGAAGCCGGAATCAAGAGAAGGAGACTCAGCCACATCATGCATGACAGTGTATCGAACCTGATAGCATGTGCTGATGCACGGCGAGATCACGCAACTGTTCGACTTAGGCGGCAAGTGCGCCCTGGTGACTGGCGGCGCGCGGACCATGGGGTGGGACGCGGCTTGCGTGCTCGCCGCGGCCGGATGCCGTGTGGCGATCACGAGCCGGTCGGCCGAATCGGCCCGCGAGTCCGCCGCGCGCCTCAAGGATCAGTACGGCGTGGACGCGGCTGGCTGGCAGCTAGACCAGACGAGCCATGCCGAGGTCGCGCGTGTGGCCGGCGAGGCAATCGTCTGGGCCGGCCGCGTCGACATCCTGGTGAACAACTCGGGCGGCGGCGTGGGCGCGAGTCCGCCGCCACTGCTCGACCGCGATGTCGCCGACCTCGACTTGCTTCTCCAGTTGAATCTGAACGGCATGCTCTACTGCTGCCGCGAGGTGGGACGGCACATGGTGGAACAAGGAGGCGGCAAGATCATCAACATCGCCTCGATCGCCGGACTTTGCGGGCGCGACCGGCGGATGTACGTCGAGGGCAAGCTCAAAGGACAACCGGTCGAATACGCCGCGGCCAAGGCCGGCGTGATCGGACTTACGATGGATCTCGCGGGTTATTTGTCGCCGCGCGGCGTCTACGTCAACGCGATTTCACCGGGTGGATTCGAGAACCGCCAGCCACCTGAGTTTATCCGCCTGTACTCGGATAGCACGCCGCTGGGACGGATGGGCCGCTATGGATCCGACATCAAGGGCCCGATCCTGTTTCTGGCGTCACCGGCTTCAGACTACGTGACCGGACACAACCTGGTGGTCGACGGCGGGTTCACGATATGGCATTGAGGGGTCGCCGTAGCCGCCGCGGCTACCAACTGAGTTTGCCGGCAAGGGCGACGACGCGCGGCTCGTTGCGCTGCCGCTGCTCGAACCAGCCAAAGCGGGCGCTGTCGACTCGCGTGGCCTGTCCGTCCATCTCTGAAAACCAGGGATGGTTGGAGACGTTATAGAACTCGGCGCGGATCTCGAAGGTCATACGTTCGGTGAGGGGGGTCCTCTTGGCGAGGCCGAAGTCGACGTTCTTCAAGGGGCTCTGGTGCAAATTCCGAGTCGAGCCAAATTCGGTAACGGCCGACGTCTCGATCGAACCCGACTCCGATCACGCAGCCAACGCGGCTCGCCAGATCTCCGGCATCGTCGCCCCTGCCCCGCCTAG
>Ga0194132_10000783_pt1 | contig 64632 bp, 65 predicted proteins | sample TA2KigOf80mmetaG_FD_148612 | JGI IMG/M metagenome (GOLD analysis project Ga0194132, IMG submission 148612) | Freshwater microbial communities from Lake Tanganyika, Tanzania - TA2015054 Kigoma Offshore 80m | ecosystem: Environmental > Aquatic > Freshwater > Lake | place: Tanzania: Lake...
GCGTCGCTGAGAGCGAGCTTCAACTCGAAGGATCGCGCCATGAGGGCGGCCGGCGGCTCGCACAGCCACCGGCTCAGGTCCATCTCTTCGCAGACGACTGCCCCGCCGGGCTTGACGAGATCGCGAATGGCGCGCAGGGCCTCAACCGGCCTCGTCAGGTGCATCAGCACCAGCCGGCAGTGGGCGAGGTCGAAACTGCCCTGAGGCAATCCCGGCACATAGACATCCGCGACCTTGAACGTCACGTTCGAGGCACCGGCCGCCTCGGCCAGACGTCGAGCTTGCTCGACCTGGGCCTCGCTGATATCAAGGGCGACCACGGAACCGGAGGGACCGACCTGAGCGGCCAGCCACTGAGTCATGTTGCCGCTTCCACACCCGATTTCCACGACGCGCATCCCCTGGACGAGTCCCGCCTGGCGGAGCAAGGCTTGCGACCCAGGTCCGTAGATCTCGTTCAAGAGGCGAAGGCGCTCGACATCCTTCTCGCCCCGGGCGAGGTTGTAGCCGTCGGCGAGGGGCGTCATATCTAAATTGAGCCGGCCGTGCGCTCCCGGTAGCGATGGGGACGATCGGTGATGAAGCGGGCAAATTCCGTGGCGCCCCGCATCCGCTGTCTGATCGTACCCTCCGTCATCTTTTCGTTCCGAAGGTGCTGTTCAAATTTCCTGAGGGTCTGGCTGATAAACTCCTCAAAGAGCGTCCTCTCAAACGGTAGTTTCATGATCGCAGCCTCCTGAGACAACAAGCGAACAGCAAGTCAGTCTCTTGTCAGCTTCCGATACCGAATCCGGTGCGGTCGCTCCGCTTCCTTCCCCAGCCGCTTCTTGCGGTCCGATTCATACTCGCTGTAGTTGCCCTCGAACCAGGCCACCTTGCTGTCCCCTTCGAAGGCCAGGATGTGGGTGGCGATCCGGTCCAGGAACCAGCGGTCATGGCTGCTGATGACGGCACAGCCGCCGAACCGCTCCAAACCCTCTTCTAAGGCCCGCAGCGTGTTGACGTCCAGATCGTTGGTCGGCTCATCGAGCAGGATGAGGTTCGCCCCTTCCTTGAGCATGCGCGCCAGATGCACCCGGTTCCGTTCGCCGCCGGAGAGGTCCTTGACCTTCTTCTGTTGCTCCGTGCCGCCGAAGTTGAACTTCCCGCAATAGGCCCGCGAGTTGACCTCGGTCTTGCCCAGCTTGATCTGGTCGGCCCCATCCGCAATCACTTCCCAGACCGTCTTCTTGGGGTCCAGCGTCCGATCCTGATCGACGTAGCCGAGCGAGACCGTTTCACCGATGCGCAAGGCGCCGGCATCCGGCTTGACCTGGCCGGTGATCATGCGGAACAACGTGGTCTTGCCTGCGCCGTTCGGTCCGATGACGCCCACGATCCCGCCTCTGGGCAGACTGAAGGTCAGCTTCTCGAACAACAATTTCTCTCCGTAAGCCTTCGTGATGTCCTTGGCCTCCACCACGACATCGCCCAGGCGCGGGCCGGGCGGGATGTAGATTTCCAAATCCTCGACCTGCTTGTCGGCTTTTTGCTCCAGCAATTCCTCATACCGGGTGATGCGGGCCTTGCCCTTGGCATGGCGGGCCTTCGGCGCCATGCGAATCCATTCCAATTCCCGCTCCAGGGTCTTACGGCGCTTCGATTCGGCTTTTTCTTCCTTCTCCTGCCGACCCTGCTTCTGTTCCAGCCAGGAGGAGTAGTTGCCTTCAAAAGGAATCCCCTGACCCCGGTCCAGTTCCAAAATCCAGCGAGCCACGTTGTCGAGAAAGTAGCGATCGTGGGTCACGGCGATGACCGTCCCCTGGTACTGCTGCAAATGCTGCTCCAGCCATTGCACGGACTCTGCGTCCAAGTGATTCGTCGGCTCGTCCAGCAAGAGAATATCCGGCTCCTGGATCAGCAGGCGACAGAGGGCGACACGGCGTTTTTCCCCGCCCGAGAGGACCTCGATCTTCGCGTCCGAAGGCGGGCAGCGCAGCGCGTCCATGGCGACTTCGAGTTGGTTCTCCAATTCCCAGCCGTTGACCGCTTCGATCTTCTCTTGCAGCACGCTCTGCTTCTCCAGCAGCTTGTCCATCTCGTCGGGCGAGCAGTCGCCGAGCTTGTTGCTGATGGCTTCATAGTCCCGCAGCAAGGCCACGACCTCGTGGCGGCCCTCCTCCACGACTTCTTTGACGGTCTTGTTCTTGTCGAGCTGCGGCTCCTGCTCCAGCAGGCCGACCGTGTAGCCTTTCGACATCGTGATCTCGCCGAGGTAGTCTTTGTCCGCGCCGGCAATGATGCGCAGCAACGTGCTCTTGCCCGACCCGTTCAAGCCCAGCACGCCGATCTTGGCCCCGTAGTAGAAGGAGAGGTAGATGTCCTTGAGGACCTGCCGCTTGGGCGGATAGACCCGCCCGACCCCGATCAAGGAAAAGATGACTTGCTTGTCGTTCGCTCCCATGTATTCCTCAGTATCTCCTATTGTTCCTTCTCCGCCCTCTCGATCGCCTCGGATTGATCTTTGCCCAGGTCCGCATCCAGAAAGTCCCCGCACTCCGGCACCTCCATGTGAAGATCGGAGGTCACGTCGATCTCCACCGTCGCATCCCTCATCCGAAAATCTAGGACATGGCCTCCGGCGGTCCGGTCCAGACTCAAAAAGTGCACGTGGTAGCCAGGCACGTTGAGCCCTTGGGCATAGTCGGGAAAGCGAAAACCTACGAGCGTGCCGCGCACGCCTTCGTGGACATAGACCGGCTGCCGCTTGGCAACTTCTACGAGCGGCGGATAGGGCTTCTGTTGCCTCGGGACGGTCCGTACTTTGATATGGTCGAAGATGGCATGAACCTTGACGGCATAAAAGATGTTCTTGCTGGGCACCGCCTTGTCCACGGCCTGCTGAAAGTGCGCCCAATCAGTCAGTTCTTCCCACAGGACCTTGACCGTGGGATCGAAGAACATGACGACTGCAAACGGCGTCTTCGCCGACGGCGCGACTGGAGAGGCCTTGCCGTCCGATTTCATCTGATAAAACTTGCCGTCGAAGGCGATCATCTCCCCGTCCAGCGCGTTGAAGGTGCCCAGGCCGAAATCTCCGTGCTTGGCCAACTCCTCGTAGGTGACCTCCCCATCATACACGCCTTCCATCAGGGCCCCGATGGTGGAGGACTGGAACAACTCATGAGCCTTGTGCGAGTCGTGATGGAAGAGATCGCCTTGTTGCCGATGGGACTGGAACGCTTTGATGAAGATGTCGTCAATCGCCATGCGTGCGAGTCATCCTCAACTTGAGCGGTCGGGACTCACCTGTATCATAGATTGAAACTGCCGCACAACCTTCCCGCGGACACCCTCGTGAGGCTTCCCGCACGCGCGATGAATTGACCGTCTTCCAACGCCGTGCTAGCATCGCTCGCCTTTCGTACGGGAGCAGTCCCACTCCAGCCTCTTCAGGAGGGTCACGTGGCCAGCGCCGTGCTGTACGACCGCCTGCAATTCGCGCTCACGGCGACCTTCCATTACCTCTTTCCCCAGTTGACCATGGGCCTGGCGTTGCTCCTCGTCTATTTCAAGAGCCGCGCGCTCTGGGGCCAGGACGAACATTACAACCGGGTCGCGCGCTTCTGGACCAGGATCTTCGCGATCACCTTTGCCTTCGGCGTCGTCACCGGCATCCCCTTGGAGTTTCAGTTCGGGACGAACTGGGCCAGGTTCGCCAACTACGCCGGCGGCGTCATCGGGCAGACACTCGGCATGGAAGGCCTCTTCGCTTTTTTCCTCGAGTCTTCGTTTCTCGGCATTCTGCTGTTCGGCGAGGAAAAATTCGGGCCTCGGGCCCACTGGTTCGCCGCGCTGATGCTCCTGATCGGCTCGTGGCTCTCAGGGTACTTCATCATCGTCACTAACGCCTGGATGCAGCACCCAGTCGCCTACACCGTGGCCGCGAATGGAACCCTGCACGTGACCAGCCTGTGGGCCTTGCTCACCAACGAGTGGCTGGTCTGGCAATATCCCCACAACATGATCGCGTCGGTCGCCACCAGCGCCTTTGTCATGGCGGCCGTGGGGGCCTATTACCAGCTCTCCGGCGTCCATGCCGCTTACGCCAGGACGTTCCTGAGCACGGGCGTGGTGGCTGCCGCTACGGCCAGCCTGCTCCTGATCTTCCCGACCGGCCACGGAGCGGGACGTCAGGTCTTTGCCTCTCAGCCCGTGACGGGCGCCGCGTTCGAGGGCGTGTTTCACACCGAGGATGGAGCAGGGATTGTCCTTGTCGGTCAGCCCAACATGGAAACGCTGACGATCGACAATTCCCTGACCGTCCCTTGGGTGCTCAGCCTGTTGGTGTACCAACATGCCAAAGCCGAGGTGAAAGGGCTGGATGCCTTTCCCCGGGACACCTGGCCGGATAACGTGCCGCTGCTCTATTACGCCTACCACGTCATGATCGGCCTGGGCACGATCTTCGTCGCCATCACGTTGGCGGCCCTCTTCATGTTGTGGCGGCGGCGGCTTTCCCAGACCACCTGGCTCCTCTGGGTTCTGATGCTCAGCGCGCCGTTCCCCTACATCGCCAACACGGCCGGGTGGATGACGGCGGAGCTTGGCCGCCAGCCCTGGCTCGTCTACGGCCTGCTTCGGACATCGGAAGGGACCTCGCCGCTGGTGAGCTCCGGCAACGCGCTCTTCACCCTGCTTGGCTTCCTTGGGCTCTATGCCTTGCTGGGACTGCTCTTTCTCTTTGCGGTGTTTCACACCATCCACAAGGGGCCGGGCGATGCCGAGCAGTCCCGGCAAGCGGGAGGAGCTGCCTGAATGGAGACCCTCTGGTTTGCCATCGTGGCGCTGATGCTGGCCGTGTACGTCGTCCTGGACGGCTTTGATTTCGGCACGGGCATCGTCTACCTGTTCGTCGCCCGCACGGACGCCGAACGACGGACCGTGCTGCACGCCATCGAACCGGTTTGGGATGGAAACGAGGTGTGGCTGATCGCGGGCGGCGGCCTGCTGTTTCTCGCTTTCCCCCGGGCCTACGCAGCGGGGTTCAGCGGCTTTTACCTGGCGCTCATCATGGTGCTCTGGCTGCTGATCCTGCGCGGGGTGTCGCTCGGCTTGCGATCGCACCTGGAAAGCCCTCTGTGGCGGGAGTTCTGGGACAAGGTCTTTGCCCTGGCAAGCCTGCTGCTGGCGGTCGTGTTCGGCGCGGCGCTGGGTAATCTTATCCGCGGCGTGCCGCTGAATGCCGAGGGGTATTTCTTCACGGCCTTCTGGACTGACTTCAGGCCCGGTCCCGCGCCCGGTATCCTGGACTGGTACACGGTGCTGATGGGGGTGGAGGGGGCCGCCGTCCTCACCGTGCACGGCGCCAGCTATCTGGCCATGAAGACGGTGGACGAGGTGCAACGGCGCGCCCGACTGGTTGCCGAGCTGGGCCTCTGGGTCATCGCGGCGCTCACGGTGGCTGCGATCCTGGCCATCCCTGTGATACAGCCAGGCCTGCGCCGCAATTACGACGCGCACCCGATCGGGTATCTCTTGCCGCTGATCGCCCTGGGGGCGCTGGCCGGCCTGTTCTATTGTCGGCGCCGCCAACAGGATATAGCGGCCTTCCTGGCCTCGAGCCTCTTGATTCTCGGCTTGCTGGGGAGCACGGCCTGGGGACTGTTTCCGAATCTGCTGATTTCCTCCGTGGATCCTGCCTACAGCCTGACGGTCGCAAATGCGGCTGCGTCCCCCGCCGGCTTGCGGGCGGCATTCGCCTGGTTCATCGTCGGCTTCAGCCTGGTCGTAGCCTATTCCCTGTATATCTACCGCTCATTTTGGGGGAAAGTGGAGGCGCCTTCCGGAGACTACGGCGAGTATTGACGGAGTCCTTTTCCGACTCAGGCGAGGGGCTCAATGCATGGCGGAGGCATCCATCGCCTTGACCAGTTGTGCATTGTCCCGGTAGTCGATGGGCATGTCCACGAGCGCAGGCCCGTCGCAGGCGAGGGCTTTTTTCAACGTGGGGATGATCTGACCCGGCTCGTCGATCCGGAAAGACGCGGCCCCGAACGCCTCGCCCAGCTTGACGAAATCAGGATCACTGAAGGTCGCGCCGAAGGTCCGGCCGTAGTCCCGCTTCTGGAGGGTCTGGATCAGATTATAACCTCCATCCCGCCAGATGACGTGGACGATGGGCAGCTTCAACCGGACCGCCGTCTCTAATTCCATACAGGTCATCAGGAACGATCCATCGCCTGAAATCGAGACGACTTTGCGCCCGGGCCTGGCCAGGGCCGAGCCGATCGCCCAGGGCAGGGCCACCCCCATCGTCTGATGTCCCATGCTGAGCAGGAGGTGGCGCGGCTCGTAGCAGAAGAAGTACCGGGCCACCCAGATCTCATGCGCGCCCACGTCGCAGGTGACCGTCACGTCATCCCCGAGCGTCTGCCGCAGGTCGTGGATGAACCGCAGCGGATGGACCGGCGAGCCGGACAGGCCCGCGCCGCGGGCCTGCTCGTCGAGGAGGACCTTGCGGGCCTTGGCCACTTCCTCCCATTCCTCTGCCGCCGACAGGCGCAGCCGCTCCGAGAGGGCATCCAAGTTGCGGGCAATGTCTCCCGCCAGCTCCACAGCCGGACGGTACGCGCGATCCAAACCAGCCTGATTCTCGTCCACGTGGATGATTTGGGCCTGTCCGGACACATTCCACGCCGTGGGGTCATATTCGACCCGGTCGTAGCCAACCGTCAGGATGACGTCGGCTTTCTGGAGCACGAGATCGCCCGGTTGGTTGCGGACATAGCCGACGCGGCCTACGAATCGCTCGACCAGATCGCGGGGAACGACCCCGGCCGCCTCGAAGGTACTGATGACCGGCAGGGCATGCTTGCGGATTAAACGGCGGACCGAAGCCGCCGCCGCTGGTTGGCTGGCGCTGACGCCCAGCAGGATCACTGGAAACTTGGCGCCGTTCAGGAGCACCGAAGCCCGCTCCAGGGCATCAGCGGAGGCAGGACCTAATTGCGGGGGTTCGATGGCCGTAATCGGCTTGGCGGTCACGGCAGACTGGGACACATCCACTGGCACCGAGATGTGGACGGCGCCGGGCCGCGACCAGGCGGCGATGCGGAAGGCATTGACGACGATCTCCGGGATGCTGTTGGGCTCCTCGACCTCGATGCTCCACTTCGTGATCGGCGCAAAGAGGCTTACCGAGTCCAGATTCATGTGACTCTGCTTAAAGCGCATCGCTCGCGAGACTTGGCCAGTGATAATGACCAGCGGGTCCCGATCCTCCGTGGCCGTGGCGACGCCGCAGACCGCGTTGATGAGTCCGGGGCCGGAGGTGGTCAGGACCACGCCTGGTTTCCCGGTGATGCGTCCCCAGGCTTGGGCCATAAAGGCGGCGCCCGTCTCGTGCCGGCAGGTGATGAAGGTCGGGCCGTAGTCCGCCAGTACGTCCAAGATCGGCAAGGCGGCGCCGCCGGGCACGCCGAAGATATACTCGACCCCTTGGGCTTCCAGGGATTGGACCAGTAGCTCGGCACCATTTTTCGCCGGCTTGATCTGGGTCATCGCTATCTCTCGTGAGGGAATGACAGATTGGGGAGCCAAACTAGCAAAACCGAAGCCGATTCACAATCTTTCGGAAAAGAAAAGCCGCGGGATCTCAGGTGGCAGGATCGTCCTGACCGCCCACGGCTGGGGCCGGCCCCTTGTGTTGGCGTCGCTTGGCGGCAAGCTGTGGTTGCGGGGTTGTGATGAACCGAGCCAGCCCTTCCTGGTCCGACCGGTGGATGGCGGTGAAGCCGATGCCGACCTCGACTTCATTGTGCACCGTGGGCACCACACGGACGACCTGCCCCAGCACCGTATAGCCGAAGGGAGTGAGTTCATGTGACGGGATTCTCAGGTGGACGGAAGCCCCCAGCCAGAGGGGATAGGCCGTGGCCATCCGCAGTCCGCCCTTGCTGAGATCAAGGCAGGAGGCGGCCTCGATTTGCCCTTCGGCCGCCCAACTGCGGCGGCTGTCCTGGGACAAGAGTTTCCCGAAAAACCGTGCCGCAGTGCGGTACGGCAGCGCCCAATGCTCCGGCTCGGGAATGGTCAGGCTTCCCGTCGGGTTTCGGTCCGAGCTGCACAGGCTTCGATACGCCGGCTGCAACATCCAGTGTCTAAACCGTGGCAGGATCCCGTACTCGATCGGAAAAGACGCAGCCGTTCGCAGGTGGGCCCGACACTCCTGGACCGGCGGGCGCTGGCCGTGTCGGTTCCGGTCCGGTGCACTAGGGTCAGGTGGCTTGTGCGACATCATAACCAGCCGGGTCGGCGATCTCCAAGGGTCGGAAGTGCGATAAAGTCGTACAAGGCTGATAGCGGCCGGATCGCCAAGAAACTTGAGTTGAGATCATGCTGATCCACCGCAGCCCGACAAGGCCAGCCGGCATCCCTGTGACGCACGCTCAGCGGCAAGAGCGGAACCCCGTGATCCACGCGGTCTTTATGGTACAGAAGCAGAAGAGTAGAATCAACGTGGAGCCCCACGGGCTTATGTCCGTGGCGCCCCGACGGCGGTCACGATGCTCTCGGGGATGCTGTTGGGCTCCTCCCTCTTCTCCGACTACAGCCAGTGCGGCAGCGCCTTCTTCAGCCGGGGGTACAGCGGCGTCCACATTTTTCCGTCCACCAGCCGCTCCAGATTGTCTCCGCCGGCGCGCGCAGTCACGCCGGCCCGCTGGGCTTCGGCCGCCACCGCCAGCGCAATCCGGCGTGACACGCTTCTGATGTCCGCCAGCGGCGGGAGCAGCGGCGCGTCAGCATGGCTGAGGGCCGGCGAACTGTCCGCCAAGGCCAGGGACGCCGCCATGAACATCTCGTCCGTGATACGCCGCGCCCCCACGGCCATGATACCGAGCCCAAGGCCAGGGAAAATGTAGCTGTTGTTGCATTGCGGGATCGGGATGGTCCGGCCTCGATAGGTCACGTCGGCAAAGGGGCTGCCGGTGCCTACCAGGGCCTTGCCGTCCGTCCACGCGATCAGGTCCGCCGGCACGGCTTCGCACCGCGACGTCGGGTTCGACAGGGGAAAGATGATCGGGCGCGGCACGTGGCGGGCCATCTCGCGCACGATCGGTTCCGTAAAGGCTCCGGGGACCCCCGAGACCCCGATGAGAATGGTCGGGCGCACGTTCTTCACCACATCGGCTAAGGCAATGGTGTCCGATTGCGCCAGGGTCCAGCCGGAGAAGCGCTCGCGGGGCTGGATGAACTTCTCCTGAAAAGGCAGCAGACCGGTCAGCCCTTCGCGCAGAAGGCCGGGCCGGTCGACCAAAAAGAAGCGGGCCCGCGCCTCGGCTTCCGAGAGTCCTTCGCGCACCATGGCCGCGCAGATCTGCTCGCTGATCCCGCACCCGGCCGACCCGGCTCCCAGGACCGCAATCCGCTGATCGCGCAGCGGCGAGCCGGTGACCTTGACCGCCGCCAACAACGTCCCGGTCGTGACCGCCGCCGTGCCCTGGATGTCGTCGTTGAACGTGCAGAGTTTGTCACGGTATCTGTCCAGCAGCCGGCCCGCGTTGGCCTGGGCGAAGTCTTCCCATTGGAGCAGGACATGGGGGAATTGCCGGATCACGCCCTGCACGAAGGCTTCAATGAACTCGTCATAGTCCCGTCCCCGCACGCGCTCGTGGCGCCAGCCTGTGTAGAGGGGATCTCGCAGCGCGTCCTGGTTATTGGTGCCGACATCGAGCAGAATGGGGAGCGTGGCGGCGGGGTGGATGCCCCCGCAGAGGGTGTAGAGCGATAGTTTTCCGATCGGGATGCCCATCCCGCCCGCCCCCTGGTCTCCCAGGCCCAGGATCCGTTCCCCGTCGGTCACCACAATCACGTCGATGTGACGGTAGGTTGCGTTCGCCAGGACGGCATCCACCTCGTGCCGTTCCGGGTATGAGATGAACAGACCGCGCGGGTGGCGATAGATGTGGCTGAACTGGAGGCAGGCTTCCCCGACAGTGGGTGTGTAGATAATCGGCATCATGTCCTCGATGTGCTCCAGCATCAGCCGATAGAACAGCGTCTCGTTCTCATCCTGCAACGCGCGGAGAAAGATGTGCCGCTCAAGGTCCGAATCTTTGCGCCGGTAGGCCTCATAGGCCCGGGCTACCTGCAGCTCGATCGTGTCCACGTGGGGCGGCAGCAGGCCCAGGAGACTGAGGTCGCGCCGCTCCTCCTCGGTGAACGCCGTGCCTTGGTTGAAGAGGGGGTGGTCGAGCAGCAGTTGTCCGGTCAGGGGCACGGACCAAGTCTCTCGTCCGGTTTCTTCGTCTCGCGTGATGGTGAAGTCGATCATGGGTAAGCCGAGCCAGGTTGCGTGCAAGGTTTTAACAGAGCCGCCCCGCGATTCACAAGCGCGACGGCTCGGTTCTTCGTGACGAACCGGTCGATTTATGCTACCAATCACGTCATGTGGATTGTGAGCCACCGCGCCGGCAACGTGCCGCGTGAGGGAGGCTGGTGACCCAGCCCTCCGTGATCGGCTCGCCCTGGCGCGCCCTCGGCCACCGCAACTTTGCGCTCTTCTTTACCGGCCACGGTCTGTCGCTCTGCGGTACCTGGATGCAGTCCATGGCCCAGGCCTGGCTGATTTATCGGCTGACCGGGTCGCCGTTCCTGCTGGGCTTGGCCGAATTCCTGGCGCGGGGCCCGCTGCTGGCGTTCGGGCTGCTCGGCGGCCTACTGGCGGATCGCTGGCCTCGGCACCGTCTCATGTTCGTGACCCAGATGCTGCTACTCTGCCATGCCGGCGCCCTGGCCGTCCTGACCCTGAGCGGGGCCATCACAGTCAAATGGATTATGGGGCTGGCCTTCTTCCAGGGTGTGATCACGATCCTCGAAGTGCCGGTTCGCCAGTCCTTCTTCACCAGCCTCGTGCCGCGCGCAGATATCCCATCCGCCATCGGCCTGAACTCCTCGCTGTTCAATTCGGCGCGGATCATCGGACCGTCCATTGCCGGAGTCCTGGTCGGCACGGTGGGTGAAGGGATCTGTTTCTTGCTCAACGCCGTCAGCTTCGTTGTGGTCCTGGGGTGCCTGGCTGCGATGAAGATCGATGTCACGGAGCCGCGCGACGGGCAGGATGCGGTCGCGCTCCTCAAGGAAGGGCTGCGTTATGCCTGGCACACCCCGCACGTGCGGGCCGTGCTTGCCCTGGCCACCCTGCTGAGCGTGGCGGCCATGCCCTTCTCAACTCTCCTGCCGGTGTTTGCGGGCGACGTGCTGAAAAGCGGACCGGATGGCTTGGGCCTCCTGATGGCCGCGACGGGCATCGGCGCCTTGGCCGGGGCCCTGCGCCTGGCCAGGCGGCAGACCGTGCGGGGGCTTGGCGCCTCGATCGCGAGGGCGACGGCGCTCTTCGGCGGCAGCCTGATCGCCTTGGCTGCCAGCACCCATCTGTGGCTTTCGATGCTGGCGCTGGTTGCGGTCGGATTCGGCATGGTGAGCGCGCTCGCCGCCTGCAACACGCTGTTGCAATCCTTGGCCCCGGACCCGCTGCGCGGACGCGTCGTGAGCCTCTACGCAACGGCCTCGCTGGGCTGTACGGTCTTTGGCAGCCTCCTGGCCGGCTCCGCGGCGACGTATCTCGGAGCGCCGCTGGCCGTGGCGGCCGGCGGCGGCGTCACGCTGGTTGCGGCGGCCTGGTTCTGGAAGCAACTGCCGGCGATCCGTCGGCACATCCGCGAGAGCGGGCTCCTTTCTCCGGAGCCGGTGATCCCTTCATGAGCCGACGGAGACCACGGTCTTGCAACGCGGTCGCCAATCTCGTTAAGCTGGCAACCGTGGGCACCTACTTTCACCGCACGCCGCTCCGTCAGCGTTGCCCGGTGGTCGCGCTGGCGCTCCTTTTCCTCCCCGTATTGCTCTCGCTGGGCGGCTGCGCCGGTGTGACCTCGACTCTGTTCGGGGCCGGCGCGTCGACCGCGACGAGCAGCGGAGTGTCCTATACGATCGACAACATCGCTTACAAAACCTTGAACGTGCCCGTGGATGAGGTCGAGCAGGGCGCGCGGAACGTCCTCGGCAAGATGGAGTTCCCCGTGACGGCGGTTGAGCGGACCACCGCGGGGGTCAGCATCCTCGCCCAAAGCGCGAACGCCGCGCATGAGCTGGACATCGAAATCGATCTGGAGCGCTTAAGCCCGCAAGTGACCCGGATGCGCGTGGTCGCGAAGCGGGGGTTCTTTCTGAAGGACGCGGCGACCGCGGCCGAGATTATCCTACAAACAGCCAAGCTCCTGGAAAAGCAGGAACCGGCGGGAGCCGCTTCCAAGGGCGGCTCCTAGCTGACCGCCTGTTTCGTGATCTCTTTCGGGGACTCGCCCATGAATTTTTGCAGTCAATGCGGCGCGCCGGTCGGACTCAAGGTTCCCCCCGGCGACAATCTGCCCCGCTTCGTGTGCGACGCCTGCCGGGCCATCCATTACGTGAACCCCAAGGTCGTCGTCGGGTGCATTCCCGAATGGAAGGATCAGATCCTCCTGTGCCGCCGGGCGATCGAGCCGCGCACCGGTCTCTGGACCTTCCCCGCCGGTTTCATGGAAGCGGGGGAACATACGGAAGCGGCGGCGGCCAGGGAAACCCTGGAAGAAGCTCAAGCGGAAGTGGAGATCACCTCCCTCTACGCGGTCTTCAGCCTCCCGCACGTGAGCCAGGTCTACGTCATCTTCCGTGGGACCCTGCGCAAGTCTGAGTTCGGGGCCGGGAGCGAGAGCCTGGAGGTGCAGCTCTTCTCGCATGACCGGATTCCCTGGGACGCCTTGGCCTTCCCCGTGATCCACGAGGCCTTGACTCGCTATGTCCGGGACTTGCAGCAGGGCCGCTTTCAGGTCCACGTCGGGGTGATCCCGCGCATGCACGATGGATTTTGATGGGTCGTGATCGATGCTTCCCCCCTCCTCTGCTCCCCCTCCGCCCAATCCAACCGGCGGCAAGACCCTGATCGTGGACGCGACAGACCCGGGAGCTTACGCCAGGCCCAGCGCGGCTCTCAAGGATGCGGGTCCGGACGATCAAGTGTTCATCCGGCCCGGCCGGTACGAGGATAAGATTTTCATGACGGAGCGACCGATCCTGTTGATCGGCGCTGGACGGGATCACGTCTCGCTTTTCAGCCGCCGAGGCGGGCCGCTCTACCTCCAACGCGTACCCGGCGGCCGCATCGTAGGGATCACCTTCCGTTACGTCGGGAGCGACCAACATTCCGCGATAAACATTCTGGATTCCACCTGCACGATCACCGGTTGCCGCGCGACCGAGGGCATCCTTTCAGGAGTCGTCATCTATGGGCAGGATTGCCGGCCGACGCTGATCGACAACGAGGTCTGCCACAACCGCGAGTCCGGGATCTTCTCCTTTGCCGGCGCCCGCCCCTATCTGGCCCAGAACGAGTGCTACGGCAACCACCACTTCGGGCTCGCAGTCCGCGATCCGGGCACCCGCCCGGATTTAGTCCGCAACATCTGCCGCGAAAATCTGTTGAGCGGCATCCTGTTGTTCCATCACGCCGAAGCGCTGGTGCTGGAGAACACCTGCCGCGACAACATGCACTGGGGCCTCGTCACCACGCCCGAATGCCAGACCACTCCGCCGAGGGATCAATTGGCCCAGGCCAACACCCTTGAACCCAACCCGCGCGGGGCGGTGATGGTGACCGAGCAACCTTTATCCGAGATCGGCCGGTAAGAAACCGTGAAGCGTCAAGGCTCGCGTAAGGCGGGGGGTGCTGGCAAGACCTTTTTGAGCAGCCTGTAGAGGTTCTGGTCAGTATCTTGTTGCCATCGCTCTACGTCCGCAGTAGATTCCACAGATAACGAAGGTCAATCATGACCAGACCGGCCACGCATGCTGCGGACGAGTCCTCGATAGGCACATGCCTTTTCTGCAAATCCACGGGACCTTTCACCACCACTGAGCATGTAATTCCTGAGTCGTTGGGTAACGATGATCTGACGCTGCAAGGGGAGATATGTGACTCCTGCCAGAAATATTTTGGGAAAGAAGTTGAGCGAATCGCACTATCAAAAACGCCGCTAGCTTTTTGGCGGGCATTCCTTGGAATAAAAACGAAAAAGGGGCACTTGCCTTCGGTCGATCTATCTCAGCCCAGAAAGCAAACTGGATTTTTACCGTCTGTTCATCCGATTCATGACAACGTGGGATACACCTTCCACGATGACGGCTCAGCATCAGCGGACATCAATGATCCGCAAATGGTCCAGGACATTCGAGAAGGGAGGAAGACTTCATTTAGGTTAGTTATGACACCGAAGATGTTACATGTTCTTGGTCGGTTTTTGTGCAAGGTAGGGATTGAGTTGATTTGCACCACTGACCGTAGACGAGCTCGTTCTGCTGCACTCGCACGTGCAAGACACTATGCGCGATTTGGAGAGGTTGAAGGACTCTGGCCCATTTTTCAGTTTTCCACTGGTCGTCTCGCAGATTTGAAGCACAGCAAGCAGGAAGGGAATGAGGCTGTGGAAGAGGTTCTATGCTACTCATATGCGGTTCTAGACTTTGGCAATCGCTACCTCCTTTTTCGATTTACCATTGGCACCGACAATTGGGTTATATGCCTGAACGACCCATATCCCCACCCTGAGATAAGAAACGCATTCCCAGACTGCCACTTGAATTTGGTCTGGTATTCAAAGGGCCAGTTAGGTGATCGTAAAGAATCATCAAGATAGCTGTGGCGGGGGCTGGAGCGGACTTCCCCTACAGGATGCTCAAAAAGGTCATCCAACGAGGCCGCAGGTCGCGAGGACCCCGAGGCGTACTCTTGGGGGGTACGTTGAGGGGTTCGAGCGGCCGAGAACGAAGCTGGGGGCCTTTTTCAGCATCCTGTGAGCGCGGCGAGGACTTCCTGGGCGTGGGTTTCGACTCGGACGTTCGGGAAGATGGCCTTGAGGTGGCCGGTCGCATTGATGACGAAGGTGCGGCGTCTCGGGCCGGCCAGACGGGCCAGAGCCGGCACCAACCCGATGACCGGCCAGGCCACCCCATAGGCTCGTTGCACCGTCCCGTCTTCGTCGCTGAGGAGGCGGAAGGGCAGGTTGAACTTTTTGCGGAAGTGCTGGTGCGAGGCCTGGCCATCGGCGCTCACTCCCAGGACCACTGCGCCGGCCTGCTCAACCGATGAGATAGAATCCCGAAACCCGCAGGCTTCCACGGTGCAGCCGGGAGTGTCATCCTTGGGATAAAAATAGAGGACTACCTGCTTGCCGCGCAGCCCGCGCAGCGACACAGGCTGGCCGGTTTCATCCGGCAAGGTGAAGTCCGGGGCTTCATCGCCAACCTTCAGTGTGGGCACCAGTTTCTCCTGATCAGCTTCAACATTATTCCGCTAATCGTAAAAGTTTCGCTGCCAGGCGTGCCGCGTAAGCTCTTCCAATAGCTTACCGCTCAGTTTTTGCCCGTCGGACCAGGCGCAGTTTGCCTGCACGTGCTTGCGAGTCCGCATGCCTGGGATCACCGTGCTGACGGCCGGATGGGCCAGGCAATAGCGCAGGGCCAGTTCCGGCAGCGTGCGGGCCTCGGGGCCGAGCAGTTGTTGCAACGGAGCCACATGGGCGGCGACTTGCGCCTTGCGGTCGCCTTTGAAGTAGTCGTTTCGCCAGTCCCCTTTCGGGAAGGTTGTCTCGGGCATGATCGTCCCGGTCAGGCCCCCTTCATCATAGGGACAGCGGGCCAGGACCCCGACGTCATGGCGAAGGCAGGCCGGCAGGAGCCGCCCGGCCGGAGACTGGTCGAAGATGTTGTAAATCACCTGCACCGCGTCGATGATCCCGCTCTCCACCAGACGGAGCGCCGAATCCGGCTCGTGGTCGTTGATCGAGACGCCGATCGCCCGGACTTTCCCCCGGGCCTTGAGCGTCCGTAACGTTTCCAGCCAACTCGGCTCTTCCATCCATTCGTCCCGCCAGACGTGCAATTGCTGGAGGTCGAGGCAGTCCAGCTTGAGGTTGCGCAGGCTCTGCTCCGTACAGTCCATGATGTAGGCGGAGGGGAAGGTGTCCGCAAGCCGATCGCTTGGCAAAGCCGGCCAATGCCCATTCTTCGGCGGGATCTTGCTGGCGACGTAGATCCGCTCCGATCTGGATCGGATCACCTGCCCCACAAGGATTTCGCTGTGCCCGTCTCCATAGACCAGGGCCGTGTCGATGAAGTTGACCCCGGCGTCGATCGCAGCGTGGAGGGCTGCAACCGACTCGTCGTCCTTCGCCCCGACCCACATACTGCCTCCGATCCCCCAGGCCCCGAAGCCGACTTCGGAGACCTGAATCCCTGTGTTCCCCAACCGGCGGTATTGCATCACACGCCTCCATACCAAACTTCGTTTGAGCCGCCCGCTTCGATCACATGCGGGCGGATAATTCTTTTGCCTCCAGTAAAATAAGCCGATGGTTCTCGGTCTTGGCGCCCCGGCTCCACTCTACATGGCCGCCGTGCCCGGTTCAACCGATTCCGGGGCCTGGGTGCCGAGGCGCGCGGAATCGAAAAGCCCTCGCGAAGTTGTCTGGATGACGGCTCGATGATAAGCTGGAAAGCGCAAACGTCGGACTGTAGAGGAAGTCAGGAAAAGATACGGTCCGGTCGAACCGGCACGGCGGGAAGAGCATTTCGGACGGTGAAATGGCCAAGGTTATCCTGAAATTCAATGAGACGGTGCTCAAGGAAATTCAGTTGGACCTGTCGCAACTGACCATCGGCCGAAAGCCCGACAACGATCTCGTCATCGATAGTCCGGCTGTCTCCGGGCATCACGCCAAGATCACGGAATTGCACGGGGCTTTCGTGCTCGAAGACCTGGGGAGCGCCGGCGGGACCGTCGTGAACGATCACAAGATAGTCAGGCAGCAATTGAAGTCCGGTGACCGCGTGATGATCGGAAAGCACGTGCTCGACTATCATGACGAGGTCAAGCACCATCCTCCCCCTCCGTCGCCGAGGCTCTTGGATTCGGAGAAGACCTTCAGCAAGCCGGCGGTGCCGGAACCTCCCGCGCAACCAGAGTTTCCCAAGGTGGAAGAGCCGGTGATGGTCGGACAGTCTCTGCTCGACGATCGAGCGGAGCCGGAGAGGCCTGCCGCCACCCTGCCGCCGGAGCCGCCGGATTCGGAGAAGACCTTCAACAAGCCGGCGGTGCCGGAACCTCCCGCGCCGTCAGCGCTACACAAGGAGGAAGAGGCACAGACTGAGGAGCCCAAGCCCAAAGAGCGTTTCGGGGTGTTGCAGATCGTGGAGGGCCGTACCGACCGGAAGGAATATCCGCTCGCTGGACGCATGGCCATCATCGGCGCGCAACCGGGCGCGACGGTCAAGCTCAGGGGGTGGTTGGCACCCAAGACCGCGGCGCTGATCAGCCGCCGGCACGACGAATACTCCGTGAGCCTGTCGAAGGAGGGCAAGGACGTTCGGCTCAACGGCCTGCCGATCCAGGGCCGCGTGAATTTGAATGACGGCGACCTGTTGGAAGTCGCCGGCGTGAAGATGTACTTTTATCTGAAAGAGTAGCCAATTAAGAGAGACGAGCAGGGCCTCGACCACTGCCGCTCTGCCTTGACAGATGACCCAGGAAGACCTAACCTTCGCGGCATCGGAGCTACTCATGACACAGGTCGCCGGCTGATGGAACTACGAGCGTACCCTCGCATCCAGATCGAAATGCCCGTGTCGTTTTCACTCCACGAGATCGAGGGACGATCGGAAGGGACCCTCTACAACCTTTCCATGGGAGGCTGTGCGGTTGAAAGTGCGACGACGGTCCAAGCCGGGTCGCACATGGTCTTGTACCTTCACGCGCCCGGCGAGGAGACGCCCATCACCATCGATCTGGCTTCGATCCAACGAGCCAGCCGGCGCGAGTTTGGAGTCAAATTCGTCGTGGTCCAACCTCAAGAGAGGAGGCGGTTGGAGCAATTGGTTCAGAAGCGGTTGAAGCAATCCTCCTCAGCGTCCTAGCCTCGGAAGTTTTCCTCGCACCGATCCTGCTGTAACATCAGGCACCCCCTCCGCTTTTTGCCAGCCATGGTGCCCTCTGTAATGCAGACGCCCAGGGACCGATCATCCAGAAGGCAGTCAAGAATCGGTACGGTCCTCCGATAAAGGAAGGGGGAGAGGCAACCCGGCTTTTCCCAGGGACCAAACCTTACTCACCGAGGGAGCGGTACAGGTGGGATGCTTCGAGAACCTTGCTGTCGGAGACGGGGCTCTTCAGTGACCGGAGCCGCGCTGCTCAAAGCACCGCCGATGATTGACGTGACAACATGTTAGAACTACGCACGAGCCAACGTGTTCAAGCTGACTTGCCCGTGTCGTTTGCAACCTACGACATCAATGGGCTGCGGGAGGGGGCCCTGTACAATCTCTCGAAGCATGGCTGCGCGGTAGAAAGCCCGACGACGGTCGAAGTCGGATCCCACGCGGCTTTGTACATTCATGCCCCCGGCGAGGAGTCTCCCATCGTCATCGAACTGGCATCGATCCAACGGGCCAGCCGGCGGGAATTTGGCGCGAAGTTTCTTTTAATCCAGTCTCATGAGAGGAAGCGGCTGGAGCAATTGGTCCAGAAGCTATTGAGGGGCTCGGCCCAAGCGCCCAGTCTGGAAACCTCCCGTAGTTCCGATCCTTCCACAGAACAGGTAGCCCTCGGCGGACCAAACAGAAAGGCCCTGGCCGGATAACGGCCAAGGCCTTACAGTTCGCTCACTTACAATCGATTAAAGAGGTTGGTTGCGGGGGAGGGATTTGAACCCTCGACCTTTGGGTTATGCATACCGCTACGGCTTTCGCCGCCCGGCCTGAGCCGGTTCGTGGTCTGGACTTTCTCTTCACCCTCGGCCGGCTTTGCCGCCGTTAGGGTGCCTGCCGTTAAGTCTCTACACCTTCCCTGACGGCTTCACAACCGACAGGGCTTGGCTCGGGGTTACCCCACCAACGGCTTCCCCGAATTTGACAGGTTGTCGCGCAGGAGTTTCCTTCTGCGCAGCCCATTGCTGAATCAGCTTGAGGTGTTTGGCTGATTCAGCGGAATCGAGCCCAACGAGCTACCAGACTGCTCCACCCCGCGGGCGGATACTAACAACTGGGGCGGCCCGAAGTCAAGGTAACCACGATCGTTGATTTCCGTTCTGCCGCATGTTACAGCAGCGCCATGCGTCTTGTGTTCATGGGAACGCCGGAGTTCGCGGTGCCCTCGCTGGAGGCGTTGCTGCGCGCGGACGATTCTGACAACTGGACAGTCGTCGGGGTCGTCACGCAGCCGGACCGGCCGAAGGGGCGTGGGCAAGAGCTAGCCGTCTCGCCTGTCAAGCAGGTCTGCCTGCGGGAAAGCCTACCGCTCTTGCAGCCGGTCAAGATGAAGGACCCCACTTTCCTGGACGCGCTGCGGGCCTGGCGGCCGGACCTGATCGCGGTAGCTGCTTTCGGACGCATTCTCACACCCACGATCCTCGCCATTCCTCCCAAGGGCTGCATCAATGTCCATGCCTCGCTGCTCCCGAAATACCGGGGAGCCGGGCCGATCCAGTGGGCCATCATCCACGGCGAACGGGAAACGGGCATCACGACCATGCTGATGGATGAAGGGATGGACACAGGGGCCATTCTCCTTCAGGAAACAGTCGCGATTCTGCCGGATGACACGGCCGGCTCCCTCTCGGTCCGATTGGCGGGAGCGGGAGGAAGGTTGCTGGTTGAGACCCTCCGCCGTCTCCGGGCGGGAACCCTGGTCCCTCGCCCACAAGACCATTCCCAAGCCACCCTGGCGCCCCTCCTGAAAAAAGAAGACGGCTTGATTGATTGGACGCTGGAAGCAGTCGCCATCGCCAACCGGGTCCGCGGGATGAGTCCCTGGCCAGGGGCGTACACCTATGCCAAGGGAGATCGCTGGCTCATCTGGCGCGCGTCAGCGCTCGACCAACCGGCGGGCGCAGCCCCGCCCGGGACGATCGTGGAAGTCAAGAAGGAGGGGCTGCTGGTGGCGACCGGCCGCGGCCTGCTGAGCATCGCTGAGTTCCAGCCGGCCAACAGCCGCCGGATGAACGTGGCCCAGTACCTGGCCGGCCATCCCCTGACGCCGGGACTAGTGCTCGGCGCCGGCCCGCAGGCTGTGGCGGCTGGTGAGGCATGAGGGACGTGAGCGGGGCCAGGTCTGTCGCGCTGGAAGCCCTGCTGACGATCGAGCGTAGCAAGGCCTTTGCCGATGAGGCGCTGGATCACTGCCTCCATCACGCCAACCTGGATGCGCGTGATCGGGCGTTGACCTTCGAACTGGTCTACGGCGTCCTCCGTCACCGGGCGACCATCGACTGGCGCCTGGGTCTGGTTGCGGACCGGCCGCTTGAACGGCTTCCGCTCCCGGTCATGACGGCGCTGCGGCTGGCCACCTACCAGTTGCTCTACTTGCAGAAGATTCCCCCGTCGGCGGCGGTGCACGAATCGGTGGCTCTCGTCAAGCCGGTACAGGCACGGACGCGGACGAGCGGACAAGCAAAGGGAAAAGATTGGAGCGGCTTCGTGAACGCGGTGCTCCGCGCGCTGATTCGAGCGCCGACGCCTCCCTGGCCCGACCCAGGCCTTGATCCGGTCCGGTCCCTGTCCACCCGCTTTTCCTGTCCCCCCTGGCTGACCGAGCGATGGGTGAAACGGTTCGGCCTCGACAGAGCTGAAGCACTCTGCCGTGCCACCCTGATGGTTCCGCCGCTGACCGTTCGAGCCAATACCCTGGGCGTGACCCGTGAAACCTTAGCTGCCGGTCTGGCCGGAGACGGCCATGCCGTGGAGGCCGCTGCGGTCAGCCCGGTCGGGTTGGTCCTGCAAAAATGCGGGTCCGTAGCGGAGCTGCGACAGTTTCGCGACGGCCTGTTTTACGTGGAGGATGAGGCGGGACAACTGGTTGCGTCCCTCCTGGACCCTCAACCGGGTGAACGGATCCTGGACGCCTGCGCCGCGCCGGGCGGCAAAGCGACGCACCTGGCGGCCCTGATGCGGGATCGCGGCGAGATCATCGCCTTGGACCACAGCCCCAGGCGCCTCCGTGCGCTGCAAGAGAACTGTCGGCGGCTCGGCATCACCATCGTCACCCCCGTCGCAGCCGATGCCGCCGAGGACCTCACGCCGTCGGTTGATCGGACGGCCAATCGACCGTTAGCCCGGCTGCTCGACCGGCCGTTTGATCGCATTCTTCTGGATGCACCCTGCTCAGGCCTGGGCGTGCTCCGCCGGCATCCGGAAGGCAAGTGGCAGAAGGAGGAGCGTGAGCTGGGGTCCCATCAGCTCCGGCAGCGACGGCTGTTGGAACGGGTCAGCCGCCTCTTGCGGCCTGGCGGAGTGTTAGTCTATAGTACCTGCTCCACCGAACCTGATGAGAACGAAGATGTGGTCGAGTATTTCTGTAAGCAACACGCGGAGTTCCGGCGGGAGGCGGTCGCGCCTTGGTTGCCGGAAGCCGGGCATGCCCTCATGACCGCCCAGGGGTATTTCTCGACCCTATTCAATGCCCATTCGATGGATGTCTTTTTTGCCGCCCGGCTCCGAAAGGCCGACCTGTGATGACGCGCCCAAGCCTGCGCATCGCTCCGTCCATTCTCTCCGCTGACTTTGCCCGCCTTGCGGAGGAAGTCACGCGCGTGGAATCGGCGGGCGCCGACCTGCTGCACATTGACGTCATGGACGGGCACTTCGTTCCGAACCTCACCGTCGGGCCGCCGATTGTCGAAGCTCTCCGCAAGGTCACGAGACTGCCCCTCGACGTGCACCTGATGATGACGAATCCAGATGCCTTCATCCCGGAATTTGCCGATGCTGGAGCCGACTACTTGACGGTCCACGTGGAGGCCTCCCCGCATCTGCACCGTACAGTGCAGGCCATCAAGGAGCGGGGCGTCAAGGCGGGGGTAACCCTCAACCCGGCCACGTCGCTCACGACCGTGGAGGAGATCATCACGGACGCGGACCTGTTGCTGGTGATGTCCGTGAACCCGGGATTCGGCGGCCAGCACTTTATCGCCTCCGTCCTCAGCAAGATCGCGCAGGCCCGCCAGTTGATCGATCGCAGCGGGAGCCGTGCCGCCCTGGAAGTAGACGGCGGCGTCAAGGTGGACAATGCGGCCCGGATCATCCAGGCCGGGGCCGACATTCTGGTGTCCGGCTCAGCCATCTTTTCGAGCCCCGACTACGGCCGGACGATCAAGGCGCTGCGGGAAGCCGGCCAGGCGACGAGCAAGCCGACGCCGAACCTACGAGCTGGCCAGGCGCGTCGACGATAGGCAGCCCAGGGCACACCGGTGGACACGTCCTCTCTCATTGACAGCCTGCACCCGCTGGAGATCAAGGTCCTCACCGCGCTGCGCGAGCACCATGCGGCCGCCCCTTCCGGCGCCCTGCGGGAAGATGAGATCGCTCAATCAGCCTTGCTTGAGACCGCCCAGGTCAGCATGGCCATGGGGTGGCTGCTCGCCAAGACGCTTGCCCGCGTTCAGCAGGAGACGGTCACCCCCATCGCATCCCTGACCAAGATCGGCGAACGCTACTTTGAAAAGTACTCCCCGGTGGAGCGGATCCTGTCGGCTGTCCGAGCCGCCGCGCAGACCGGCAAGCGCCTCACAATCCAGGACATTCAGGCTCATGAGGGGCTGGAGGCCACCGAGACGAGCCGCGCCGTCGGCGCCCTCAAAAAAGAGGGAGCGATCCGGATCGTGGCGGGAGGTTGTGTGGAGGCGACCGGTGCCCCCAGCCACACGGCTGAGTCGTTGCGGGCGCTCTTGAAACAGTTGCGCGGGACGAGACGGGAGCTGAAGGCCATTCCGGAGCCGCTGCGCCCGGTGGTTGAGCAGTATGCGGTCAAACGCGGCAACACCAACGAGCCCTTCCGAATCGACGACCACGTCGATCGCTGGTATGCCCTGACCCCGGAAGGGAAGAGCGTGGCCGACCTCCTCGCCCAACAGAGGCCTTCGGACGAAGTCTCCCAGCTCACGCCGGAGCTGCTCAAGGACGGAAGCTGGCGCAGCAAGCGGTTTCGCAAATACACGATCAGCCTGCGACCGCCGCGCCTGGCGGCCGGCAAGCGCCATCCCTATCGCGAGTTTCTGGACCTGGTCAAGCAGAAACTGGTCGGGATGGGATTTCAGGAGATGCGCGGGTCGCTGGTCGAGACCGAATTCTGGAACATGGATGCCCTCTACATGCCCCAGTTCCATCCGGCCCGGGCCATCCACGACGTCTATTATGTGAAAGAGCCGACCCACGCGCGCGCCATCGCCGAGCCCTTTCTGTCGCGGGTGGCGGATGTCCACAAGGACGGGAGCAAGACCGGTTCCGCCGGATGGGGCTATAACTACGATCGCGGTCGGGCACGCCGCTTGATCCTGCGGAGCCAGGGGACGGCAGTCTCGGCACGCCGTCTGGCGTCGGCTCCCCAGGTGCCGGGCAAGTATTTCTCCATCGCGCGCTGTTTCCGCTACGATGCGGTGGATGCGACCCACGCCTGTGATTTCTTTCAGGTGGAGGGGATCGTGCTGGGGCCGGACATTAATTTTCGCACGCTGCTGGGTCTTCTGAATCTGTTTGCGCAGGAAATGGCGCAGGCCAAGGAAAGCCGCTTCCTGCCGGCTTACTTTCCCTTTACCGAGCCCTCGGTCGAGTTGCACGTCCGCCACCCGAGGCTGGGCTGGATGGAACTGGGAGGCGCCGGCCTCTTTCGCCCGGAGGTGACCCTGCCGCTGGGGATCGACGTGCCCGTGATCGCGTGGGGGCTCGGTCTGGACCGAATGGCGATGGTGGCCCTGGGCATTCACGACATCCGCGACCTCTTCTCCACCGACCTGGAGCTGATCCGAACCACGCGGGGGCATTTCTAAGAATCGTGACGGGTGACACGTGACGAGTGACAGGCGGAAAGAACCTTTCACATCTTCATCAAGATTCCGTTTGACTTGTCACGCGTCACACGTCACTTGTCACGCATAAGAAGATGCCGACCATCTCGATCAACCTGAAAGACTTCGAGCAGCTCCTGGGCCGGGAAGCCCTCGGCGACCGGCCGGTCACGACGGCTCAGCTTGAGGCGTGGTTGCCCTTGGTAAAGGGGGAGCTGAAAGACCATGAATCGGAGAACGGCGAGGTGCGGATCGAGCTGCAGGACAGTAACCGTCCTGATCTCTGGTCCTGCGAAGGGATCGCGCGGCAAATCCGGATCAAGCTGACAGGGGCCTCGTCCTCCTACCCATTTTTCAAGGGTACCCAGCCCTCGAAACGCCGCCTCAAAGTCGCCCCCGGCCTGGAGCGGGTCCGGCCCTACGTCGCGGCCTGCACGGCGACCGGCTATCCGGTGACCGAAGCCGGGCTGGCGCAGCTCCTTCAGGTGCAGGAAAAGCTCGCCGACATCTTCGGCCGGAAGCGGCATACCGTCTCGATCGGCCTGTACCGTCTGCCGGCGATCGTGTTCCCGGTCTACTACGACTTGGTCAAGCCGGACGACGCCCGATTCACGCCCCTGGGGTTCGAGGAGAAGATGTCGTTGCGCGAAATCCTGGCCGTGCATCCCAAGGGGCTGGAGTACGGGTCGCTCATCGCTGGGCACGACCGCCTTCCGCTCTTGCGTGACGAGGAAGGGCAGGTGCTCTCGCTCCCGCCGGTCATCAACAGCCGCGAGATCGGGGAAGTGCGCGTGGGCGATCAGGATCTCTTCGTGGAGGTCACCGGCACCGATCTGCTGATGGTGCTCCTGACCGTGAACATCCTGGCGGTCAACCTGGCGGATCGCGGGGCGGCTGTCAAGGCGGTGGAGGCGCTCTATCCCTACGCCACACCCCTGGGCAAGTCGCTCCGGACCCCGCTCGATTTCGGCAAGGCGCGCACCATCCCGCTCAAGACCATCGAAACTGCATTGGGCCAGACCATAAAAGCCGAGCAGGTCCGTGAAACCCTGCTTGCCTACGGCTATGAGGTGACCTCGTCCCGCGACCAGGTCGCGGTCAAGCTCCCTCCCTACCGGAATGACTGCATGCACGCGGTGGATGTGGTGGAGGACGTGGCGATCAGCCTCGGCTACGGGGAGTTTACCCCGGTCATGCCGTCCCAGTTCACGGTCGGCGGCCTCTCCCGCGTGGAGCAACTGTCCGATCGTGTTCGCGACTTGATGGTCGGCATCGGCTTTCAGGAAATCATCTCAAACGTCATGGCATCCCGGCCGGAGCTGATCGACCGCATGCGCCTCGCCGGCCGCGAAGAGGATCGCGTGGTCGAGGTGGACAACCCCATGACCCAGACCTATGCCTGCTTGAGGCAGAGCGTTATCCCGTCCCTCCTGCGGGTGGAGGCGGCCTCCGCTCGCTCGTTCTATCCGCACCGGCTCTTCGAGGTCGGCGAGGTCGCGCTGGTCGATCCGACGGCGGAGGTGGGCTCCAGGACTGTGACGCTGCTGGCAGCCCTGATCGCCCACGCCAGCGCGAACTTTTCGGAAATCCACTCTTGCTTGGACCTGCTCCTCTATTATCTGGGCTGCCAGTACCGGCTGGAGCCGATCTCCCATCCCTCATTCCTGGAAGGGCGGGCCGGACGGATCACCGTCCAGGGCCAGCCGCTTGGCTTGATCGGGGAACTGCACCCGGAAGTGCTGGAACAGTGGCAAGTGACGACGCCGGCGGTGGCGTTCGAGCTGGAGGTGGATCGACTGGCGGGAGAGAATGTCGCAAAGTCGTAAAGTCTGAAAGTCTTCAAGTCCTGAAGAGAGATTTGGACTTTAGGACTTTCAGACCTGCTGACTTTCGGACTGATTAAGCTGCGGCGTGTTTCGCCAAGGCTGCGAGTTGCTCGAAGCCCGCCGGGTCCTTGATGGCCATATCCGACAATACCTTGCGGTCCAGCAGGACGTTTGCCTTTTTCAGCGCGTTCATGAACCGGCTGTACGTGAGCCCGTGCGACCGCACCGCCGCGCTGATCCTGGCTATCCACAAACGGCGGAAGTTGCGTTTGCGTTTCCGCCGCTCGACGTAGGCATAGGTCTGACCTTTATCCACGGACTCCGTCGCGCTGCGGAACAACCGGCTCTTCGCCCCGTACTGACCCTTGGCAAGCTTCAGCCGTTTCTTTCTTCTCTGCCTGGTCTTCGGACCGCCCTTTACGCGTGGCATTCTTTTTCTCCTAGGCTAGAGGCAAGAGGCTAGTGGCTAGAGGCGGGGGATCGTCCTCCCCTTGCCCCTTGCCTCTCACCGCTCGCCGTTCCTGGTTAGTTATACGGTAACAGCCGGCGCACCGACAGGGTCATGGTCGGGTCGACGGTCGAGGCCCCCTTCAGCCGCCGCTTCCGATCCCGGTGCTTACTGGTCAGGATATGCCGCCGACCGGCCTTGCGCCGCATCAGCTTGCCGCTGCCGGTCCGACGAAACCGCTTGCGCGCCCCGCTGTGAGATTTCAGTTTCATGCCTGCCATGTCTCTTGCTCCTTCTCTAGCTGAAAGCTGTCTGCTGATGGTGGTTAGCTCTTGGGGGCCACGATCATGATCAGGCTGCGTCCTTCCATGCGGGGCGCGTACTCGATCGACCCGGAGTCAGCCAGTTCCGCGATCACCGTGTTCATCACCGCTCGCCCCATCTCCTGGTTGGCCATCTCCCGCCCGCGGAAGGTGACCGTGACCTTGGTTTTGTTGCCCTCCGCCAGGAACCCCTTCACTTGGCGGACCTTGATCTCCAGGTCGTGTTTGTCGGTCCTGGGCCGCAACTTGATTTCCTTGACCTGCGTCGATTTCTGGTGCCGCCGGCTCTGGTGCTCCTTTTTCTGGAGCTCGTACTTGTACTTCCCGTAATCCATGATCCGGCAGACGGGCGGCTGCGACGTCGGCGCGACTTCCACCAAGTCATAGCCCGATTCTTGAGCTTTCCGGAAGGCATCCGGTGTGGGCAGAATGCCCAATTGCTCGCCCTCAGGCCCGATCACGCGCACTTCCCTTACCCGGATTTCCCGATTCACGCGCAGTTTGGGGACGATATCGCACCTCCCGATGAAAGGGTTGTTATGCTGACATGCCCTTCGCGATGTCCGCTCTGATCAGGTCGATGACTGCCATCGCCGGCATGCTCCCGAGGTTGGCGCCGCTGCGCCCGCGGACCGACAGGGTGCCGGCCTGCAACTCGCGGTCGCCCACCACGATCATAAAGGGGACCTTGGCCTTCTCCGCTTCACGAATCTTGAACCCCACCTTTTCATTGCGCAGGTCCGCTTCCGCCCGGAATCCTGCGGCGGTGAATTGCGCCGTGACGGTTTCGGCATAGTCCCGCTGCTTGTCGGTGATGTTGAGGACCTTCACCTGAACGGGCGCCAGCCAGGTGGGAAAGGCACCGGCATAATGTTCGATCAGAATGCCGAAAAAGCGCTCGATCGATCCCATGAGCGCCCGGTGAATCATGATCGGCCGGTGCGCCTTGCCGTCCTCGCCGGTATAGGCCAGCTCGAACCGCTCCGGGTTGTTGAAGTCAATTTGCACGGTGGAACATTGCCACGCGCGCCCCAACACATCCTTGATCTTGATGTCGATCTTGGGGCCGTAAAACACGCCTTCCCCCGGATCGATCCGGTAGGCCACTCCGCGGCTCTTGAGCGCGGCTTCCAGCGCCGCCGTGGCCTGCGCCCAGTTCTCCGGAGAGCCCACCGCTTTTTCCGGCATCGTGGAGACGTAGACCTCGAACTCCGAGAACCCGAAGGTCCGGAGCACGAAAAAGGTGAAGTCCAGCACGCGACTGACCTCGCCCTCGATCTGGTCGGGGCGGCAGAAGAGATGCGCATCATCCTGGGTAAATCCCCGCACCCGCAGCAAGCCGTGCAGGACGCCGGTCCGCTCGTAGCGATAGACCGTGCCCAGCTCCCCGTAGCGGATGGGCAGGTCCCGGTAGCTGCGGAGGTGGGATTTGTAGATCATGATGTGAAACGGGCAGTTCATCGGCTTGAGCTGGTACTCGCTGGCCTCGACCTTCATCGGGACGAACATGTTCTCCCGGTAATAGTCCACGTGCCCGCTCGTCTTCCAGAGGTCCAGGCGCGCGACGTGGGGCGAGTAGACCAGTTCGTAGCCTTGCTTGAGGTGTTGCTCCCGCCAGAAGTTCTCGATCAGGAGGCGGACCAGCGCGCCCTTCGGATGCCACAGGACTAATCCCGGCCCGATCTCATCCTGCATGGTGATCAGGTCCAGCTCTTTGCCCAGCTTGCGATGGTCCCGGCGCTTGATCTCTTCGAGCTTGGCCAGGTGGGCGTCCAGTTCGGCCTGCGTTGGGAACGAAGTGCCGTAGATTCGCTGGAGCATCGGGTTTCGCTCGTCGCCACGCCAGTAGGCTCCCGCGCTCGACAGGAGCTTCAGCGCTCTCACGGTCCCGGTGGAAGGTAGGTGCGGCCCCCGGCACAGATCGATGAAATTCCCCTGGCTGTAGAGGGACACCGTCTCATCCGGCAAGGACTCAATGATTTCCGCCTTGTACTGTTCACCGCGCTCCTTGAAAAACTCGACGGCCTTCAACCGCGGCATCTCCATCCGCTTGATCGGGTAGTTGGCTTGAATGATCGCGTGGGCGCGCGCTTCGATCTGTTGGAGATCGTCCGGCGTGAAAGGCCGTTCGAAGGCAAAATCGTAATAGAACCCGTCTTCGATAGCCGGCCCGATCGTGAGCTGCGCGGAGGGAAAGATGTCCTTGACCGCCTGGGCCATGATGTGGGCGCTGCTGTGGCGATAGACTTCCCTGCCCTCGGGCGACCGGAAGGTGAGCGGCTCCAGCGCCGCGTCTCCGGTCAGCGCCGTATCAAGGTCCATCGGTACGCCGTTGACCGTGGCGGCAAGCACGTCGGGGCTCAGGGCGCCCCCGGATCCGCACAAGGCTTCCCGGGCCGTGCATCCGGCCGGCACGTGACGCCGCACACCGTCCGGCAGCGTCACTTGAATCTGTTGTGTTCCGACCGGCATAGGCTCAAAAAATAAGAAAAGGCATCACCACCGCCCGAGGCGGTCCGATGCCCTGGCGGGATGGTAGGCGCGGACGGTCTTGAACCGTCGACCTCTACCGTGTCAAGGTAGCGCTCTCCCCCTGAGCTACGCGCCTATCGTCCGCGGCCATGCTAATATACGCCCGCCTATACTGTCAAGAATCAGAACCGAGGGTGGGAGAGCTTCTCTCAAGCTTTACGGGCTTTTCTGCGTGCGAGCGGGATGCGCAGTTCGGTGATTTTCTTTCGCAGGGTATTGCGGTTCATGCCCAGCAGGTGGGCGGCTTGGATCTGATTTCCGTTGGTCTCCTTGAGAACGGACGTGATCAGCGGTCGTTCGACCGCCCTGATCAGCATGGGGTGCAGGTTCCGAGCCGACCCGTTCTTCATGTCCTTCACGAAATCGCCGAGGCGAGACTCGAGATACCCCTCCACGCTTGACTCAGGAGCTGCCGCCTTGTGAGGGTGGCGGCTGCTGCCGTTGGCCACCGCCTTGAGGATGGGCGGGGCCTGGCGCAGCACCGAGCGAGATCCAGCCACGATGACCGTGCGCCTCGGGTCGACCGCGTTGTACACTTCGGCTAAGTCTTGCAGTTGCCCCCGTTTCGTCTCCACAATCACCCAGTCGAACGTGCGCTTCACGGCCGCCCGCGGGACGGACACAAAGTCTTTCGCGACGGTGATGGCGGCTCCCTTGAGGTCTTCCTTGAACTGCGCCTGGAGGTCAGGATCGGCGCTCAGCAGAAGCAGGCTGGAGACGGATGTCCGCATGGTCATGAAATCATGAAAGCATCGAGGACGAAGAGGGCGGGATTATCCTCCACAGGCCCGATGAAGTCAATCGGGAAATCATCTCAGTCGCTCTGGATAACGTGCAATGAAAATGCCAGCCCACAGAATTGCTCCGGGCCTTGCTATTTTGTAATCCGGCGGATCACGTCCCGAGCAAAAATCGATGCAGAGTGACGAAAGATGCTTCTTGAGCGAGAGCTTCTCATATCCATCTTGAGTCAGGCCAAGCCAACCGGGTGTCTGAACGACTCACATCTGTAAGAGGCAAGATCGAAATAGGGCTTGACATCGGGCCGGCGAAACCCGTATAAAGAATCCTCTCTATGTTCATTTCCTATCGGAATACTCAGAAATGAAAGTCTCTCTCAAGGCAACCTACGGAATTATGGCGGCTTTGGACCTAGCCCTGCAGAATGGGAGTGCTCCAATTCAAGCGAAAGCCATCGCCCGTCGACAAGCGATTCCCCTTCGGTTTCTTGAGCAAGTCCTGCACGCGATGAAGAAGGCCGGATTGGTGGACAGCCTCCGTGGAGCGCAGGGGGGCTATCTGCTGAACAAGCTGCCGGCGGAAATTTCACTGGCGGAGATTGTCGAAGCGTTGGATGGGTCCCTGTCTCCTGCGTCCGGCCGCAGGCCGGCCACGCGCCGGTTCAGGGAGCGTGAACGGCAGGAGTCTCTGCTCACCACCGTATGGGAGCAGGTACGGCAGGCGGAGCTCGGCGTCTTAACATCGGTCACGCTTCGGGAATTGGCCGAACGGCACCAGCAGCTCGATCAGCAGCGGACCTTGATGTATCACATTTGAAGAAGCCATAAGTTGTCAGCAATCAGCCTTCAGCGCTAAGCTGACCGCTGAAAGCTTCTGAGCCATATTACGAGGGTTCAATATGAGCATTTCCCGGACTACCCACCCACTCGAGATACAGACGAGGCCGATTCCAAGGGACATCATCGAGGAAATCGAGACCTTCGAGGGCGAGGCGCAACGGCTGCTCGCCGGCGATGTCTCCAGCGACCTCTTCAAGCCGTTCCGCCTGCAGCATGGGATCTACGGCCAGCGCCAGCCCGGAGTCCAGATGGTGCGGATCAAGATTCCGTTCGGCGGGCTCACGGCCAACCAGTTGCGGCGCATCGCCGAACTGGCCGACCGTTACACCACGGGCGTCGGTCACGTCACCACGCGCCAGGACATCCAGCTCCATTTCGCGCTGCTCAAGGATGTGGGGACGATCATGCGGGGGTTGGCCGAGGTGGGTCTCACCACGCGCGAGGCTTGCGCCAACACGGTACGGAACGTGACCGCCTGCCACCTGGCGGGGGTCTGCCAGGGCGAAGTCTTCGACGTGACGCCCTATGCCAAGACGGTCGCCCTGCACTTGCTTCGCAATCCGCTCAATCAAAGCCTGCCGCGGAAGTTCAAGATCGCCTTCTCCGGCTGCCGCCACGACTGTGCCCTGACCCCGATTCACGACATCGGGCTCCTGGCGGCCAAGCGGGAGGACGGAACGATCGGCTTCCGGATGGCCGTGGGCGGAGGACTCGGCTCGGCTCCCCGCATCGCCCAGGTCCTGCGGGAGTTCGTCCCGATGGATGAACTCCTCCCGACGATCGAGGCCGTAATCAAAGTCTTCGACACCCTCGGCAACCGGAAGAACCGCAACAAGGCCCGGATGAAATTCGTGATCGAGAAACTGGGGTTCGACGAATTCAAGCGGTGTTGGGAGGAGGCCTACGTGAGCATGGGCCATGCCCGACCCAACCATGCGCCGATCCGATTGCTCCAGCATCAGGATGAGCCGGTCTCCCTCATCATGCCGACATCGGGATTGGCCGGCGCTGCCGGCGGTGGGAACGGAGACGGCTCATCCGCGGGAGCTGCCGGAAACGGCCAGGCCTCACCCGAGACTCCCTATCAGATGTGGAAGCGGACCAATGTCGTACCGCAGAAACAGCCTGGGTACGTCGCGGCGGTCATCAAGCTTCAGATGGGAGACATGACGGCGGAGCAGATGTGCGGCATCGCCGATCTGGCGGAGGCCTACTCGAACGGCAATCTGAGGACCACCATCAACCAGAACGTGATCATCCGGTGGGTACCGGAGTCTCGCCTGGAAGAGTTCTACCGCGAGCTGGTTCCCCAGGGCCTCGCCGATCCGGGCGCCGAGCTGGTCGAGGACATCATCGCCTGCCCCGGCACGGATACCTGTGGGCTGGGCATCACGTCTTCAAAGGGGCTGGCGCGGGCCATGGCGGAGATCTTCCCGCCCGGGCGGGTGCCGGCGGATCTCAAGGATGTCAGCGTGAAAATCAGCGGTTGTCACAATTCCTGCGCCCAGCACCACATCGCGACAATCGGCCTGCACGGAGTCGGCAAGCGCATCGGGGACCATGTAGCGCCCCACTACGAGCTGCACCTGGGGGGCCAGGTGAACGGCACGGCCAAGATCGGCCAGATGACCGTGAAGCTGCCGTCCAAGAACGTGCCGGCGGCGGTCTCGCACCTGCTCACAGTCTATCGCCGCGACCGGCGGGTGGGCGAAACCCTCCCCTCGTTCATCACCAGGGCTGGCAAGGCCAAGCTCAAGGAAGAGCTGATCCCCTACACGATCGTGCCGACCTTCGAGGAGGACGCCACCTATTACTATGACTGGGAAGGCGAGGAAGAGTTCATTCTGGAAGACCTCGGCCCGGGCGAATGCGCAGGCGGGGCCCTGGAGATGATCGGCGACCGTATTCTGGAGGCGGAACAGGAACTGTACCAGGCCAAGCTGTTGGCGGAGAAACATCAGTATTCGGTGGCCGTGAACAAGGCTTACCGTTCGGTCCTGGCCGCCGCCAAGGCCCTGCTGGTCACCGAAGGACTCGACCCGGCGACGGATGCGGAAACCTTTACTGAGTTCGAGCGGCGCCTGGCGGAGAAGGGCTATGTGCCGGCTTCCTATCGCAACCTGGGCTCGCAGATCGGCGACTTGGGCCCGAAGCAGACGACGCCGGAGTTTGCCCTGGCCAAGATCGCCTTTGCCCGCGGCTTTGTGGAAGCCTGCAAGGCAGCCACGGAGCAGATCGGAAAGGACCTCAAGCTGAGCCAGGCGGGGACGACGGAAGGGACTGTGCAGAAGCCCACGCCCCAGCCGGTACCGGCCAAGGCTCAACCGGCTACCGAAGCGGCGGCCCCGGTCTATGATCTACGCGGCGTGGCCTGCCCTCTGAACTACGTGAAGACCAAGTTAAAGCTGGAAATGATGGACGCAGGCGAGCGGTTGGAGGTCTGGCTGGACGCGGGCGAGCCGATTAGGAACGTCCCGATGAGCCTGCGCAACGACGGCCACAAGATCCTGGCGGAAGAGCCCTTGGAGCCGGAGGCAGCGCATTTCAAAGTCCTGGTCGAGAAGGTCGAGGGCTAGGGGCAAGCGGCAAGGGGCTATAAGGGTTGCAGATACGCGATGAAAGACACTCAAACAGCAAGCCGGCCGTTGGACGAGGAATTGAAGGCGCTGAGCGACTCCTTCGAGTCCAAGCAGCCGCAAGAACTCTTAACCTATGCGCTGGAGCGCTACGCCTCCAGCATCATCCTGGCTTGCAGCTTCGGGGCGGAGGATGTGGCGCTGGTGGACATGATCTACCGGATCAATCCGCAGATCCCGCTCTTTTACCTGGACACGGATTTTCTCTTCAAGGAAACGCATGCGGTGAAAGACCGCATCGTGGCCACGTACGGGCTTTCCCCCGGCCAGGTGATCCAGGTCAAATCGCTGCTCACGCCGGAGCAGCAAGCTGCCCAGTATGGCGAGGCGCTCTGGGGCCGGCAGCCGGACCAGTGTTGCCAGTTGCGGAAGGTCGAGCCCCTGACCCGCATCCTCAGCGGCTATAACGCCTGGATCACCGGCATCCGGCGGGACCAGGCGCCGACCCGCGCGAACGCAGGTTTGGTGGAGTGGGACAAGAAATTCCAACTGGTCAAGTTCAACCCCCTGGCCCGCTGGAGCGCGACGGAGGTGTGGACCTATATCCGGCTGCACGAGGTCCCATACAACGAACTTCACGACCGAGGCTACCCCAGCATCGGCTGTACCCACTGCACGGCGCCGGTCAAGCCCGGCGAGGACCCCCGGTCCGGCCGTTGGCAAAACTTTGCAAAGACCGAGTGCGGGCTGCATAAGTAGAGCGTTCATCGTCACTCGTCATTCGTCACTCGTGTGGAAAGGTCTGAGACGCCCCTGTCCCGAATGACGGATGACGCATGACGAATGACGAACCCAGGGGGAAAGTGAAGAAGCTGGCCGTGATCGTGACGCGGGGGTCGTACAACAATCTGCTTCAGGCCTGCGAACTCGTCCGCATCGCTGCCGCGGCCGGGACGCAGGTGAGCGTACTGTTCCGGGATGAGGCAGCGGCCAAACTGACCAACGAGAAGGTGAAGGACCTGACGTTTTCCGAGGCCTACAAGGGTCGGGAGTCCAAAGTCCGGGATATGCTACGCGGACGCAAACGAGATCATCTGCCCACGATCCTGCGAGAGATCAAGGAAGCTGGCGACGTGAAGTTTTCCATCTGCCGCGACTCGCTTGAGTATTTCGAACTGACCGTCGAGCAGTTGCTTCCCGAGCTGGACGAAGTGCAGAAGGCCGAAGCCTTCTGGAAGGAAGAGATGGCGCAAGCGGACCAGGTGCTGACTTTCTGAGAAGAGCTTATGGCTCATGGCTGATGGCTTATGAAAGAATTCTCGGAATTTATCGCCAAGATCGGCAAGGGACAGAAAGCCAGCAAGGACCTCACCTGGGAGGAGGCCAAGCAGGCCATGCGTCTGCTCATCGAGGGCCAGGCTTCGCCGGCTCAGGTCGGAGCCTTTCTGCTGGCCATGCGCGTGAAGATGGAGTCGGTCGCCGAGCTGGCTGCGTTTACCGCGGTCGCGCGCGAATACGTGCCGCCCCTTCCTCTCCCGGCCAAGTTGGCTGTCGTTGATGTGCCGACCTACGCCGGGAAGCAGGACACCTTTCATGCGTCCGTGGGCGCGGCGGTCGTGGCGGCTGCCTGCGGCGCCACGATCCTGATGCACGGCTCCGAGGGTATCCCGGAGCGGCCCGGGACAGCCGTGGCCTTGGCCCGGCTGGGGGTCCCGACTGATCTGGAGTCCAAACGGGTGGCAGAAGAATTGGCCGCGAAGGGCTTGGCCTACCTCGACATCGCCCTGTACCATCCACCCGTGGCGCGCTTTCTGGAGTTGAGGCAGGAGCTGGGCGTGCGCAACTTCTTTCACCCGGTTGCCAAGTTGCTGAACCCGGCCCGTGCCGCATCGCAAGTCATCGGCCTCACCCATCCCGCCTATTTCGAGAAGATGGCCGAGGCCTTGAAAATGTTGGGTGGGCGCCGAGCGCTGATCGTAGGGGGCGTCGAAGGAGAACCGGAGCTCTCGATCGCCTCGGCCACCAGGCTGCTGGAGCTCAGGGACGAGCGGGTCTTCCCCTTGACCCTGCAACCCAAGGACTTCGGCCTGCCATTGGGCTCCTTTCAGGCGATGGCGGCCTTCTCCCCCTCGCAGGCCGGTCAAGAAGCCTCGTTGCTGCGGCGCATTCTGCAGAACGAGCTTCGCGGCAGCCAGAGGGACTGGGTGGTGCTGAACGCAGCCATGCTGCTCTATGCAGCCGGGAAGGCGTCCTCGATCTCGGCTTCCGTCCCCTTAGCCCAGCAGGCCATCGAGTCGGGGGCCGCGTCCCGCAAGCTGGCCGAGCTGGCAACGGCTGGAGAACCGGTTGGCACGGTGTTCACTAAGTCTTGAGTTATGAGTTGTGAGTTGTTGACCAGGAACTTAAAACTGATAACTAAAAACTGAAAACTTGATTATGAACCACCTCCGCCAACTCGAAGACCAGAGCGTCTATATCTTCCGGGAAGCGTACAAGAACTTCGATAACCTGGCCATGCTCTGGTCCATGGGCAAGGACTCGACGGTGCTCCTCTGGCTGGCGCGCAAGGCCTTCTTCGGCCATGTGCCGTTCCCGCTCCTCCACGTGGACACCAGCTACAAGATCCCGGCCATGATCGAGTACCGCGACCGGCTGGCCCGCGAGTGGCGCTTGAACCTGGTGATCGGCCAGAACAAGCAGGCCCTGGCGGAAGGGATGAACTCCTCGCTGGGACGCGTGACCTGCTGCACGGCGCTGAAGACCAACGCGCTCAAGATGCTCGTGGAGGAAAAAGGCTACACCGGCATCATTTTGGGAGTCAGGGCGGATGAGGAAGGCACCAGGGCGAAGGAGCGGTACTTCTCGCCGCGCGACAAGAACAACGAGTGGGACTTCCGCGAGCAGCCGCCGGAACTCTGGGACCAGTTCAAAACCACCTTCCCGGCAGGGACGCACATCCGCATCCATCCGCTGCTGGACTGGACCGAGATCAACATCTGGGAGTACATCAGGCAGGAGAATATCCCGTTTATGGACCTCTATCTGGACCGCGGGGATGGCACCCGCTACAGAAGCCTGGGCTGCGCCCCCTGCACCTTCCCGATCAAGTCCACCGCCAAGAGCGTCGATGACATCATCGAGGAGCTTCGCCACACGACCGTAGCTGAACGGGCCGGCCGCGCCCAGGACGAGGGACGTGGGATGGAGCTTTTGCGCAAAGACGGATACATGTGAGTGGAGCAACACTGAACGATAAACGCAGAATGGCTTTGAGTGAACAGCTTACGAGTTGTCGGTCATCAGTTGTCAGTCTTCAGTTCTTGAAAATTCTGAAACTGAGAACTGCCAGCTGAAAACTGTTAACTCATGCCATTAATGACTGACGACATTCGCCGTTCAGCATTCTGATTATGAGCACTACGCAGGCCAAGCCGACAGAAACCCTGAACATCGTCATCGTGGGGCACGTGGACCACGGCAAGTCCACCCTGCTGGGTCGCCTCTACGCGGACACGGGCTCGCTCCAGGATGGGAAGCTGGAGAAGGTCCAGGCCATCTGCCGCCAGCAGGGCAAGGAGTTCGAGTATGCCTTCCTGTTCGACGCTTTTTTGGAAGAACAAGAACAGGGCATCACAATCGACACGGCGCGGACGTTCTTCAAGTGGAACCAGCGGCAGTACATTATCATCGACGCCCCGGGACACAAGGAATTCCTCAAGAACATGGTTTCCGGCGCGGCGCGGGCCGAGGCGGCGCTCCTGCTGATCGATGCGCTGGAAGGTGTGAAGGAGCAGTCCAAGAAGCACGGGTATCTCCTCTCGCTGTTGGGCGTTAAGCAGGTGGCGGTCATCGTGAACAAGATGGACCTAGTCGGCTACCGTCAGGATGTCTTCGAGGCGATCGAGAAAGAATATCGGGAGTTCCTGACCCAGTTGAAGGTCACGCCGGAGCGGGTCATTCCGGTCAGCGCGAAGTTGGGGGACAACATTGCCGGACCCAGCGGTATGATGCCGTGGTACCACGGTCCCACCGTGCTTGACCAGCTCGAGCTGTTCCGGAAGGAGACGGCCCGTTCCGAGCAGCCGCTGCGGTTTCCGGTTCAGGACGTCTACAAGTTCGACGCGCGCCGAATCCTGGCCGGCCGCATCACGGCCGGCCGCCTGCGCGTCGGCGACCGCCTGATCTTTTCACCTTCCAACAAGGCCGCCAACATCAAGTCGATCGAAGCCTTCAACGTCGAGCCGTCTCCGACCGAGGCCGTGGCCGGACAGTCAATCGGCGTCACGCTGGATGAGCAGATCTTCGTCGAGCGAGGGGAGATCGCCTCCCGGCAGGAATCGCTCCCGCTGGTGTCCACGGCGTTCCGCGTGAACCTCTTCTGGCTGGGCCGGCGCCCCCTGGAGCAGGATCGGAAATACGTGCTGCGGCTGGCCACCCACGAGGTGGACTGCCAGGTGGCGATCGTCCATCGCATCGTAGATGCGACAGATTTAGCCCAGCAGGGGGGCGGGAGTGTGGTCGGCAGGAATCAGGTGGCCGAGCTGACGATCCGGACCAAGTCCCCGATCGCCTTCGACCCCTCCAGTGCCTTCGAGGCGACCGGAAGGTTCGTCATTGTGGACGACTATGACATCGCCGGCGGCGGGATCATCACGGAACTGGTCCACGACGAGCAGGAGTTCCTGCGGGACGAGGCGCGTCGGCGCGACTTCGCCTGGGTCAAGGGCGAGGTCGGCGCGGAGGCGCGGGCGCAATATTACGGGCACCGGGCCGCTGTCGTGCTGTTTACCGGCGCCCCGCACACGGGCAAGTCATTCCTGGCCCGCAAGCTTGAAGCTCTGCTGGTCGCAGAAGGGCGGCATACCTATCTATTGGAAGGGGAAAACCTGCGACGCGGGTTGGATGCGGACCTGGCCGCGTCCGAGCGAGCGGCGACGACCGAGATGGTGCGCCGGTACGGGGAAGTCGCGCGCCTGTTGATCGACACGGGCCTGATCGTGGTCACCACAACCAAGACCTTCGCCAACGCCTACCGGGTGGCGGCCCAGGCGATCCGGACCCTGGTCCACCCGGCTCCGGTCATCGCCGTGCACATGAGCAAGGTCAACGAAGAGCCGCCGCCGGACACCGATCTGCAGCTTGTGGGGGCCCAGGACTTCGATGAAGCGGCTCGCCGAATCATCGAGGAGCTCAAGAAAAAAGGCGTCCTGGCGCAGGCAATCGGGGCGAAGCCGACGTTCCAGTACTCTATTTAGAGAAGAGCTAATAGCGAATAAACTATGGCTTATAGCAAGAACAAAGAGGGCTTGGTTCATTCTGATCCGGGCGATTCTTGCCATTAGCTATCAGCCATTAGCCATAAGCTCCCGGTCTTCAGGCGGGTTTGACGCGCCGGAAACCGCTGTGTTACGGTTACCTTCAAAACAGGCAAGGGGCAAGCGGCAAGTGGCTAGAGGTCAGAAAGGACGGAATTTTTGCCCCTCGCCTCTAGCCGCTCGCCTCTCGCCCACGACGAAGTCGTATGGCTGACAAAGACCTCAAAGCGATCCTGGATAAACTCCAGTACACCGACGATGCGAAGGTGGTCCAGCAGATCACCGCGCAGATGAAGCAGGTCCATGCCCGCATGGCCGGCATCAAGCACAAGCTGGTCGTGATGAGCGGGAAGGGCGGGGTCGGCAAGAGCATGACCACCGTCAACCTGGCCCTGGCTCTGGCCCGCCTCGGTCGGAAGGTCGGCCTGCTGGATGTGGACCTGAACGGACCCTGCGTGCCGCGCATGCTGGGTCTGCACGGGCAGTCGCTTACGATCACCCAGGAAGGCGCGGTTCCGCCGGTCGGTCCCTTGGGCGTCAAGGTCGCCTCGATGGACTTCTTCCTGGATGCGGCCTCTCCGGTCCGGTGGAAAGGCCCGATGGACCTGAGCCCGGTCTGGCTCGGGGTGATGGAGATGAACGTGATCCGGGAGTTCCTGGCGGATGTCATCTGGGGCGAATTGGATTATCTGTTGACCGACCTGCCCCCCGGAGCCGCGGCCGACAAGCCGCCGGTCATGGCCGGCTTCATCCCGGACTTGGCCGGCGCGATCGTCGTGACGACGCCCTCAGAAGTGGCTTCCGACGTGGTGCAAAAGTCGGTCACCTATGCCAGAGACATGGGCATCAACGTCCTGGGCATGGTCGAGAACATGAGCCAATACCGCTGTCCCACCTGCGGAGCGGAAAACGATCTCTTCGAAGGGAACACCGAGGCCATGTGCGAAGCCCTGAACCTGCCGCTCCTCGGTCGCATCCCCTTCGACCGCACCCTGGCCCGCACCTTCGACAAGGGCACGCCGTTGCTGGACGCGGACTATCCGACGATCAAGCGCTACCAAGAGATTGCGGAACGGATGCAGGCCATCGTAGAGTACAAGAAGGTCTTGGCGGAGAAATTGTAATGAGTTTTCAGTGGTCAGTGTTCAGTTTTCAGATTACTGAGCACTGAGAACTGACAACTGACAACTTTCTCGGGGAGTCCATCATGAAATTCGTCTGCTTGAACTGCGAAACCTACATGAACTTCCAAAAAGTCGAGAAGCCGGCCGAGGGCTCGCTCGGCGTCTTCTTCGGCTGCCCCTCCTGCGGCGCCAAGTTTTCGATGGTGACGAATCCGGGCGAGACCCAAATGGTCAGCTCCTTGGGGGTTCAGTTGGGTGGGAGAACGGCCGCGGCGGAACCGTTCGAGATGACCCGCGGCACGCTCAAGGACGAGGCGCTCGCCGGGTCCGGCCAGATGGCGGCCTATTTGAACGAAAAGATTCAAGGCGGCCAACCCGCCTCCGCTCATGCTTCGGCGGGCAAGCCCGTTTCCGCGTCAGCTCCGGCGGGGAACCCCGCCGAAGCCTCGGCAAAGGCGGGCGGCTGTCCTTTCTCGGCCATGGTGGCGCAAATGGGCCTGACGTCGGGGAGTCAGGCAGGCAGCGCGGCGGCTTCGGACTTCACCTGGACCGCTGATGCGAAAGAGCGGCTGGAGCGGCTGCCATCCTTCGTGAAACCCATGGTGCAGAGCAGCATCGAAGCCTATGCGCGCAAGAACGGCTACACCACCATCACGTTGCAGGTGATGGACGACTCCAAGAACGACTCCAACGGGGTCACCTGGACGCCCGATGCGGAGAAGCGGCTGGAGAACATTCCGGACTTCATTAGGCCCATGGCCCGCCGCGAAATCGAACGGCTGGCCAAAGAGCGCGGCGCCACCACCATCACGGCTCAGGTGATGGACGAGGCCAAGGAAAAGTTCATGAAATTCATGTGAGAGCAGGCGCGAGGCAAGGAGTAAGGGGCAAGCGGAAAAGGCCCATCCGGACAACCGGATGGGCCTTGTTATTTCTGAAAGCGTAGTCGGTTCCTAGGCTCGGTCGATTCCGCTAGAATGCCTGAGTGTCATCGGGGTATCCTATGCACCGTAAGCGGCGCGCGCCTGAACCGGAACACTAGACAGCACAGCGATAAATATTCAACGTAAGAGACGCTATTGAGCGAAACGTTTGAACGCATTCAACAGCTTGTTCAAGCAGGCTCAGTCCGCATCTCGGAGCACGGCTACGACGAGATGGTTACCGATGGTATTCTAGCGCGAGAGGTAATCGGTGGCGTTGCTGCCGGTGTTGTTGTCGAGGATTACCCGGACTATCCGAAGGGGCCATGCGTGCTGATACTCCAGCAGGATCGGGGCGGCCATCCGATCCATGTGGTGTGGGGTGTTCCCAAGAACGAAATGGGTCCCGCGGTTCTCGTCACCGCGTATAGGCCTGATCGAGAACGATGGGAAGATGATTTTCGAAGGAGGCGGAGATGAAAAAACGGCGCCGCGCGAAGCTGGTCCACGAAGGGAAGTACATCGCGGAAGTCGAAGTTGAGTTGATGGAAACGGATCACGACTGGTCACCGTATCTGTCTGTGGAGGACGCTTATAAGCTTGATGATGTTCGCGAGGCGCTCCGCCGAGGTGATGTCAAGGCGGCTGCGCAATACGGCCGAGTCTATACTCTTACTCCGGTGACAATGTGATCATTTAAAGTGTCCTGTAAAGTGGCCTGGGGTAGCCGCAAGTGATGGGAGGGAAGCCGGAAAAGAGCCCTGTGCTGGCCGGTATCCTATCCGGGTTGATGCCGGGCCTGGGACAGTTCTATTGCCGGCAATGGAAGAGGGGCGCGGCGTTTCTCGTCGGGGCGTTGGTCGCCGACGGCGCGCTGGGAGCCTCGGTCGGCATGTTCAAGCTCATGCAAGCGTCACTCTCCGGGACGCCCGCCGATGACGCCGGTTCAATCCTGCTCCGTTCCATTCCCCTCCTGGCTGTTGCCCTCTGGAGCGTGGTGGATGCGGTCCGCACTGCGAAACGATTTTCCTGAAACTGATGTGAAGTTCACAGCTTCCTCGCGGAAATTACCCACCGCGGCCGGCGTTGACACCCCCCTATGACTGTGTTAGAAACGGCTTGCAAATACAGCCAATTTTCGATGTTTGGAGGATGTTATGGGCGGCCATAGTCACTGGGCCACTACCAAGCGCCATAAAGCTTCGGTAGACGCCAAGCGCGGCAAACTCTTTACCCGTATTATCCGTGAGTTGACCATTGCCGCCCGCCAGGGCGGCGATCCCGACGGCAACCCGCGCCTCCGCCTGGCCATCGTCAAGGCGAAAGACGCCAACATGCCGGGTGACACGCTCAAGAAGGCGATTCAGCGCGGCACCGGGGAGCTGCCGGGCGTCAGCTATGAGGAGTTCACCCTGGAAGGCTACGGTCCCGGTGGGACGGCGCTGCTGCTGGAGATTACGAGCGACAACCGGAATCGCACCGTGGCGGAGATCCGGAACTTGCTCACCAAGAATGGCGGGAACATGGCTGAGGCTGGCGCTGTGTCCTGGCAATTCCACAAGAAGGGCCTGATCGTCGTGGAGAAAGGCAAGGTGGACGAGGACCGGCTCCTCTCGCTCGCCTTGGAGGCCGGCGCCGAAGACGTGAAGGTGGATGAGAAGACCTTTGAGGTCATTACGGAGCCCCACGACTTCGAAACGGTCAAGAAAGCCCTGGCCGACGCGAAGATCGAGCCGTCCCTGGCCGAGGTGACCTCCGTGCCCCAGAACTACATCAAGCTGCAGGAGAAGACGGCGGAGCAGATGCTCAAGCTGATGGAGATTCTGGACGAACACGACGATGTCCAGAAAGTCCACGCCAACTTCGACATTCCGGACGAAATCATGGAGAAGGTGGCGGCAGCGGGATAAACACCGTGACAGGTGACGTGTGACGAGTGACGGGTACAGAAACCGTCCCTTTCGCTCCCTGAGTCCCCGGTCTTCGCCAGTCACGTGTCACCCTTCACGCGTCACGTGGTTTAAATGATTGCCGCGCTGACAGGCCGGCTGGCCTTCAAGGCTCCCACCCACATCACGCTCGACGTGCAAGGCGTCGGGTACGAAGTCTTCATCCCCCTGAGCACCTATTACGCCCTGCCGGACCTCAACGAAGGGGCTTCGCTCAGCGTCTATACGCAGGTTCGCGAGGATGCGATTCAGTTGTTCGGGTTCCTGACAGCCCACGAAAAAGACGCCTTTACCCTCTTGGTCGGCATCTCCGGCATCGGCCCCAAGCTGGCTCTCAACGTGCTCTCGGCTTTGAGCGTGCCCGACCTGATTTCGGCCGTCACGGCGGGCGATGTGGACAAGCTGGCCACCGTGCCGGGCATCGGCAAGAAATCGGCCGGCCGGATCGCGCTCGAGCTCAAAGACAAGGTCGCGCGGCTCCATCCGGCCGCGGCCGCGACATCCACTGGGTTGTCGGCGCCGGTAGACCGCATGCACGAAGATGCCCTGTCCGCCCTCGTCAACCTCGGCTACAAACCTGTGGAAGTCAAAGACGCGCTCAAGCGGGTCTCTCGCGCCAGCGCCACGGCCCTGTCGCTGCAAGCCATGATCCGGGAAGCGTTGAAGGACTTAGCGAAGGGGTAAGCCGTGCCAGCCAGGACCGACAAAGTCCGGGGTATGGTGGGAAGCCTCACCGTTGTCTCTCTGCTCGCGTTCGCGCCATCCGTTTTCCCTGCTGATCCCTCCGAGCCTAAGAGCACCAGAATGACCTGCGGGAGCTGCCCCTCCGGCTACGCGAAAACCGGGGTGACGAGCGCGCCGGGCATCTGCAAAGAGGGGGATCCGACCCTCGTCGAATGTGTGCCGCTGGGGACCATGAACCTCATGGCGGTCTGCGGCTCCTGCCCGGACGGGTACAGGGAGATCGGCTCTTCCTCGGTGCCGGCCCGCTGTGGCAGCGCGGATGGGGGCCATATGAGCCAGTGTCAGCTTGAGAAATTCGAGAACATCCTGCCGGACCTGAAGGGGGGCGGTCGCTTCTGCCCACCGGACTGTGTCGGCCAATTGCCGACGCCGGGCCAAGGAGCCCTTCCACCCCCGGCGCATTACCGGCCCCCGCCGCAGGAGAAAAAATGAGCGAGGCAGGTCCCAGGGATTCGTCTCGGAGTTGACACCATGACAGAGCGGATCATAACCAGCCACCTGACCGAGGACGAGCGGAGCCTGGAGGCGACGCTGCGTCCGCAGACGTTGGACGAGTATGTCGGCCAGGAGCGGATGAAGGAATCCTTGCGGATCTGCGTCGAAGCGGCCAAGCGCCGAGGCGAAGCGTTGGACCATGCCATTTTCTATGGGCCGCCTGGATTAGGCAAGACCACGATCGCCCACATCATCGCCCGGGAGATGGGGGTGGCGATCCGGTCCACGTCGGGCCTGGTCTTGGCCCATGCGGGCGATCTGGCTGCGATCCTCACCAATCTCCAGGAGCGGGATGTGCTGTTCATCGACGAGATCCATCGCCTGCCGGCCTCGGTCGAGGAGGCGCTGTACCCGGCGATGGAAGACTATCAACTGGACCTGGTGATCGGCCAGGGCCCTTCCACGCGCACGATCAAACTGGACCTGCCGCGCTTTACCTTGATCGGGGCCACGACCCGCGCCGGCGCCTTGACTTCTCCCCTGCGCGAACGGTTCGGCCTGGTGAATCGTCTGGATTTCTATTCCCCGGCTGACTTGCAGACCATTGTCACCCGTTCGGCGGGCCTGCTGGGCATCCCGATCGACCAGGAGGGGGCTGCCGAGATCGCCGGCCGCGCCCGCGGCACCCCGCGCATCGTCAACCGGCTGATCAAGCGGGTGCGGGACTTTGCCCAGATCAAGGCTGAAGGCCGGGTCACCCGCCAGGTCGCTCAGGACGCCCTTGCCTGGCTGGGGGTCGATGCAGCCGGCTTCGATGAGATGGACCGGAAGATCCTCCTCACGATCATCGAGAAGTTCGGGGGAGGGCCGGTCGGCGTCGAATCGCTGGCAGCCGCCGTGAACGAAGAGAAGGGGACGCTGGAGGATGTGTACGAGCCTTTCCTGATTCAGTCCGGCTACTTGGAGCGGACCTCTCGCGGGCGCCAAGCTACGAGGCTCTCGTTCGAACACTTTGGAAAACAAAAAGATTTGCTGACTTAGCAAGAAGCCATCAGCAGTCAGCTATGGATGACTGCATTTGTCATGTCCTAAGCCTTCAGGCCCCCCTCACCTTTATCCTCTCCCCCTCGAAGGGGGAGAGGGGAGGGTGAGGGGGAAATCCAGAAGTCCCTGGAGGACATTTATGATGCAGGAGTCAATAGCAGCTTTCAGGAAAGAGGCTTTCGGCGCAGACGCTTTTCCCTGAGGGCTGAAAGCTGATGGCTGGCCGCCATCCTCAATCTCCCAAATCCTATTGATAAACCTTGCAAAGCCGGTCGGCTTCTTGTACTATTTCCTGTCTTGTCGATGGGGTTCAACGGCTTGGTTCCGTTGAGAAGCGGATGGGCGATCAGAAGGACATTCAGCAGTATCGCAAGGAGATCGATCGGATCGACGACGAGATCCTGCGTCTGCTGAACGAGCGGTCCAAGAACGTCATTGAAATCGGAAAGTTAAAGAAGCAGTCGGACGCGGGGGCCAACTTGCACACGCCGGGACGGGAGGCGCAGATTGTAGATCGGCTGATGCGCCACAACCAGGGTCCCTTTCCAAACGAGGCGATCCGATCCGTGTACCGCGAGATCATGTCGGCTTCGCTCTCGCTGGAAGGCCCCCAGAAGGTGGCCTATTTGGGTCCGCCGGCCACCTTCACGCACCTCGCCTGCATCCAGAAATTCGGCGCCTCCGCCCAGTACGAGCCGGTCAACAGCATCAAGGACGTCTTCGACGAGGTGGAGCGAGGGCGCGCCAACTTCGGCGTGGTGCCGATCGAAAACTCGACCGAGGGCGTGGTGAACCACACGTTGGACATGTTCATCGACTCCAGCTTGCTCATCTACGGCGAGGTGCAGCAGGAAGTGTCCCATTATCTGCTCTCCAAGACCGGTCGGCTGGAGAACATCAAGAAAATCTACTCGCACCCCCACGCGATCGCGCAGTGCCGCCACTGGCTGGAGACCAACCTCCCGACGATTCCGGTCTCGGAAGTCCCCAGCACGGCCCGCGCCGCTGAGCTCTGTGCCGACGATCCGACAGCGGCCGCCATCGCGTCGGAGCTGGCCGGACAGCTTTACGGCCTCCAGGTGCTCAAGGCCAGGATCGAGGACAACATCAACAACTACACCAGGTTTTTGGTCCTCTCGAAGAAACCGCCGGAGCGGACCGGCAAGGACAAGACCTCCGTCATGCTGTCCGTGAAGGACAAAGTCGGTGCTCTGTATGACCTGCTGCGGCCCTTTGCCTCCCACGGGCTCAACATGACCAAGATCGAATCTCGTCCGTCCAGACGCAAGGCCTGGGAGTACATCTTTTTTGTCGACATCGAGGGGCATATCGAAGAAGACCGGGTCAAAAAGGCGTTGGAAGAGGTGAAGGGCCGGTGCCTGTTCATGAAGATTTTAGGGTCTTACCCGGCCTGCGCGTGAATCCCGTGAAGCGTGAGAGAGTGCTCAGCGATCGGTCTTCAGTCGTCAGTTCCAGAAACTGAGAACAGAACACTGATAACCGTTTACTCTTTGCGAGTGACGAACGTATGCCGCTGAAAGTACATCCCGACATCGCCTCGCTGGTGCCCTACCTCCCGGGCAAGCCGATCGACGAATTGGAGCGGGAGCTGGGCATCCCGCGTGCCGTCAAGCTGGCTTCCAATGAAAACCCGCTTGGCCCCTCGCCCAAGGCGCTGGCCGTGCTGGCTGAGGCCGCCGGGACCCTGAACCGGTACCCGGACGGAGGCGCCCATCGTCTGCGGGCCGCGCTGGCGGACCGCTATAAGGTGGCCGCCGACCAAGTGATCCTGGGGAACGGCTCCGATGAGATCATCGGCCTCCTGGTCCGTGCCTTTCTCACGCCGGGGGACGAGGCGGTCATGGCGGACCAGACCTTTGTGATCTACAAGATGGAAGTCACCGCGGCCCACGGGGCTTCGGTGGTGGTCCCGTTGAAAAACGGGCGGCATGACCTGCCGGCTATGGCGGAGGCCGTGACGCCCCGCACCAGGCTCCTGTTCGTCTGCAACCCGAACAACCCGACCGGGACGATGGTGACCGCAGCCGAAGCGGATGAGTTGATGGCGCGGGTCCCGGAGGACGTCATCGTGGTCTTCGACGAGGCCTACTACGAATATGTTCAAAGCCGGGAGTTTCCGGACAGTCTGCGGTACGTCAAGCAGGGCCGGAACGCCGTCGTGCTCCGTACCTTCTCCAAGATCTACGGTCTGGCGGGGTTGCGGATCGGCTACGGCCTGACCACGAGGGAGATCACCGGCTATCTGAACCGCATCCGGCCACCCTTTAACGCCAACAGCCTGGCCCAGAAGGCAGCGCTGGCGGCGCTTGAAGACGAGGAGCACGTGGCGCAGAGTCGGGCCATGAACCAGACCGAGATGGCGCGGGTCCGATCGGGTCTGGTTGCGCTCGGTTTCCAGCCCCTCCCCAGCGAGGCGAACTTTCTGTATTTCGACGTCGGGCGGGATGGCCGGACGGTCTTTGACGCCCTGCTCCGCGAAGGCGTCATTATCCGCCACATCGAAGGCCCCATGCTGCGGGTCACCATCGGCCTGCCGGAAGAAAACACCCGACTGCTTGACGCGCTGAAGGCCGTCCTCCGGCGCGGTTGATCCGCACTCATGAAGAGGAGACCATGATTATCGTACTGAAGCCCGAAGCCACCGAGCGAGAGATCGATCACCTTCTGGAGCGCCTCCGCGAGCTCGGCCTGAAATCCCATATTTCCCAAGGGGAAGAGCGCACCATCATCGGCGTCATCGGCGACGACCGGATCCTTCAGAACCAGCCGCTCACGGCTTTTCCGGGCGTGGAGAGCGTCACCCCCATCCTGGCGCCCTGGAAGCTGGTCAGCCGCGAGTTCAAGAAAGAGAACACGATTATCGACGTGAACGGGGTCAAGATCGGTGGCAGGAAGCTCACGATCATGGCGGGCCCCTGCGCGGTGGAGAAGCTGGAACTGACCGTGGGGATCGCCCACGAGGTCAAAGCGTGTGGCGGCAGCATTCTGCGAGGCGGCGCCTACAAGCCCCGCACCTCACCCTATTCCTTCCAGGGGGTGGGCCGCGAGGGGTTGGACTACCTGCTGGAGGCCAAGAAGCAAACGGGGCTTCCCGTCGTCAGCGAGATCCTGGATACGCGTGACATCGAGCTGTTTCTCCAGAAGGCGGACATCATCCAGATCGGCGCGCGCAACATGCAGAATTTCGAGCTGCTCAAGGAAGTCGGCTCCTACGACAAGCCGGTGTTGCTCAAGCGAGGGCTCTCCGCAACCATCAAGGAATTCCTCCTGTCCGCCGAGTACATCATGTCCCGCGGCAACCGCAACGTGATGCTCTGCGAGCGGGGCATCAGGACCTTCGAAACCCAGTACCGCAACACCCTGGACCTGGCAGCCATTCCCTCCCTCAAAGAGCTCTCCCATTTGCCGGTTATCGTGGACCCGAGCCATGCCACGGGGAAATGGAACCTGGTTGCGCCCATGTCCAAGGCGGCGGTCGCAGCCGGCGCCGACGGCTTGCTGATTGAGGTCCATTCCAATCCCGAATGCGCCCTCTGCGACGGCGAGGAATCCATCAAGCCGACCAAGTTCAAGGAACTGATGCAGGACCTCAAGAAGATCGCCGAGGCGGTCGGACGGGAAATCTAACAAACCGCGTTGCTCGTGAAGCGTGAACCGTGATGCGCGATGAGACCATGCTCCTTCCGTACGGTTTGCGATTCACGCTTCACGAATGACGCTTCACGTTTTCTTATGCGACCTCACTTCAAACAGGTGACCATCGTCGGGGTCGGCCTCATCGGGGGCTCGCTGGGCCTGGTCCTGAAGAAGCGGGCGATGGCCGACTCGGTCGTGGGGGTCGGCCGGCGAGTGGAGAATCTCAAAACCGCGGTGGAGCTGGGCGCCATCGACCGCTACGTAGCCGATGCCAGGGCCGGCGTCGCCGGTGCCGACCTCGTGGTCCTGGCCACCCCGGTGGATACCTACGAGCGCCATCTGAAGGACTGGAGCCACGGTCTGGCGTCGGGCGCCATCGTGACCGATGTCGGGAGCGTGAAAGGCCCGCTCGTCGCACAGGCGGAAGGCTTGATGCCGGAGGGCGTGTGCTTCGTGGGGGCCCATCCGATCGCAGGTCGAGAAAAAACCGGAGTGGCGGCCGGCTCGGCGGACCTGTTCACGGGCGCGCGCTGCATCCTGACGCCGACCGGCAAGACGGACCCCCGGGCCCTTCAAATCGTCCGCGAGCTTTGGGAAGCAGCCGGGTCCATCGTCCTGACCATGGATCCGTACCTGCATGATCGGATCCTGGGCGCGGTCAGCCACCTTCCCCACGTAGCCGCCTTCGCGCTGATCAACGCGCTGACGGAGATCAAGGACCGCACGACCCCGGAGTTGGACCTGCTGGCCTATGCCGGCGGCGGGCTGCGGGATACAACGAGGATTGCGGCCAGTTCGCCCGAGATGTGGCGCGATATCTTTCTTTGGAACCGACTAAACCTCCTTGCGATGATCGAGGTCTACGAACAGCAGCTCCGGCGCCTGAAGCAGCTCATCCAGGCCGGAGACGGCCCGGGCATCGAAAAGGAACTGGAGCGAGCCAAACAGATCCGAGAGAAACTCAACAACCAGTGATGAGTGATGTGTGATGAGTACAGATTTTTGCATTGATTCTTCCGTCTCACTTGCTCATCACCCATTACCCATTACCCATCACCCATGACGTCCCTCACCATCAATCCTAGCGGCCCCTTGCGGGGAACCATCTCGGTTCCGGGCGACAAGTCCATCACGCACCGGGCGATTATCCTCAGCGCGCTGGCCGAAGGAGAAAGCCGCCTGACCGGCTACTGCCGCGGCGAGGACTGTCTGAACACGGCGCGGGCTTTTCGCGCAATGGGCATCCGGATCGACGAGGCGCAGGACCGGCTGCACGTGTTCGGCAAGGGTCTCTGGGGCCTGACCGAGCCGGAGCAGCCGATTGACTGCGGCAACTCCGGCACCGGCATCCGGCTCCTGGCGGGCCTGCTGGCGGGACAGGACTTCTTCACCATCCTGACGGGAGACGAATCCATCCGGCGTCGCCCGATGGGGCGCTTGGTCCAGCCGCTTCGGGCCATGGGGGCCGTGATCGCCGGACGCAAGGGCGGCGAACTGGCTCCCCTGGCTGTAACCGGCAGCCGCCTCCGCGCCATCGCTTATGATTCCCCTGTGGCCAGCGCGCAGGTCAAGTCCGCGTTGCTCCTGGCTTCCCTCTTCGCTGAGGGCACGATGACGGTCACCGAGCCTCGGAAGTCCCGGGACCATACGGAGCGACTCTTCCGGCACTTCGGCATTCCGGTGCGCGAGGAAGGTTCGTCGGTGGTTGTGGAAGGGCGGCAGGGTGGCCATGTCGGCTGGCCCGGAGCAAAGGAGCTGCCTGTGCCGGGGGACCTTTCTGCCGCCGCCTTCTTCCTGGTGGGCGCCACGATCGTCCCTGATTCGGAAGTGACGATCACGGGGGTGGGAGTGAACCCCACCAGGACCGGCCTGTTGGAGGTCTTGCACGAGATGGGAGCCGACATCCGATTGGTGAACCGGCGTGAGCAAGCGGGCGAGCCGGTTGCCGACCTGCTCGTCCGTGCGTCGTCCCTGCGCGGCATCCATATCGGGGCCGAGCGGATCCCCCAGACGATCGATGAGTTTCCGATTCTCTGTGTGGCAGCGGCGGTGGCGGAAGGAGAGACGATCATCACGGGGGCAGAGGAGTTGCGGGTCAAGGAAAGCGACCGGATTGCGGCGATGGCAGAGGAATTGACCAGGATGGGCGTGGGACTGACGGAAAGGCCCGATGGCCTGATCATTCAAGGCTCGCGCGGGCGCCGTTTCCGGGGGGCCTCCTGCAACAGCCACGGGGATCACCGCGTGGCCATGTCCCTGGCCATCGCGGGGCTGCTGGCCGATGCTCCCACGAACATTGAAGAGAGCGCCTGCATTGAGACTTCTTTCCCAGGGTTCGATGCCAAGCTCTCGGAATTATTGACAAAAAATTGACTAGGACTATAATACAGCGTCAGCAGGACGAGCAGATCGAGAGGCCTCAGCCAGCGCCGCGCCTGATCGTGACCATTGACGGCCCGGCTGGAGCCGGCAAAAGCACGGTGGCCAAGCTGCTCGCGCAACGGCTGGGTTTCCTCTACCTTGATACCGGCGCGCTCTATCGCGCCGTGGCCTGGAAAGTGAGAGCGGACGGCGTGGACCCTGCCGATCGCGATGCCGTGGCCGCGCTCCTGCCTTCCACCACGATCGCTATGGAGTATCGCCCGGAGCGGCCCCGAGTCTCGGTCGACGGTCGGGACGTTTCAGAAGAGATCAGGACCGAGGAGATCAGCCGGATGGCGTCCATTGTGTCGGCCATCCCGTCGGTCCGAGAGTGGCTCCTCCCGGTTCAGCGCCGGATCGGCGCTGCCGGCGGCATCGTCGCGGAGGGCCGGGATCTGGGCACGAGGGTCTTTCCGGCCGCCGGCGTAAAATTTTTTTTGGAAGCAGACATGGATGTCCGGGCCGGTCGCCGCCATCGTGAACTGACCGGGACGGACCGGCCCGCTGCTCTGGATCAGACGCGACAGGAGATCGTGAACCGAGATGAGCGGGACCGCTCCCGCGATCTGGCACCGCTGGTCCCGGCAGCGGATGCCACCGTGGTCGACACGTCGACGCTGACCGTGGAGCAGGTGATCGAGCGGCTGATGGCCGTCATTGCAGCCAAGCTGTGACTGCGGTCGCCTACTGGTGTCTGCGGCTGTTGTTGAAGGTTCTGAGCCGGCTGCTCTTCCGGCTCCGGACCATCGGACGGGAACATATCCCGAAGGGCGGGGTCCTGATTGCGGCGAACCATGCCAGCTATCTGGACATTCCGATCCTGGGATGCAGCCTTCCGCGGCGCGCAGCGTTTCTGGGCCGCCAGGATTTATTTGCGGTCCCGGGTTTCCACTGGGCGTTCCGGAAGCTCGGCTGGATTCCCATTCGGCTGAGCCGGCTGGACCGGGAAGGGTTCGGCAAGGCGATCAGCCTTATCAAGGGCGGCAACATCGTGGTGATTTACCCGGAAGGCACGAGGACCACTGATGGAAATCTGCAACCCGGGAAGCCGGGCATCGGAATCATCGTCGAAGCCACCGGCTGTCCGGTCGTCCCCGCTTATCTGGACGGCACGTATCAGGCCCTGCCGACGGGGGCGGCCTGGATCCGCCGCCATCCGGTGCGGGTCATTTTTGGGAAGCCGGTCGATTTCTCGGCGGACGCGCAGCACTATCAAGGGAAGGAGTTCTACCAACACGTGAGCCGGGCTGTGATGGGAAAGATTGCTGAGCTGGGGCAGGTGTCCCCGCCGGTCAACCGCTCCATCCAGTCGGCTGCCGAGCCTTTCAACGCTGAGTGAGGCTCCGGCACATAGAACTGAGAGGGGGCCCATCACCCGCCAGGCGGGTACCCGATGCCCCTCCCAGACCCACGTCAACCATCAGCACCCGACATGGTCGGAGAAGCAGAGGATTAGGATCACCAGCATGAACCAGGCGACGAAGCAGACAACCGAGCAGATGGACCGAGGGGCGCTGGCCGCCCTGTACGAAGAAACCTTCCGGAATTTCGAGGAGGGCACGATCATCGAGGGCCACATCGTGGCGGTCGGCAAGGACAAAGTGGTCGTGGATATCGGCTATAAGTCCGAGGGCATCATCCCAGCGGATCAGTTTTCCAGCGACGAACTGAGCACCCTCAAAGTCAACGACCGGCTCCAGGTCTACATCGAGGAACGGGAAGACGCGGAGGGGAACCTCATCCTGTCGAAAGAGAAGGCCGACAAGATGAAGGTGTGGGAGGAATTGGAGAAGGCCTGCAAGGATGAAAAGGTCGTCGAGGGCAAAATCATCTCGCGTATCAAGGGCGGCATGATGGTCGACATCGGCGTCAAGGCCTTCCTGCCCGGCTCCCAGATCGATCTGCATCCGGTGCGTGATTTGGACGGGTTGGTCGGCAAAACCTTCCCCCTGAAGATCATCAAGATCAACCACCGCCGGGGCAACGTGGTCGTGTCGCGCCGGGTGCTGCTCGAGGAGACACGCGACAAGAAGCGGCAAACGACGCTCTCCACCCTCAAGGAAGGCCAGTTGATCCACGGGACGGTCAAGAACATCACCGAATACGGAGCGTTCATCGATCTGGGCGGCATCGACGGGCTGCTCCACATCACCGACATGTCCTGGGGCCGAGTCGGCCACCCCTCCGAGCTATTCGTCATCGGGGACAAGGTGGAGGTGATGGTCCTGAAATACGATCGGGAGACCGGCCGGATCTCGCTCGGCCTCAAGCAGAAAAGCGCCGATCCCTGGAGCAACGTGACTGCCCGGTATCCCATCGGGTCCCGGGTGCACGGGAAGGTGGTGAGCCTGACCGACTACGGAGCTTTCGTCGAGCTGGAACCGGGCGTGGAAGGGCTCGTGCACGTGTCGGAGATGTCCTGGACCCATGAAGTGCGGCATCCCTCCCGGCTGGTGTCGGTCGGAGACCAGGTGGAGGCCGCCGTGTTGAACGTCGACCCGAACAGCCGGAAGATCTCGCTCGGCATGAAGCAGACCGCCCCCAACCCCTGGGACATGGTCGAGGCGAAGTATCCGACAGGGACCCGCATCGAGGGCAAGGTCAAGAGTCTGACTGATTTCGGCGTGTTTGTCGGCCTGGACGAGGGCATCGACGGGTTGATCCATATTTCCGACATGTCCTGGACCAAGCACGTCAGGCATCCCTCCGAGCTCTTCAAGAAGGCTCAGAAGGTCGAAGCGGTCGTGCTGCGGATCGACAAGGAGAAGGAACGGCTGTCGCTCGGCTACAAGCAGTTGACGCGGGACCCCTGGGAGGATGAAATCCCCTCCCGGTACCGCGTCGGGGCCACCGTCGCCGGGAAAGCGACCAAGATCACGGACTTCGGCTTGTTCATCGAGCTCGAAGGCGGGGTGGAAGGGCTCATCCATATCAGCGAGACGGGACTTGAGCCGCAGACGCGCCTCGAAGACAAGTTCAAACTCGGGGACGATGTCTCCGCCAAGATCATCAAGGTCGACCGCGAGGAACGGAAAATCGCGTTGAGCCTCCGGGAGCACGTCATGGACTCCGAACGGAAGCAGGTGGATGAGTTTCATGCCACCCAGGGGTCGGTCGACCAATCCCTCGGACGCACGGCCAAGAAGACCAAGAAGCGGAGCGATGGCGAGCTTGAGAGTGACTGAGCGCGAAGGGTGCGCGCTCGGAGCAACCAGGGTCCAGGTGTATGACTGATCAGACGTCCTCCCCAGCGCCGCGCCGCCGGAAATCCCTGCGAATTCTCCTGTGGGTGTTGTTCGCCGGCTTTCTGCTCGTGGTGCTGGCGAATCTGTTGGCGCCGGATCTGGACCTCTCGGGGGAGGATCGCGTCGCCGTGATCCGGGTCGAGGGCGTGATCCTGGATGCCCAGCAAACGGTGGGAGACCTGAAGAAGTTTGCCGAGAGCCCGTCGGTGAAAGCCATTGTGCTGCGGATCGACAGCCCCGGCGGAGGGGTCGTGCCGTCCCAGGAAATCCACGACGCCGTCAAGCGCGTTCGCGCTAAAAACAACAAGGCGGTCGTGGCTTCCATGGGGACCGTGGCGGCTTCGGGGGGCTACTACATCGCCGCGGCGACCGACCGCATCATCGCCAATCCCGGCACTCTCACGGGGAGCATCGGCGTCATCATGGAGCTGGCCAACCTGGAAGGGCTGCTGAAGAAGATCGGGGTGGAGAGCGTGGTGGTCAAGAGCGGTCAGCACAAGGACATCGGGTCTCCCTTCCGGAAGATGAACGAAGGAGACCGCCACATCCTCCAGGCGGTGATGGATGATGTCCACCGCCAGTTCATCGAGGCGGTGGCGGAAGGCCGCTCGCTCGAGGTCGGGGACGTGCAGTTGCTGGCCGACGGGCGCATCTTCACCGGCCGGCAGGCCAAGGATGCCAAGCTGGTGGACGAGCTGGGTGACTTGGAGGATGCCATCAAGCTGGCCGCCGAGATGGGCGGTATCGAGGGAGAGCCCAGAGTGGTGGAGCCACGGAGACGCTTCTCGATTCGCGAGCTGATCGGAGGCCACGTGCTGGGGCCCTTACCCCAGTTCGATTTCCAGACCGGTGTCAGCTTGAAGTACCTGATGGCATTCTGAACGAGGAGCATTCAGCCTTCAACGATCAGCGCTCAGCAAACTGGCGATGCGGTCTCCAAGCTGAACGCTGACGGCTGACCGCTGACAGCTCAAAGAGGAGGCGGGGGCATGACGAAAGCACAGATCATCGAACGGGTCGCGGAGCAGGTCACAACCCTCACGAAGCGGCAGGCCGAACTCGTGGTGAACACGATCTTCAACAGCGTGCGCAACTCCCTTCACAAGGGCGATAAGACCGAGATTCGAGGGTTCGGCAGTTTCCGCCTGCGCGCCCGCCGGATGAAAGAGGGGCGCAACCCCAAGACCGGCGCCACGGTCTCCGTTCCGGCCAAAAAGGTGCCGTTCTTCAAAGCCGGCAAGGAACTCAAGGATCTCCTGAACAAATGACCGACCGCTGACAAGGCCCTCATGGGGACGGTTGATTCGCAAGGACAGACGGCGTCCGAGGTTCTCTGGACCGACGAGGCTCTCCAGCGCATGGAGCGCGCCCCCGTGTTCCTCCGCGGGATGGTGAAGCGCCTGGCTGAGAAAAAAGCCCGCGAGCTCGGCTATCCCCGGATCACCGCCGAGATTCTCGATCAGTTCAAAAGCCAGATGATGGGACGCATGGGAGGGGAAGCAGGTCTGGCGGCCGCGGCGGATCAGATCGGGCAGGGCAAGCTGCCCTGGACCGCCGCCGCGCGGGAGCGGCTTGAGACGGTCCCTGAATTCATGCGCGGGATGATCCGGCAGATCGCCGAAGAGCTGGCGCGGGAAGGCGGCCATCTGGAGGTGAACGTCGAGCTGTTCGAACGGGTGGAGGAACTGGGCGATCTCAAAGAGAAGGCCGGACCGCCGATGGACTGGAGCGAGGGCGCCCTGGCCCGCCTCCATGATAAAATCAAACAGGCGCCGCCGATCGCCATGGATTTCGTCGCCGACATGCTGAAGCGGGACACCGAGGACCTTGCCCGCGAGAAGGGCCTGAATCGGATCGACGAGGAGGCGCTGGTCCTGCTGTGGGATGCGCCCCAGGAACGTATCGCCTGGACCGACGAGGCGTGGAAGCGCCTGCACACCTCGCCGGACTTCGTCCGGAGCGGCATCCGGAAGGCCGCCGAGCGGAGGGCCCGGAAACTCGGGCTCAAAGAAATTGATTCGGACCACCTGACGAAGTTCCGCAACGAAGCGATGATGAAGGCCGTCAAGCGCATCAGGAGCTTCGGCTACAAGGAACTGACCTTCGACGCGTTCGACGCCGCGCTCCAGAAAACCAAGCGCCTGCAGGGGAACGAGCAGGCGGAAAAGCGACTGGAGGAGATCCGACAGCACTTCAAAGACCCGGAAACCAAGAAGCCGGAAGGCGGGACGCTGGGTGCAGAACTGATGGACCGATTCCGCAAGTACCTGAAAGGCGAGGGCTCTCTCTAGAAGGGTCACGCGTGAACGGTGAAACGTAAGACGTGCAACGCGAGGCATAAGCCGTGTGCACCTTCCCTGTCTCCCGCTTTCTTACCTTTCACCGTTCACCGTTTACGTTTCACGGTCTGTACAGTCTGAGTCTGGCGGTCATCCTCATGGCTGGCTGCGCGACTTCGCTGAAGCGGGAAGGCCAGTGCCTGGCCAGCCTCACCCCCGACTACCTGCACGCGCAAGAAGAGTTGGCATCCCTTGAGGTCTCCTGGCACCGATCCATGACCAGGCGCGATGCCGAGCTCAACAGGACACAGCCTTGGTTGCTGGCCAGCACGGCCCTTCGGCACGACCTGTCTCCCTCCTCTCCACCAGGAGCCCCTCCGCCAGTGCCGGCCCATTATGACTCGGCGGGCAAGGACAGCCGAGAGGCCTACAGGAGACTCATCGAGGCCAGGTCCCGCCATCAGCCTCTGTTGGCCTGGTACGACAAGGTGTATGAACGGGTGCGCACGCGCACGGATGAAGAAGCGATCCTGTCCGATGTCCGGCTTTTGCTCATCACCGGCCCCGGCGTGGTCTTCTATCCCTTGATCCGCTGGAACGTCCACTCCGTGTTCTGGGACGGGGCGGACCCGGACGCGGAATCAGATCCGGTGACGCGCTATTGCGCCGAGCGTCTGGTGCAGGTCGTCGCCCTTGCTGAAGCGGTCCCAGGCAGTGTTCCGTAGCGTCATCACCGGCGGTTGCCGGAGACCGGAGATCGGCCGGTTGGTTTGCGAGGAGGAATCCGGAAGGGCGGTCAGAAAAACGGTGGAGGGACGTCTCTACAGGAGGATGAGAGACGTCAGTTACTTCGGGGCACATCCAAAGTAAACCACCTCCACCGTTTCAATCAAACACAGATTCGGCGTTCTTGCAAGGGCCGCTCAATCCGCCCGTCCCGCGTGAGGGTTGAGAGGGCCCTTGCGTCAGACCGTCTCAGTGAGAGGCGGTCTGCTGAGGCCAGAATTTGTGCCGGATCTGCGGAAGCTGGACGTTCTCGAAGTTCGGGATATCGTAGAGGCAGCGGTCGATGGTGTGGACTTCCTCCGGCGTCAGTTCCAGCACCACGCTTTTCTTCCAGAACTGGTCCAACGTGAAATAGTCACCGGACTGCGGCTTCTCGGCCAGCAGGGCCTGCATCTTCTTGAACCCCTCGGTATCCACCCCCGGGATGCGGCCATGGTTCTTGTCCACGCACCATTTGAGGACTTCCGCGATCCCATACATCGTCAATGCGATCTTCACCTTCTCCGTCATGGGCGTCCTCCATACTAAGCTTGCTAGAGAGTAGTCAGTTTTCAGTCATCAGTCTTCAGTCATGAAACTGATAACCGAAAACTGAGGACCGACAACTTCTCCTTTCCTGGGGGCGGATGGTTTTTCCCCACCCTTGCTCTTCCCCCCTTATGAATGCCGGCATCATACCGCAGTCGCCCATCGTTCTGCTAGCCCGGACTATTCATGGCGGTTCGTCGCGAAATCGCGGAGTCGCCAGGCGAGACGGGCGCGTGGAGCCGTGAAGGAGGGAGGCGTGCTCCCTGCAGCACGTTGACCGACTGAGCGGCGAGCCCGCCCGCCAGGCTGCGCCAGAAGCAGCGGCCTAGCTTGTCGTAGCCGCGAATCTGCGATTGCAGCAGAAGCGTTCATGAATAGTCCGGGCTAGGAACCGACGGCCCATCCTCGGGAAATGAAGCGCGGTCGGCGCCTGCCGCTGCGCCCCATTTCGCGGCATGCCGGTTGCGAACCCTACGAGGGCTTTGTATACTCTCCTCCACAAGACGGTGCCGATTGACTCACGTGCGTTGCCCCGACTCGAGCGTGGGTGACCCGCGTGCCGAGCCTCCATGCGGGGCGGGAACGGGACAGGCGACAGACCCCCTCATCATGCACCATTCTCCCGCCATTGCGTCGAGTCCCGCCAAACGCAGAGCCCTTCGGCTGCTGCCCCTCATCTGGTTGCTGACCGCCGTCGGCTGCATCCAAAAGGATTCCTACGTTCCACCCGATCTCTTCTACCTCTTTGCCAGCTACCAGGTCGGGAAGAACCCGACCTCCATCACCACGGCTGATTTCAATCAGGACGGCTTCACGGATCTGATCACCACCAATATCGGCAATAGCTCGCTGTCGATCCTGTTCGGTAACGGCGACGGTACGTTCAAGGAGCAGGTCCAGATCGAGGCAGCCAGGGAGCCGCGTGCCCTCGCGCTCAGCGACTACAACGGCGACGGGTTTGTGGACCTGGCCGTCGCCTGCTCAGGCAACGATCAGGTCGCCATCTTCTTCGGTTTGGCCAACGGGACCTTTGGAGCCGGGCAACGGTACACGGTTCATAAAACTCCTGTGTCGATCGCCAGCGGCGATTTCAACGACGACCAGCAGCCCGATCTCGCCGTGGCGCTCCGAAACGACAAGGTGAAAATCCTGCTCGGCAAGGGCGACGGCTCCTTCTCGGAAGGATCCCAGTACGAGTATGGGGACACCCCGACGTCGATCGCGGTGGCCGACCTGAATCAGGACGGCAAGCCGGACCTGGCGGTGACCAACGGAGGGCCGATGAGCAGCGCCGTCTCGATCTGGATGGGAAACGGAGACGGGACCTTCCGTCACCAAACCGACTATCGGACCGGCAAGCGGCCGCTGGTCGCCTCGTTCACCGACTTCGACAACGATCGCCGCGCCGATCTGCTGGTGATGAACGGGGAGATGGATACGTTCACCATCTTTCTGGGGAACGGGAACGGCACGTTCCAGGAAGGGAAGGAGTCCGGAGCCGATGCAGGCCCCGTCTACGGCCTGGCCAGAGATTTCAACGGCGATCACCTGACCGACGTCGCGATCGCCAACGTCCAGTCAAACAATCTGTCGATCCTCTTTGGACGCGGGGACGGTACCTTTCACTATCCTCCCATGAACTACCGGACAAAAGGGGGGCCCTTTGCCGTGGCCACGTTGCACCTCACAACCAAGCCGGCGGGTGAAGAGCCGGGTCTGGTCACCGCCAACAACGGAGCCGGCAGCGTGTCCGTGTTTTTGCACCGGGGGTTGAAATCCCGAAGCCCTTCCTCGGCTCACGCCCCCTCCTGATCCGCGCCCCGGTCGTGCCCTTTCTTGACAGGCCCCCGCCGGTACGTTAGATTGCCGCCAGCGGCTCTTCACTGCGTGGCGCCCCAGCGTGACGTAGTGGCTCAAGTAAAGGCAAGGCTGGTGCGGGTGAGAACATTCTTCTGGTGGTTCGCCATGGGCGCCCTCACGACCCTTGCCGTGCTGATGGTGCAGGGAGGGGTTCGTGACCTCCTGTACGACACGCACCCCAGCGGCAGCGCCAGCGCCTACTTGAGCTTTGCGACCACGATCCTGGGCGGCGGGTTGCTGGCCGGCTGTCTCGCCCTGATCATGGTTCGGCTCCGGTGAGTCGGGATATTCTGCTTGACAGTCCTGCGGGTAACAGGGTAGAAGCGCCCGACGCGCCGCAGTCTCAGCCGTAGGGTCTCGGATGCGAAAGGTAGCGGTGCGGACCAGATCAGGCTATGAACTGTCTGAAGTGCAAGGGGTTCATGATGGTCGAGCGGCATTACACGCTGCTCAACCGCCGTCTGTACGCACGTTGTCTCAATTGTGGGTTTTGGCTGGACCTGGCGGATCTTTTGCGGTTCTTCCACAAGGTCATTGACAGCGGGGTCCGTGGCTCAAAAGTTCGAGAAGCCCTTACGCTCTGACCGGCCCCAGACTGGCGGCTGCCGGTTGGCTCTGCGGTTCGCCGTCACGGCTGCCGTTCTGGCCCTGCCGCTCTCCTTCCCCTCTCTCTCGCAAGCGGCTGCGCGGTCCTCTTCCCATTCATCCACGGCTTCCGCCGCCTCGCGGGCGGGATTCTTCGACGGCTCCAGACCCTTCGGCCTGTATCGCGGGCACCGGCCCCAAGCTCATGGGATCCTGCTCAAAGACCTCACGACCGGCAGGACGCTGTACGAGTACGCAGCCGACCGGAGGCTCTCACCGGCCAGCTTGACCAAAATCATGTCGGCCCTGGTCATCCTGGAATACGGACAGCTTCAGGACCACGCCACCGTGAGTCGCAGGGCCGCCGCCGCCCCCAAGATTCACCTGCGGCTTCGGGCCGGCCAAGTCTTCCGTCTGGAGGACCTTCTCAAGGCCATGCTGATCACATCGGCGAACGACGCCTGCCTCGCAGCCGTCGAACACGTGGCTGGAACCGAGGAGCGGTTCGTCGAGCTGATGAATATCAAAGCCGGCACCCTCGGGTTGTCGGACACCCACTTCAGCAACGCCTGCGGCTTCGACTCGCCCACGCACTACGCGACTGCGGCAGATCTGGCCAGGTTGAGCGAGGTGGCCTTGCAACACCCGATCTTCAGAGCGCTGGTCAAGGAAGAGCTGGAAGTCATCAGCGCCGTGAACGTGAACCGGACGTTTCTGCTCAAAACCACGAACCGTCTGCTGGGGCGGATGCCGGGCATTGAGGGCGTCAAAACAGGCTTTACGTCGCGCGCCGGCCGCTGTCTGATCGCCAAGGTCTCCCAGGATGGGAAGGAGCTGCTCCTGGTTCTGCTCCACGCCAACCGCCGTTGGAACACGGCGACAAGCTTGATCAACTACGGGCTCCGGTCGGTTGACGGACAGACTCTCGCCGTCCGCTAGCGTAGTGTCCCAGAAGTTCGTCGCACTGGTCACAGGAGACGCCCCCCTCACCCCAACCCTCTCCCCCGCTGGGGGAGAGGCGACGGTGAGGGGGAAAAGCCACCTGACTTATTCAAGATTCTTGCGGGACACGACACTAGCGCCAGTCACCGCCCACCGCGTGACCGTCTACGAAGAAGCAGGAGGAGAGGGAGGAAAGCTCCCAGGAGAAAGGGAGTGGTACCGACTCACTGTGGAATGGAAAATTCCACGTTAATGTCCTTGCCGAGGTAGTTGACCAGGAACCCTTGCTTCTCGTAGTTCATCGCCGCGCCCATCACCGTCTCGTCCCCGAAATCTTCCTTGCCCAACAACTTGCGGATGTCGTCCGGGCTCTCGCTGTTGAGGACGCTGCGGAAGATGCCCCGCGTCTTGTACGCGAAGCGGTTGTTGATGAAGATCAGGTCGACCTTCCCGTCCATCAAACGGACGCCTGCCATGGGGCCGGTGGGTTTGCGTTGATCCAGCAACAGAATGAAGGTCGCCTCCTGCTCAACCTTGACTCCGGGGATCTTCTCGTTGACCAGGATATCCATGGCTTTGCTTTCCGGATCACCCAGTTTCACACCGAACAAGGAGATATCAGCGCTTTTTATGATTTTGGGGTCCATCACATCGTTCTTGCTGAGCTCGTAAGGATTCGCCCAGGCAATACCGCCCATGACCCACGCCGCCAGCCCTAACGAGGCCAGCCGGACCTGTCCCTTCCTCATCGATTCCTCCATACCAAGCTTGCTAGAGCCCGGCGCTTCGATCAAACGCGCCGGGAGAAGTTTCTTGCCGCCAGTAGGCTTAAATTCCCCTGTCCTGCGCGGGGCCATCGCTGAGCCCCACGGACATGGTATGAACGCGAAAAATCCACGTCATTGTAGCCGACGGGAATGTGAAGTTGCAAGGGAAGGACGCGTGCAGTTGACGGTTCACATGGTCATGATCGGCACGACTACCGTCGGGAGCCAGTCGAAGACGCTTGACGGCCCACTTATTTGATAGTATCTTGGTAGTATGAAAGTCAAGACTTCTATCACGCTTTCGGAAGACCTCATGGAGGCAATTGATAAGCGGGCGGGGCAAGCGAAGAACCGTTCGGACTTCATCGAGACGGCGGTGCGCACATACATCGCCAAGACGATCCGCGACGAACAAAACGCCAATGACCTCGCCATCATCAACCGGAAGGCCGACCGCCTCAACCAAGAAGCCGCCGACGTCCTGAAGTATCAGGTGCCGATGTGAAACGCGGAGAGCTCTACCGCGTCGCGCATCCCTCCACAAAGGACCCCAAGAAATCCCGCGTGTTCGTCGTCGTCGGCCGCCAGGTCGTCATCACCTCCCGTTTCTCGACGGTCGTCTGCGCTCCGGTCTATTCGACCCACGATGGTCTTTCGACGCAGGTCCGCATCGGCGCAGACGAGGGTCTCAAGCATGAAAGCAGCATTCACTGCGATGCCCTGGTGAGTTTGCCCAAGTCGGCCCTCACCGACTACGTGGGCGCGCTGTCTCCCGCCAAGCTGGATGAGCTCGACCACGCTCTTCGCGTTGCGCTCGATCTTCCGGATTAGCCGCGCACGGTAATCGGCACGATTTCCGTCTGCACCGGCTGGCCGTAGACGATCGCGTCGCGGTCGGCGAGGTAGACATCCAGCTCGCTGCGGATGCCGAACTGGCCCGGCAGATAGATGCCGGGCTCGATGGAAAAACAGGTGCGCGGCAGGAGGCGGCGCTTGTCCTGCGTTTCCAGGTTGTCGATGTTGGCGCCGTTACCGTGGACCTCTTCGCCGATCGAATGGCCGGTGCGGTGCAGGAACTTATCCCCGTAGCCCGCGTCGCGGATGACGTTGCGGCTGACCTCGTCCACTTCCCATCCGCAGGGAAAGTCGCCGGAGGCCACGCGGGTCTTGACGAACTCGAGGGCCGCATCGCGGGCCCCGCGCACAGCCTGAAACACCTCATTCTGCTTGGCCGGCGCCTGGCGCCCGACGTAACCGGTCCAGGTGATGTCCGCATAGACCGAGCCCGGCTCGGGCCGTTTGGCCCAGAGGTCGATCAAGACCAACTGATTTTCTGCAATCACGGACGAACCGGATGGTGCCGGTCCATAGTGGGGATCGGCGCTGTGTTCGTTCACGGCGGCGATAGGGGCGCTGGACGTGACCAGCCCATGGTCCTTGAAGCGGGACAGGATGAATTGTTGCAGGCCAAACTCCGTCAGACCGTTGCGGCCCGCGACCGATTCGCCCACGTGCCGAAACGCTTCATCCACGATCGTCCGGAGCTTGGCCGCCGCGTCCCGATGGGATGCCAATTGCCGTTCCGTCCAGACCGCTTCGAAGCGCTGGACGAGATCGGCCGAGGTCACGACCTCCACCCCATGCCCGCGAATCTGCTCGATCGTGCCCGCATCCACGCGTGACACGTAGGGAATGAAATTCATCGGTGAATATTGCATGGCCGCGTGTTTGGCCTTGGCCAGGATGCGCGAGAGGCAGGCGCCGAGCGACTGCCAGGACATGTACTGCACCGATTCGCCGGGCAGTTCGTCCAAGACGTGCGGCTCGATCTTATGGGTCAGCTTGACCGGCTGGCCCTGCGCCGGCACCCAATAGAACCAGCGGCGGGTCACGTGCTTGGTCTGGTCCAGGAGCAGCACCCGGTAGGCCAAGGGGTCGCTGCCGCGGAAGTCGTAGAAGAGCCACCCGTCGAGGCCCGGCGTCTCGCGCAAGGCCTGCTGAATGTCGGCCACGCGCTGGTGATGAGGTCTTTGTGTATCAGCCATAGCGGCGGCCATCATACCCTGAATCGGACGGGATTTCCTACTCCGGTCTTGACTAAAAAATCTTACTCCAGGACAGGGTAAACAGTTCCGTCTGGCTGTTGAGGGGGTGCTCGTGGGGACCGAAGTAGATGCCGGCCCGCACGTAGGAGACGGCGAGATCCCAGGGGATATATTTCAGCGTGATGCCCAGGTGGACGGAGGAATGGTTGAGGGGTTCCCCTTTCGTATCGACGACTTGGCCCGTGGTGAGATTTTCCAGCCGATGCGATCGCTCGAATTTCTCGAAGCGGTGCATGCCCACGACGAAGGGAATGAACCGGAACGGCCCCCAACTGTGCTGCGGGGCAATTCCAAGGGCCACGCCCGGCGAGACCGTCGGGACGGTTTTGTTCTTGGCGTAGAACGAGTTGCCTTGGAACTGAAAGGTGCCCTCGGACGTGGCATCAATGGTGCTGAACGTGAGGCCGAACAAGATGGGCATCCGAAATCCCTGGCCGGTGAAGGGATCGTAGACCACTTCCGCCAACGCGCTGTATAGGACACGTTCGCCCCCACAGGTTTCTTTTACAGGGGTGCTCGAGACTGCCGTATAACCACAGGGTTGGGGACAGCGGTTGCGTGAAGTCAGCCTGTCTTGCCAGGTGGGAGTGGAGCATGCGTGCCCATCGGCCTATGGAATTTATGCAACATTGTGTGAATTCGGCAAGCCGGTCGGAGAACGCCTACATAATTTCTTGCATGGCCTTCAGGCCTGTGCCATAAGGGTCGCCAGAGGATTCCGGCATGTCTTTCCTT